>Ga0316605_10000435_pt1 | contig 29288 bp, 17 predicted proteins | sample OWC_soil_day20_n_FD_207666 | JGI IMG/M metagenome (GOLD analysis project Ga0316605, IMG submission 207666) | Wetland soil microbial communities from Old Woman Creek delta, Ohio, United States - OWC_soil_day20_noCT | ecosystem: Environmental > Terrestrial > Soil > Wetlands | place: USA: Ohio...
GAACAGAGAAGTTAAGCCCTGTTTAGCCGATGATACTGGACTAACCCGTCTGGGAAAGTAGGTTGCTGCCAGAAACTTTTAAAACGCTCAGTAATTTAGTTTACTGAGCGTTTTTGCGTTTAGAGACAATGGATATTTACATTGATGTAAGGATTAATACAAGATATTTAACTAGTTATTAATTTTTTTGAGATAGAACAATAATGAAATATGGATGATAAAACAAAGATATAAGGTTAAAAAGGCTTTGTTTTGAGAGTTGTTTTACTTTCTTTTTACTATTTAAGAGTGGCATTGTTAAATGATAAGAATGCCATTATTGAGTTATAAGAGTGCCACTCTTGGATTAAAATAACTTCATTGATTTACCCTTAAAACATTATACAGATGATCTTAAAATCAAATCTATTTGACCTAATAATCTTATAAGATAGGTATATTTAAGATATAATGTAGTTATATTGGAAGTCTTTAAGGTTAGGATCTCCTTTGAAGATTACATTTTTATATAATTTCTGAAGGCTTATTTTGTTTTGAGATTTATATCCTACTGCTGAACCAATGTATTTAGGATTTACGTAAATGGTTATTGTATTTGCTTTTTTTTGAGCAATTGATTCAAACTTTTCTTTCCAAATATTACTTAATACTAACTCCCTAAATGAAACATGGAAGGGGCCAGCTATAAGTTCTTTACCATTTATTAATGCTTCTGAGGGATGCAACCCTACTCTTAGGATGTTTATATTATTTTCTTGAAATATATTGTAGAGCTTTGATGCCCAATTTATGGCTTCTGATATTTCTAAAGGTTGATATTCCCCATTACGATACATTTTAGCCAGTAGGGTATTCTCAATAACTAAGGTTGGATATATTCGAGTGGATTTTGCTCCTAAATTAACTATTTGTTTTGCTGTTTCAATGCTTCTTTCTAAAGTATCTTCAGGAAGTCCTATCATCATTTGTAAACCTAAATCAAATCCATATTCATTGATAAGTTTTGAGGCATTTTGAACATCTTCTGCACTATGTCCTCTTTGAGATTTTTGCAAAACTTCATCACAGAGCGATTGTGCTCCAAGTTCAATAGTTTTAACGTTATATTTTTTTAGAGTTTGAAGGATTTCAGGAGTAATATAGTCTGGACGAGTTGATATTCTTATGCTACTTATTTTATTTTGATTAATATAAGGTTGAATAATTTTTAGGTATTCTTCTTGTTTTTGATGACTTATGGCAGTAAAACTTCCTCCAAAAAAAGCTAATTCTGCATTATATGGTTCTTTAAAGGTTTGTAAATATGTCTCTATTTTTAATATTATTTCAATTGAAGTAGGTTGAACAAGTTGTCCAGAGATATAATGTTGATTGCAGTAAATACAAGAATTAAAACATGCTTGTTGAGGAATAAAAATTGGAATATTATAGTGTCTCATTTTTTATTTAAAAGCTTAGTTTATATAAATAAACACCGATTATTTTAAATTAATCGGTGTTTTCTTTTAAAAAGTTGGTATTTATTTTTATTTAAGTCTCGTTTATCTTTACAGATAATTTATTTAGCTCTTTTTAGGAGAGGATTCATCATCATAGTAACCATAGCCATATCCGTAACCATAACCTTTTCCATATCCATAACCATATCCCTTTCCGTATCCTCCATAAGTTCCATATCCATACTTGCTTGAGGCATTAGCTAAACCATTTAAGATAAAATTAAATTTAACCTTATCTCTGTTTTCTAAATCATCAATTGTTGAGTAAAAAATACGTTTATCTGTATGTCCAGCTCTAGCAACTACAATATTAATGTCTGATTCTTTTGTTAAGGTAACTGCATCTGAAATTAGTGAAATAGGAGGTGTATCAAAAATAATTGAATCATATCTTTTCCTTAATTCTTCAACTAATTTTGAATTCTCAGGAGAATCAATTAGTTCTGATGGATTAGGTGGTACAGGTCCAGAAACTAAAATATCTAAATTTTCAAATTCTGTTGATTGGATTACTTCATCCAATGAATGTTTTCCAATAAGATATGTAGATACTCCAACATTATTCTTTAAATTGAAGAAATTGTGAAGTTTTGGTTTACGTAAATCGTAGCCAACAATTATAGTTTTATGACCAGCTAAAGAAATAATTGAAGCTAAGTTCATTGATATAAAACTCTTTCCATCAGATGGCATAGATGATGTAATTAAGATTACTTGATTTCTATCTTTTCCAACAATATATTTTAAGTTAGTTCTTATTGAGCGAAAACTTTCAGTAATATGAGATTTAGGTTTGGCAAATACAACTAATTTGCTTCCTTCTTCTTGAATTGTTGGTATGTATCCAATAATAGGTGCTTTTGAAATTTTTACAACATCTTCTTTTGACTCAATTAAATTATTTAATTGATAACGAATAAAGATATATAATGCAGGGACTAAAAGGCCTAAAAGAACAGCTATCATTAAGTTTAATGATGTTTTTGGATAAACCTTATTTGCTTCTCTTGCTTTATCAACTACTTTATGGTCTGGAAGTGCAGAACTTCTTGCTATTTCTGCTTCAGCTCTTTTTTGATAAAGGAAAGTGTAAATTTCATCATTAAATTTAAACTGTCTTTCAATATTGATTAGGTTACGTTGAGTTGAAGGAAGTTTATTAAGTTCTGTTTGAAAAATATTCAATTGACGCGTTAATTCATTTGTTGCAATTGTTGAAACTCTTTTCAAACTCTTGATGTTTTCTTCAATTTGTCCTTTTATATTATTTATCTCGTGTGTTAATTTTTGATATTCAAGGTTTTTAGGAGTAGTTGTTAAGGCTAGCGATTTCTTAAGGGTTAATCTTGTTGTTAATTCTTTAACTAAACTATTTAATAAAACATCTTCAACTCCCATTACAGCAGGAGCAACAACACCTTCATTAAAATCTGCTTGAGAAATATATTTACCTAAGTAGTCATAATACTGTCTTTTTGTATATTCTTCAGCACGTTTAGTTTCCAATTCATTTGCCTTATCAAAAAGATATTTTGCATCTCCACCCAAATCAACAGTATTATTCTTAACTTGGAATTCTTCCCTAATTCTTTCTGTCTTAGTAAGAGAGTCTGCTATGTTAGCTATTTGAGCATCAACAAATTTAATAGTGCTTGTATTCATATAGTTTTTTTCTTCAAAAGTAAGGTCTATATATAGTTTACAAAGCATATTTAGATAATCAATTGCCTTTTTTTGATTTGGATAGTCAAAAGCAATATTAATTATAGTTGACTCTTTATTTATTAAATCTATTTTAGTAGAATTAAATTCTTTTGCTATTTTGTCAATGTCATTAATGACAAAAGAATAATTAGATTTAGTAAAATTATTATTAAAAGGTATATCTTCATTTAATATAAATCTAAATTTCATACCATCTGCTTCATACCATTGTCCAAAATTAAGTGTAGTTTCCTTTTCTTTAATTGTTAGATTAGACTCAATTAACATATCTTGACCATAATCATATTGAGAAGAATTATTCTTGTTTTCATAAGATATTTGAACCTTATCTTTAGATAAAATATGAACTTCTATTGGAAGATCTACAGTTTGGAGTTTGAACATGTCTAATTCTACAAAATAAGGAGAATCCTTGTAAATCTCAACTTTTTTGAATTTACTTCTCTGATAATAATTAACATAAAAATCCAAAGCCTTTATAGTTCGTTTTGCCATTGAAAACGATTGAATCTGACCTATTTCATTTTGAAAATTAGCTTTGTTTTTGCCAAAATCATTTGAAAGAAGAGTTAATTGAGATAATGCATTTTCATTACTCTTAATTAAAAGAGTTGCTTTAGCTTGATATTGAGTAGTTGTAAACTTACTTACAACAAAAAAAACTAAAATTGATACTATTAGACAAATAACAAAATAATACCATTTGTCGAGCATTTTAAACATCAACTCTTTTAAGTCGATGGAAGATTGTTCTTCTTGTTGAGGGAGGGAATTATTGTTTGTTGCCATTGTTAACGATTATTTTTTAAGTGCAAATACTAATGTTACGATAGTTGTAATAAGAGACAAAGAAGATGTTATTGTGCTAAGAGGTTGGCTGAAATAGCTTAAACTTTTAGTTGTTTTGTTTGAACGAACATAAACAATATCTCCTGGTTGGAGATAATATTGAGGATCTTTCAAAAGGTCAGCTTTTTTTAAATCTATTTTAATTATTATGTCTTCGTTAGCAGCTTTTCTTACAATTTTAACCTCTTGTCGATTTCCATAATATGTTAAATCTCCTGCAGCAGAAATAACATCAAAAACATTAACGCTTCCTTGATAAAAAGTGTAAGTTCCTGGGCGATTTACATCTCCAAGAATGGAAACTTTAAAACTAACCATTTTACAAATTACAACAGGAGAAACAATCCATTCAGAAACTTTATTTTCAATTTTTGCACGAGCATCTTCAATTGAAATACCTGATAATTTAATTTTGCCAACAACAGGAAGATTGATTTCTCCATTTTTATCAATAACATAGCTGTTTAAATAAATTCCGCTTTCATTTTGAGTAGAGTAATATGAATTTTGATCAGAAAATAACTTATTACTTTCAGCATCTACAGAAGATTTTATTTGAATATATAGTACATCACGTTCTTTAAGCAAATAATTTGGAGAATAATTACTCTCTCCCTGAGGATAAGTGTATTTATAAACTGAAGCTGTGTCTTTAGAATCATTTGTTTGAAAGTACATTAGCTCCTTTTGTGGAGTGCAAGAAACCATCAAAAGTATGGCTGAAATTGCATAAATGATATTATAAATCTTCTTTCTTATCATCAGTTGTTTAGAATTTTTATTTAATAATATGCAAAAGTAATAATAATTTAATTGATGACAAAACATTATACTAGTTTACTTTTTTACCCATTAAAGTTGCCGAAGTGCAAGAGGTGATTTTTACTCTAACATAATCTCCAATTTTATTATTTTCTCTATCAAAGATAACAACCTTATTTTGTGAAGTTCTTCCAAAAAGTTTTTCTTTACTTCTTTTTGATTCACCTTCAATCAAAACTTCAAACTCTTTACCAAAATCATTTGAATTACTAATATAAGATAATTCATTTTGTAAAGTAATTATTTGATCTAATCGCTTTTTCTTTTCTTGCAAAGGAATATCATCAGGATATTTCTTTGCAGCTAATGTATTTGGACGTTCAGAATAATAGAACATAAATGCATAATCGTAACCAACTTGATGCATAATAGAAAGTGTTTGATTATGATCTTCAATACTTTCTCCACAAAAACCAGCAATTATATCAGTACTTATTGCACAATCAGGAATGTATTTTCTAATCATATCAATCTTATTTAGGTATTCTTCAGGAGTATATTTACGATTCATCCTTTTTAAAACAACAGCACTCCCAGATTGAACTGGTAAGTGAATATACTTGCAAATATTTGGATACTTAGAAATAACTTTTATCAATTTTTCAGAAATATCTTTTGGATGAGAAGTTGAAAATCTCACTCTTAGTAGGGGTGAAATTAATGCAACCATTTCCATTAAATCAGAGAAATCAACCTTAATGTCATCTTTTTCATATAAATATGAATTTACATTCTGACCTAAAAGAGTTACTTCACGATATCCTCTATCAAATAAATCTTTTACTTCATTTAGAATTGATTCAAAATCTCTGCTTCTTTCCCTGCCTCTTGTATAGGGTACAACACAATATGAACAAAAGTTTTCGCAACCACGCATAATTGAAACAAATGCACTTACTCCATTTGTACCAATTCTAACAGGTTTAATTTCAGAGTATGTTTCTTCGTCAGAAAGCATGACACTAAATGCCCTTTGTCCTTTATTATATTCATTAAGCAATAAAGGAATATCTCTATAACCATCAGGACCTACAACTAAATCTACAACCTTATTTTTCTCAAAAAGCTCTTCTTTTAACCTTTCTGCCATGCAACCCAATACTCCAACTCTCAAATTAGAATTTTTCCTTTTCAAAGCTTCCAATTCCATTAATCTACTCTTAACTCTTTGTTCAGCGTTATCTCTAATGGAACATGTATTAATCAAAATTAAATCTGATTCATTAATATCCATTGTTAATTCATAGCCTTGATTTCCAAGTATTGAAAGTACCACTTCACTATCTGCCTGATTCATTTGGCATCCATAAGTTTCAATAAAAACCTTATTCATCTTTGTTCAATTTTTCAAAAATTTGATTCTCTTCTAATATTTCATCCACAACCCTTTTTACTCCAATACTTGCTTTTTCTTTAATAAAAGTAATTCCATTCATATTTTTATTAACTTCATTCAAGTCAATCAAGTATTTTTTTGCACTTGAAGGAGTATAATTTATAAGTCCAGCAGCAGGGTAAACTGCTAAAGAAGTTCCGATTACAATAAATATATCTGCATTTTGACATATATCAATTGAAGGCTCAATCATAGGAACAGCCTCTCCAAACCATACTATATTAGGTCTTAAAGGCTCTCCATATTCATCAATATCATTTATTGTGAGCTCCCAACTATCTAATTCCCTAATATAATTAGGGTTTTTAACTGATTTTACTTTTTTAATCTCTCCATGAAGATGTATTACATTTTTACTTCCAGCTCTTTCGTGAAAATCATCTATATTTTGTGTTATAACGCTAACATTAAAATATCTTTCTAATCTAGTTAATTCTATATGTGCTTGATTAGGCTTAGCGTCAATAATTTGTTTTCTCCTTTGATTATAAAAATCTCTAACTAAGTCGGGATTTTTTAACCATGAATCAAAGTTTGCAACATCTTCAATTTTATAATTCTCCCATAAACCATCACTATCACGAAAGGTTTTAATACCACTCTCTTGACTAATTCCTGCACCAGTTAAAACAACAATATTTTTCATAGATATTATTTGTTATCTTTTAAAGAATCTTGCTTTTTAATTATTTTATTACTCAAAATTTCATAAATTTCTCTTTCATCATCATCTAATCTTGATTTATGATTTTCCATAATTGCCATTTCTTGTCTTTTTGCTGGCCCTGTTTGAACATCAAAAGGATTATTTTGTTTTGCTTTTTCTATGGTTTGATTTATTAATGGAAATATAATATCGAAAGGTATATTTTCCCTTTCAAGTATTTGTTTTGATATACCAAGTAAATGATTCGTAAAATTATTAGCAAATACAGCAGCAAGATGCAACTCTTGTCTTTGAGAAGTATTTATTTCATATACCTTATCAGTTAGCCTTTTTGCCAAATGTTTAAGACAAGCAAGAGTATTTTCATTATTTGCATCAATACATAAGGGAACATCTGAAAAGTTTATTTGAATACCTTTTGTAATAGTTTGAAGAGGATAAAAAATGCCATAATTTTCTGAACTCTTATTCAATACTTCAATATCCACTGTTCCAGAAGTATGAACAAGAATAGAATCTTTAATTCTTAATTTTCCTGCTACCTCCTCTATTGCTTTATCCAATACTGCAATAATAATTAAATCTGACCCAAGATCTTCTTCTCTTATTTCTCCTCTTGAAGAAATACAATTTACATTAATACCAAGATTTGCCATAGCATTATTATACTGCCAAGCAACATTACCTTTGCCAATTATAGTAATAAATTGTATTTCTTTAAAAGTATTATTCATTAGAATTTATTTTTTCTATTGCAGTTTTAATTCTTTCAATAGTTTCTTCCTTACCAATTAAACAAATAATTTCAAATAAACTTGGTCCCTTGCCTGCTCCAACCAAACTTAAACGAAGACAATTCATTATTTGTCCCATATTTAATTCTCTTTCTTCAATAAATGAATGAACTTCATGTTCTGTTTTTTCAACATTAAAATCTTCAATTGAATTTAATATTTCAGCTATTTCATTTAATCTTTGAGCAGTATCTTCTTTCCAACGTTTCTTTATTACCTTTTCATCATAAGTTTCTGGTCTTTCAAAGAAAAATGAAGATTGTTCCCAAAGATCTACTACAAAATTACATCTTTCTTTTACTAATCCAACTACCTTTTCAACATATTCTATAGAAACATCAATATTTTTTTCCTTAAGAATTGACAAATATTGTTCTGCTATTTTGTTATTAGTCATCAATTGAAGATATTGATGATTAAACCATTTAGCTTTTTCTAAATCAAATTTAGCTCCAGACTTACTTATTCTTTCTATTGAAAATATATCAATTAACTCATCAAGAGTAAATATTTCTTGTTCTGTTCCTGAGTTCCAACCTAAAAGAGCAAGAATATTTATTACAGCTTCTGGTAAATATCCACTTTCTCTATAACCTGAAGAAATATCTCCAGTTTTTGGGTCAGTCCATTGCAATGGAAATACAGGAAATCCTAATCTATCACCATCTCTCTTGCTTAACTTTCCATTTCCATCTGGTTTCAAAAGCAAAGGAAGGTGAGCAAATTCGGGCATTGTTTCTTCCCATCCAAAAGCCTTATAAAGCATAACATGTAATGGACATGAAGGTAACCATTCTTCCCCACGTATAACATGAGATATTTTCATTAAATGGTCATCAACAATATTTGCCAAATGATAGGTTGGCATTCCATCAGACTTATAAAGTACTTTATCATCTAATAAATTAGAATTCATTTTAACTTCTCCTCTAATAAGGTCATTAATATGAATTTCTGTATCTTTTGGAAACTTAAAACGCACAACATAAGGAGTATTGTTTTTTAAAAGACTATCTACCTCTTCTTTTGAAAGAGATAAAGAGTTTTTTAAAGCTCCTCTTGTATTACAATCATATTGAAAGTTCTTTTTTTCTTGTTCAAATTCCTTACGAACCTTATCAAGTTCTTCTGGAGTATCAAAAGCATAATAAGCCCAACCCGAATTAAGTAATTGTTCTGCATATTCTTTATACATTGGTTTTCTATCACTTTGACGATATGGTCCAAACTCTCCTCCAATACCAACTCCTTCATCAAAATTTATCCCTAACCAATTAAAAGCTTCAATAATATATTCTTCTGCACCTGGAACAAATCTTGTTTGGTCTGTATCCTCTATTCTAAGAAGAAAATCTCCACAATATTTTTTAGCAAATAAATAATTATATAATGCTGTTCTTACTCCACCAATATGTAAAGGTCCTGTTGGACTTGGTGCAAAACGTACTCTTACTTTTCTTTCCATTGTATTATTTTGTTTTATTTTTTATTCCCATTCAATTTGAAACTTTGTGTCGTCTTTTTCTACTTTTTTAATTGTATCTTTTTTCTTCCCTTCCTCCCATTCAATAATATATTCTCCTTTTTCTTGACGTTTCCAGTTAGCTTTATCAATTTTCATTTGTTGAATGTCTAATTTCAAATCTTTATCAATAGAATTTGTAATTTTCTCCTTATCTCTTTTAAGATTATCTTTTGTCTTTTCCAAGTTCTTTTTAAAATCGTAGGTGAATTGAGGCTTATCAATTGTTCCAATAATCTTTACAAATAAGGTTAATTGTGATTTTTCATCTTCTTCAAAGTTACCAAATTCTTGTCTTTGTTTTTGTAGTTTTGCTTTTTTCTTTTTACTTGAAAGTTCGCTTAACTTTATTGAAGCTCTATAGTCAATATTTTTATTGAAATTATGTTTGCCCAAAAATGAGAAGTTAATTGTATTGGATTTAACTTTTATTTCCTCAAAAGTTATGCTTGAGTTTTGTATTGAAAGGTTTGATTCAATGGTTTTGAACTTAACATTATTAAGTGCTGATTCCTCCACAAAATAGGATAATTTTTTAAGAAGAGGCACTTCATTTATCTCTCCATTTTCAATTTTATATTTAATATTTGCAGTTAGTTTCTCCTTATTAAGTTCTAAATTTTTATTAAGAAACTCTGCTGAAAAACTTATTCCAGCAGTGACATTCCCTTTAATATTTTTACTTGTAATGGAGTTTTGACTAAACTCATTCATCTCTTTAAAGAATCTGCTTGCTTCAACTTTTTTAAGTTCTATATCTCCAACAATTTTTGGCTTTTTAGAATTTAGAACCAATGATGCTTTTCCTCTTACACTGCCTCCAAAAGCTTTTAAGTTCATGTTTTCTAATGCTAAATTTCCATTTAGAAGAATTACTCTTGAATGAAAATCTTCAATATGAGCTTCTTTATATATTAGTCTGTCAATACTTGTTGAAAGATCCGCATTGAAAAAAGTTGGTAGAGTAAGGCCAGAAACAGAATCCTTTTTATTATTTGACTTATTGAGCCAATCATTTATATTGAGTGAACCTAAATTAAGATTTCCATTAAGGTTGAAAGCTTTAGCTTGTTTGAAAGCAAATGGCAATATATTTTCTATATTTCCATTAAAATTAAGAGAAGTTTTACCAGCGTTAGCACTTAGATTACTTACTTTTATTGAGGAGTTATTGAAAACAAAATTGCTATTAAGATTAGTAATTTGTTGAGGAATATTTATGTTTGAATAGTTAAGAGATTTAATGTATCCTTTCCCTTCCATTTTAATTTTAGTAAATCCTTGCTTTGGAATATTCTCCAAACTCTTTATATCGCCACTTAGTTTTAAGTCAAGATTTAGATTGCCATTAAGTACTTTTATGTTTTTATCTTGTATGAAACGATGTACAGCTTCTAAAGGTAAATTGCATTCCAAAAAGGCATCAACAGAGAGGTTAGAGAAGTTGAATAGTTGTCCATGTCCTTTTACCAAACCTTTATTCCATTGAAAATAGAATTTATCCAACTTAATAAAAGAAGTTTCTGAATTGCATTTTTCTCCATTTGAAAAATTTCCATTAAGAGTTATATTCCTAAAAGAAATATCTAATTTTTTATTTGTAAGCTCACCGTTATTAATATAAAATTTGGACTTAATGCTTGGCATTTGAGTATTACTAATATTACCTTTCATACTAAAGTCAAAAATCAATTCTCCTTTACCTTCGAAGTTCTTAAACAATTTATTATATTTCTGAGGTAAAAGCTTTATCATATCTTCCAATTCCACACCATCACTCTTAACCAAAAGGTCAATTTTGTTATCTTTTGAATATTTTAAACTTCCTCTTGCATCAAAAGCTAACCCATCAATTTTAAGTTCACCTTTTGAAATTTGAATTAGTTTTGAATTAGTGTTATTTGAGAATATTATATCGAAATCAAAATCTCTATTATTGGATATTGCAAGATTGTCAATTTGAATTTTGTTAATAGTAGATTTAGATTTAATTGTTATTTTCTGTTCTTTGTCTGAAAAGTTACCTCTTGCGTAAGCATCTTTAAGAAGAATTTCATAATATTGTTTGCTATAATCATTCCTATAGGAGAATTGAATATTCTCAAGCACTATTTTCTTTAAAGAAAGAGAAAATTTTGATTCCTTATTGCTTTTACTTTGTTTCCAAAACAAATAATTAACTTCTGCATTTTGATTTACTTTCATATTGAAAGCTCCGTCTTTAGCAATTATCTTATTTATTTGATAGTTTTCACTAATAATATCCCAAAAATCAAATGTTAAGTAAAGTTTTCGAAAATAGAATAAGGTATCTTTTTTCTCTGAGATATTATTTTTGTCTATGTCTTTTTTAGGAAAAGCATCAAAAGCAATAACATCATCAAAAGCAAGTGATGCACTTGGAAAAGTAGAAAAGAAATCAACCTTAATGGAAGAAACTTTAATTTCTGTAACTAATTGTTTATTGATTTCAGAAATTATTATTTGCTTAACTTTTTCCCTGTTAATATAAACAACTAACGCAGCGGCCAAAGCTAAGAAGAGAAAAATTCCTCCTATCCATAATAGAATCTTTAAATATCTTTTCTTCATCTTTAGCCAAATTAGTTTTTGGTTAGTTAAGAAGATTTTGTCTCCTTAACTAACCACTGCGATGAATACTAACGCTAGAAAGCTTTTCCTTAGTTTGTTTTAAGCATTTTTAAAAATGAAACTTCCTTATCTGAGAGAAAACGATACATTCCTCTTGGTAAGTTTTTCTTAGTTAAAGATGCAAATGCAACTCTGTCGAGTTTATAAACTTCATATCCTAAAGCTGCAAATATTCTTCTAACAATTCTATTCTTTCCTGAATGAAGCTCAATTCCAACAACTCTTTTGTCGTCTCCATCTCCAACATATTGAATGTCGTCAGCATTAATCATTCCATCTTCCAATTCAATACCTTCCAATATGGTTTGCATATCAGCATGGTTAAGAGGTTTGTCAAGTTCCACATGGTAAATCTTCTTTGCTCCAAATGATGGGTGAGTAAGTTTCTTTGTCATCTCTCCATCATTAGTAAATAATAGTAAACCTGTAGTGTTTCTGTCTAATCTACCAACAGGATAAAGTCTTTCTTTACATGCTTTGTTAATTAGAGATAAAACAGTTTTTCTGTCACGAGGATCATCCATAGTTGTAATATATCCCTTAGGTTTATTTAAAAGAAGGTATTTCTTTTTTTCATTTACTAAACGTTCTCCTCCATAAATAACTACATCATCTGCCGATACCTTATGTCCCATTTCTGTAACAACTTCTCCATTAACGGTAACTGCACCTGCTTTAATTAATTCATCTGCTTCTCTTCTTGAACAAATACCCGAATTTGAAATATATTTATTTAAACGGATTAATCCATCCTTGCCTAAAGAAATTTCATCATAGCCATAAGAATTTCCGTTATCTCTTCGGGAATCATCATGGTCTCTTCTTCTCATTGGCCTTTCATCATTATATCTTTTTCTGTCTGAAAATTCTCTATTGGAAGAATCTTTTCTTGAAAAACCATATCTGCTTTCTCTAAAATCTTTTCTTGGTCTTTTTTCTCCAAAATTTCTTTGAGGTCTTTCTTCAGAATCGTTATTAAAACTCCTTCTTGGATTATCATTTCTTCTTTCTGAAGAATAATCTCTTTGATGTCTTTCTTCGGAATCGTTATTGAATCTTCTTCTTGGATTATCGTTTCTTCTGTCTGAAGAATAGTTTCTTTGAGGTCTTTCTTCTGAATTGTTGTTAAAACTTCTTCTTGGATTATCATTTCTTCTGTCTGAAGAATAGTTTCTTTGTGGTCTTTCTTCTGAATCGTTATTAAAACTTCTTCTTGGATTATCGTTTCTTCTGTCTGAAGAATAGTTTCTTTGTGGTCTTTCTTCTGAATTGTTGTTAAAACTTCTTCTTGGATTATCATTTCTTCTGTCTGAAGAATAATTTCTTTGTGGTCTTTCTTCTGAATCGTTGTTAAAACTTCTTCTTGGATTGTCGTTTCTTCTGTCTGAAGAGTAATTTCTTTGTGGTCTTTCTTCTGAATCACTGTTAAATCTTCTTCTTGGATTTTCATCTCCGAATGAGGAGTTTTCTCTTCTTGGACGTGATTCGGATGATCTTCTGATTTCTTTTCTTTTGTATGGAGACTGACCTCTCTCAGGCTTATTTTCTCCATAATTACGTTTTCTGTTTTCCATTTCTATTTTAAAATAATCTGCAAAAGTACAAATAAAACTCAAACATAGGAAATTAGTAACCAAAAAAAGAAATAAATATTCTATGATTTGAGCTAATTTAATCCCTCTTTTTATCTTATCTTTTATCTTAAATCTGTTTTTTTTATACCTTTGCAAATCAATTTATATAATTTTGACTATGAATGATAATGGCTATACCAAAATAGAGAGATATAATCCTGAAACACTTAATAAATTGGCTTATCACTATAAGGAAATTCTAGATTTATTGGGAGAAGATTCTTCTCGAGAAGGACTTTTGGATACTCCAATGAGAGTTGCTAAGGCAATGCAGTTTTTTACTCATGGATATGATGAAGATCCTGTTCAAATTCTTCGTTCTGCAACTTTTCATGAAGATTATAAGCAAATGGTAATTGTTAAAGAGATTGAAATTTATTCTCTTTGCGAACATCATATGGTGCCAATGGTAGGAAAGGCTCATGTTGCCTATATACCAAATGGGAAAATTGTTGGTATAAGTAAAATTCCTCGTGTTGTGGAATGCTTTGCTCGTCGACTTCAAGTTCAAGAGCGTTTGACAAAACAAATTAAAGAGTGTATTCAAGATACTTTAAACCCATTAGGAGTTGCTGTGGTTATTGAAGCTCAACATCTTTGTATGAGTATGAGAGGAGTTCAAAAACAAAACTCTGTTACCACAACATCCGACTTTACTGGTGCATTCCTAAGAAAAGAAACAAGAGAAGAGTTCCTACACTTGATTAGTGTAAAACTTTCATAAAAAAGAATTAATTAAGGCTAAAATTCTATTTGCCTTCTAATTCTTTTATTTTATTCTCAAGTTCTCTTATTCTAAGTTCCATTTCTGGAAGTTTACGGAAGAATGAATAACTTCTCATGTATGAACGAGCTTCCCATGAAGGAGTTCCAAAAATTGAAGAGTCATCTTTAATATTTGACATTATACCTGTTTGAGCTCCAATCTTAACTCTATCACCTATATTAATATGTCCTGAAAATCCAACTTGACCTCCAATAAAACAATTCTTTCCAATCTTGGTGCTTCCTGCAATTCCTGATTGAGCAGCCATAACTGTATTCTGGTCAATAATTACATTATGAGCAACCTGAATAAGATTATCCAATTTAACTCCCTTTCTAATTATTGTACTTCCCATTGTAGCACGGTCAATTGTTGTGTTTGCTCCAATCTCAACATTGTCTTCCAAAATAACATTTCCAATTTGAGCAATTTTCTTAAATGAGCCATCTTCCAAAGGAGCATATCCAAAACCATCAGCCCCAATTACTGCCCCAGAATTAATAACACAACCATTACCTATGATACATAAATGATAAATCTTAGCTCCTGAAAACAAGGTTACATTATCGCCAATTGTTACATTATCACCAATATAAACATGAGGATAAATCTTGGCATTCTTTCCAATTTTCACCCCTTCACCAATATAAGCAAACTCTCCAACATAAGCTCCTTCTTCAATTGAAGCAGAAGAGGAAATGAAACTTAGAGAAGAAACGCCTGTTTTATTTAGTAAAAACTCATTATAAATATCCAACACCTTAGCAAAACAAGCATAGGCATCTTCAACCTTAATCATTGTTGTATTAACTTCCTTCTCTGGCACAAAACTCTTGTTTACAATAACAACAGAAGCTTTAGTTTCATAAATATAATGTTCATATTTTGGATTGGAAAGGAAAGACATTCCATTTTCAGTTCCTTCTTCAATCTTACAAAGAGTGCTTACAACAACATTCTTATCTCCAACTATTTCTCCTCCCAATAAAGAGGCAATTTGTTCTGCAGTAAATTTCATTTTTGGTGTAGTTTATTTAGTGCAAAGATATAAAAAAGCTTGTTTTGTTGATATAAATAAGAAATAATAAACTCTACATCTCCCAAAACCTTATTAAGAACTCAGTAATTATTGTTTAGAACTAACTAATCTTCTTTTTAATCTCAGTATAATGGCATTATATTCTCCATATAATGCCATTAAATGGTAAGTTTAATGCCATTATACTTATGATATAATGCCATTAAACAGAGAATATAATGCCATTATACTTGGAATATAATATCATTATATTGATTCTAAACGAAGTATAAAGACTTTAAATCCTTGTTTAATTTCCTCAAAAAGAAGTGTATTTATTTATAGAAAAGCTATAGTTTTTCCTGATTTAGATTTGCAGTTTTCCCTTCATTACTAATTCTAATTTACAGTTTTGATTTTTATCCCTAAATAAGGTTTACAAGTATCCCATATCTCTAAAAACATTTACAAGTTCTTGTAATAACTATCTTTTCAGGTAAAATGCTTTGGTTTTTTGGTAATATGAAAAATTATTGTATTTTTGCAAACTCAAACATTAAGGTCTCTTGGCCGAGCGGCTAGGCACCGGTCTGCAAAACCGTCTACTCCAGTTCGAATCTGGAAGAGACCTCAAAAATTTTAAAGTCATCTGAAAAGATGACTTTTGTTTTTTATTTATATACTTATACTTTTATTGTTACTTAAGCTAATTATCCTTCATTTTTAATATAATAAAGAACTTTTATACGAAAATTTCGTATAAAAAAAGTTAACCTTTATTTTTATACATATTATATGGTTGTCTTATTAAAAGAAATAGATGATGTAAAGAATAAACTAATGAATTATTCAATTCTATGTTTATTAATTATTACATTGCCAGCAACAATCTTCTCATTAATACATTTTGTAAAAGGAGGATTCTTCCCAGATTTTGGAGTTGGGTTACTTGAAACTATTTTGATTTTATTAATATTCTTAATAAGAAATAAAATAGGACATAAGTTTAAGGCTCATATTATAACAATTTCATTTATTATTGGAGGTTTTGCAGGCAATCTTATTTTTGGAAGCTTAGGAGACCAGTTTCTTACTGTGATTGGAATTGCTCTAATAACGCTTTTTAATAGTAAAAAATCTGGAGTTTTTTACTTTATTGTAACATTTGTTGGGTTTTTTATACTTCAATTTCTTTTTTATGAAAATATTGTAGTAAGACATGTGGACTATAATGTTTTCTTTAATGATATAAGAAATTGGATAATTAGTTTCACAACTCTTTTTATAACAGCAATATTATTAGTTTTTTCAATAAGCTATTTAAAAGATTTTCTTGTTAACTTAGTGTCTAAACTTGGTGTTAAAAATGAGGAACTAGACACTCTAAACTCAGCATATAAGAATGTTATGTCTAAGGTTGAGGAAAGTGAGAAGAAATACAAATCAATTTTTGAAACTCTTAAAGAAGGAATTATTCTAACAAATGAAGAAGGAGATATTATTGATTGTAATAAGGCTACAGAGCATATATTAGGTGTTTCTAAAGAAAGAATTTTACAAATTAATCTTCATAGTAAAAATTTCAATTTAGTTTATCCAGATCTTAGACCAGTTCCTAATGAAGAGTGTCCTGGAGTAAAGACTTTAATAAATGGTATTCCTATCAACAATTTTGAAGTTGGAATGCAAACTGGTGAAGATTTGAGATGGCTTATCATAAATTCGGCTCCTTTAAAAGCTCAAGGTTTTGGAGTATTCTTAACATTGAATGATATTACTGATTTTAAAAAATTGGAAAGTAAGCAAATTGTATTCAATCGTTATTTTGAAACTTTTCTTGGGAATATTGAAGATTATGTTGTTTTTAAAGATAAGGAAGGAAAGATAATATTTTGTAGTCAATCACTTGCTCAAATTACTGGATATAAAAATTGGAAAGAAATTATTGGTAAAAATTATGAAGATATTTTCCCTTTAGAAGTTGCAAAAAACTATAAAGAAGAGGATGATATTGTTTATCAAACAGGAAAAAAATTGATTGGAAAGGTAAATGCTTTATATGTTAAAAATTCAGAAACAAGATATGAGCAAACTAATAAGATTCCATTGTTTGATAATAATAGAAATGTTGTTGGTATTATAAGTATAGGTAGAGATATTACCCAAATATTAAGAGAGAAAGAAATAATTCAAGAAAAAGAAGAAAAAATCAATCTACTATTGAATTCGACTGCGGAAGGAATTTATGGAGTTGATTTAAATGGGAACTGTACTTTTGCTAATAAATCATGTATTAATATGCTTGGCTATTCAAGTGAAGAAGAATTTTTGGGTAAGAATATTCATAATTTAATACATCATAGTTATGAAGATGGAAAGCCAATGGATTTTAGCGAATGTAGAATTCAAAAAACAATACTTTATAATATTGAAACCCATTGTGAAGATGAAGTATTCTGGAAGAAAGATGGTACTAAGTTTGAAGTTGAATATTTTTCATTCCCTCAAATTCAAAATGACAAAGTGGTTGGTTATGTTGTAACATTCTTAGATATTTCAGAAAGGAAGAAAACGGAGAAACAAATTATCAGTTTTGCAAAAGACCTTCAAAAACTTAATTCAGATAAGGATAAATTCATTAGAATATTAGCTCATGATTTAAAAAATCCTTTCAATTCCATAATAGGGTTTTCCGATTATATAATTAAAAACATTGATAATATTGATAAGGAAGAAATAGAAGAGTTTTCTAAAATGATAAATGAAAGTTCAGAAAAGGCTTATACATTATTAGAAGAAATTCTTCTTTGGTTAAAAGTTCAATCTGGGCAGCTAAGTATTAAGAAAACAAATATTCAACTTAGAAGTATTGTTTTAAGCATAATTGAAAATCTTAATCCATTAGCACAAAATAAATCCATTAAGTTAAGTTGCAATATTCCTGAGGACATATATATTGAAGCAGATATAAATATGTTTAAGACTATTCTTAGAAACTTAATTAGTAATTCAATTAAATTCACAAACGAAAATGGAGAGATTGAAGTTAAGATAGAGGAGATTGAAAAAAAGATTAAGATAATAGTTTCCGACAATGGAGTTGGTATGAGTCAGGATTTTGCTAAAAAACTGTTTACTGAACAAATCAGTCAAACACAAGAAGGAACAAAAGGAGAAAAAGGAACAGGTCTTGGGCTAACAATTATCAAAGAATTAGTACAAAAACACAAAGAACTTATATGGGCAGAGTCTGAAATAGGTAAAGGAAGCAGATTTATTTTCACTATGCCAAAAATAACAAAAAATGATGAAAAAACTATTTAATTACTTACTCTTTTATTGCATATTAATTCCCCTTTCTCTATTGCCTTTATGGTTTTTATACATATTATCATCTATAACTGCCTTTTTACTTCATTACATTATTAAATATAGATTGGATGTTGTAAAGAAAAATATTGAGAAATCTTTTCCAGAGAAAAACACAAATGAGCAAAAAATTATAATAGACAAGTTCTATAAACATTTGGCAGATGTTTTCCTCGAAGGATTTAAGATGTTAAGTATTTCAAGGAAGAATGTTCTAAAAAGATATAAGTGTAATAATCCAGAAATATTGGATACATATTTCCAACAAGGACAAAGTGTTCTTCTCCTTTCTTCTCACTATAATAATTGGGAATACATGGTTTTGTCATTAGGGATGCAGTTTCCATTTCAAGGAATTGGAGTTGGGAAGAGAATGACAAATAAAACCTTTGAAAAACTTATGCATAAAAGAAGAACTCGCTATGGAACTAAGGTTTGTTATAATGATAATGTAAAAGAAGTATTTCAAGAGAATGAGAAAACAAAAACTCCTTCAGCGTATATGCTTCTTTCCGATCAAAGTCCTAACGACACTTACAAATGTTATTGGACAAATCTTCTCAATCAAGATACTCCAGTAATTTTTGGAGGAGAATATTTTGCAAAGAAATTCAATTATCCAGTCTTCTATTATAAAGTAAATAAAGAGAAAAGAGGCTATTATAGTTTTGATATAATTCCTTTAAGTCTTAATCCAATGGAAGAGGGTTATGCTGAAATAACTCAAAAATATGTTTCTCTTTTAGAAGAAACAATAAAAGAGAATCCAGTCTTTTGGTTATGGTCTCATAAACGTTGGAAACACAAACGTCCAGAAAAGATTTATCAAGATACTATTAAAAAAGAATCCAATTAATGAGCCTCAAGCCAATTCTTACCAGTGTTGCTCTCAACCTCAATAGGAACATTTTCTAAAGGCAAGGCTTCTTTCATTCTTTTTTCTACAATTTCTTTTACTGTTTCAACTTCTGTGATATAAACATCAAAAATTAATTCATCATGTACTTGAAGTATTAGTTTTGATTTAAGATTAAGTTTGTTGAATTCAGCATAAATTTCAATCATTGCTTTCTTAATCATATCGGCAGAAGTACCTTGAATAGGCATATTTACTGCGTTTCGACTTGCAAAATTCCTCAAGTTGGCATTTCTTGAATTTATATCATAAAGATAGCGCCTTCTTTTCATAAGAGTTTGAGCATATCCATTTTCTTGTGCTGTCTTAATGCTTTCTTCAATAAAGGTTTTAATTTTAGGATATTGTGCAAAATATTGATCAATCAATTCCTGTGCTTCTTTTCTTGGAATGGAAAGCTGTTCTGAAAGCCCAAAAGCCGAAATACCATAAACTATTCCAAAATTAACACTCTTTGCATATCGTCTTTGATCTTTTGTAACTTCATTAAGTGGAATATGAAATATCTTACTTGCTGTTGCAGTGTGAATATCTATACCATCCATAAAAGCTTGACAAATGTTTTCATCCTTACTCAAAGATGCAATAATTCTTAATTCAATTTGAGAATAATCAGCTGAGAGTAAAACATAATCATCGTTTCTAGGAACAAATGCCTTACGAATTTCTTTTCCAAGCTGGGTTCTTATTGGTATGTTTTGAAGGTTAGGATTGGTTGAAGAAAGCCTTCCTGTTGAAGTTGTTGACTGATTGTAGGAGGTATGGATTCTATTAGTTTTTTTGTTTACAAGCAAAGGAAGTGCATCAACATAGGTTCCTTTAAGTTTGGTTAGGGAACGATAATCTAAGATAAGAGGAATAATTGGGTGCTTATCAACTAATTTTGCTAAAACATCTTCTGCTGTTGAGAATTGTTTTGAGCCTGCTGTGGTTTTGGCTTTCTCAATTATTTGTAGTTTTTTAAAGAGAATATCGCCCAATTGTTTTGGTGATGAGATATTAAATTCCTCTCCTGCCAATTCATATATCTTTGTTTCTAAGTCTTGTTTTGTTTCTTGTAGTTGTTTAGAAAACGCGTTTAATTCTTCAATATTTATATTTACACCTTCTCTTTCCATTGATAAAAGCACATCAACCAAAGGCATTTCAATTTGCTCCAAGAGGTCCAAGAGGTCATTTTCCTTTAATTTTTCTTCAAATATAGGCTTTAATTGAAGTGAAATATCAGCATCTTCAACAGAATATTCTTTTAGTTTGTTTTTATCTAATACTTTGTGATTTATCTTTCCTCCTTTTGGAATTTTACCAAATACCTTTTCGAAAGGTACCATTTCATAACCTAAATAGGAGTTGGCAAGAACATCTAATTTATGCCTTGACTCCGCATCTATTAGGTAGTGTGCAAGTATTGTGTCAAAACATTTACCTTTAACCTCGAGTCCATAATTCAAAAGAGCATTCTTATCAAACTTCATATTATGTCCTATCTTTTGAATTTTTTCATCTTCCATTACTTCTTTCAAAAGAATTAGAACTGTTTCTGCTTCTTGCTTATCTTGAGGAATTAAAACAAAATAGCCTTTATGCTCTTCAAATGATAGAGCAACACCTATTAATTCAGAATCAATTTCCAGTCCTGTTGTTTCACAATCGAAACAAACAAAGCCTTTTTCTTTAATTTCTTTGATTACTTCTTTTAAATCTTTTCCATTCTCAATAAGACAATAATCATGCTCTACACTGTCAATAGTCTTAAAATTTGATTGAGAAAACAAATCATCTACATTTCCACTTGCGTGGTTTCCGAACAAATCAAATTGAGTATCATTATTATTTGATGCCTGAAATTGCTTGGTTTGTTTTCCTTCTTCTTTTCTATATATTGCCTCGGTTGCATCTGCATAACCTGCAATTTGAGCATATACTTCAAGAAAACGTTTCTCAAAAGTCTTAAATTCCAAATCAGAAAAGAGTTTTTTGCAATGTTCAAAATCAGGTTGTTCAAAATGAAGAGCCTCTTCATCAAATTCAATTGGAACATCTAATATAATGGTTGCAAGTTTTTTTGAAAGGATTGCCTTGTCTTTGTTTTCTTCAATAGCCTTACGAATTGAAGCATTTTCAATCTTATCGGTATTAGCAAGAATATCTTCAATGGAGTCGAATTGCTTCATTAAGAGTTTGGCTTTCTTTTCTCCGATTGAAGGAACTCCAGGAATATTATCAGAACTATCTCCCCAAAGTCCAAGAATATCTATTACTTGTTCTGGTCTTTTTATTTCAAACTTCTCTATAACTTCTTTAACTCCCAATATTTCTTCTCCATTTCCCATTCGAGGAAGCTTAAGCATAAGAATATTTTCTTCTACTAATTGAGCATAATCTTTATCTGGCGTTACCATAAAAACAGTAAAACCTTCCTTTGCTGCCTTTTTTGAAAGAGTTCCAATTACATCATCAGCTTCATAACCTTCCTTGCAAAGCATAGGAATATTCATCGCTTTCACAAGTTCTTTAACATAAGGAATAGCCGAAATTATATCCTCTGGGCATTCCTGACGATTAGCCTTATAGTCTTCAAATTGCTCATGACGAACTGTTGGACCATATAAATCAAAAGCAACCCCAATATGTGTAGGCTTGTGTTTCTTTATTATATCAAGTAAAGTGTTAGCAAATCCTAGTATTGCTGAAGTATTTAATCCTTTGGAATTGATTCGTGGATTTTTGTTGAGAGCATAATAGGAACGATAAATTAATGCCATAGCATCAATTAAGTATAAGGTTTTTTCTTTCATTTTCTTTTGATTTTAATTCTTCTATTCGGTGTAGAAGTCGAGCATTTTATTTATTTCTTTTGTGCAAACAGGACAAAAAGGTTTATCGCTTCGCATTAAACAATTTTGGGAAGGACGATATAATCCTTTGTTAACATAAGCTGCTCCTTCAAATACTCCAACCTTATTTTCAAATTCTTTTGTTATTGGAGTTGGAATTGGAGTAGATGCATCCATCATATCTTTCCATTTTTTAGAGAAATCTTTAAGCGATGTAACGTTTTTTTGCCAAGGTTCAATGTTTTGAGTTGCTCCTTCAACATCATTATCGTTTTCTGAATATTCATCCCCTAACCCTGCAAATGAATGTCCAAACTCATGTATTAGGACAAAACCATTTTTGGGATTAACATAAGATGTTGCATAGAAATTAAAAATACCTCCGCCTCCATAAGTTTCACTATTGCACATAATGACAAATTGTTCATAAGGAACATTAATAAGTATTTCGTGAAGATTAAATAGATTAGGAGTCATAATATATCTTGGAGAATTAAAAGTATTGTAACTTACCCCAAGAAAACTATTTGGTAGTATTGTTGAATCTAATCCTGCTATTCCAATTTGTTCAGAAAAATAGCACTGACCCCAAATATTTATTTTGTCTTTAGCTTCAGAAAAGGGAGGTTTTGAGAAAAAGAAATCACTGAAAAGTTTCATGTCTGAAATCATCTTTAATGAATCCTTTTGTGTATATCCTGCTGGAACAATAACTATATCTAATTTTTTACTTATGTCTTCTGGAGAAACATTTAATTTATATGGTTCATGAAGTTTATAGTTTAATGTTTTAAATACAGCATTCTTTACTTCAATTTTTTGTTTAACTATCTTATTCCAATTGCCCAAACTATCTCGAGAAAAGAAAACTATATCCACATCTTCTTTTGGTAAAGGTATTCTTAATACTTCTTCAAAATTTCCACAAGTATTTTTAGCCTCTGAAGTTGTCTGCCATTCTTCAAAAAGAGAACAATAATTATGAGAATATATTAATGTATTACTATTGTTAGCATAAACTTCAATTCGATGAGCTCCTAAATTAGAATTATCTAATAGATTTGTTTTAGAGCCTGCCCATTTTTTTGTAATGTATGTTTGGTCAATTATATAATATTCTAATGCCTTTCGTCCTGAATGATAACAAAGAATGTTAAGTGTATTATCTTCAAAATAAGTATCAAAAGAAGGGTTTTGAGCATTTACCCCAAATGATAAAAAAAGAAATAAAAAATATAAGGCTTGTCTAATCATTGCATAAAAAATTAGTAATAGAGCAAAGATACAATCTTTATCCAAAATATTATTGAAACTAATGCTTAAATTAGAAAAATATAAAACTTAAAAGTAGTGTCAATTCATTGTCTATTATTATAAATTAGTGCTTAATAATAATTTGCATTAAAACTTTTGACTTAAAAAGTTTGAAATAAAAATATTTATTTATAACTTTGCAGTCTCACATTTAGATATTGAAATGATGCTAAGTAGTTTACTTATACAAAATAATGATCTCTATTTAAATCTTAAAGATAGAGATAAACTTGCATTCTAAATAATAAGTGTTGGAATAAGAATTCAACTCTAAACTTCAATATTAATCAAAAAATAAATTTAAAAATACACAAAAAACAAAAATATTATGGAATTACCATTCGCAGAATCATGGAAAATTAAAATGGTTGAGCCTATTCATAAGAGTACTCGCCAAGAACGTGAACAATGGATTAAAGATGCTCACTATAATACATTTCAATTATCAGCAGATAAAGTATATATTGATCTTTTAACTGACTCAGGAACTGGTTCAATGTCTCAAGGACAATGGGCTGCAATGATGATGGGAGATGAAAGTTATGCAGGTGCATCTTCTTTCTTTAACCTAAAAAAAGCAATAAATGATATAACAGGATTTGAATATGTTATACCAACACATCAAGGTCGTGCTGCTGAAAATGTTTTATTTTCTTACTTAGTTAAAGAAGGTTCTGTATGTCCAGGAAACTCTCATTTTGATACAACTAAGGGACATATTGAAAGTCGTGGAGCTATGGCTTTAGACTGTACAATTGATGAAGCAAAAGATACTCAGCTTGAAATTCCTTTTAAAGGAAATGTTGACCCTAAGAAATTAGAAAAAGCATTACAAGATTATAAAGGAAAAATACCTTTTATAATAATTACTATTACTAATAATACTGCAGGAGGACAACCTGTAAGCATGAAAAACTTACGTGAAGTTCATGAACTATCTTTAAAATATAATATACCTGTATTATTAGATTCAGCTCGTTTTGCAGAAAATGCTTACTTTATTAAAACTCGTGAAGAAGGCTATGCAAACAAGACAATTAAAGAAATTGTAAAGGAAATGTTTTCTTATGCTGATGGAATGACAATGAGTGCTAAGAAAGATGCTATCGTTAATATGGGTGGTTTTATTGCAACAAGAAAACAAGATTGGTTTGATGGTGCTAAAAACTTCTGTATTGTAATGGAAGGTTATCTTACTTATGGTGGAATGAACGGAAGAGATATGAATGCATTAGCTGTAGGTTTAGACGAAAATACAGAATTTGAAATGCTTGAAACTCGTATTAAACAAATTGAATATCTTGCAAAACGTTTAGATGAATATGGAATTCCATACCAAAGACCTGCAGGTGGACATGCAATTTTTATTGATGCTCCTAAATTATTAACTCATGTTCCAACAGAAGAATTCCCGGCACAAACCCTAACAGTTGAGCTTTATAAAGAAGCAGGTATTCGTGGTTGTGAGATAGGATATATATTAGCAGACCGTGATCCAATAACAAGAGAAAATCGTTTTGGAGGACTTGACTTCTTACGTTTGGCTATTCCTCGTCGTGTTTACACTAATAACCATATGGATGTTATAGCAGTTGCATTGAAAAACTTAAAAGACAGAGCAGAACAAATAAATCATGGTTACAAGATTGTTTGGGAAGCTCCACTTATGCGTCACTTTACTGTTAAGTTAGAACCAATTAAATAGTTTTACTTCTAAAAGTAAATACTAAAATAGGTTTAAAATAAAATTTAATCATTTAAGGGCTTTCAATTTGGAAGCCCTTTTTTTAATTTATAGTTAAATTTCATGTTCCAAAAAAAGATCAAGTATAATTAAAATTAAATGCCGACTTTTTAAAAATATAAGGGACTTTTTTGAAAATATAAGGGACTTAATTTTGATTATCCTTCTTTAAATTTTTCTTATCTTGGCAATGTAATTAAATTATTGTGTAAATTTGTATTCTTTTTAGATGATGAGAAATAATAAATTGGAATTTAAGATTGGGTTTGACCACGTTAGGGAATTGCTTAAAAGTTTATGTTTGAGTGATGGGGGTAGAAGTTTTGTGGATAAGATGGAGTTTTTAACTTCCTATAATAAGGTTATTGAATTATTAGGTATTACAGAGGAATTTAGGCAGATATTTGTTTCAAATGAAACTTTCCCTTCCGATAATTATTTTGATATGCGAGATGAGCTTCAAAGGCTAAAGCTTTTGGGAACATTCATTTCTCAGAATTCTCTTTTTGATTTAAAATCTTCTTTAATTACTATAAATGAATGTCTTTTATTCTTCTCCAAAAGCGATGAGAATAAGTTTCCCTTACTAAGCAATTTATCTAAGGGAGTATATGTGGATAGAAACCTTTTAAACATTTGCTTGAAGTTAATTGATTCTAAAGGAGATTTCAATGATGATGCTTCGGATTATTTGTATATTATTCGTTCAAATCACAGAAAGAAGGTTTTGGATGTTGATAAGCAAATGAAAAGGATTTTACTTCATGTTAAAAAGGAGGGATGGTCTTTGGAGGATGCTGAGGTTTCTGTTCGTAATGGAAGATTAGTAATTCCAATTTCTTCTGCTAATAAGAAAAGAATTAAGGGATTTGTACATGATGAGTCGCAAAGTGGACAAACATCCTATATTGAACCTGCAGAAATAGTAGAGTTGAATAATGAAATTAGAGAGTTGGAGCTTGAAGAAAGAAGGGAAATACTAAAAATATTAATGGAATTTACCGATGTTTTGCGACCAGAGATAGATAATTTAATTAATGCATATTATTTCCTTTCTAAAATAGACTTTATTAGAGCAAAAGCAAAATATGCACTACAAATTAGAGCAGGAAAACCTATTGTTGAAGATAATACATTAATAAATTGGTTTGAAGCACGACATCCAATTCTTGAAGAGGCTTTGGAAAAAAACTCTAAAAAGATTGTTCCTTTAAGAATTGAACTGAATGCAAAAGACAGAATCCTTATTATTTCAGGCCCAAATGCTGGAGGGAAAAGTGTATGTTTGAAAACCGTTGGACTCTTACAATATATGCTTCAATGTGGGTTGCTTATTCCTATGAGAGAGAGTTCAGAGGCAGGAATCTTCTCTTCATTATTTATTGATATAGGAGATGAACAATCAATAGAAAATGATTTAAGTACTTATTCTTCACATTTGCTAAGTATGAAAAACTTATGTGAAAGAGCAAATAATAAAACATTGTTTTTGATTGATGAATGTGGTACGGGAACTGATCCTACAATTGGAGGAGCAATTGCAGAGGCTGTTTTAGAGTTTTTGAATGATAAGCAATCTTTTGGAGTGGTTACAACTCACTATTCCAATTTAAAGCTTTTGGCAGACAAACATGCATCAATTATAAATGGAGCAATGCTTTTTGATCAAAATAACATGAGGCCTTTATATAAGTTGTCAATTGGCAAGCCTGGATCATCTTTTGCATTTGAAATTGCACAAACAATTGGACTGCCAAAGCAAATTGTAGATAAAGCAGTTGATAAAATTGGATCTTCTTATTTAGATTTTGAACAGCAACTTCAACAATTGGAAGTAGATAAGATAGAGTTAAGGAAGAAAGAACAAGAAGTAAAGGTTGCCGATGAGTTATTGTCTGAGGTTTTATTAAAGTACAATAAGTTAAGTTCTGAATTAGAAGATAAAAAACGAGTAATATTAAAACAAGCAAAGATAGAAGCAAAAGAAATTCTTCAAAATGCCACTCGCCAAATAGAAAACACTATTTCTCAAATCAAGGAGGCAAATGCCGACAAAGTGAAAACAAAGAAAATTAGAGAAGAATTTAGTAAAGAACAAATACATATTGATAAAGAATTATCTGAATTTGAAAAGCAAGAGAAGAAAAATGTTTCAAATAAAGATATTTCAAATAAAACAAAGGATATAGGAGTAAAAATTGACCTAAGTCCAATTATCATAGGAGATATTGTAAAGATTGGCGATGAGAACACATTTGCAGAAGTAATTTCAATCAAACGCAATAGATTAGAAGTTATTAGCAATAGCGTTAAGATGAGTATTGAGAAAAATAAGGTAATAAAGGTTGATAAAAAGTCATTTTTAAAATCCAATTCTAAATTATATTCTCAGAAACAATCAGCATATTTGTCAGTTATTGATGAAATAAATGAAAAGAGAAAAACATTTAAAACGCAATTAGACCTTAGAGGAGAAAGAGCAGAAAATGCTTTAGACAAACTAAGTCAGTTTATTGACCAAGCAAGATTACTTGGAGAAAGAGAAATTTCTGTTTTACATGGTAAGGGAGATGGGATTTTAAAAACATTAATTCGCGATTACTTAAAAACTAATTCAGAAATTAAAACATTTAAGTCCGCACGTTTAGAGTTTGGGGGTGAAGGTATAACTATGATAACTTTAAACTAGAAAATAAGATTTTTTTGTAAATTGGGAACAAAAAATATAATTAAGGTGTTTAATATGTACAGACAAAATAAAAGGAAGTAATTTTAAAAATTAATAGATATGAAAACTAATTTTATTATTAAATTGAAAACTGTTTTATTAGTGTTAGCCATAGTGCTTAATGCTAGTACTGTTTTTTCACAAGCAGATGGAACCAATTTTGATTTCAATGCTTACACTCCAGGCAACTATGCTGGATGGAGAGGATTTCAATCTTCGAACAATAGTTCAGGAAATACAATGTCATTATCTACATGGGTAGGTTTTAATGACCCAGCCACATGTTTTTGGCAAGGAGATAGATGCTTTATAATAAATAGTAATCCAAATGAAACAGATACAAGAGTGTCTTCAGGAACTAATATTTTAAAAAAGATTCCAACTGGTTATTCTCGTTCTTCTCAAATCAACTGTGCTCAGAATAATAGAAATACCAATATGCTTACTTATGATTTGAATGTAACAAACCAAAATTGTTTATTAACTTTCAATTTTGCCATGATACTTGAATCTCCTGGTCATGGAGGATATGAAGATCCATTTTTTAAAATAGATGTTATCAAGTTGAATGATGTTACTGAGGCTGAAGAAGGTTTAGTTCAAACATGTGCAACATTTGAAGTTAAAGGAAATTCTTCTACTCCTCCAACAGGTTGGTTTACCTATTCTGGGGGAATCTGGCAACCATGGCGTCAAATATCAATGAACTTAACAAATAATATCGGAGAAAGAGTAAGGATTAAAGTTCTTCTTGCAGGTTGTTCTGCCTCTGGACACTATGCCTATGGCTATTTTGTAGGAAAAGTAGGACCATCAGTATTAACCGTTAATGCATGTGGGCAAGGTGATACAGCCGCAGTCATCACCGCACCTCCTGGTTTTGCCAAATATGAATGGTATGAAAATACAGGTAACCTACCTGAAAGCCAATTGTATACTTTAGAAACAGGACCTCTACTATATAGTAGTGAAGCAACCACTACACAACCTGCAAATAATAACTTTGTCATCACCAACTCCATGTACAATCAATATG
>Ga0316605_10000436_pt1 | contig 29258 bp, 26 predicted proteins | sample OWC_soil_day20_n_FD_207666 | JGI IMG/M metagenome (GOLD analysis project Ga0316605, IMG submission 207666) | Wetland soil microbial communities from Old Woman Creek delta, Ohio, United States - OWC_soil_day20_noCT | ecosystem: Environmental > Terrestrial > Soil > Wetlands | place: USA: Ohio...
ATATTTACAAAGGTATAAAAAAGGCTATATTTGCAGCACAAAAATGAACAACATTAATGACTAACAAATATTATTCCGTAAAACCTGTTCTTGATACAAAGCTCCGGCAGGTATTCATTGAAACATACGGTTGTCAAATGAATGTAAACGACAGCGAAGTGGTTCTGTCAATACTTCAGCAAAGCGGATATTCTCTTTGCAGCAGCATTAAAGAGGCCGATCTCATTCTCATAAACACATGCTCCATCCGGGACAATGCCGAGACGAGAATATGGGGTCGTTTGGATATTTTCCGGCTGGAAAAGCTTCGCCGGAAGGGAATAATTGTAGGAATCCTGGGATGCATGGCAGAGAGGCTCAAAGACGAACTGCTCAAACATCCGGCAGTGGACATTGTTGCCGGGCCGGACTCATACCGGGAGCTTCCCTCTTTGCTCAACGACCTCACCGGAGGCAGCAAGCAAATAAACACCATGCTCTCCCACGAAGAAACCTATGCCGATATATCACCTGTGAGAATGGACAAGAACGGAGTTTCTTCTTTTATTTCGATTATGAGGGGATGCAATAACATGTGTTCATATTGCGTTGTTCCATACGTAAGGGGAGCAGAGAGAAGCCGCGACCCGAAAAGCATTGTCAAAGAGGCTCAGGATTTGTTTGAAAGCGGCTACAGGGAGGTTACTCTCCTTGGGCAGAATGTAGACTCATTTCATTGGGCACACCCGGAAAACCCCACCAATACAGTAAATTTTGCCCAGTTGCTGGAGATGGTCGCATTAATTGATCCAAAGCTACGCGTAAGATTTTCTACTTCCCACCCAAAAGACATGGGACACGCCGTTTTATACACAATGGCCATGTACCAGAACATATGCAACCATATCCACCTGCCGGTACAGAGCGGCAGCGATGCAATGCTTGCAAAAATGAACCGTAAATACACACGGGCCGAATATCTGGAGAGGGTTGCAATGATTCACAAGATACTTCCGGAGTGCTCCATCTCAACCGATATTATAGCCGGGTTCTCAGGAGAGACAGCCGCCGACCATGAAGATACCCTTTCTGTAATGAGGGAAGTTGGTTACTATACAGCATACATGTTTCAGTATTCCGAAAGGCCGAATACAAAAGCAGCACGCCACTATCCCGACGATGTTGCCCCGGAGGTGAAAAACGAGAGACTAAACGAAATTATAAAACTTCAGAACGAACTCTCGCTTGCCAGCAATATTGCCGATCTTGGAAAGGTTGTTGAAGTTCTCGTAGAAGGATATTCAAAGAGGTCCAAAGAGGAGCTTGTAGGCAGGACATCGCAAAATAAAGTATGTATTTTCCCTGCCGGCGAACATAAAGTTGGCGATTACGTTATGGTAAAGGTTGAGACATGTTCATCGGCTACACTAAAGGGAACAGAGGTAAAATAGTTTTTTTCGGAACAGAATCAATAGTCAGAATTAGAAGTATAATTCAGAACCCAAAAGAATAAAAATTGACACAAAAATAAATCAGTAATATAATTTAGAAACATAAATAAAATCAGAAATATGACAAAGATAAGAACCTACTACACCGGCAATCTGATGACAGAGGCAGAGCATCTTAAGTCAGGAAGCAAAATCGTGACCGAAGCACCCGAAGACAACAACGGCAAAGGCGAGAAATTTTCTCCCACAGACCTTTTTGCAACATCGCTGGGTTCGTGCATGCTCACAATTATGGGAATAGCCGCACAGGCACACGGATTCTCTGTTGACGGCACCCGAATTGAAACAGAAAAAATCATGGGATCCAACCCGCGCCGCGTTGCCGAACTCAAACTGGACATCTATCTCCCCCGCAACGACTATTCCGAAAGAGAGATGCGGTTTATTGAATCTTCCGTAAAGACATGCCCCGTAGCCAACAGCATTCACCCCGATATCATCAAAACCATTACATATCACTTCCCGGAGAAGTAGTAATTCCAATTTTGCGGCGCAAAAAATAGTTTTGGAAAAATATTTTCCGGCGTAAACGCCAGCATTACAACAGGTTGCTAAAAGTGAAGAGGGCTGAGCCCTCTTCACTTTTAGCAACTACTTGTTTACAAGCAAGTTCAAGGGAGATAAAACCATTGGCGATTTTTGTAATTGACATGCTGTCAGGCATATCCTAAGAACAAAAAGATATAATATCTTTTTGTTCTTAGGATATTACAGATTATCAACTACTTAGCGAGTAAAAACTAGCAAATTTTCGCCGAAGGCGTAAACCTGCGACAAAGGAGCACCATATATGCCCCTTTTGTAGGTGACGATGTGTCAACCTATTTCAGGACGTGAAAAAGTGTCTCCGGCGGCGGGTTGCAATATTTCTGAACAAGCTTTTCACATTGCCAACTAATTGATGAGGGCGATTCGGCCGGACGAAGCAACGCGGAGGAGGACGCACAAGCCCGAAACAATTAGTTGGCAGTGTAAAGATGTTGGAGATGAAAACACAACTTGCTGCCGGCGAGGAAGCCGGAATTACGAAAAAGAGGATGCCAAAAATGGCATCCTCCCGCTCTTCCCGACAACTTTCAATAATCAAAAGAAGAGATAGCGGCAAGTGCCTATTCCGGCGCTTGACGATGTTTTTAATGTTCCGTCGGTACCAACTACTTTAAGCAGAGAGTTCGAGGTGAAGCTAACTTCGGCGGTAAAAAGATTACCGGTTGAAGGGCTCACTCCCACTCCGTAGAAATATGTTCCTGCAAAGAATTTTGTATATGTTTTTGTGGTAACATCAACTGAGTAGATTGACGCTTCTTCCGGCTGATAACTTGCGTTGAATTTTGTCTGGTATGTGAAAATTTTCTGTCCCGATTTATCGGGTATGATAAAACCGTCCATCGCATCAACAGGAACCTCAACGGTGCCAATTACTCCAAGTGAAACAGGATCAATTTGAACCAGCCCTTTGTCTGGGAATGACACCCATAAATTGTAGTTTTTGTCAAAAGCTATGTGTTTTGCTCCTCCTGTAAAACCGGGTGCCCGGATTACAGAAACAGTAGAAAAATTGGCATTTGAAATATCAATAACTTTTACCCCTTCCTTAACAGCAACAAAAAGTCTGTTTCCATAAAGAGCCATCCCCTCGGCATCTGATCCAACCAGAAACTTTTTCATGAGGGTCTTTGTTTTTGTATCGTATACAGAGATGAACGACTCATTGAATTCCCACCAGCCTGCATCATTTACAATATGGTCGTAACCCCAGTTTGAAACAAAAAACATTTCGCCTGCAATAAGAACATTTCTCGGAGATTCCAGCCCCCCTGTAATTGTGTTTTTCAATTTGCCTGTGGATGCTTCAATAATCTCAATTTTGTCGGGATTGTTGCAAACAAGATAGGCCTCTTTGTCCGGAGATACAACTCCCGAAACGATGGTAGCACCTATCGAAATTCCATTTGCACTTTCATATATGCGATTTGTGATTTGCATTGTGTTTTCGTCAAAGAGAGAGATACTTGCCGACTGCTCACTATAATTTCCCTGGTTAATTATGAGCACCTTTTTGTCGAAGGTAACTTCAGGAATCGGATCCTCTTTTGTACATGATGCGAGAGGCAGCAATAGCAGTGCTGCATAGACAAGTCTTAAAAAACATTTTTTCATTTCTAAACTTATTTTTTTTATTTGTTAAACTAAAATTTCCATTGAAGAGATAATTGCCAGTTTCTGCCCGGCATCGCATAAAACTTCACATTCTGATAGCTTGCGTTGGATATGTTCTTCACCACTCCGTTGGCTGTAAAGTTTTCTCCAAAAAGGGAGAATTTATATATGAGGCCTAAATCGGCAAGTATATAAGAGGGTAGAATATCATAAATGTCAAGTGTGGTCCTGGTTCCCGTGTAGTATACCCCTCCGTAGAGAGACCATTTATGAAGGTCGGCACGAAGCGAAGCTCTAAGCGAGTGTTTTGGCTGATAGGCAAGTTGCTCTCCTTTTGCAGGATCTTCCGGCCAGATAGGGGTTACCGTCACAATGTTTGTGAACGAGTAGTTTGTGTTAAGCGAGATTTTAAAATCCGAAATCTCCTTTGTTACTTTAAGCCCTGCTTCTGCACCATGAGACAGAACTTCCGGAATATTTTGCGGACGCCACACCTGCCCTGCAGGGAGCCAGCGAATCCAGTCGTCAACCTCACTTCTGTAAAGAGTAACAAATGCTTCCGCACTCCACGAATCTTTAAGCCAGCTGTAGTCGAGGCCACCTTCGGCTGTTAAAGACTTTTCGCTTTGCAGATACAGGTGCTCTCCCCCCCAGTAGCGGTCGTTTAAAGTTGGAACCTTTGAACTGCGGGATACAGAAGCCCTTGCAGAGAGTGTATGCCCGGAATGGTTAAGCAACATTACCCTCAAATCCAGCGATGGCATCAAAGGCAGCGTGCTGTTGGTTATGAGAGTATACCTCAGCCCTGCGGAAATTGTTACAGGAATAAAAGGAGTATATTTCGCAAGCAGATAGACATTGCCTCTCTCCTCGTAAACAGAATCGGCATAGGAGTGGACAACGGGTTTAATATATGTGCCTGAAAGCCCCCCTTTAAGAGTGAACTTATCTGTTTTGTACTCCCCTTCGGCCGATGCGGTAAATGTATGCGCAGCAATAATATCTTCTTTATATCTCTGATGATCATACGAATATGATGCTGTTGCGCCATACGAAAAACTCTTTGCCGAATTGTTGTATCCTACCGAAGTTTTGAAATTCCTGTCATAAATTGATGCATAACTTTCGGGCCTGTCGTTTAAAGAAACCGAAGGCTGAATTTGCCTGTCGAAATCGAGATACAGAAGGCTGAACGAGAGAATGCCCCCGTTTTTTATCTTCCCGAAAAGCTCCTGAAGCACTCCGTAATTATTATATGCAGCATTGTTGAGATACTCCACGGGCCTGCCGGGTTTTGTATTGTTTTCAAAACTGTAGTTGTTCCTTGCTATTGAATAGAGTACGCTGCTTCTTGATTCGATTTTATTATCAGAGAGCCTTATGGTTCCTCCGGTAAAAAGAGTTCCGAAACTTCCGGCAGAGATGAGTATATCTCCATGAGTACCCCTCTCCCATTTTGGTTTTGTTTTAAGCTGAATACTCCCTCCGATGCTGCCATCGCCATAAAGGGCAGAACTGCCTCCGATGTGGATATCCATTGCGTCGAAAAAGTAGAGCGGAATATGCGAAAGATCTGTTTGCCCCATTGTTGGAACCGACAAACTTTGCCCGTTCCATGCTATTGTAGTGTGAGACGCAGACGTGCCTCTTACAGAAATGTATGCGCCCATCCCCCTGCCGTACTCTTTAAGATAAGCTGCGTTTTCCTTCTGAATGAAATCGGCAAGAGAACTCATCTGCATTTTTGCAAGTGATTCCAGTGGAACGGCCACGAGCTTGGTTCCAATGCCAAATCTTTTGTTCTCGGTTGTAGACCTCTTGAATGGAGTTCGAATAATTACCGAGTCGAGTTTTCTCGACTGTTGAACTTTTATTGAGTCCTTGGTTTGTGCAAACGACGATACACCAGGATAGTAAATACCCAGTACAATAAGAATAGTAGCAACAGAAAATAATAGCCGGTTTGTCATCGCTCTCCTTTTCCCGAAAGTTCGATTAATAAAGTTTTGTTCCTAGAAGGTCTTCTGACTCAGCTTTTACATCTCTTGCCTTCCCACCTTACGGCAGTGGCCGACTGAAGATAACCCTGTTTAGGGCGAAGCTTCACAGCAGCGGGTACTGTTCCCGGATTTAACGGGATTCCCTTACGCTGGAACGGTGCAAAGATAACTTTTTTTCAATAAAGTGATAAATATTCTTTAAATTTCGTAGAATTCGTTTAACTCAAATTAATTAATTTATGTCGAAACTCTTTAAGTCGCTATTATTCATCGCATTAACATCTTTTGCTATGGCTTGTTCAACCCAAAAAGAAGCGGTTGAACTCAAGTATGAACAGTACACACTTGATAACGGCCTTAAGGTCGTTCTACACCAGGATCTCTCAGATCCTATGGTTGCAATCGCTATTCAATATCATGTTGGTTCCGGCAGAGAGAAACTCGGAAAGACAGGTTTTGCGCACTTTTTTGAGCACATGCTTTTCCAGCGTTCCGAGAATCTTCCAAGAAACGCTTTCTTCCAGAAGATAGCAAAACTGGGTGGCGAATTTAACGGCTCAACCAATTCCGACGGAACAAACTACTACGAATCTGTTCCAAGAGATGCAATGGAAAAAGTTCTCTGGATGGAATCGGACCGTATGGGATTCTTCATTAATACAGTGACTCAGGGAGGGCTTGAGCGTGAAATAGACGTTGTGTCAAACGAAAAACGTCAGAATTACGACAGCCAGCCTTACGGACATTCGAGTACAATTATGGCTAAAGAGATGTTCCCTGCCGGCCACCCGTACAGTTGGACAACTATTGGCGAAATTGCCGACCTTAAAAGCGCAACGCTAGACGATGTAAAAGAGTTTTACCACACATACTATGTTCCTAACAATGCAACTTTGGTGCTTGCAGGCGACTTTGACATTGCCCAGGCAAAAGAGCTCATTCAAAAATATTTTGGCGAAATTAAAAAAGGCGGAGACGTTGAAAAACCTAAAGTTCAGCCTCTGACATTTGAAGCCACAAAGAAAATGGTTTTTGAAGATGCATTTGCAAAACTTCCTCAAATTACTCTTTCATACCCTACCGTTGAACAATACAGCAACGATTCTTACGCAATTCAATACTTTACAAGTCTTTATGCAAACGGCAAAAAATCTCCTCTGTATAAGATTATCGTAGAAGAAAAGAAACTTGCCCCTTCCGTAGGTGCATACAATATGTCACGCGAAATAGCAGGTTATACTCAGGTTTCTGTTAGAGCATTCGAAGGCGTGAATCTTAATGATGTATACACCGCTATTGAAGAAGCTTTTGCAAGATTCGAAAAAGAAGGAGTAGACGAACAGGAATTGCAAAAACTTAAAGCATTGCAGGAAGTAAACCTATACAATCGTCTTAGCGGAGTTATGGGAAAAGCCCTTATGATGGCACGCGACAACGAATTTGGAGGAGCTCCTGATGAATCCTTTAAAGAACTGGCAAAATATCAGGCCGTTACTAAAGAGGATATTATGAGGGTTTATGAGAAATATTTCAAGGGACGCCCATACTTTGCTTTGAGCATTGTTCCAAAAGGCAAACCTGAACTTGCTCTTGCAGAATCTACACCTGCTACCGTAGCAGTTGAAAACGTTGCAGAACAGACAATGAAATCAAAAGGCGGAAAGATTGTAGATGATGAATATGTGCGCACTCCATCGGCAATAGACCGTTCAATTGAACCTGAATTCCTTCCAAATGCACCGGCAATAACTGTTCCTGCAATCTGGACAGGCAAGCTTGCAAACGGAATGTCAATTTATGGAATAACTCAGAATGAACTTCCTCTTGTTCAGGCAAATATTGCTATGAAAGGCGGAATGTTACTCGACCCCGAAAAGAAAAACGGTGTTGGATTTATTACAGCATCCCTAATGAACGAAGGAACAGCACTCAAGACTCCGGAAGAACTGGAGAGCGCAATGGGACTTCTTGGAGCAAGAATCAGGTTCTATTCCGATGTAGAAGGAATGGGCGTTTCAATCTCCGGATTGTCAAAGAACTTCAAAGACGTGATTGCTCTCACAGAAGAGATGATGCTTCAGCCTCGATTTGATTCGGCCGCATTGGCAAGAACCAAGACACGCATTAAATCTATGATTCGCCAAAACTCAATGGACCCTCGATCAATTGCAATGGATGTTACCGGCAGACTGCTTTACGGCCCGGAAGCAACCCTTTCGCTCGATGCATACGGATCAGCAGAAAGTATTGACTCTATTACAATGGACGATGTTAAAGCTTTCTACAATGCAAACTACAGCCCGTCAATTTCCAGCTTTACAATCGCCGGAGCCATTGACCAGAAAGAGACCGAGAAAATACTGGCGTCCCTTGTTGAAAAATGGAAAGCAAAAGACGTAACAATACCGGAACCAAAGGCAGGAGTAGCAGCAAAAGCAGGAACAGTCTATTTTGTGGATTATCCTAATGCGCCTCAGTCTACGATAGTAGTGAGCAAGACTTCCATGCCTTTGAACAGCCCCGATTACTACCCTGCCGTTATTGCAAACTACCGTCTCGGACAAGGTTCTCAGGGAATGTTGTTTGATGTGCTTCGCCTCCAAAAAGGATTTACATACGGAGCATACTCAACCGTAATAGGAGCTGAGCATCTCAACCTCTTCATGGCATCTTCAAGTGTTCAGGGAAGTACAACAAAAGAATCAGTTCAAATTTTCCACGACCTCATTGGTGGCTATGCCGAAACATTAAATGACGAGATACTTACAAGCACTAAAAACTCAATGCTCCGCGCAAAGGCTTCTTCTTTTGAAACCCTGGGCGCATTAGTTTCCATGCTTGACAACATCGCCCGTTACAACCTGCCGTTTGACTATGTTAAACAACAGGAAGAGACAATTAAAACCATTACCCTGGAACAGGCAAAAGAGATTATTAAGAAAAATCTCAATATCAACGAAATGATATATGTAGTTGTGGGTGATGCTAAATCTCAAATGAAACAGCTTGAATCACTCGGTCTTGGCAAACCAGTATTGGTTACCAGATAGTACCGAATCTTGATTATAAGATATTATTGATTCATTGACTATAGAATGAAGGCCGGCAATAAATTGCCGGCCTTTTTTTGAGCCCCGTTGGCTGGAAAGCACCACCCCAGGGGTCGTTTCAGCCGAAGGCGTAAACCTGCGACGCAGGAGCACCTAACTGCTCCTTTTGGAAAGCGATAGTATGTAAACCTATTTAAGGACGCGGCGCAGCCGCACCATATCTTTTGCTCAATAAAAAAAATTAATTACCTTTGGCGTCCAGTTTTACCGATATTAAATGCCCGGATGGCGGAATCGGTAGACGCGCTGGTCTCAAACACCAGTAGCTGCAAGGCTGTGCCGGTTCGATCCCGGCTCCGGGTACTTGAACAAACAAACCCTAATTGATTATCTGTCAGTTAGGGTTTCTTAATTAACGATTTGCGCCATTTTTGCGCCATATCTCTTCAAATAAGGAAATTTTACCGTAATTTCTTCCTGAATTTTTCTCTTTTAGTAGGTCAATTTTAGTTTGAAAACAAATGAATTTGTCGAATGAAACGATGTCCGATTTTTTGGGGGTCCAACATTTAGGTTCATGGTATGAAAATTTATAATCTCAAATGATACTATCAAAGATATTAACTCTCAATATAATCACTAACAGAATTCGTTATTACCGGCATGCCGAATTTGAGGCGGCAGTATTTGTACTATATGCAAATAGATATAAATTAAAAAATAATGATATAAATATATTCATTTGCATATAATTTTATATATTTGCATATAATTATATTCAAAAGCATATAATGAAACGAGTTTCGGAATTTGTCAAAGAGCGAAGAAAAGAGGTAAACCTTACTCAGGAGGAGTTTGCAGAGCGAGCTGGTGTAGCACTGACAGTGGTTCGCAAAATTGAGCAGGGTAAAACAAATCTGAATATGGATAAGGTGAACCTTGTTCTAAAGATGTTTGGTCACGAACTAGGTCCGGTTAACTGTAAAGACTTAAGCGAATGAGAGAGGGAAAAGTATATTACAAAGAGTTGTTTGCCGGCATCCTGACTGAGACAGATGATGGCGAATATGTATTCCGCTATGATGAGAAATATGTTGCAAATCACCCGGAAAAATTCATCACCTTCACAATGCCCGTGACAATCAAACCATATACAGATAAGCGCCTCTTCCCCTTTTTTGAAGGGCTCATTCCGGAGGGCTGGCTGTTGAACATAGCCTCTGAAAGCTGGAAAATCAACAAGGCAGACAGGATGGGATTGTTATTGGTATGTTGCCGGAACTGCATAGGAGCAGTAAGTGTTGAACCAATATCAGCAAAAGATGGAGAATAGATGTCTGTATTGTTATAAGCCACTTGAGGCAGGCCTTGATTTCCATGATAAATGCTCACTGGAATTCTTTGGAACATCAACTCCCCCTGTGATAGAGTATTCTCTTAACCAGATGGACAAGCTCGCTAAAAACATTGTGGAGCGGAGCATTGCTGTTCCCGGTGTTCAGGCGAAACTGTCAATGTCAATAGTTCGCGGAGCGATGGAGAGGTCGGACAACAGGCTTACTGTTGTGGGGGCATTAGGTGGACAATATATTTTAAAACCTCCTGCTGACCTATACCCTGAGATGCCGCAGAATGAGCATGTAACAATGCGGATTGCCGAAGCATTCGGTATAAAAGTGGTGCCATCCTCTCTGATAAGGCTGGCATCCGGCGAACTTTCCTACATTACCAAACGGGTTGACAGAACTGAATCGGGTGAGAAGATTCACATGATTGATATGTTTCAGATTACCGAAGCATTTGACAAATATAAAAGCTCAATGGAAAAGGTGGGAAAAGCTATTGACACCTACTCCTCCAACACAATGCTTGATAAAATTTTATATCTGGAACTGGCTCTCTTTTCTTTCCTCACCGGCAATAATGACATGCATCTGAAGAATTTTTCAATGATAGAGAGCAAATCAGGATGGGTATTATCGCCTGCATATGATTTGCTCAATGTTTCAATACTGATTCCTAAAGACGACGAAGAGCTTGCGCTTACTTTATCTGGGAAGAAAAAGAGGCTTAAATGGGAGCACTTTGTACAGCTGGGCAAGGGAATGGGATTATCTGAAAAACAGATAACCGGAATATTAACTAGATTCAAACGGGAGGCACATAAAGCATCTGACTTACTTGATAAATCGTTTTTATCTGCCGAGATGATTGCCAAGTATAAAGAGCTCATGGAAAAGAGATTCCGGCAGATGGATTAAGGCTTCTGTTCATATAGACGTCAACATTCACAATAGCTTTTCCGGAAGACTCATAGACGCTTATATCAGTTGGTTTATCTAAAGCAGAAATTGTATCATCTATTTCCTGCGTCAGCAGCACCAGGTCGTAATCAAATCCTGCCGGAGGTCCTTCATTTTGGTGAATTTTCTGAATGTTCTTGTCACATTCTAAGAAATGTGATTTCAAAGCTTCAAGGTATTCCGCCGTAAACAATTTTGAAGACCTCAATTTTACAAGCATTGCTTGTATTAATTCTCAGAAAGCCAATTATGCTTAATCATTCTCATCATTTATTGACTTTAATTCCGATATTGCTGATATCCTATTTTTGTACAGGCGATTTTACTTTTATAATAAGTAACATTGTCATACTGTATTTCCTGATAGCATTAATTTTTATCATTAGTAGGATGTTCCGCGGAGTGACCATTTTTGGGAGTTCCGATTCCGAACTTCAAAATAAACTTGCAGAATATCTGAGCGATAGAGGAGTTGAATTCGAGCAGATTCCAACAACAATTTATATCAATAAAAAAAATGTTACTCTGTCAATCTCTTTTAATGAAAAATACGGGACATCAGGTATCTCAATAAAAGGCAAAACGACAGACTTAACGGTTAATAATATAGTAAAGGAGTTACGAAAAAAAAGAGCTTCAATTCAGCTTTAAGTACCCAATTTATGCTGCAGTTAGCGGGTCTGTACTCTTGATCTCATATTTTTTGTTAACTAATATTTCACATTAATCAGTAGTATATCAATTATTTAACAAGAACGGCTCTGAAAATTGTCATCTCCTGAGCCCTTTTAAAATTAGCAAAGCCTGTAAATTAGTAGTTTACAGGCTTTGATTTTCTAAATTGTACTGCAATGCACTTATCGGGCAATTTCACCGGAAGTATTAAATGCGGGGTTTCTGTATAATCCTCATTACTAGCGAAACAAAATAAATTAATCCGCCATATATTGAAGGGATGAGCATTACTTTAATTCCTCCGGCAATAACGCTTGACGAAAGTCCTTGATTTTGTGCAACTACATCGCAGATTTGATAGGCACCTAAAAGCATGTAAAGAATTCCGGTAATAAGGGCAATAAGTCCAAGCTCCTTAACCCAGGCGGGCGCTTTCCAGGCAGCAAGTATCAACAGGATAAATTCAATAGTAAGAAGCGTCATTCCCAATGCGCCTCCTTCGATAAATAGTGCTTTAATTGACATAAGATTCTTATTTAAATGGTTTATACAAAGTTAACTTGCATTCATGCAGATTTAGAAAAACGGACCTGCTGAATCCCTTCAAAAATTTGTCAAATCCCCCTTTCGGGCCAAATTCCTTATAAAACTCACTCTAAAAGGAGAATATGTTGCAATAATTAAGCTAATTTTGATACATGAAAAAGTACTTCAACATAGTATACTGGGCATCTGTGGTCTTGTTGTTAAGTGGAGTATTTATGAGCACCACAGAAAACTACTCTTCATCACTGCTACTTTCAGTAGCAATCTTGCCGGGAGTGATTTTTGCAAAGTTTTTTATCAGTGATATCTCTTTTACAAACAGATGGAGGGGCATCTACCATTTGATATGCCTCGCAATGATTGTGCTTCTTGTTGAGTATTTGTCAATTCTTTTTGTAGATGTCTATTTGGTAAATTATGTCCTGGGTAAAAATGCAGATATAATTTTTAATCCCTTTTTCATTTGGTTGCTTACTGTCGCATTTCTCTCTCTGGAAAAGCTGCTTGAAAATAAAATTGAGTCCGGAGCAGAGGCAGATAAATCCAGATTTATCGAATTCACATCAGACAGGAAAAAAGTTTCACTGGAAATAGACTCAATTATATATATCGAGTCAAAAGACGACGAGGTATGGGTAAGAACCATCACGGATACATCATACAGAACAAAGATGAATATCTCAAACTGGGAGATGGCTCTTGACTCGCGCTTTATCCGGATTCACCGCTCATATCTGGTGAACAAGGCACACATAAGTAAAATCACCCCTACTAAGCTCTGGATTTGTGACAAATCCCTGGAAGTATCAAGAAAATATCGGGATAAGATATCCCAGGAAGTTAATCTATAGTTATCTCGAATTTATTTCCTTTGTTTTTTTGTTGCGAATCGTATATTTTCTTTTGCATTTGTGTAATTTACTTAATATTAATCTATGTAATCTGCATCAACACACAATCAACACCAAATCCCTCAAGAACCTCTGTAGGAGGAATAATGATAAGATTAATTCTGTAGAACTTTTAAGTATATTTATGCATTATTTCAAAGCAATTATGAGAAACGAGGAGACTTTGCACTTTGCAAAAAACTATAAGAATGCAGGATTAGTCCCAAGCGATGTGGAAGAGAGAATGAAAAAACTCTCGCTCTCAGTTGAACAGAGTCCTATTTGCATATTGCTTACCGACTGTAACGGACTAATCGAATATGTAAATCCCAGATTCGAAGAGCTCACAGGCTACAGAAGTGAGGAAGTCATTGGTAAGAAACCCGGCATAGTCAGTTCAGGCCATCACCCTAAAGAGTTTTACGAAGAGTTGTGGCGTGAGATTAAAGCCGGCAGGCAGTGGCGGGGAGTTTTTCATAACAGGAAAAAGGATGGCTCCATCTATTATGAATCGGCAATAATTACCCCCATTCAAAATGAAGAGGGAGAGATAACCAATTTCATGGGAATCAAGGAGGATATTACCGCCCGCCTCATCGCAGAACAAAAGCTAAAGGAGTCCATTTTTACAAGAGACAAACTCTTCTCAATAATTTCTCACGACCTCAGAGGGCCTGTGGGGAATATGCCTCCGCTGCTTGATATCATTATCAACAATATGGTTGAGAATGAAGAAGCTAAAACGGAGCTGCTTGTGAGTATGAGAAAAGCAGCATATAATATTAAGGATCTTCTTGAAAATCTTCTTAAATGGGCAAGCCTCCAAACCGGAAGTATATCATTGTCTCCTGTAGATTTCAATATCCGGGATGCTGTAAACTGGGAGACTGAACTTTACTCATCACTGGCAGCGGAGAAAAAAATTGATATCGAGAATAATATTCCAAATGACCTCACAGCCTATGCAGATGTTGAATCATTCCGGTTAATTGTGAGAAACCTTATAGGAAACGCTATAAAGTACTCATATCTCAAAAGTAAGATTACTCTGAATGCTGTTCCAAGAGATGAAATGGTATTAATTTCTGTGTCAGATAATGGTGTTGGCATGACAAAGGAGACGCTAATGCGGATATTTGAATCGGATAGTTTTATCAGCACATACGGAACTAAAAATGAAAAAGGGACCGGTTTGGGAATAAATCTGTGCAAGGAATTTGTAAGGAAGAACGGGGGCGAGATTTACGCAGAGAGCGAACCGGGAAAAGGGACAAAATTTAGTTTTACACTAAACAAGAGGGAAGTAGCGAATCTTGAGAGTTTTTCGTCCGGGAAAATACCGGAGAATGTTTCAGAAAAGGTACTGGAAGGAAGAAGAATCCTCTTCGTTGACGACGACGAGTTCAATAAGGTATACACCTCTGCCCTGTTTGGAAAGTGGGGCGTTGATTATGTTATGGCATCAAATGGAGAGGATGGTATAAAATATTTGAAAAACAGCACATTCGATATAATTTTGATGGATCTGGAAATGCCTGTTATTGATGGGATGGAAGCAGTTAAATTTATCCGGGAGGAGATGAATTTAAAACTCCCAATAGTTGCTATTTCTGCCAATGATTCACAGAAATACATTCGCAGAGTTTTGAAAAGCGGCTTTAATAATTATATAATCAAGCCTTATAGTGAAGATCATCTGCTGGATGTTGTTGTTAAGCTATTGCAGTCACATAAACCAAAACCTTCAAGCAATACAGAACCGATAAAAGAGGAGAGGGTTGCAGACCTGAACAAATTAAAACAGCTGTTTAGCGGAGAAAATGCCGCTATTGCCGAGATGCTGCAGAAATTTCTGGATATAGTTCCTACATACTATCAATCTGCACTTGAGGCCTATGATAAGAGCGACATGAAGATGCTCCACTCACATATTCACAAACTTAAATCCAGCATAGCAATAGTTGCAGGAAGCAAGGCTGTGGAAAACATTAATCTGGTTAATTCTCTTTCTGAGAAGGATACTGGAGGAGTTGTACTAAAGCGTGAAATGAAAATTCTTACAAAATGGTTTCCTCAACTATGCAAAGAACTCAAACAAGAGCTTAAATTCATGAAAAATGTATGATAATGAAACGCGTTGTATAAAAAATATACAGATATTTTCTCTCTTTCTTTTATAAACATCACATTATCAGCCAATAGTATCAATGGCATATTATTCGCTTATATTTGGTTAGAACTAATTTTTTAAAATCAAACCAAATATGAAAACATATAAAAATTCGATATTATCTTTTGCAGCAGTTTTTGCAATTCTATTTTCTTTTTCATCATGTACAAAGGACAATCTTCTGCCAGATGCTTCAGCTTCAAAACCGGATAATGTCCTGGTAACAGGCTCTGAAACAGCTACAATAACCGGCGGTGCCGGAAATTCTGTTATTCTTTACGCAGGACAAACCATAAATGTTGGCTCAATTTCATTAGACGACATTGATACAAACGGAGACAACACAGACGATGCTCTTGCTGTAACTTACAACGTGATTAACGGATGGCAGCTTGGAGACATTTCCATGTGGGTAGGCACTTCACTTTCCAGTATGCCTGCAAACAAGGCAGGAAACCCAACAATCGGAAAGTTTCCTTTCAAGGCTACACCGCTTGCAGGTCAAAACGCATACACATTTGTAATTCCATTTACATATTTTAGTTATGTCCCTGCTACGGGCGTAGATTTTCAGCTTTATATAGCTGCACACGCAAATGTAAGCAAGGTTGTAAACGGCATTCTTCAGAGTGAAACAGCATGGGGAAGTGGTCCAAGAATTGTCACACAAGGCAGCTGGGCAACATACTTTGGCATCACTCTTTCTAAGGACCAGGTTCAGCCTGAAGCAGGTACGGGCAGAGAGACTGCATTTGCATACTCATCTGTGTATTCTCAGACATTTTACTCGCTACTTAACAGCAATACCCGCTGGGGATGGAGCAACGGACCGCTTTCGGCAGGTACTTATACTTTCGACCTCTATGCAGCAGCAGGAAACAATGTCATTTCAAACGGAACACTGGTTGGAAATGTAGTGCTGGTTTATAACGGCAGCAGTGCAACCGTTACCTACAATGTTAATTCACCATATAAACTTGAAGAGGTTCACGCCTATGTTGGAACGGATTTCCTTCCAAAACTCAGAAACGGCAACTATGCGTCAGCTCCGGGACAATACCCGAATACAAACGGCAATCTGGGTGGCCTTACACAATATGTGTTTAACATAACAGGTCTTAGCGGCCAGGTATACTTTGTTGCACACGCAACAGTATCTGGATTTTAAAACTAATAATCTGTACAGTTTTTAGTTAAAATGAAGGGACTGCCTGAATGAGGCAGTCCCTTATGTTTTACAAAATACACTCTAATTACAAGTGCGGGATGTATTTATTCCTCTCCCTTTCTCATGTATCTGTAGACTGTTGCACGGCTTATCCCTAGTTTTCTTGAGACAATCGTAGGGTTGTTGCCGTTCAGTCTTAGACAATCGTTTACAAATCTTGTAACATATTCGTCGAGCGTCATATTGTCATTATAGGCAACAGGTACCGGTCCAACAGGATTAAATGTTATGTTATCTGCGTCTATATTGCCATCATTGCTCAGAATCATTGCCAGTTCTACGGTAGCTTTGAGCTCCCTGATATTACCTGGGTATGGGTAGGCCATTAGTTTTGCCATCGCCTCCCTGGTTATTGCTGGTTCATCCCTTCCGTTTTCTTTGCTGAATTCTTTTGCAAAGTGGCGGACAAGCAGGATAATATCGTTGCCTCTCTCTCTGAGGGGAGGCAGATGTATCGGCAGCCCCATAACTCTGTAAAACAAGTCTGTCCGGAAATTCCCCTTGCTCACTTCGTTCGGCAGATTCTTATGAGTAGCAGTGATTATTCTAACATCAATTTTTTTCGACTCTTTTCCCCCGATTCTTTTCACCTCCCTTTCCTGAAGCACTCGAAGGAATTTACTCTGAATGTTAAGATCCATCTCTGCAATCTCATCCATGAAAAGAGTTCCTTTATGTGCATCCTCAAATATTCCCGGCTTTGAAGCGTAGGCTCCTGTGAATGCTCCCTTTTCGTACCCGAACAGTTCGCTTTCAACAAGATCTCTGGGTATTGCTCCCAGGTTGATTGCCACAAAGGGGTTCGTTTTTCTGTTGGAATTGTAGTGAATTGCTTTTGCAACCAATTCTTTTCCCGTTCCGGTGTCTCCTGTTATTGAAACAGTTACTGCCGAGTGAGCCGCCTTATCAATCAGCCCGAATATATCCCTGATGTTTTTGCTCTCTCCGATAATCAGCTTTGAAAAATCGTATTTTTTACCAACCTCTCTCTTGAGCTTTTCATTCTCCTGCCTGAGTAAAAGATTCTCCCTGAGCAGACGGATAGAATTCCATAATCTGGTGGGAGTATCTTCATTCTTGACAATATAGTCAAAGGCACCCTCCTTAATGAGTTCTACTGCCGTATCAATATCCTTCTGACCCGATATTACAATTATGGGAACATCGGGCATACGAGAACGGATTTTCCTGAGCAGCTCTTTCCCGTTTATATCAGGGAGAGAGAAGTCGATTGTGACAACAGAGGGGTTTTTATACAAACTATCGAGACAATCCTTTGCCGTGGCATATTTCTCAACTTCGTAGTCCGGATTAAGATTCAGATGTTTCTGGAGAAGATCTGCATACCACAAATCGTCCTCAACAATAAATATTCTGAATGTATTCATGTGCGCTTAGTTTTCTCAAATGTATATATTTTTTACACACAATACACTTTTAAAATTCATGCAGAGGTAAGACGAAGAAGTATCTCTGGCGGTATAAAGAAAATATCGGGATGAGATATCCCAATAATCATTTATGCACATCAAACATTATGTTTGTTTTGCATAATTCCAGGCAGTAGATTAATTATTTTAAGATAAAACCATATCTTTATCCACAGTAAAATTATTCGCGATTGCATTATGAAAATAGATTTAACAGCTATCAAAATAAGGAAGATAGGGCCGGATGAGGTAGAACTTCTGACCAAATACCGGATGGCATATCTCACAGAATTGCAGGGGGAACAATCTCCTGAATATCAGAAAAAACTTAGCGAAGAGTTGACCATTTATTTTAAAGGAGCACTGGCCGATAATCGATTTTTCGCATATATGGCGGAGTTAAAAGGCGAGATCCTCAGCTTTGGGGCAATGGTAATAAAGAAAATACCGGGAGATTTTAACCAGTCGTCTTACCTTGAAGGAGACATTCTGAATATGTATACAATACCTAACGTAAGAAGTAACGGTATTTCCGCTATGATACTTCAGCAACTCATAGATGAAGCCCGTAACAGGGGCATCAGCAAAATCTCTCTTCACACCACAAAAGCCGGCGAAAAACTATACAGGAAATTTGGATTCAGCGAGCCTGTTTATCCGGTTTTGGAATTGATTACAACTATTTGATATCGTTCAAATACATCCGAAAGGTTTCTGAAAAATGTCCCGCCGGGGCAACTAAAAAAATGGCTTACAGTTTGTAAGCCATTTTTTATTATCTCTCCCTCAACTTTCGGGATTATTTTGAACGCCTAGTCAAATTATTTCAAAGGCAGATAGATTTCCGTCCGCAACTTCTCAGGAGCAGTGTTCATGGGATTGTTGCAGTATTTCTCAAAGCAGCTTCTGTCGCCAATAGTTTCATTGCTGTTTGGAAGCCATTCGGAGTAAATCTTGTCGTATACTTCGCCCAGATGTTCGTATGAACCTATATATGTGAATTTCGCGTACTTCCCTCCTTCGATTGTCTTAACGCCAATTTCATTTTTTGCAACAGCAGGTTTGCAGATAACCAGACAAATATCTGTTCGCAATTTATCCACATCTGTAACATGAGGGTCGTCTATGTAAACACCGATATGCTCTATACCGGCCGAAAAGAGCTTCTCACTCTTAACATGCCCCCACAAACGTTGCCAGGCCGAACCATAATCCAAACTTTTATATTCACCAAACAAGCGTATATATATTGCCTGTTTTGGCTCGATAACCGAGATTGTCGGTTTCTTTAACTCTATTGTAATCTTTTGTCTTACAGGATCCATAATCTTGAATTTAATGTTTTTACGATAATTTATTGGAGAAATACTGTAATGCTTTTGAAAAGCTCTGGATAACGATGATGGTGTTTCAAAACCTATCCGATAGGCAATGTCCGAGATTTCATCATTGGTATAGCGCAGCAGCCGAGCTGCAGTCTCGACTCTTGTCCGTGCGATAAAGGCATAAATAGGCTCGCCCAGGAAAGCTTTTGTTATACGGTGAAAATGAAATTGCGAAAAATTTGCCATTGAAGCGAGTTTGCATAAGTCCATATCCTCGTCAAGATGCGACTCAATGTATTCAACTACTATGTTGATTCGTTTAATGTACTCGTTTCGTGTCGAATTGGTGTTGTCCATCACTTATCATATTTCTCAGGTACAAATATAGACCTTATGCAAATAATTGACTTCGCCGATATTGCTATTATAAAAAAAATTAATTTTGAATTTTCTCGTACAAACTCTTGACTCGTACCCTGGGTCATAGTATATATTTGTATCTGTAAACATTGCGCAAAGTTTATGAACGAACACAAAATCAAATTTAAAATCGGAGAGTTTTCCAAACTCAACATGGTTACGATTAAAACGTTACGCCATTACGAAGAAATAGGACTTCTTGTGCCCGATGAAATTGACCAATGGACCGGATACAGGTATTACAGAGTTGACCAACTGAATAAGATGAATCAAATAATTTTTCTAAAAAGGTTGGGATTCACTCTTGAAGAGATTCGGGAGGTTTTTGACGAAGAAAATCAAACACCGGACATCAGTCAAATTCAATCGAAAATTGAACAATGTAAACAGGAAATGCAAAATCTTCAGTGGAGGCAAACAGAACTATCGCGATTGGAAAACACTCTCCACAAAGAGAAAATCATGGAACAAGTAATTATCAAATCATTGCCGGCAGTAATAGTTGCCAGCCTCAGAAGAGTCATAACGAGTTATCAGGAATTGTTCAATTTGTGTCCAAACATAATAGGGCCGGAGATGGCACGGCTTGGATGCGTTTGCGCAAAACCGGAATACGCATATACAATTGACCACAACAAAGAGTATAGCGACACAAATATCGATCTTGAGTATTGCGAGGCCGTTATTGAAAAACGCGAGAATTCTGATCTGATACAGTTTAAAGATGTTGCCGAAGTCAAAACTGCAATTTGTGCAAATCACTATGGAGTTTATGACACATTCCCTCAAACTTTTGCCCGGCTATTCGAGTATATCGAGCAAAACGGCTTCAGGATTGCAGACGATCCAAGATTCTGCTACATCGACGGCATCTGGAACAAAGAGTCAGAAGAAGAGTGGCTCACCGAAATACAGGTACCGGTAGAGAAAGTGTAATTTTGACCATTTTGTACTGAGATATTCTGACGAGGCTTGTCAATGCCCTTATTGCCAAGCAGATACTAAAAAGGATGGCGTCTAAGATGCCATCCTTTTTAGTATCTGCCACACAGGAAACACTCATAACATCTATTGGTATAATTTTTGCTGCATTTTGTGTAATTATACAGCTCCGTGTAAGAGATTGAGGTTGGTTCAGACTAATGTTTTTGAATTGTTAACACTCTAATCTAAATATCATGAAAGGGAAATGCAGGTTTTTGGCTTACTCATTATGTTTAATGAGTATGTTTTTTTTATTGTCAAATGTTAGTGGAATAAGTCAGGGGAAAACAGAAATTACTTATAATTCCGGCACATACACCGGTCAGGTGAATGAAGAATCTGCTCCGGACGGACAAGGCCAATTCGTTTGGAAAAATGGAGATAAATATGAGGGCACTTTCACAAATGGACAGATTACAGGAAAAGGCACCTTTTATTATGCAAACGGAGATATGATTTATGACGGAGATTTTGTAAACGGGCTAAAACACGGAACCGGAATTTTTGTGTGGGAGTCGGGGCAAAATGAAATTACAACTTACGACGGAACTTTCTTCAATGGTAAAATGACAGGAATTGGAACATTTAAAGTCCATAGTTCCAGCATACGAAATAACTCTCCAAAAGTAGATATGTCCAGATTCCACAACATTGATCCTAATTTCGGAATCTCAAAAGTCAAAAGGCTAAGTACGAATGACTATCCTAAAAATTCCATTGACCAGTATTTTTATAATTATGTAAATAGATATATGTATGCCAGATAATTATTATTTCATGTATACCGTAAACTAATTGATTTTTGCGATTAAGTTTCTCTTATACCATAAAGTTATTTTCCATACACAAAAAGCCTCTCAATCATCTGACTGAGAGGCTTTTTATTGTACACCTAAAAATAAGTATTCTGTTTCTGGTTATCGTAACTGGAAATTTAAGCTTATAGCAAACTCAACATTTTTATCTTTCCACTCAGGTATTTGAAGTTCAGAAAGTTTATTTGCAATACGAAGACATTCTGCTTTAAGTGCCTGATGCTCTTTATCTGATTTTGCCACACTCGTTGAGTTGTTTTTGTAAGCTACCGCTATTATTTCTTCCAAAATTGGAACTTCTACTTTGCCTTTTTCAGTAAAGAATTTACAGTCCTTTATTACTCCTCCCTTATTCATTTTTACTACAACAAAAAATCTTCCTGTGTCGGATAAGTTCTTTGCCTCCAAGGGGTAGATAACATTTTTTGCCACAAACTTATTAATCTCCACTTCTGAAGATTTTGAGAATAATTGTCCCTGAGAACCGTTCATTAATGTGTTTGACTCCGGTTTGAATGAAAATAGTACAAAAAGGATTGCAACTACCGGAAGAATCATAATACTCTTCAGAGCCGCATAATTACGAGTTGGTTTTTTGTTAATCATGATAATTCTATTTTTAATTAAACTTGAAAAATTGTTTGCCAGAGGAATATTCATCTGATATTTAGCGATGCTTAACAGTTTATACTGATATTCTTTTACACTGGGCGCACCCTTTATTGTTAAGTTGTCTGCCAAATATTCATGATTTAATATAACAGACCTTTTTATTAACCAGATAAACGGATTAAACCATAAAAACGGAATCAGCAATTCGGTTAAGAGCAGGTCAAAAGTATGTCCCTGATGGACATGAGCACTTTCATGCCTCAGTATCTCCAAGTAATCCCCATCTTCATATATTTTTCTTGGAATTACAATGTTTGAAAAGAACGAAAAAGGCGGATACTCCTTATCTGTGAGAACAACTTTTGGAAAGCCATTGTCCAGTATCGTTCCTTTCCTGATTATCATGCAGGTTCTGGTCAAACTAACCAATACCTTCATCAGAATAATGAATGCGACAGAAAAGTAAATCCATAGAAGAAGATTGTTCACATCAAAAGAGGTAATCTTCTCGGAAACAGCTGCTCCAATATTGGATCCCGATGCAATTAATACAATCACCGGATTTGCAGACACAGAAGCGGCATCATCCGGGAAGAAACTTGAAATTTTCAGAAATGGCAATAGTATTGATATCAGCAAAATCCCTATAAGTAAAATCCTGTTTCTCCGGTAAAAAGTATCCCTGCTAAAGAGGAGAAGATAGGCAAGGTATAACACCATTGTAGCAACCGAAACCTTTAACAGATATAAAAGTAAATTATCCATTTTTTTCTCCTTTTTCAATGATTTCAATTAGTTTCTTTAAATCCCCGGCATTTAGCTTTTTCTCATTCACAAAAAACGAAACAACATTTTTGTAAGAGGAGCCAAAGTAATCGCTTACAACCTCTTTCATAAATAACTTCCTGTATTCTTCCTTCTTTACACTGGGAAAGTATTCGTGGTTTTTGCCATACGCTTTGTGGTCCACATAGCCTTTCTCTTCAAGCCCCCGGATGAGCGACGAGAAAGTTGTATAAAGAGGTTTCGGCTCAGGATGAAGGTTAATCAGATCTTTAATGAAACCCTTTTTCGCTTTCCAAAGGATTTTCATTGCTTCTTCTTCTTTTCTGGTAAGTCTTTTCATCTTTGTAACTGTTTTTACAAATGTATAACTGTTTTTTCAGTTATACAACTAAAAAAACAAATATTTACTATTATTTACAAAAGTGAAGAGCACAGTGCCCTCTTCACTTTTAATATTAAATTGTTATTCAGGCATCTAAGGGTCTTATTTTTGGGCATAATGCTCATTCAACATAAATTTGCCCACCGCATGGGTCCTAACTGCGGCAAAGCCGCACCATATTCCTAACCAGTAAAGCATTAGCACTATGACAGATACAACTTATTGTGGCAACAGTGTTGCCACAATAAGTTGTACAAAGCACAATGTTAATACGTTAGCGATTTAAACCCCGCAAAAAATAGATGGTGCGTCTTCGCCGCGGTTTATGAGCCGTGCGGCAGCAATCCATCCGGCCAGAATTTTGGGCTAAAAAACGATTCGTAAAAATCTGGATTTCAACCTATTGCACATAATTGATAATGAAGGATTTACGCTATTGAATTTGCGGCAAATTTTCGCCGAAGGCGTAAACCTGCGACGCAGGAGCACCTTACTCGCCCCCTTTTGGTAGCGACGATGTGTCAACCTATTTCTGGAGGGGACAACAAAAAGATCGAACCGCTGAAAAGCCCTAATATTTAGTTAGTTACTAAAAGTGAAGAGACATGAGGTCTCTTCACTTTTAGTAACTACTTGGTATTCTATGTGTTGGGCTGCTAAAAAAAGCAAGTCTGCGATATCTTATCTTTTTACTTGTTTAACCATGTGGGGAACTTTAGTTCAGTTGTCTCCGGCGGCGAGTTGCAATATTTCTGAACAAACTTTGCACATTGCCAACTAATTGATGTCAGAAAGAAAACGCAACTCGCCGCCGAATCGGAAACTATTCGTTAATCCAGGAACTGATTTGCAACGGCTCCCTGGTATTGTAGAACAGCGGTACTATCTGATTGATTATGTCGTGACCGAACGAACTGTTTGTAAAGTAAATAAGGTGACTTGCCGGGCGGCCCTTTTGGGCAGGAACGATTATGAAGAGGGCTTTGAAGTTGCCGTTATCGCCCCAATGAAATATTATATCGCCGAGTTCCGGATTCTTTTCAATACCTACGCCCAATCCCCAGAAAATATATTTGTCGCAAGGCCTCTCTTTGCCAAAATTATACACGGCATTAACGGCCGGAGTCAACTGTTCTTTGTGTGTTTTAGATTTTAGCCCTGTTCCATTTGCCAGTACGGTAAGGAACTTCGAGTAATCTGCAGCTGTAGTTCTGAGCGTATAGGCCGAGTTTGCACGCGGGTGCCGTCCCTGTCCTCTGTTCTCTCCCTTACTGTTATAACCAGATGCAGCCTGTGAGTCATAACTGCTCTTCCAAATATAGCTGGTGTTTGTCATCTTAAAAGGGACAAAAACCTCTTCAACAGCAATCTCCTCAAGTGACTTTCCTCTGATTTTTTCAACTGCCCGCTGCAAAAATGCATAAGCCTCTCCCGAATAACCAAAACAAGAATCGGGGCGGAAAATAAAATCAATCTTAGATGAAGGCCATGCATCGGAAGATGGGGCTGCTGCCCAGTCCTTCAACCCGGATTTATGGGACAAGATATTGCGCGCGGTGAGAAGCTTTGCCCAGTCCTTATTTACAAACCTGTCTATATCGGTATAATGGAACAAAGGTTTGTCAAGGTCAATTTCGCCTCTGTCGGCCATTTTTAAAACTATGTATGCGAATACAGGTTTGCTTAGAGATGCTGCCTGAAAAACAGTATTGCAGGCAGCAGACTCTTTTGCAAATTCAAATTGTGCCGATTCGAATGAAATCGTTTTCTTTCCCGATTTGTACTCAACCTGAATAAGCGGAATTTTTGCCGATGCCGCAATCTCCCTGCATTTCTCCTTGTAAACAGCGGCTGCATCACCGGGGCCAAAAGAACCGATAACTAATGCAGATATGAGTAGTGAAACCATTGTCTGATATTTTATTTAGAATTTAGTCGTTACACGGTCCTTTATGAGTACTTGTCTTGCTTCGCCATACCAAGAACCAAGGTAAAGTTTGTTGGATATCTTATCGTGAGTTAGAAAACCGGTAGGGAGTTCGCCATAAGGAGAGTAAAGAACAAAATATTGTCTTTTATCGCCATAAGTGAATCTGCCACTTTTTGTAACCATAAAAGTCTGACCTCTTCTTAGTTTCATACTGGCAATCCAGCCATCAATATTCATAATTGCCTTTAAGTCATTCCAGTCTGCAACCTCACAATCACCACGATACTCTCTGCGAATAGCGTCTTTGAGGTAACGGGAACCTTCTTCGCTGAATCTCTTGAAAGTCAGCTTTATATTTCTAAAATCATTTCCACCATCTCTGTATTCTCCGGCATTATATCCTCCGTCTCTTTTATCCTGATCGTTACCATATCTCCCCTGATTATCATTTCTGTAATCGCCTTTCTTTTGGTCATCGTTTCTGTAACCATCATTCCTGTGGTCATCGCCTTTGTAACCGTCATTTCTATGGTCGTCGCCCCTGTAGCCGTCTTTTCCATATTGGCCTCTTCCGTTATCACGGCCGAAATTCATTATATTAGACAGATATATTGCTTTGATGAGTTCCGGACGGTATATAATTATGTCTCCCTCTCTTTGATGCGACACCGAGAAAAAAGTTCCAAACCTTCCCTCCTGCTCGTACATAAACCCGGCTCTGCCAAAGCCCATGAGATTTCCCCACCTCGACACTCTCTTAACAAAACGGCCGTCGGAATCATACAGGTTGAGTGATACAGAATATTTTTTGCCGGTCCTCTCGTCATACAACGAACCGGGACGGTTTGAGTAGTCAACTTCAATATCAAACATAAGGTAGCGGCTGTTGAAACGCCCCCAGTCAATCTGTGACTTTGAATCGGCATCATAAGGCGATTTAAGACCAGACAACTTCCACTCTCTTCCATCTATCGGGTAAATTGGAAAACGCTGGACATCCCATACCAGATCCCTTGAGAATTGAGTGTTTAAAATAACTGATTCAGGAAAATTTTTATCCGATCTTTGTGCGTTTGAGAATAACGGCGATAGAACAAATATTGCCGCAATAATGATAAGTTTAATATACCTCATGATTGTTATACTTTAGTATTACAAAAGTATGCAAAGAATCGTAATAATAATACTGCATATGGCTGTTAATATACTCTTTTAGTATATTTGCAAACAGGAACAAAAGCCAATTATGAAATATTTACTTCTTTTTGGAGCCTTCGAGGCTTTTACGTTCGCATTACTACTCTTTTTTTTCAAAAAACAGAAGTTTTTACCGGACAAAATCCTGGCTCTCTTCTTTCTCCTGCTCTCTCTTACAATGTCCCTGGCGTTTATGGAGGGCTATAACCGGGAAAATAATTATCCGTATCCGTTTCTGCTCTTCACTGCGCCCCCTTTTCTCCTTTTGCACGGACCCCTGCTCTGGTTTTATATCAAATCCTTCACAATTCGGGAGTTCCGGTTTAAGCCGATATATCTGCTCCACTTCCTGCCTTTTCTGGCTATGCTGGTAGAACATTCCATTGAACTTTTTTTCCTTCCTGCTAACGAAAAAATAGCCATAGCCTCTAATGAGGAGTTTGTCCATTTTCTCTCCTATCCGGTATTTATGACACTTATAGTTATTTCTCCACTGATATATTTCAGCTGGGGGCTCTTGATTATCAAAAAATACAACGGCCACCTGAAAAATTACTTCTCAAAGCTTAACGACATAAACTTAGACTGGCTGCGTAACCTTCTTTTAGCATCAATCACTTTTTATTTTATCGTCAACGGCACTTTCTTCGTTTCGCTGTTCAACCCATTTGAATCGTTTTTCGAAATGCAGTTTATGAGTTTTGCATTTTCTACCATATATGTTTTGTTCCTTGGGCTTTACGGACACAAGCAAGTGAATTTATTCGCAAATCATACCATCCCCTTTGATTTGGAGCAAATTGTTCCTGAACCTCCGGCACAAAAAAATCTGGACGAATCGGAAAAACGATTTATCGAGAACCTTTTGATTTCCATGGAAAAAGAAAAACCTTTCCTCAATCCCGATGTAAATCTGGCAACACTAAGTTCTGCTCTCAAAACCAGCCCGGACCGTCTGTCAAATACACTCAACAATAACCTCAACATGAATTTTTACGACTTCATAAATCACTACCGGATCGAAGAATTTAAAAAAGAGTGCAGGTTAGAAAAAAATAAAAACTACACCTTTATCGCGATTGCATACAATTGCGGATTTAATTCGAAGGCAACATTTAACAGAGTTTTCAAAAACGCTACAGGACTCACTCCCAAAGAGTTCAAACAAAGTCTTAATTAATTGAGCCTTTTTTCTGACTCGTTTCCCCTTTTTTGAGACCTCTTTTCCGAATACTGATACCCCATTTACATACCGTTGTTGTTCATTTGCACCATTAATCAATACATGCAAAATGAAAACAGCAATTATCTACGCAAGCAAACACGGCACAACAGAAAAAGTAGCCGGAATCATTCGTGACGGACTATCGGAACAAGACATTCAGTTAATCAGTTTGAAAAATCATCAGCATCCGGATTTATCCCAATTCGATACAATCGTAGTTGGAGGGTCAATTCATGAAGGAAGACTTAGTGGTAAGGTAAAGGATTTTATGAAGGAAAATACTGTTACACTCCTGCAAAAGCGCTTAGCACTATTTATGTGCGGCTCCAATGAAAAAGAACTGCAGAAAGAGTTCGAGACAGAATTCCCTGAACTGCTCCGCAACCACGCAATTTCAAAACAAATGGTAGGTGGTGAATTCATTTTCGAAAATATGAATTTTATTGATGCATGGATAACAAGGAAGATAGCAAAAGTTTCTGCATCCGTTTCTAATCTCAAAGAGGATGCAATAAAACAAATGATTACCGATCTAAAGAACTAGTGGCCGCTGGGAACGCAAAAAATAGGTTCTCGTTCCAAACTAAAGTGTCCCGCCTAGAAATAGGCTTACTTTCTTTCGCTTCCAAAATGGGGCTAAATAGGTGCTCCTGCGTCGCAGGTTTACGCCTTCGGCGTAAATTCCTAGTTATCAGGCAACAACAAAAGTGAAGAGGGCAGAGCCCTCTTCACTTTTGGCATCAACCTGAAATTAAGATATTTACGAATCTCATTTTTGGTACTAACGTTCAGTTCGAATGGATTTGCCGGCCGAATGGTAAAAACCGCGGCAAAGCCGCACCATATAATTTTTCGCACCGCAGGGTTTTAACCGCGACGCAGCCGCACCAGATTTCTAACTAGTAAAGCATTAGCACTGTGGGGGATACAACTTATTGTGGCAGCAGTGCTGCCACAATAAGTTGTATCTCGCTCACTAATAAAGACTTGTGAAAAAGTAGTTCATCAACGAGATTTTATCCTTGTTTATCTAAGAATCACATTGCCAGGCACTTGTTAAAAAAGATAGCATCTATGATGCCATCTTTTTTAATAACAAATTGATATTCAGAGGATAAGATTGTTGAGTGTGCAGCCCCGAAACACATCTGCCATTCCAAATAGTAAGATTCACATTATTAAGCATATAGAAAATGGTTTTCCATAATATCCGACAAAAATAAATTTTCAAGTAACTGATTACGTGATATTTGCTAATTGGAATGGCAGATATGATTGCCCAGGAAGAGCTACGCCCAGGCGCGAAATAAAAAAAACACCTGCACGTCTTCGTGCAAGTGTTTTAATTCAAGTGCTGTGCCGCCCGGGATTAATTCCCGGAGACTATCATTTAGAGATTTCGTGACTTTTCATTTCGCGCTTGGCTGCTTTTGCATTACGCTTTTCCTTAAGAGTCATTTTTGGCTCTTTTTTAGTTGACTTCTCTTTTAATTCTTTTTCTTTTGACATAATTCAAAATTTTAAATTTTCGAGTCTAAATTTAGCAATAATAACGATACTTTGTTCAGTTATTTTTGGTGTCCTGCGTTTTGTGTAATATTGCAGTGTGAAAACCCAAAGTTTAGTAATTGACCTCCATA
>Ga0316605_10000437_pt1 | contig 29245 bp, 26 predicted proteins | sample OWC_soil_day20_n_FD_207666 | JGI IMG/M metagenome (GOLD analysis project Ga0316605, IMG submission 207666) | Wetland soil microbial communities from Old Woman Creek delta, Ohio, United States - OWC_soil_day20_noCT | ecosystem: Environmental > Terrestrial > Soil > Wetlands | place: USA: Ohio...
TCCACCGGCAGCCGCCTGCTCGCCGACCCCTACGTGCTTTCCACGCCGGCCTGGCAGTTCGTACTGTCGCACGGTGACGCCCTGTGCCTGGACGACACGGCCTACCAGGCCTTCCGCATGCAGGTACGCGACCCGCAATGGCAGGCGGCCCTACTCGCCAAGCCGCTGGCCGAACGCCGCGCCATCGCCGCCCACATGCGCCAGGTCAGCGAAGCCAGCCAGCAAGACCGGGGTTACAGCGACCTTGATCCGGCGGCGACCGACGATTTCCTGCGCCAATACGGCTACGCCACCTTCATCCACGGCCACACGCACCAGCCGGCCACGCACGACCATCTGGTCGACGGCATCCATGTCGAACGCTGGGTGCTGGCCGACTGGCATGACGAACGCGGCGAATGCCTGGTCTGGGATGGCGAAGCACTGCAGCGCGAAGCCGTATTGCCGGAAAATCAGGCCTGAAATGCCGTCGACCGCAAGCAATCCCGCCGCCCTGAACATCCTGCGCGACGTCTTCGGCTATCCGGCATTCCGCGGTGCCCAAGCCGAGATCATCGATCATGTCGGCCGCGGTGGCGATGCCCTGGTGTTAATGCCGACCGGCGGCGGCAAGAGCCTGTGCTACCAGATTCCCGCCCTGCTCCGCCCCGGCTGCGCCGTCGTGGTCTCGCCCTTGATCGCCCTGATGCAGGACCAGGTCGACGCGCTGACCCAGCTCGGCGTCAAGGCCGCCTGTCTCAATTCGACCCTCGACTGGCGCGAAGCGCAGGCCGTCGAGCAAGCCATCTTCGGCGGCCAGCTCGACCTGGTCTATATCGCCCCCGAACGCCTGCTGCTCGACCGCACACTGGCCATGCTCGATGCGTTGGACGAAGCGGGCAAGCTGTCGCTGTTCGCCATCGACGAAGCCCACTGCGTGTCGCAATGGGGCCACGATTTCCGCCCGGAATACCTGCAACTGTGCGCCCTGCACGAGCGCTACCCGAAGGTTCCGCGCATTGCGCTGACCGCCACCGCCGACCAGGCGACGCGCAACGAGATCCTGCAACGTCTCGGCCTCGGCGAAGCGCGCGTCTTCCTGTCCAGCTTCGACCGGCCGAACATTCGCTATACCGTGGTCGAAAAGGACAACGCCAAGAGACAACTGCTCGGCTTCCTGGCCGGTCGCCAAGGCCAGGCCGGCATCATCTATTGCCTGTCACGCAAGAAGGTCGAGGAAACCGCCGAATGGCTGTCCGAGCAGGGTTATCCGGCACTCCCCTACCATGCCGGCCTGCCCGCCCCGGAGCGTGCCGCAAACCAGCGCCGCTTCCTGCGCGAGGAAGGCCTGGTCATGTGCGCCACCATCGCCTTCGGGATGGGCATCGACAAGCCCGATGTGCGCTTCGTCGCCCACCTCGATCTTCCCAAGAGCATCGAGGCCTATTACCAGGAAACCGGCCGCGCCGGCCGCGACGGCGAGCCGGCCGAAGCCTGGATGGCCTACGGCATGCAGGACGTCGCACTACAACATGCGCGCATCGCCGAATCCGGCGCCGGAGAAGGACAGAAGATCCTCGAAGCACAACGGTTGACCGCGCTGCTCGCCTACTGCGAAGCACCGCGCTGTCGCCGCCAGGTGCTGTTGAATTACTTCGGCGAAGAGCGCCAGCCCTGCCATAACTGCGACGTCTGCCAGGAACCGCCGGAACTGTGGGACGGCACGCAGGCGGCGCAAAAGGCCTTGTCGGCCATCTTCCGCACCGGCATGCGCTTCGGGGTCAGCCATCTGACCGATGTCCTGCGCGGCAAGATGAGCGAGCGCATGCAGCAATATGGTCACGACAAGCTGCCCACCTTTGGCGTCGGCAACGACTTGGACGAATCAAGCTGGAAGAGTGTGTTTCGCCAACTGGCCGCCGCCGGCCTGATCCATGTCGACATGGCCGAACACGGCGCGCTGCAACTCACCGAAGCGGCCCGCGAAGTGCTCAAGGGACAGTGCCGGGTCCAACTACGCCGGCCAACCAAACGGAAATCGACGCCCGCACGCTCGAGCAGCACGGTGGTCAGCGATCTGGCGCCAGCCGACGAGGCCCTGTTTCAACTGCTGCGCAAATGGCGCGCCGATACCGCCCGCGAACAAGGCGTACCGGCCTACGTCATCCTGCATGACAAGACCCTGCGCGAACTGGCCGAGGTCAGGCCAGTCAGCCACGGTCTGCTGGCCGGCATCACCGGCATGGGCAGCGCCAAGATCGAGCACTACGGCGAAGAACTGCTGGCCCTGATTCGCGCCGAGGCAGGACAGTAAGTCCCGCTCATTTCCCCCATCACTGGACTACCACGTTCAGACCCCACCTGGAATTTTCATCATGAAACGGATCATCGCCGGACTTTGCCTCACCCTGGCCACCTGTCTGAGTATCGGGCAGGCACTGGCCAGCGAACACGGCGGCGGAGGAGGGGGCAATACGCCGATCAAATTCACCACCAATCTCGGCAGTAACAAATACCTGCAATTTGAAATGTTGCTCGAAGCCGCCAAACCGGACGCCGAGCAGGCGCTGGCCGTCCAGAAGCCGCGGCTGCAGCACCAGATCATCCTGCTGCTCAGCCAGCTGACCTTCGAATCGCTGATCACCCTCAAGGGCAAACTGGAACTGCAGGAAATGATCAAGGAAATCGCCAACAAACTGATCGACGAAACCGAGAAAACCGGCATCAAGGAAGTCCTGTTCGCCAGTTTCATCATCCAGTAGCCCGCTTGCCCTTGCCGGCCGCCGCCGGCAGGCCAATGGCATAGTATGATTCTGCGGATGACAAGCTACCGAGGGGAGAAAGCATGAACTTGGGCGCAATTGCCAAAACCGCGTTTCTGCTATGTACGGCAACTTACGGGATCGCCACCTGCCAGGCGGCGGAGTGCGCCAACGCTTATTTTTCGGCCGAGGACAGCGAACATCGCACCCCCTTGGCAAAACCCAGCCCGGAATTCCTCGCCGACCTGAAGGCGGCCAGGCAGGGCAAGACCGCAGCCCAGCGCAATCTGGCGGTCAGCTACGAAGTTGGTTACCTGGTAGCCCCCTGCCGGGAAAAGGCCATCGAATGGTACGCAAAGGCAGCTACCGGCGGCGATGACTACGCCCGGAAAGCACTGGAACGCCTTCAGCAATTCTTCGCCCTGCATGGCAGTCCGGAATGTTCAGGGAGCCAGTGCGCTTTAGCCGGCAACCGCGCCACGGTCAGCCTGCAAGCCCGCGGCAACCACTTCTATGCGCCGGTCAGCATCAATGGCCGGACCATCGAAGGGGTCATCGATACCGGTGCCACCCTGGTATCGATGAGCGCCGACACCGCCAAATTTTTCGGTATCGAGTACGCTGGCGGCAGTCGCGGAAAATCGCAAACAGCCAACGGCGTCACCGACATCAAGGTTGTCACCCTTCCCTCGCTCAGCGTGGCCGGCATCGCCGTCCCGAACGTGCAGGTCGCGGTCGGCGACTCCAAGCACCCGATCCTGATCGGCATGGCCTTTCTCAAACACGTGCGCACCAATATCGAAGGCAGCACCCTGACCATGAGCCGCTAGGCGGAGAAGCGCTAGGCCTAGTTCTGGATTTGCTGCTGGGCCACGTTGGCCAGTTCGGCCGACAGGGTCGACGTAGCCAAGGCACGGCGGAAAGCCTCCTTGGCATCGGCCGGCTTGCCATCGGCTTGCAAGGCCATGCCGAGACCGAGCCACCAGCGCCCCTCGCCCGGCGCCATGCGCACCGCCCGCGAATAATGCGCTACCGCTTCGCCATGTGCGCCCAGGCGTGATTTCAGGTGTCCCTGGAAACCGGCATATTCCGGCAGGTGCATGGCCTGGCTCTGAAAACGACCAAGGGTTTCATCGGCCCTGGCCAATTCGCCGAGTTCAAGCTGGACACGGGCCAGCGACATGGCCCAGGCAGTCTGCCCGGGCTGCAACGCCAAGCCTTCCTCCAGCAACCTGGCCGCTTCGCCCAGACGGCGCTGGGCCAGCAGCTGGCTGAGCAAGGCCTGACGCGGAGCAATGAAAGCCGGATCGTGGCGGAGCGCCGCCTGCATGGCTTCGCCGGCTTCGCCGACATGGCCGGCGGCCAGCGCCGCCTCACCCTTGCGATACTCGGCTTCAGCCCGATCACGCGGGGTTGCCAATACGGCACTTTTTTCAATCTTGACCGGCCCGCTGACGGCCTGAACCGCCTCGGTTTTGGCCGGCGCAACGACTGTCGCCCCACCGGTCGATGCCACAGGGGGCAGTTCGCCAATCGGCGCTTCGGGAGGCAATGGCGGCACCGATAACTCGAAAGCGAGGCGCAACTTGTCCGCACTTACCTGATCGTGTGCCGGCATAACAACAGGTGGCGGTACGACAACAACGGCCGGCACGACCTCCGCTTCAGCTGCTATTGGCAAGCCGCCCTGCGCGTGCAGCCAGTAGGCGCCGGCCCCGGCTGCCGTCAGCAGCGCAATCAACAGCAGCGGCAACATCCGGCGCGGTTGGCGGGCGGGTGCCAGCGAACGAATTTCCCGTTGCAGGTTCTGGCGGGCTAGGTCGTCCGGACGCTTGGCCTCCAGATCGCGCAGCATTTCGTTGATCAGACTCATCTCACCACCACCCCGGGGCGCTTGCCCCCTCGGTATCAGCCACTGCCCGCTTGACATGCCCGGCCTTGACCGCATGCTTGCCTTCGCCAAAGGCGGCGAGCAATGACTTGTGGGCCAGGATGTTCAACAGGCGCGGCGTACCCCGGCTGGCCCGGTGCAGGCAACGAATCGCCCGCGGTCCGAACACCCCTTCGCCGCGATAACCGGCAACGCGCAGGCGATGCGCCAGGTAACTGACCACCTCCTGGCGGTCGAGACCGTGCAGTCGGTAATGAAAGGCTATGCGTTGCAACAATTGACGCACTGACGGCTCGGCCAGCTTGCGGTCGAGTTCCGGCTGGCCAAACAGCACGATCTGGAGCAGCTTGCGCTTTTCGGTTTCCAGATTGGAGAGCAAACGCAGCGATTCCAGCGTCTCCAGCGGCATGGCCTGCGCCTCATCGATGCAGACGATGACCTGGCGACCCGCGGCGGCATGTTCGAGCAGCGCACGGTTGACCGCCTGCAACAGGTGGTAGTCATCGGCATCGGCCGCCACCGCCAGTTTCAATTCCTCGGCCAGGGCCAGTAACAAGGTGCGCGGCGCCAGATAGGGGTTGGGCAAATAGGCGGAAACGGCGTCGCTCGGCAGGGCCTGCAACAGGCGGCGACAGAGCAGGGTCTTGCCGGTACCGACCTCGCCGGTAATCTTGATGAACCCTTCACCGCTACTGAGCGCGATCAGCAGGGTATTCAGGCCCTCCTGATGGCTGCGGGTGATGACCGTGAAACTGGTGTCCGGCGTAATGCTGAAGGGCAGTTCGCTCAGCCCGAAATGCTCAAGGTACAAGGCGAACTCCCGGCACAGACATCATTGCAACTGGATAGTGCGCGTCTGGCGAGGATCGAAAGCTTGCACGCGCTCCTGCGCCTCGGCGGCGAGATCACGCCAGTTTTTTTCGTCTTTAATCACCGTCGACCGCAGCAGGATGACCAGTTCGCGCTTGCTGTTGATCACCGATTTCTGGCCGAACAACAGGCCCAATCCAGCCATGTTGCTGGTTCCCGGCAAACCGCTGCGGTTGTTGTCCTGCTTCTGCTTCATCAAGCCGCCAATGGCCACGACGCTGCCATCGGCCACGCGGACCACGGTGTCGCTCTCGTTGATGGTGCTGGAAGCCAGGGGCAGACTGTAGGACGAATCGCCGATAGTCAGCGACTTGGTTTTTTCACTGACTTCGCTGATCGACGGATGAATGTGCAGGATGATGTTGCCCTCTTCGTCGATCTGCGGCGTCACGTCGAGCGAAATACCCGAGAAGAACGGCAGCAACGTGATATTCGGCGTCACCACATTGCCGGTCGTCGTGCTGGTCACCGTGGTACTGACATTGGTCACGTAATAATCGTCGGTACCCACTTTGAGCACGGCTTTCTGATTATTGGTCGTGGCAATACGCGGACTGGACAGCACCTGCACATCGCCCTGGCCTTCCAGGAAGGACAACAGGGCAGCAAAGTTGTTGGACTGGAAGGCCATGCCAAACAAGCCCTGCCCAACAGAACTAGTCGCTGCGCCCCCCCCCGACCCGGGCCTGACCCCTACGGAGGTACTGGTGGAAAGCAGGCCGGATGCGTTACCCACCAGAGTTCCCGTCGCCCCCAGCGATGCCCCCGGTGCCAACACCCCCAGCGCAAACTTGTTGGTCACGCCACCGAATTTCGCCCAATTGATCCCGGTCTGGTAGGAATCGTTGAGTTCAACCTCGACAATCTTTGCCTCCAGCATGACCTGCCGTTCGACCACCAGTTTGGTCGCCTTCAGATAATCCTCAACCGCCCGCAATTCGTTGGGCAAGGCCTTGACCAAAGCCACTCCGGAAGCGGCATTGACCACCACCCGGCGTCCGTCCTGGTCGCCAATGATGGCCTTCAGGGCCTCCTCGATGTCATGCCAGAAGTCATTGTCGGTCGTCGTGCGAATGCGGGCGCTGTCGGTGGCCCGCGTCGTCGGCTGATTGCCCGAAGGCTGTTGGGCCGCCCCACCGGCAGCCTGCTGCTGGTTAGCGGATGAACCGCTGCCACCGGAGGAGGTCGTCGGCGAACTGCCGGTCACCCGCGTGTCGCTGCTCCCCTGGCGACGCCCGGACAGATAATTAATCTTGAAAATGCGCGCCTGAATGGTCTTGGGGTATACATGAATCCGCTTGCCCTGAACCTTGTAGTCGTATCCATAAATGTCGCGCAGGGTGTCGAGCACTTCGAGCACCGTGGTGTTCTTCATGTTCAGGCTGACCAGACCATCCACTTCCGGCGGGAACAACATGTTGTATTGCGTATCTCGGACCAGTGCGGTGAGCACCTGAGTCACCTGGGCATTATTCACAGCCAGATTGAAACGCGGCTCGCTTTTAGGCACTACCGGCACCTCCAGCGGCAACGCCGGCAGCATGGCCTGATCGAGGGCCTCCTTGTCGGCCTTGCCCGTCGCCGCCGTCCCCAGTTCCTGGCCGATACGTTCGTAGGCATCGGCACGCCGGGCTGTCGGGCTGCTGCAAGCCGCCAGCAACAGGCAGGACAACAGGACCGTCAATAATCTACTCATGGCAATTCCTTTTTACGAGCCGCCTTGCCGGTGTTTCCAGCCGGGAGCTTGTCCATCATTTTCTTGTCCACTTCCGGGGTCAGATACAACTGCGTCACCCCTTCCGGGCCACGCAATACCGCCACCTGCTCATTCAGGCTGACCAGCCTGGCCTGACCAAACTTTTCGCCCAGCGCGACGGTCTTGCCGCTAATCACCGCCACCGGCCGCCCACGTTGGGGCACCAGTACGGATTGCAGGCGCGGCCCAGCGCTCTCCGGCGCCGCATCGCCACTACTTGCCCCAGTAGCTTGCCAGGCCTCCGGCGGCCGGGTCGGGTCGGCAACCTGGGCCTGGGCGCTCAAGGACAACAGCAGGAATAAGGGCAGCAATTTGTTCATAGTGACAACCATGCGCGATCCGGGCTCAGGGTATACACGACCAAGCTCATTTCCGCCTTGGGATATTCAACGACGCGATAATTCAGCTGCTCCAGCATTAGCTTCGACTTTTGCTGTTCCAGCTGGGTCACATAGGCCATCAATTCGCCGTAGCTCCCTTCCAGGCGGAGTTCGACACCATGCAGAAACAGGTCGAACAGGCGTTCGCGCGGCTTGCCGCCGGCTTCCTTGCTGCCGGCTTCCTTGTTCTCGCCCGCCTTATCGTCGGCGAGAACACTGCGTGGCGCCATTGTTTTCAGGCTGATCAGACGCAAGCCAGTGTGCTTGGCCAACAACTTCCCGAGCATCTCGTTCATCTCGGCCGGCCGCACCAGGATCGCACCGAGCGCCTGAATTTCCTCATCCAGCCCGGTCCGGGCCTGTTCAAGCCCGGCCAGCTCGGCTTTCTTGGCGGCATCCGGGTCACTCTGCAATTGCTGCCCAAGCACCAGAATCTGCGCCTGTAGCTCGGCCAGCGACGTATCCTGCCGGGCAATGCCGGTTTCCAGCGCTTTGGCCCGTTTCGACAGTGGTTCCAGAAACAGCGCATTGCCGATCAGTAACGGTCCAAGCACCAAGGCCGCCGAAACCATCAGGCGTTCCCGACGGCTCAAGGCAAGATAACGGGCCTCAATGGCTTTCCAGCGTTGCAGCAAGGCTTTCATCGCGCCTGCTCCTTGCTGGCTGCGGCATCAGTTCGCAGGACAAACTCGGTAAAGGGGCGCGTCGGTCGACTGCTGGTAGCGGCTGTCGCCGCCGCCCCGGTATCGAGTTGCGGCAATTCACCCTTCATGTCCAGCGCCTCGAAACGCCGCCCCGCAAACGCCGACTCGCCATTCAAGCGCTTGATATAGGTCGGCAACAGCGATGGTTCGGTCAAGCGCCCACGAATCTCAATATTCTTGCCGCTCAGGCTGAAACCGGTCAGCCAAACGCCTTCAACAATTTGTCGGGAAAAACCGCGCATCACCTCGGCAAAACCGGCCTCACCCGGCACCCGGCCCTGCCCCAGAGCCTTCATCGCATCCTGACGCTGCTCGACAGCCAGCCGCAGCTCTTCGATTCGTTCCGGCAGGGTGGCATCACCTTTTCTGGCGCCAAGTGCGACACCCATTTCCTTGGTTTGCTGCTGCAATGCCTGCAGGCGAGTTTTCAATTGCGCCTCCTGCACCGTCAGCTGACTGACGCGCTGGCTGACGAAGCCGGTCGTGACAATAATGACCAGAAGACCAAGCAAAGCCACCGCCAGCACCACCGGCAAGCTTAGCCAGTCGAAACGCGGCCGCAGCTCGGGCAGAAGCAGGTTGATCTGCTGACTCATGCCTCCTCCCTCAGCGCTGCGCCAATAGCATAGACGCCCTGAGCCTGGCGTTCGAGGGAGCGCAACTCCGGCACCGACGAGAATTCGACCACCTTGGCCAGATCCATGGCCTGCAAGGGCAAATAAAGATTTGTCGCCAGCGCCGCGACCGTCGCCTCGGCATCGAACTCACTGGCCACCAGCAAACGCGAAACCGGAATATAGCTGTATTGGCGGTCGAAATTATCCAGGGTGCGCTGCAACTCCAGGGCCAGGCGTTCCAGCAACTGGCCGCGCCTGTCCTCATCGGCCTGCGCCAAGGCCGTCGACGTCAGGTCGATATGGCGCGAAAGGCACAACTCGCCCCGATGGGTGATGACCAACAGACAGTCTTCCTGCGTCATGGCCAGGAAGGCCAAACCGCGATTCTCTTCCTCGAACAGTTTGCCCACGTTGCGCAGGGCCATCTCCGGGATATCGATCACTTCCAGCGGAATCTTTGCCTGGCGATACATCTCCATGCACTCGCCCACCGCTTCGCGCGCCGCGGCAATGGCGAAAACCTGGGCCTGCCGACCGCTATCACCAGGAATATCGACCAGCGCGATGGCGGCGCCATCGACCGGAAAATCGACCATATCCTTGAGCCGCCAGCGCGTCGCCTCGGCCCGTTCTTCGACCGGCACCGTCGGCGCCTCAAGCTGAACCAGACGATAAGCCGCCGCGTCGAGCAAGGTGACACAACGATAACGCTTCAGATTGCGCACCTGCGCCAAGCCGCCCAAGGCAGCGGCTTCGCCGGCTTCGATGGCGAAAGAGTCGTAGAGACGAATTTCGGGTGAATTACCGGTGGACCGCAAGACATGGGCGACATCCAGCCGCCCGCCCCGCCGGACAACCGCCCCCCACCCCTGCTCGAATTTCGCCCCGAACTTTAAGCCCATCATCCACCAACTAAAGTATTTATCGAAGAATAGCCAGTAAGCTTCTATTTATCAATGGTTTTTTTGAAAACAAACAGAAAATTGCAGAAGGTTGGAACGCAAATAGGCACACGAAACCATTCTGTTATGCGCCCTCGACTCCCCTGCCCGGCCGATTACTCGTTCTACTCGTCTGTCGCGACAACCTGACGCCTGCGTTCGATATAGCCTACCGAAGTCGCCATCACGTTATCGGGGCAACCGGTGGCGGAGTTGCAGGCAGTGGCCGTGACGGTAAAAACCCGAACCGTACGGGCTGTCCCAGGCGAACTCTCGCCTTCGTTGAATAGCGTTGAAGCACAGGCCACGCTTACATGAAACCCGGTCACGGCGCTGAGATTCAAATCCGGCTGGACGGCTGCTCCGCCATCGCACCAGTGATTGATCAAGGCTTGATATAACCCCCACTCCGTTCCGGCCTTTGCCGCCGCCCACGCCCTGGCTGATTGCACATCCTGTGCCGAGGTCAGTTGTTGCACGCTCCCGAAATGCAGCATGGCGGCGGACAGCGACGCGAGAATGACCAGCACGACGATAGCCACGATGGCGCCAAACCCCTTCTGACCAGGCAGCGTCATGGGACGTTGCTCACATGGACGCCATAGGCCATGGCCACGCTTTCTCCGGCCTCGCTAAGCACCAACTGGATCGTGATGAAACCCTGCCGCGTCACAGTATCGAATGCGCAGCCCGCAACCCCGGTCGCCAATACCGCTCCGCCCGCCGGCCCCGGACAGGCCGCCAAGGTGTTGGCAAACCCTCGGCTGACCCGGTACAAGGTTCCCGTTCCATTTCCATTGGCATCTACGCCGGGATTGTCGCAAGCGTAAATCATGGCGGGCGAGCCGCCGTTATTCGGCACCACGACAAAGCGCCCACCCGGTTCACTGTCCGTAAACTGGTATGGCGCCACGGAGAGGGTTCGCGTCCCAACCGCCGCGTTGGGTATCGCCACCAACGTAATATTCGAACGATTCAATCCGGAATAGACTTCATCGGTATTCTGGTTGCCGATCACCACCCAATCCCCCACTGCAGGCGGAGTCGCCATCGGCGAAAGCACATCGAAGGTCGTCGCCGGTTGGTTGATATCCAGCGCAGAACTATCGGCACGAGCAATATCCACGGCTCTCCGATAACGCCCGCCGCTACTAGTCGGCAAGAACTCGAAGCACGCATTTCCCACGGTCGGGGGGCGAATCGAATTCGGGACCGCCGAACGCACATCGCGACTAATACGCTGCAGGACGGTATCCGCCACATCGGTAAGCTCAGCGCGCCGCCGGGCATCGAAATAGGCGTCGATGGTCGGCTTGAAGAAAATCGTCACGCTCCCGGCAATAATCCCGGTCAACACGATAACAACGATCAATTCCACCAGGGTAAAGCCGCGTTGCCCTGTTCTCATCACAACGCCCATCCCGTGCGCCAACTGTCCAAGCTCAGGGTTTCGGCACCGTTGGCTACCGTCACCGTGATCTGCCGCGCCGGCACCCCGGACAAATCTGCTTCCGGCCTGACTTTCACCGTCACGGTGTAAGCTCCCAACCCGGCGATTGCCACGCCGTCCAGATCGCAAATTCCTACACTCTCATAATCGTCGTAATCGCCAATATCGTTGAAGGTTTCGCGACCGCAGGCCGTGGCCGGCGCCGCATTGGCTTGGTCCGGATAAGTCTTCAGGGTAATCTCTTCCATCATCTCCTCGGCAATCGCCAGCATCTGCTTGCGAATCAACGGGTCGGCGCTATTTTTTACGGTCATCTGAAAGACCGACAGAACCCCCGCCAAGCCAACGGCAATAATAACGATGGCGACGATCAATTCGATCAGGGTCATGCCAAGCTGGCGTGGCCTATTTGACATAGCCGGTAGCCCCTTCGACAGTAATATTTGCCCCCCCCGTCACCGTGATTCCCGCAGTCCAGACAACCGTCCCGGCCAGGGTCGTGGTAATCCGGCCATCCGGTTGAAAAAATAAGGTTGCCGGTACGCTCCCTGCCGTCAGCCCCAAAGTCGCCGAACTGGAACTGGCAAACGTCGCCGCCCCATTCGGTGCCGACAACACCGCAGCCCCGCAAGCAGCCGCCGGATTGCTGTCGGCAATCTGCAAAGTGACCGTCGACGCCGTCAATTGGGCGCACACCAATCGGCGATGGCTGACTGCGGATTTTTGGGCGTAACGCAAGGCTGAGACCACCTCATCGCGAAATCCCGCCTGGGCAAAGGTCGCCGTATTCGACAGGTTAGGCAAAGCAGTCGCCGCCAGAATGCCCAGCAAGATGATGACGATCACCAATTCCACTAAGGTAAAACCCCGCTGAATGCGCGACGGGGAGGGAGCAGATCGAGATCGTATCAACACCATCTAGAACAACTCGCGCACATGAACGGCCTTTCTTCTTTCAGCCTCGAAAATCCCGAAGGTGGCCTTGGCTTTGGGACAGGTTTTCCCAGCGTTTCCACCGCTAAGCCAATCCATGGCTGCCCCGGTACCGCCGCCCAAGGCAGGGTTGCAGTTGGAAAGATTGAAGCCGACATCGACGCTGCCCCAGGTGGTCGGCGTCAATTTAATCTTCGCTTTCCCGCCAACCAACGTAATCGCCTCGTTGGCCGCCGTGGCAATGCCTGTATCCGACACATAAATCGCCGAATAAGGGATGGAAGTACAGCTATCGAGATCGTTCAGCAGCCAGGATTTGCCGCTCCAGTAAAGGGCCTGCGCCGGCATTTCCAACAGGCTTAGCTTCGACCCGAAAACATTGGAAAGACGCAGACGACCGTAACGAATTTTGGTGACATTGTTTTCCGTGGAGGCAATCAGGCTTGCGCCGCCATCAAGATCACTGATAGAGACTTTCAATCTAAACGAATCGTAATAATCGGAATCGCTCGCCGGCACGGTATCTCGCTTGAAACTATAGGCTTCGTTCGTATAGGTATCGACAGCAGAGGGAGTGTCGTTAATTTTAAGCACCCCTTTAACCCATTGTTGTGTCGTCGGAAAATCCGGTGTTTTCAGCTTGCTCAGCGGCACATCCGTTCCGTTGTTATCTCCTTTAATCGTTACATCAGCCAATACCGGCAATCCACCGGTGCCGGAGAAATAATGTCTGGTTACCGGATCACTGGCCGAGGCCACCCCCGCTCCCTGCGCATGTGCCTTGACCGCCAACTCAACGCCAAGCCTGTCATCACCCATATAGGTAAATCCACCGGCAACGCAGCCAGGCGTCAGCTTTCCGGTAAAAGAGAAATGGCTGGGGTGCCAGCGGCCAAAATTTCCGGTCGCCACACTACCGATATTGCACCCATATTTGCCACCAACCAGTGCGTTCGAAGTACTGTTGACCACGCAATCATTCGGCTGATCCACCGTGGTAAAGGCGCTATCGACGACCGCATCCGTCTCCAACTGAATGCTGCCGACATCCTGGTATTTAAAGGTATTACCCGTTGCCTTAGTGCCATCGCCGGCCGCAAAAGCCCCGGTCAGGGAAGCGGTGATATCGGCCCCGTTATGATCGTTAACCTTGGCGGCATGCAACACCGGGGTACCGGTATAACCGGCGCTCACCTCACTGGTTGCCGTCAAGTCGAACGCCGAACCCGCCGCCGCTTTCGGCGTCCCGGTCAAAGCGGTGTTGTTCATCGATGAACCCACCGTGAACTGTTTCGGACGAATGGCAAAATTATCCGATGAACAGGCTGGTGCAGAAGCGCCTATCCTCATCCGAACCTTCACGTTAGGCGCAGCATTCGCGTAAGTGAAGGAAATAGGTTTTCGTCCATTGTTGCCCGATACAAAGCTGATATTGGTTGCAGTATTGAGCCCGGTCCCGGTAGGACAAGCCGCAGTGGAAGCATCAACCAAATCGACGGCGATCGGCCCTCCAGTATAGATAGGATTGATTGTGGTTGTATTACTTAATGCCAATACATCAAGACTGAAAGCTTCACCTGCCAGCTTCGTGTAAATGGGGGTTTGGGGCAACTTGCCTGTTTCAACGGCATCGAATGCACAGGATGTCGCGGCAAAATTCAAGGTGCAGGTTTCCGTCGTTCCATTGAAGCAACGCCCAGCATTGACGGAAGCCGGCGTCGTACTCGCAACGCCTAAAGTCACATCCCCAGAAGAGCTATAGCCAAGCTTTCTGCTGGTCACCCCGCCACTAAAAGTGAACGTATCCCCACCCGTCCAGCCTGTGGGTGTAAGACGCACGGTCACCGTTCCCGGATATAGCATCGAACAATTGGCGTCCATGCACGCCTTGACTACGACCTGTTCAGGCGAACACACCGATGCCACACCATCATGCTCAATCCGGATATGGTCAAAGCTGCCGGTACACTGACGTCCCAAAGTCATATCGGCCGTCACCTCCGCACCATCAAGCTCATAAGCATAGAGCTTGACCTCGTCGATCATTCCCCGGAAGTTACGACCAGATATCAGCGCGCAACTTCCGGTCGCCACATCCCCACCAATATAGAAATTACAGTTATTGGCAGCCAGCGTCCCCTGCCAATTATTGGTATTCGCGTCCAGTACGCCATTGATGTAAATCCGTTGGCGCCGAGCACCAGCCGTCGAATTGAAAGTAATCGCGATATGCGACCACTGATTCAGGGGCACCGTCGTAGCCGAGGTAAAACTCGCACTCCCCCACCACCAAAAAAGTTTGCCACTCGGATTGAGGTGGAACTCGTAATTGGTATCGTTCGACAAAATGGAGGAAAGCTCGGAAGGATAAGCCGTCGGATACACCCAGGCAGTTGCCGACAATTGCGTGGTGTAATCGAAATTCGGGCTATCGGCCACCTCCACCACTGCCTTGCCGTCAAAAGTACCGGCATTGCAAAAGCCGCCAACCACCGAAGCGTTCGTCGAGGCGATGGTCGGGTTCGGGGCAACGGCATTGGTGGTGGTCGGTGTCGTAGTAGTCAGCCGCCGACCGTGCAAGGCAGTCCCTCCGCTATCGATCACCTCGCCTGCTGCCCCCGTCCAGGAACCCGCCGGTTCGTCAAGGCGAAAATGGGTAACCGCACTGGACAACACCCGCACCGAGGCGCTGGCGGCCGTTGCCCCCGGCGAAGTCACTGTATTGGTCAAGAAACCGGTTTGGGACAACGAGACCGCCAAGGTCATCTGTGCAGTGACGCCGGCCGGCAAAATGGGAATCGTCCAGGTCAATGTTTGACCGGAAACCGTTACCGACCCCAGCGAGGTTACATAAACCGCTGCAGCCATCCCGACGGGCAGAGTATCAGTTACGACGACATCACTTAACGCAACGCCATATGGATTTTCGGCGCCCACCGTGAAAGTCACCACATCGCCGATCACGGCGGCAGCAGAACTGGCAATCTTGGTCAGCGTCACGGCGGGCGGCATTAATGTGTAAGTCTGCCCGGTAAAATTCCCATTGTTTGAACCAGCACCGCCCAACGGCAGTGTTCCATAAACGATGGTGTCGTTGTCGAACAGCGTTAGCCCAAGGGTTCCACTATTGGCCGTCCCGGTATTGGCCGTCACCGTCCAGCTGGTGCCACTACCCGAAACGGACGTAATGCTGGCCCCGGTGGCCCCACCGCTCTGAGCCAGAGCAAAATCGGTAACATCCACCCCCGTGACGCTCACATTGAATGTAACCGCCCATGAAACTGTGGCATTGGCGGTCGTCGGATTCGCGCTGGCCCGGTTGATTGAATCGACGGCGGGGCAAGGCGGAGTGAATGTCAGGTCACTGCCATAACTGGTTCCGACAGCACTAACCGCCTTGACGCGAAAATGGTAGGGCGTCGCACAAGTCAGTCCAGTCACCGCAGCTGATACGGCCGTAACAGCGCTGCCCCCCACCGGACTTGGCGTAGCCGCCGCCACGCTGCCATAAGCGGTCGTCAAACCATATTCGAAACTGACTGCCGTGCTCGTGCCGTTTGCGTTAACCGAGCCATTCAAGGTGGCACCGACCGGCGTCAACAACGTTGCGGCATTGGTCGTCGCCGAAGGAGGATCGGCCCAAGTAATAACTAATCGCCCGGGAGCACCGTTGCCGCCGGAACGATCAGTACCGCTTTCCGCACAAGCGCCACCGCCCCCGCCACCATAATTCGAACCACCGTTCCCGTTTCCGCTGCTATTTATGCCTGCCCCGCCGTTGCCACCGCCCTGCGCGGATCCCGTCCCGGCCGTATTACCACTCGCATTGCCGCCAGCTGCCGTACTCCCTGCACCGCCGCCACCAGCGCCACCATTGTTACAGCTACCGCCGACCGCGCCAGAACTTCCATTACCACCCGCATAAACGACATCACCAACACCACCAGTGCTCGAACCGGCACCGGCCACCCCATTGGCCGCACCGGTTCCGCCGGCGCCGCCTTTGGCAACGACGTCATTTACTCCAAATATGCTATCCCCACCGGCTGTGCCATTTCCCGTGCTACCCGTTCCACCCGCACCGACTACGACCGCATAGTTACTTAAAGGAGTTACGTTAATGAGTTTACGGGCATACTGCCCGCCCGCGCCACCGCCGCCCTTGGCCGGATTCGCCGTCGCCCCGCCCCCCGCGCCACCGCCGCCCCAGGCTTCCACGGTAATCGAAGTCACCCCGGCGGGAACAGTCCAGCTCTGCGAACTGGTAATCGTGACACTTCCCGCCTGCGCCAATGAGGTCACCCAGAACAGTACCCCCATCAGAACGCCAGATGGAAAATACCTTCGTCCTAAACGGCTAAAAAGAGAGGACATGACATCTTCCTTCATAAGCGGCGACCAACGTTTACTCTGGCAACTAGGCTTCCAATAACCAAAAGGGCGAGACAGCACTTTGCCGGCTCGCCCTTTACACATAAAGGGGTCAAGCCCCTTTGCTGTTCTTAATCGGTACAAATAACAGTAACAGGGAAGCCAGCTGCAGTCGCTCCACGCGCATGAGCAACCATGCAACCGGTACTGGTGCCACCACTACCTGCCGGATTAGTACAGGTAATTGTTGCAGTGGGATCAACGAATGCCACCTCGGCCGGCAGAGCGCCCCCGGTCATAAGCGGCGTCAAGGCTGCGCATGTAGATGTCCCACTGGTGATGGCTGTGCCCCGCGCTCCATTACTCGCCAATCGTTGACCGTAGTTTAGCGAGGCGGCGGATGACAACGCGCCGGCAACCCCTTGGGCACTCCCATCCCCGGCTTCGCCCGCCATATTTATAAACCGCGGCATTGCTGTTGCCGCCAAAATACCAAGAATGACGATCACCACTACCAATTCGATCAGGGTGAAACCTTGTTGTATCGTTTTCATGTTTGACTCCTCATTAAAATTAAAATTCAGCAGCCGGAAACAGTCAGAGGACCAATTGATGCTGCTTTATTGGCAACGTCCGGCTGGGTGTAGGTAAAGAAACAATTGCCAGCATCGGTAGCACCCACCACCCCAAAGGTGGCCATATCGCCCGAGGCCAAATAGGTATATCCCTCGGCCTCAAGTTGTGTTTGGGTTGGATTAAAAATCCCCGTTAAGCCAGCCATCGACAACACCCCCGGATTTCCACCAAAAGCGGTGACCGCCGGATAACCGTAATTCATGTAAATCAGACCGCTTTCAGTGCAAACAGTACCATTGACGATAGTACTGTTGTTGTTGGCCACCCCACCACCACCGGGACAGGTCGTGACATCCGCCACGCCGCCGCGCGACAGGGTAGTCGCATGTACCAACGCTGCCGCCGCCGAGACGCTACCGCGGGCCGCCTGCAACTTGGCAATACGCGCATCGCGCTGCAGGTTGATGAAGCGCGGCAAGGCTACGGCTGCAAGGATACCGAGAATGATGATCACGACGATCAGTTCGATCAACGTGAAACCCTTCTGGCGTCTGGTCAAGCCATCACCGGAAACATTGTTTAAGTAATTCATAGTTACCTTAACGTCCATCAAGCCAGCTACTTTAGTCATACCGCCGTTCTTTCTCAAGCATTATTGCATTTGGTCGTCCAGGCGCAGCAATCCGATACCGGCCGGCATGCCCCGCCCATCGGTGCGGCCTGCGTCACGACTCAGGCGAAAGCGGGCCGAATGACCGTCGTGAAAAAGGTAAACCAACTCCTCAGCAGCGCTATCGAAATGCCAGCCCCCCCTCTCTCGTGGTGCCACATCGCTGGCCCCCCGATAATTGGCCGGTCGATTGTTTATCCAGTCCATCGGGTTCTTGCTGTTCGGCAACTTTCCACCGAAAGTCTCGTGGTGTACCGCCACTTCCATCAACTGGGCACGAATCGCGGTAACTTCAATCTGCATCGTGGCCTCTTCCGCGCTCCTGCGTGCACGTTCAAGCGCTTGCATGACCAATATAGTCAAAATGGAAATAATGACGACAATCAGCGCAAATTCGAAATTGCGGCGCATATCTAGCTCATTTCTTGATCGCCACCTTGCCGAGATCCCACATCGGCAGGAAGATACCTAGCGCCAGAACCAGCACCAACGCCCCAAGGCAGACAATAAGGATGGGTTCGATCTGCTGACCAAGGGTTTTCAGTTCATATTCCACTTCACGCTGATACATTTGTCCGATTTCGTCCATCATGTCATCAAGCGCCCCGGACTCCTCCCCCACCGCCACCATCTGTAGAACAACTGGCGTAAAGAAGTTGGCCGCAATCGCGGCACGTAATACGCTCTCGCCACGCTCAACGGTATCGCGCATACCTTCGATCTTGGCCGCAATATAAGTGTTATCAACTGTTTGGGCGGAATTGGTCAGCGCCTGCATTAGCGGTACGCCGCTGCGTGCACTCAGGGCAAAACTGCGGGAAAAACTGGACATCGCCGCCTTGCTGACAATTTTGCCGGCAATCGGAATGCGCAAGACAAAAGCTTCCCAGCGCATTTTTCCCCAGGACGTGGCACACCATGACTTGAAGCCAAAAACTGCCGCCACCAAGCCAACCAGCATGGCTGGCCACCAGGCCACCATGAAATTCGAGAAACCAAGCAATATCTTGGTCATTAACGGCAATTCTGCGCCAAATCCCTCGAACACTTTGGCAAACGCGGGGATAACAAAGATATTGACAACAACAATCGCCGCTGCCATCGCTATCACGACAAACATTGGATAGCGCAAGGCCGTCTTGACCTGTTCGCGCATGTAGCGCTCAAATTCCAGATGATCGTAAAGACGCAGGAATATTTCATCGAGTAGCCCGGTAGCTTCGCCGACTCGCACCATCGACAGGTAGAACGGGTTGAATACCTCAGGGTGCCGCGCCAGTGACATCGACAATTCGCGCCCGCCTTCCAGGCTATCCCGCACGTCGCCAATGACCGCCTTCATCGCCGGATTGGTCGCTGACTCCTGCAATCCCTTCAAGGCGCGCATGATCGGTACGCCGGCCTTGAGCAGGGTGTGGATCTGCCGGGAGAAGAGGAGCACATCCATATGCTCGACCTTCGGCTTGAACAGCTGGATATTAACCGAACTGGCGGCCGACGACTTCGCCGATGCCCTGGTTTCCTTGATGCCGAGCGGCGTGATGCCCCGCCCGAGCAGTACATCCGCCACTTCGCCGGACGAAGCGCCTTCCAGCACGCCTTCGACCAGTTTGCCAGAAGAATCGCGTCCCTTGTAGGCGAAATTAGCCACCGGCGCTTATTCCTCGTACTGGTTGCTGATACGCATGGCTTCGGCCACCGTGGTCTTGCCGGCCAGCACCATGCGAACCGCGTCGCGGCGCAGGGTTTCGCCGGCCATCTGGTTGCGCGCGACGCGCATGAATTCGCCGGGATCGCCCTGATTGACCGCCTCGACAACGGCATCACTCATTTCGAGGAATTCGTAAACGCCACCCCGCCCCTGATAGCCGGTGTTGGCGCAATGCGCGCAGCCCCGTCCATGGAAATACTGGTGTTGATCGACCTCGCCGGCCAGTTCGTAGCGCAACCACTCGTGTTCCGAGGGCGTTGGCATGTAGCTATCGCGGCAGTTATTGCAGATCTTGCGCACCAGGCGCTGGGCAATGACCATGTGCACCGACAAGGCCACCATATAGCGCGGCACGCCCATGTCGAGCAAGCGGATCGGCGTCGACACGGCATCGTTGGTATGCAGCGTCGATAGCACCAGGTGGCCGGTCATAGCCGCCCGCATGGCGATTTCGGCGGTTTCCTGGTCGCGCATTTCGCCGATCAGCACGATATCCGGGTCCTGCCGCAGCACGGTGCGCAGTACGCGTGAAAAGGAAAGGTCGATCTTTTCATGGACCTGCACCTGGTTCAGGCCAGGCAAGCGGTATTCGACCGGGTCTTCGACGGTGATGACCTTTTTCTCGGTACTGTTCAGTTCGTTGAGCGCTGCGTACAGCGTCGTCGTCTTGCCGGAGCCGGTCGGCCCGGTGACCAGCACCATGCCACTCGGCCGTTTCAGGCCATGACGCAATCGGTCGAGGACGCGCTCCGGCATGCCGACCAGATCGAGGCCGAGCAAGCCGGTGTTCTGACTGAGCAGACGCATGACGATGGATTCGCCATATTGGGTTGGCAGGGTCGAAATACGGACATCCAACGGATTGCCGCGCACCTTGATATTGAAGCGGCCATCCTGCGGCAGGCGTTTTTCGGAAATATCGAGACCGGACATCAGTTTAAGGCGCAGGGCAACCGCCGTGGAAATCTTGGCATCGGCCTCGATCTGCACATGCAGCACGCCGTCGATACGAAAGCGGATGCGCAGACCTTTTTCCTGCGGCTCGAAGTGGATGTCGGAGGCGCGCAGACGCACCGCTTCCTCGAACACCGTCTGCAACAGTTTGACGACCGGCGCATCCTCGGCACCGGGAGTCAGGCCGAGCAGATCGCCGAATTCCACCGGCACATCGCCCAGTTCGGCGGTCAGCTCCTTGGCCAGGCCGGTGATCTGCTCGCCCCGGTGATAGACGCGGTCGATCATGGCCAGCAACTGGCTCTCGGCCAGCACGGCCAGATCGATTTCACGTTTGACGACGCGGGTTATCTCGTCATAGGCCTGCAAATCGGTGGGATCGGACAGTCCAACCTGCAAACGGCCATCCGGCAACTGGTCGAGGACCATGGCTCGGAAACGCCGGGCCGGCGCCTCCGGCAACAGCTTGATCAGCTCCGGCTTGGGCGTGAAATTCTTGAGATCGATGAACGGGATACGCAACTGCCGGGCCAGGGCTCGCGAGATTTCTTCTTCGGTGACGTAGCCGCTCTCGACGAACACCCGCCCCAGCTTGCGTCCGGTCCTTTTTTGCTCATCGAGCGACAACTTGAGCTGCTCTTGGGTCAGCAAGCCCTGCTCGATCAGCAAGTCGCCCAAACGAATTTTTTGCGGGGGAGGCATCCCTATCTCCAAAACGCCTTAAAAAACTGCGTTAATAATATGAAATTACAGCCATATTTTCCACAGTAACGGTTTTTTGGAGGGCCGACAAGCCATTACCGGCGCCAAGGCTAATCAGCGATGCCGACTGCCCGTGCGATGTTGCTGCGGTCCACCCGGCTTTTGCGCCGATTTTTGCCCGGGTGAGCGAGCCGGCTGTTGCGGCTTGCGGGCACCGCGTGGCGGTTGGACCGGGCGCGGCGCGGCATGGGCCGACTGCTCGAAGCCTTCGATGACCACCCGTTCGAGATTGCGCTTGATCAGCTTCTCGATGTCCTTGAGGTTGGCGCGCTCGTCGTGGCAGACCAGCGAAATTGCCTCGCCTTCCATGCCGGCCCGGCCGGTTCGGCCGATGCGATGGACGTAATCCTCGGCAACATTGGGCAATTCGTAGTTGATGACGTAGGGCAGCGCGTCGATATCGATGCCGCGTGCCGCGATGTCGGTGGCCACCAGGGCAACCAGCTTGCCCTCCTTGAACTCCGACAGCACCCGGGTCCTGGCCCCCTGCGACTTGTCGCCGTGGATGGCCGCTGCCTTGATGCCGGACTTTTCCAGTGCGCGGGCCAACGCATCGGCGCCGTGCTTGGTGCGGGCGAAAACCAGCACCTGATGCCAACCGCGCGTGGCGAACAGGTGGCAGAGCAGTTCCTTTTTCTTCTCGCGATCGGTCTCGATGACTTTCTGCGTCACCGTCTCGGCCGCCGTATTGCGCGCAGCCACATCGACCGAGGCCGGATTGTTCAGCAGGCCGCTGGCTAGTTCGCGGATTTCCGGCGAGAAGGTCGCCGAGAACATCAGGTTCTGCCGCTGTTTGGGCAACAACGCGATGATCTTGCGGATATCACGAATGAAACCCATGTCGAGCATGCGGTCGGCTTCGTCAAGGACGAAAATCTCGATGCCGGACAGGTCGACCGTGCGCTGCTGGACGTGGTCGAGCAAACGGCCCGGCGTCGCCACTAGGATGTCCACTCCGCGCCGCAGGTTGGCGATCTGCGGGTTGATGCCGACGCCGCCGAAGACGGCCAGCGAGTTGATCGGCAGATGCTTGCCGTAGGTGCGCACGCTTTCCTCGACCTGGATGGCCAGTTCGCGGGTCGGCGTCAGGACCAGCACGCGTGGCGTCTTCGGGATACGGGTCAGGCGGTCGTTCGGGCCGCTGGCCAGCCGGTGCAGGATGGGCAGCGTGAACCCGGCGGTCTTGCCGGTGCCGGTCTGGGCTGTGGCCATCAGGTCGCGGCCGGTCATCACGGCGGGGATGGCCTGTTGCTGAATCGGCGTCGGCGTGTCGTAGCCCTGCTCGCTGACGGCGCGCAAAAGTTCGGCCTTGAGGCCGAGATCGGTAAATTGCATGGGAACTCCTGGAACGTAGCCCAAGGCCTTGCGTGCGGACACGAACCAGTCGAGGCGAGGCAAAGAAACGTTTAAGCGGGGAAAACCCCGGTCATGGCCGGGACTGACTCCGGCAGGAAGGGAGCGGAGTTTACCACAGACGCCCGGCCCTCCCCGGCCTAATGGACGCCTTCGATGTAGTAGTCGACACGACCGCGCGGCGCCAGGTATTCGACGACTTCGACCGGCAGCCTGGCCGGACTGATCGCCGCCTCGATGGTCGACTCGGTCTCGCGCAGATCAAGCAACAAGGCCTCGTTGCGCGGCACGCTGGCATCGTAGAGCATGATCAGCGGGTGCAACAGGTCGCCGCTGTTGGTTTCGACGACCAGGCCGACGCTGCCGTCGCTCAGGGTGACAAAACAACCCGGTGGATAGACGCCGACCGCCTTGACGAACAGTTGCAGCAGTTCCGGATCGTAATTGTCTTTTTCCTGCTTGAACATGAAAGCTACCGCTTCGGACGGTGTCTTCGCCGTCTTCAGGTCGAAGGGGTTGCACAGGTTGTCGTAGCGGTTGGCAATCGCCGCGATGCGCGCCAGCCGCGGAATCTTGGCGCCGGCCAGGCGATTGGGAAAACCAGCCCCGTCCCAACGCTCGTGATGGCAAGCGATAACATTCTTCACCGGCACCGGCAGATCGCCGATGGTGGCCGCATGCTTGATGCCGTAGCCGACATGCGCCCGGTAGAACTGCTCCTCGGCCGCTGTGCGCTGGGCATTGCGCAGCACCCGGGTGGGTACGTCGACCTTGCCGATGTCGTGGAACATGCAGCCCAGACCAAGCCAGCGCATTTCCTCTTCGCTCAACCTGGCCGCCTTGCCGAGCAGCAGCGACAGCACGACGACATTCATCGCATGATGGGCCAGCCCCGGCTCCTTGACCTTCATATTGACCAGATGGACGGCAACGCTTTCGGCATTGAGCAGCGAACCGACCAGACGGCCGACCGCCGATTTGGCGCGACCGCAGGCTTCGTTGGGGCGCGACCCCAGGTCACGCAGGATTTCGCCGACGCCGGTCGCCTCCTGTTCGAACAAGCGCTCGCAACGCGCCAGTCCTTCACGCTGCTGACGCACCCGCTCACTGCGGTCACGCTTGGCATCAAGCATAGAGTCGAGCACCGCCGACGAAAAATCGACTTCCTCGTCCTCCCTGCCCACCGCTTCCGGCAAGGGTTGGGCGGTGCTGCGCGCCGGATCCCATTCAACCTCTTTCAGGCCGAGACTGCGCAGGACTTTGATCTGCTCGTCGTTGGCCAGCCGAAAGCGGTTCAACAAAAACGGATGGTCGAGCCAGCCCAACTCGCCGATCGAGATGAAAATCCCGGGCTGCAGGCGGTCGACCGCAACCGTGTGTTTCATCTGTCGATCAGAGCCAGACCCCGTTCGAGGTCGGCTTGCAGGTCTTCCAGCGCTTCGAGACCGACCGCGATACGCAACAGGCCTTCGCCGATCCCGGCCGCCGCCCGTGCCTCCGGGGAAATACGACCATGCGTGGTCGACGCCGGATGGGTGATCGTGGTCTTAGTGTCGCCGAGATTTGCGGTGATCGACAGCAGGCGGCAATTATCGACTACCTGCCAGGCCTGCTCGCGGTCACCTTTCACTTCAAAGGAAACGATGGCACCGCCGCTGTTCTGCTGGGTTTTGGCCAGTTCGTACTGGGGGTGGGACGGCAGGCCGGGATAAAAGACGCGCGCCACTTTCGGATGCGCTTCCAGCCAGGCGGCCAGCTTTGCCGCGCTGGCCGCTTGCGCCTCGACGCGCAACTTCAGCGTTTCCAGCCCCTTCAACAGCACCCAGGCATTGAAGGCCGACAGGGTCGGACCGGCCGTGCGCAGATACTTGAACACTTCCTCGGTCAGTTTCTTCGGGCCGCACACGGCGCCGCCCAGCACCCGGCCCTGACCATCAAGATACTTGGTGGCCGAATGGACAACCAGATCGGCGCCCAGTTCGAGCGGCCGCTGCAGGATGGGGGTGCAGAAACAGTTATCGACGGCCACCAGAATGCCCCTGACGTGGGCGACTACGGTCAACGCCCGGATATCGGCAATTTCCGTCAGTGGATTGGACGGTGTTTCGAGAAAGAACAGCTTGGTTTCCGGGCGGATCGCCGCCTGCCAGGCCGCGACATCGGTCTGCGGCACGAAGGTGGTGCTGATGCCGGTGCGCGACAGGATGTTGTTGAACAACTGCACGGTGGCACCGAACAGGCCGCTGGACGCGACGATGTGATCGCCGTTTTTCAGATGGGCCAGACAGACGGCCATGATCGCCGCCATGCCGCTCGCGGTGGCGACGCAATCCTCGGCGCCTTCGAGGGCGGCGAGGCGCTCCTCGAACATGGTGACGGTCGGGTTGGAAAAGCGGGCGTAGACATTGCCCTCTTCCTCGCCGGAAAACCGCTTGGCGGCCTGCGCCGCGCTATTGAAGACAAAGCTGGAGGTCAGGTAGAGCGCTTCGGAGTGCTCGCCGAACTGGCTGCGCTGCTGACCGGCGCGCACGGCCAGGGTTTCCGGCCGATAGGCCGGCTGGTCGAGGTCGCTTTCCCGGTCGAACTCAGCCATCAGTCCTGCCCTCCGGAGGCCAGTTGGAGCACCAGTTGCTGCGTCGCCTTGCCGTCGCCGTCGTCGTCGCTCTTGCCCTTGCCGCCACGCTTGCCCTCGACGGCATCGAGGTAGTACTCGTCGATGTCGCCGGTGATGTAGCAACCGTCGAAGCAGGAGGCATCGAACACGGTCAGATCGGCACGCAGCTTGGTCACCGACTGCTTGAGCGCCTCAAGATCCTGATAAACCAGCGCATCGGCACCAATCTCGGCGGCAATGCCGTCATCGTCGCGCCCGGTGGCAATCAATTCGGCGCGAGTCGGCATGTCGATGCCGTACACGTTCGGGAAACGCACCGGCGGTGCGGCCGATGCGAAATAGACCTTGGTGGCACCGGCGGCGCGGGCCATTTCGACGATTTCCCGACTGGTCGTGCCGCGCACGATGGAGTCGTCGACCAACAGAACGCGCTTGCCCTTGAATTCCTGGCCAACGGTATTCAGTTTCTGGCGCACCGACTTCTTGCGCATCGACTGTCCGGGCATGATGAAGGTACGACCGACATAGCGATTCTTGACGAAACCCTCGCGGAACGGAATGTTCAACGCCTGCGCCAGTTGCATGGCAGCCGGCCGGCTCGAATCGGGAATCGGGATGACCACGTCGATATCCTCGACCGGGATGTGCTGCTTGACCTTCTCGGCCAGCAACTCGCCCATGGCCAGGCGCGACTCGTAAACCGACACGCCGTCGATGACAGAATCCGGGCGAGCCAGATAGACGTATTCGAAGATGCACGGCGCGTAAGTCGGCTGCTGCGCGCACTGGCGGGTATAAATCTGATGGTTAAGGTCGACGAAGACTGCCTCGCCCGGCTCGATGTCGCGCACCATCTCGAAACCCAGCGTATCGAGCGCTACCGACTCGGAGGCGACCAGATACTCGGTGCCTTCCGGCGTCTCGTTCTTCCCGTAGACCAGCGGCCGGATGCCATAGGGGTCGCGGAAGGCGAGCAGGCCATAGCCGGCAATCAGGGCAACGACGGCATAGGCACCACGGCAGCGGCGGTGCACGCCGCCCACCGCTTGGAAAATGCTGTCCACATCCAGCTCGTAGCCGTGCGACGCGCACTGCAACTCGTGGGCCAGCACGTTCAACAGCACTTCCGAATCGGAATTGGTATTGATGTGCCGGCGGTCGAGGCGGAACATTTCGCCCTTCAACTGCTCGGCATTGGTCAGGTTGCCGTTGTGGCCGAGCACGATGCCGAACGGCGAATTGACGTAGAACGGCTGCGCTTCGGCAAAATTGTAGGCCGAACCGGCAGTCGGGTAACGCACATGGCCGATACCCCAGTTACCGGGCAGTGCACGCATGTTGCGGGTGCGAAACACATCGCGCACCAGCCCCGGCCCCTTGTGCAGATGGAAGGTATTGCCTTCCGCCGTTGCAATCCCTGCTGCATCTTGACCGCGGTGCTGCAACACCATCAGGCCGTCGTAGAGCAACTGGTTAACCGGCGACGTCGCCATCACTCCGAGAATCCCGCACATAGTTTCTTCCTGCCTAGCTAAATCGAATTCGTTTTGCCAAATCGTCCGGCAACCACGGTCTGGTTACCAACACGGCTGTTTCCAGAGGGGCGGACAGCGTGGCGTTCTTCCACCACGGCTGCTGCGGCGCCGACGTCATGCCGCCCAGCGCGACCAGCACCATGGCAATCAAGGCGCCCCGCGCAAAGCCGAACAGGGACCCGAGCAAACGGTCCGACAGGCTCAGTCCCAGCGCCTTGATCAGGCTGTGGATGGCCATGCGGATCAGTGCCATGATCACCAGCACCCCGACAAAAATGGTCACGCACCCGGCCAGCGTCCGAATTGCCGGATCGGCTATCCCGGTGAAAATTGCCTGCCCCACGACCCCACCAAACTCCACGGCAGCAAAAACGGCCAACACCCAGGCGGCCAGCGCAATCAGTTCGCCGACCACGCCGCGCCACATGCCGAGCAGCAGCGACACGGCAACGATGCCGATCACCCCGTAATCGAACCAGGTCATTATTTGGCCGACACCACACCGGACACGCCGATTTTCTGCATTTTTTCCAGCGCCTTCTCGGCCGCCTCGCGGCTGGCGAAAGGACCGGCCCGCACCCGCGTCTTCTTGCCCTGCGGCGTATCGAGCGGCTCGCTGAAAGTTTTGATGCCTTGCTGACCGAGCTTGTCCTTCAGGTTCTTGACGTTGGCTTCATTGGAAAAGGCCCCGATCAGGACCAGATATTCACCGCCAGACTTGGCCGGCGACTGATCGGCCAGTTTGCCGGCGAGAATCGCCGCCGCTCGCTTGGCCTCGGCGCTGTCCTTGGCGGCCGGTTTCTCCGGCAATTTTTCGGCCACCTTCTCCGACTTGGCCGGCGCCTTGTCCACCGGCTTTTCAACAGGTTTCTCGGCGGGCTTCTGTACTGGCTTGTCGACTGGCTTGTCCTTGGCCACTTCGACGACCCGGGCCGTCGGCTGCACCTCGGCCTGCACCGGCTTTTCGTCGGGCTGGGCGACCGGCACCGGCTTGACTTCCGCCGGCAGAACAGCCGGTTTGTCTAGCGGCGCAGCGGCAAATTTCGGGGCAAACGGCTTTTCATCCTGCCCGGGAATGCGGATTTCGACATCCTGCACGGCCTGACGTGGTTCGTTGTCCATGACCATCGGCAAGACCACAGCCACCACAGAAACGAATGCAACCGCGCCGACCAGCCGGCGCCGGGCGCGTTTCTTGAGCTGCAATTGGACGTCGTTGTCTTCCATGAGTCAGGCTTTTTTGCCGAGCGCGGCTAGCGCCCCGGCGACCGTGTAGAACGAACCGAAGGCGAGGATTCTATCACTTTCGGCGGCTTGCCCCTTGGCAGCCTGCATCGCCACCGCCGGCGAGTCATGGCAAACCACCTCGCCGCCCAGGCCACTGGCGGCAATGATGCCGGCCAGGGTCGCCGCCGGCGTGCCGCGCGGCCCATCCAGCGTTGCCAGGTGCCAGGTATCGATCTTGCCCTTCAGCGGCAACAGCGCACCGGCGATATCCTTGTCGTTCAACATGCCGAGCACCGCATGCGTCCGATCGAAAAACCCCATGCTCGACAAATTGTCGGCCAGCACGCGGATGGCCTGCGGATTATGGCCGACATCAAGCACGATGGTCGGCTTGCCGGGCACGACCTGGAAACGGCCGGCCAGCTCGGTTTCGATCAAGCCGGGCCGGATGGCCTGCATGGTCACCGGCAGGCGGTCGGCGATGGCGTCGAGCGCGGCCAGCGCAACGCTGGCGTTATACAGCTGGGTCGGCCCGCGCAAGCCGGGATAGGCCAAGGTTCGCTTGACCAGTTGCCCGCCAGACCGGCACCACCAGCGCCATTGCAGGCGGTTTTCATTGGTTTCTGCACTCGGCCGCGCGAAACCGAAATCCCGGCCGAGCAGGCGCAGGTCGGCGCCGATCGCCGCAGCATGGTCGAGCAGGCTCTGCGGTGGCTGCGGGTCGGCACAGAACCCCGGTTTGCCGGGACGGTAGATACCGGCCTTCTCGAAGCCGATGGCTTCCCGATCCGGCCCCAGCCAGTCGGTGTGATCAAGGGCAATGCCGGTGACGATGGAAACATCGGGCTCGTAGGCGTTGACCGCATCCAGTCGCCCACCGAGGCCGACCTCAAGAATGGCGGCCTCGACCCCGGCGGCGGCGAATACCTCCCAGGCAGCCAGCGTACCGAACTCGAAATAAGTCAGCGCGACATTGCCCAGCTCCTGCCTTGCCGCCTCGACCCGGGCAAAGGCGGCACACAGCGCGGCATCGTCCACCGGCTGGCCGTTGACGCGAACCCGCTCGTTGTAGGACAGCAGGTGCGGCGAGGTGTAGCAACCGACCCGGTAGCCGGCGCGACCTATGATGTTTTCCAGATAGGCGCAGGTTGAACCCTTGCCGTTGGTTCCGCCCACGATGATGACCGGA
>Ga0316605_10000439_pt1 | contig 29139 bp, 21 predicted proteins | sample OWC_soil_day20_n_FD_207666 | JGI IMG/M metagenome (GOLD analysis project Ga0316605, IMG submission 207666) | Wetland soil microbial communities from Old Woman Creek delta, Ohio, United States - OWC_soil_day20_noCT | ecosystem: Environmental > Terrestrial > Soil > Wetlands | place: USA: Ohio...
TTTGAGCTGATAAACCAAGTATGCTGCATAAGAGCATAAATGATAAAACTATTTTTTTTGTCATAATGTATCTTATTTTTTTTATTTATATTATTCTCCTTTGTGAATCATGATGTCCAACACCATTCGGTCAGTTTCGTTCATTCCCTCCGAGCCGATTTTAGTAAGATTATGAATCGTTTTGTCCACATTTTCATCGGTAATTCCTTCTACTGCCGAAACCACTTTATTCTCCATCGCCATCATTGCCGAAAGAGTTGCCGTAGAAACACCGTTTGATACTTTTAACGCACAGCTGGGTTTGGCTCCATCGCAAATCATGCCGGTGATATTACCAATCATATTTTTGATAGTAAAGCCTATTTGTTCACGGGTTCCACCCATCAAATAAGTTATACCGCAAGCTGAACCGGTTGCGGCAACTACTGCTCCACACAATCCGGACAACCGCCCCAGACTTTGTTTGATATAAATCGTCATCAGGTGGCTTAACGTCAACGCGCGTATCGTTTGCTCTTCTGATTTTCCTGTTTCTTCGGCATAAACTGATACCGGCAATGTGGCTGCTATGCCCTGATTACCACTGCCCGAATTGCTCATTACAGGAAACATAGCACCAGCCATACGGGCATCGCAGGCGGCTGCCGTAACAGACAACATGCGTGTGAATACGTTATTGCCCATCATTCCGTTAGCAAAAGTATGTCCCACACCGTGCCCGTAGTCGCCTTTGATAGATTCTGCTGCTGCAGCTTTATTCATTTTGCCAGCTTCGAGGATAAACCGAAGCTCATCTACCGGAGATTCGAGGGCGAAATCACATACTTTATTGAACGACAGATTTACATCTTTTTCTTTTACTGAATCGTCGCTGTTTTCATCTTCAAGATGCAAAAGTATTTCTTCATTTTTCTGAATGTGTGAGAAACTGGTATGATTGTGACTGATAATTACTTGTGCATTATTTTCTCCCTTTTTTACCAAGACTTCGATATACAGTTTTTCGGTAATATTTTCTTTCAAATAAACCGAAATTACCTTATCATCAATCATTTTTTTGCCCAATTCCAGTGCTTCAGTATTAAGATCTTTGAGCACTTCCAGACCGTATTCCGATTTGCCAATGACTGCACCCAATGCAATGGCTATAGGTAAACCAACCATACCGGTACCCGGAATGCCGACACCCATGGCGTTTTTGAGCATATTGGGACTAAGCGAAACTTGAATTTTATCAGGTTTATTACCCAATATATCTGTTGCTTTTGCTACTGCCAAAGCAACAGATATGGGTTCTGTACATCCTATTGCAGGAATAACTTCCTGCTTTATCAGGGCTACTATCTCCGAGCGTTCTTCTATTGTGAGCATTTTTTAGTTTTAGTTTTTGAATCTTTATGTAAAGATACTGTATAATAACAAGGCATTTTGCATTTTGGTATATAATAAATCATTAAAGATAACAGCTTTATGAGGTGTAAATCTGTTAATATTATTAGCTGAATGAGCAAAAAAGAGAAACCTTTTTTAATGAAAAACGATGAATATAAAATAGGAATAAGAATTTCTCCAAATTGTCACTTAACAGCTATGTAAATGATTGATAGTGTTGAATTTAGTAGTTGGTGATAAAAAAATAGTTCCCCGTTGAGTTATGAGTCCCAAGCGGGGAACTTTGCACTAAAAGAAGATTAAAAAACTATTTAAATATTCCACTAAGCGTTTCGAGCAGTTTTTCCTCTCTCAAGTCGCGGGCAATTATTTTTCCGTCTTTATCAATCAAAAAGTTAGTTGGAACTGTTTTTACACCATACATAAGTACAGCAGCATTTTGCCAACCCTTCAAGTCAGAAAGATGCGTCCAGGTTAATCCGTCTTTTTGTATTGCTCCTGTCCATGCCGACTTCTTAGTATCCAAAGACACTTGAACGATTTCGAAACCCTTGTCATGAAACTTTTTATATGCATTCACCACATTTGGATTTTCTTTCCGGCAAGGTCCACACCAAGAAGCCCAAAAATCGAGCAATACATATTTGCCTTTAAAGCCTGAAAGCTTAACGGCGTGACCTGTAGTATCATTCATAGTAAAATCAGAAGCAAGTTTTCCTATTGAAACTTTAGCTTCAGTATCCAGAAACTCTTTTATTTCGATACCATAAACAGACTTTCTAACCTCGGGAGTAAGATAATTATACATTTTCTGAGCATTAGAAACGTTATTCCAGGATACATATCTATCAAGAATAATAAAAGCAGAAGCAACAGAGTTCGGATATTTCCGAACTGTAGGAAAAACCGTACTATCCGTTTCTACTCCCAAAGCATCAAACTCCTTATCAAAAGCCTTTTGTGCTGTTTCACTCAGCTTTGAGTTACGACTATTAGGGTCTTTACCTTCTTTTACATACTCCTCATTCATCCTTTTATAAATATCACCTGCTTTTTGTGTTACTGCAGTCCACATTTTAGCCCATCCGGTATATACATCAGTAATAGGAGATCCTTTCACGGTCGACTTTCCTAAGGAGTCCACAGATACGGTTATATTCTTATTTTCAAGAAAAAGGGCTACAAAAACTTGCCGGTCTTTTGTCGATAAAAAAGCGTACACAGGTTCAATCACCTTTCCCTTAAAACTAAATCTACCACCTGCTATAGTCGCAGAATCTTTTTTGTCTATTGCATTTTCGCGATATCCAAAATAGATAACTCCCTGATTAATTCCTTTTACTTCACCGGAAATCAGATAACCCGGAGCTAAATTAGGTGCAACCGCTTTTTTCCGGTTATTAACAGCATTCAGTGTTATTGAAATCATGCCACACAATACTAAAGCCAAATATATTTTTTTCATTTTTCTATTAGTGTATTACAACTAGTTGTTTATTATAATCGATTAGTTATGATATTATAAATCTATTTCTTTTATTTGTCTACGTTTTGTGTTATAGAACCATTGCCATGATTATCAGTTGCTCCTTTGGGGAAAGGCATTGTCCACAAATGTGAAGTTGGCGACAAAGAGTAGGTCGTCCCACCCACTACTTTGGTAAAGGTACGAGCCAGACTTGCTTCTTTGTTCCACCTTCGGGTATCGGCAAAAGGCATAATTGTCATAATTAATTCGTTTGCTTTAGTTTTAATAATATATTTCAAGGCTGTAACGGCATCAGTAGTCGCCAATGGTTGATAAACAGCAGGCAAAATTCGTTTTACCCGAACAGCATTAAGCACATCCATAGCTTCCTGAACTTTTCCTGTCCGGGCTAAACATTCAGCCTTGATCAGATAGACTTCGGTGGTAGTTAATCCTCCGTAATTAAAAAAGCCTGTTAAAGTACTGGTATAATACGTATCAGCACCAACCGTTCTAAGTTTCCATCTGGAAGCAAAGCGGGCATCCCCGGGCTCAAAAGAAGTAGCCCTCAGCACTGGTATATTTCTCTCGGAAGAAGCATAACTTCTTTCTCCATGCTGGTAATTATAATTTTCCACATAATTAAATCCCATAGGAGAAACTGTTTTTACATACGAATTCGGATTTTCAATTTGTGCCTTATTGCTGGCATAATATGCAGTCCAGTCAAAAAGTGTTGAATTTACTTGAAGTGCCAGTTTGGCATTTGCCAGAGCATCGGTGTATTTTCCCATTTGTAAATAACAACGAGCAAGAAATGCGTAGGCTGTTCCTTTATTTGGGTGAAGCACTGTAGCCGATGTTTCGGGTAAATTGGGCAAAGCATCTTCCACATTCTTCAGCATATCATCATAAATTTCCTGTATAGTTACTTGTTCATATGGAGCGTTAATAACCGCGCTTGAAATAAGTGGAACTGAAAGCTTTTTCGAGGCTGTCGATTCATCATAAGTATCTGCATAATAATTTGCAAGATTGAAATAAGACATGGCACGCAGAACTTTAGCCTGAGCGATTAATGTGTTACGCTCAGCGTCGGTACATTCTGTAGCACTTGGAGCATTCTCAATAATAAGATTCCAGGTAGAAATAGCTGAATAGTTAGCATAATAGCTGGTTTCATCACTTTTATTCAAAGTAACCCGATCAGCAGATTCGTCCCACATGTAATTTGCTTTCCAAAGAGGATAATATGACAGGTCGGAACTTGTCAAATTTCTGTCATTTAGTAATATATTCGCCTGAGTAACATCAACTCTCTGATTGGTATATTCATCGCGTATAAATGCTTCGTAATCGGCTAATTTGGTTGGAATTTTTGCTCCTTTAGGCATTACTCCAAGATAATCATTACACGACGAAAAAAGAATACTAGCAAAGAATACCAGCACGTAGCTAATGGTCAATATTTTATTTTTCATTTTGTTCGGGATTAATAAATTAGAAACTAATATTCATGCCAAGAACGAAATTGGGAGCATTATAACCACCCAACATGTATTTTGCATCATTGTTAACAGCAAACGTATAGAGATTCTCAACATTAAAATTAAATCGGACACTATTCAAGGATGCCTTTTTAACTAAGGATGTTGGGAGTTGATATGACAATGAAACATTGCTTAACCTGATGTTAGATGCATCAACCACGTTAATGTCGGCATAGCTATAAATATCATACAAGTCTGAGCTATAGTCCGACTCATAACCATACATAATCCGTGGAATATTAGTCTTTGTTTCATCGCCCTGCTGTTTCCAGCTATTGCTTATTTGTTTATTTACAGTAGTAATATTGGGAACATAGTTATACGTAGCCGACGAATAAACCGAAGGTAAATAGGCAAGATTTGTATTTCTGACCTTATAACCAAGTCTATAAACAAACAAGCACGACAATACAACATTTTTATAGTTGAATGAGGTTCCAAAAGAACCTGTATGAGCAGGAACTGTTGACCCACAGCTAACAACTGCATCAACATCAGCTGGATTAGACGAAACTACCTCTCCATCCTTATCATAAACCTGAGGTAAACCGGTGCTACTTAAACCGGCCCATTTGTAACCGTAAATTGTATTGTATGAATTTCCAATCCGTGGATAAGATGAAGGATAGTCAAGCTGAAGAAAATATACGGGAGCCTTGACGTTTACATACGTGACTTCATTTTTATTGTACCCGTAAAGAAATGACGCATTCCATTCAAAATTCTTCGTTTTGAGAACTACGGCATTCAAGGTGATTTCGACACCTTTATTCGTCATCTCTCCATTATTAATAGCGTACGTTGAATAGCCCCAACCTTCCGTGGGAACACCCATTGTGTTGGATAGCAAATTAGCTCCTTTCTTATTATACACATCCAAATAACCATTTAGTTTGCCACTTAGAACAGAAAAGTCGATTCCTATATTAGTGGTTGTTGTTTTTTCCCAGGATAAAGCCGGATTCGGTCTGGAATTGATAGTACCCTGCACGCCACCTACATTGCTGTTTGGTGTGTAATATGCTGTCATGTATGGAGCCGAATTTTTCGCTATATTTCCACCAACTCCATAAGACATTCGTAATTTTAGCAAATTTACCCATGCAACATCAAAAAATGATTCTTTACAAATATTCCAGCCACCACCAATTGACCATGAAGGCTTGTTTTGGTATTTTGTGTCGGTTCCCCAAAGGTTCGAACGATCCCAGCGTAAACTTCCGGTAAGCAAATACTTGTTATCGTATGAATATCCGAAATTAGAAAACACAGAGACGAAGCGGTTAACCAGCTCCTTTTGAACTGCAAAACTGGCTGCGCTAAGGGAAGCACCTCCTATTATCGTACCATAAGTATTTATCAACGTTTTTTGGTCTACCGGAGTATAGCTCAACATTTCCGGATCGTAATTATAATAGCTATTATTACCATACTCAAGTTTAGATTCGCGAATCTCTGATCCAAGTAGAAAAGTAAAATCATGCTTATATGCAAAAGTCTTATTAAAATCTAATTGCTGACGAAAATTATACCCGGTAGATTTTTGAGTTTCGCCATACTGAATATTACCATAAGGTAAGTTGTAAACAGCTTTATTCGTGGATGAAACAGTAGCCATTCCATTAACCATATTACGCACAGCATACGAATTTTTGTCTTTCAATTGATTAATTCGGTCAACTCCATATTCATACTGAAACATCGTATTATACTTCAACCAGTCAGCAATCTTGACATTAAGCTTTGCATAGGTGCGATTTGAAAACTCATTTTTATTTTTGAGATTCATTCCCAATTCATTCAAAGCGGTAATATCCATACTGTACAAACCGTATTTATTGATATTATCCAGGGTATAAGTACTTAATCGAGAAGCAGCGGTAGATGTAATTGCGTTGCCAGACACGTCTGATAAACCATCATAGGTTTGATAGCTATAACCAGGACTAAGAGCACTATAGGTTTGAGTAGTTGAATTCTTATATGAAGTATAACTACCTAAATCAAGTTTCAGCCAATTTGTTATTTCAGTGGAATTACGAAGATTCACACCGTAGGATTCGTCCTTAGAATAAATGTCTGCAAATTTGTTATTTCTGTAGCTCACCGAAGCATTGAACGAATTTTTCCCTGTTGCTTTCCCGATATTCAAATTATATTGTTGATATACCGGGCTTCGTCTGGCATACTTTTCATAATCTTTATAATAGTTATATCCTTGGCCTGCCAGCGAGTTGAGCTTCGTATTTAAAGCACTTTGAGATATTTTTCCTGAGTAAAAATCAAGTAATGACTGCATACCCTGACTGGTATATACAGCATTCTTTCTCAACGAGGAAGAATAAGCATTTACCGTCGGATCGGTAATAAAGCCCGAGCTACCTACATTTGTTTGCAAATTAGGATTTCCTGCTGCCCAACCTTTTTCAATGTTGATAATATCATTGGCATCGGTCATATTATTTATGTAATATGAATTTGGGGAAGTAGTTAAGTCGGCAGAAAAAGAGACTTCTGTTTTATCTTTCTTCGTTTTTGTTGTTGTTACTACAATTACACCATTTGAGGCTCTGGCTCCGTAAATAGAAGTTGCAGCTGCATCTTTAAGCACTGTTATGCTTTCAATATCCTCAAGATTTAATCCGGGTAAATTTTCAATAATTGATCCATTAGCATCATAACGTGTGTTTTCTACCGGAAATCCGTCTATTACAAATAGTGGATTGGCCATACCCAACATCGAGCTTGTTCCTCTTATGCGCCCATCACTATAGCCTGCTATTTGCCCATCCAATATCGTACTGAGGTCACTTAGACGCCTTTGACCAAGTTGATCTTTATTTACCTTCACATATGCTCCGGTCGCTCTTTCTTTTGTAACAACCTGATAACCAGTGGAAATTACTGACACTTCGGAAAGGTTAATGATACTGGGGGTTAACGTCACATTAATTAAACCTTTTTTTGCCTCAATCTCTCTTGTTTCAAAACCTATATAAGAAAATAGGATTAAACTTCCTTTTTCAACATCAATTGAGTATCTTCCATCTGCATTTGTAACAGCAGTTTGGTCGCTTCCTTTTACACGGACAGTAACTCCCGATAAAGGAACTAAGTCTAAATCAGTAACAGAGCCAAATGTATAATATTTATCATTATTCGATTCTTGTTTAGTTCGTGTTTTTTCGATTATTAAAATACTTTTATCCTTAAATACGAATGTAAGATTGGTATTTGCCAGCAATAAGTCAAGGGTTTCTTTAATTGTTCGGGTATCTTTTGGCATCGAAATGTTGTTGTATTTTTCTACTTGCGGCAATGTAAAAGCAACTCTTAGTTTTGACACCCGTCCAAGTTCGTTTAATCCTGCTTCTAATGTCTTGTTTTTCAAACCAAAAGTAATCTTACTATTTGGAATTGTTTGAGCTTGAATGCTCGGGCTAAAAAACAGTTGGCTTATCAGTAAAAAACCTACTATCAGAAATATTCGAATGTTTCCGGTTGTGCGAACAATCGAAGTAGGTAATTGATGAGGTAATGCATTTGAATATATTTTTTTCATATCTTTGCACCTAAATTTATAATAATTAGTTGATTGATTGTTATAACTTAAATCCCTCACAGCTTTCCAGAGCAGAGGGATTTTTTTTGCTCTCTATTGAATCGTTTATGATGTATCATTTGTATCCATATTATCAACTTTTTAAGTTTTTAATTGTTCTTTTTAATTGTAACCTGATTGGCATTTATTTCAAATCGTGTATCCGAATTAATGGTACACAGAATATTGAGGATGTTTTCCAACGATTCAGTTCCACTAAACGATGAAGTGATTGGAGTATTGGCCAATTGGGTATCGCTTATCGAAATGTCCTTTCCAAAGCGTTTGCTAAGTACTTTGGCAATTAATTCAAAGGAAGTTCTATCAAAATTCATATCTTCATTTGTCCAGTCGTTCACTACTTCTTCGGCATTTACAGTTTGATGTGTTGTGGCAGTGTTCTCCAGATTATAATCAATTGATTGATTTACTGTTAGCACCGCTAGAACTTTTTTGTCATCCTCTACGCGTACTTTTCCCCGGGTTACCGATACAGTTACATTTTTTTGTTCCGGCCATGCTTTAATATCAAAGGCGGTTCCAAGTACGGTTGTTTTTACAGTTCCAGTGTGAATAATAAATGGTTTTGAATTCATGTGTTTCACATCAAAATAAGCTTCCCCTATCAGTGTTACTTCACGAGTTTTTCCGGCAAACTGATCGGGAAAGTGGAGGGTACTTCCTGCTTTTAGAATAACGCTTGTACCATCGGGTAGAGTAAGGTTTCGAATATATGAAGTAGCTTGATTTGGTAAAACTTCCGGAGCTTTAATAACTACTGCTAACTCAGTACTGTGTTTTTCGGATTTTTGCACATACATCCACCCTATGGTAAATAATATCAAAAATGAAGCTGCAACTGCTGCAAACAGTCTGAAATATCTTACCGGTTTTCGTTCCAGTTTCATTTCCGGTTTTTGGTGCAGAATGGCTTCGAGCTTACTTTCCTTTTCTTTTTGAGAAATACGAGTGGTTGGCTCATATTGTTCCATTAGTTTGAGAAGCTCCTGTTTAAGCAAATCATCGGAAGCTGACTCAATGAGCTTAGCCAATTCTTTCTCTTCTTCGTCATTGCAACCAAATGCAATATGCTTTTCTAATAAATTTTGAAGTCTATTGTTTGTCATAATAATAAAGATTTGCCCTAATCAACGGATGTGATTAGTGTCATTTTTTATTAGTAAGACGTTTGAAGGGAAATAATATCCAGTCGGGATTTAAAAAAACAAATATTTTTTAAATGGACATTATAAGCATGATGACTAATAATTCAGAGTAATACAGCGATAGGTATTTATGGATGTTTCCCATAGCCAATTTCATGTGGCTTTGAATGGTAGAGCGGGAAAGATGTAATCGTTTTGCAATTTCATCTTGTTGGATACCTTGTTCTTTGTACAAAGTATATATTTTTTGTTGTTGAGGAGGTAACTGTTTAACGGCTTCAGAAAGTCGCATTTTTAATTCATCTTGAATTAGCAATTCTAAGGGCTCGGGATTATTCGTATGAATTTCTATTTCAAAATGAGCAGAGGTAGCTAACACTTCGTGAGCCGATTTACGTAATTGGTCAATGGTTCGGTTTTGAGCAATTCGGAAAAGAAGTGCGTTGATATTTTCAACCTCTACCATTTCTGCCCTATGTTGCCAAATTTTCAAAAAAACTTCCTGAGTAATATCTTCAGCTATTGTTTTTGAATGTGTTATACCCAATACAAATCCAAATAACTTATCATAAAACATATAAAATAATTCCGCAAAAGCCTTCTCATCTCCTTTTTGAAGACGTACAAGAAGTTCCGCTTCCTGAATTTTTAGTTGCTTTAAGTCGGTTTTCATTGAATGATAGTGGATAAAACTAACTGTAACAAGTACAAATGTATAATTATTTATTCGATTTCACGTCGAATTATAAGTGTAAAGTTTTATTTTAACTATTGAATCGAATTTTAGTAGCTTAATTGCCTGTCATATATTTGAGGAAATAAAAAAGCTCCGGATTACAGTAGATGGCACTGAAATACTTTCCCGCAACAACAGTTCCTACGGTAGGATGATACGCTACAGGCAATACAAACTCTGGCGGCTGCTCATCGTGCCGAATTCCGCATTCCGGTGATTGGTATTACTGGCAGCAACGGCAAAACAGTGGTGAAAGAATGTCCCTATCAGATGCTGAATACCGATTTTCGTATAGTGCGTTCACCGTGCAGCTACAACTCACAGATAGGAGTACTGTTGTCGGTTCGGGCGTTGAGCGAAAGTACGGAGTTGGGGATATTAGAATCTGGAATTTTCTATGACCGTGAAAAAAATCCACGTACAATACATAATCAATAAATAATACTATATTTGCAACTGGATTTTAGCTGAATAGCTTTCAAGTCAATGTATTGAATCGATCATTCATATTTTTATCCGTTTAATGTTTGATCTATGACAATTTATAATTAATGAAATCGAAAATGAAACATTTATTAACTGCTTTATTCCTTGCCGCTTGTACTTTTGAGAGTTATTCTCAGGATTCTTTATTAGTGGCTGAGGTTGACAATCTTTCGGTAGTGGAGACCCAAATGGCTACAACAAAAAACCAACTTCAGGCAGATACAATATTAGCTTCTGCTGAATCACCATCGGAAAATGTGAAGCTATTGCCGGAACATTATCTGTTTACGCAACGAATTCTTTGGGGCGAAAAAGGACTGATGCGGAATATCAATATGTTCAAACTGTCGGAATCTTCAAGAGACAGGGAAATGAACATACGATCTACCATGTTTAAACTTCATCAGTACACGGGATATGCTACTCTGGTTTCTATGATTGGGAATGGCATTGTCGGACAAAGAGTATATTCAGGCCAGCGCAATTACCGGGATTTGCATGAAGGACTGGCAGCTACTACCGATGTTTTTTACTTTTCTACTGCTGCCTTGTCACTCTTCACACCTCCTCCTATGAAAGATCGCGAGGGAGGTGTTACCAGTCTGAATGTTCATAAGGCACTTGCCATTATTCACATGACGAGCATGATTGCGACTAATGTACTTAGCGGCATGGTAGAAGACAATCCTTCATTGAGACCCTATCACAGGGCGGCAGCTATCACGGCTTTCGGCTCGTTATTTTTAGCAACAGTAATCATCAAAATATAATTAATATGGACTTTATTAGTATTCTTTTTCAGGCGGGTGTTTGGCTAAGTTTTGCAGGATTAATATTTCTGGTGATATCATTCCTCACCGGATTAAGGGTAATTAAGCCCAAAAAACCAATCCGTTTCCTGCACAAGAAGTTAAGCATTTCGGCATTTGTACTCGTGGGTATTCATGCTCTTATTATGATATATTTTTATTTATTCACATGATAATTATCAAAAAAATGAAAACAATGAAAAAGATAGTTTTTTTAATGCTTTTTATCTCATGTACAGGTTTTTCGCTTAAAGCCGATCCGGCCAAAAAGGTGAATCTGAAATATAATAACGGAGTGTTGAATATCCAGGCGATACATCCTGTGAAAAATGTAACTACTCATTACATTGATCAATTTGTCATTAAGGTCAACGGGGTAGCGGTGAAGACTGTTACTCTCGACAAACAATCTTCCAAAGAAGATGCTGTTCTTGACCTGACCGTACCTGAAATTAAAACCGGAAGTGTAGTTGAAGTAACAACCAGATGCAATCAATTTGGCAAGAAGTCAGCCAAACTCAATGTGAAATAATAGTTTGACAGAATAATAAAAAGTTTTAAACCGATCGGTGGTGCAGGAAATAATTCTGACTTTCAAAGTCAGAATTATCATTCACTTCGGGTTGGTTTTTTTGTTGTCTGTGCCCCAAACACCTGTAGTTACACTTTGGCAGATTTAGCATTTATTCCAAATCTATTATTTCTGTAGCTATCATGTGGCTCTGTGAAACTTGAATGAGATTCAATAACCATTATCTCACCAAAATATCATCACATTTATTATGTGCATCATATTTTTCAACTTTTCAAAATTTAGATTTCATACTGTAAGTCTGTTTGTTTGAAAAAATGTATTTTTGCATAGCCATTTCGTTCCTGTTCATTTCATTCAAACTTCATGACTATGTTACTTCGTAAGATTGCACAGATTCTTCATTCTACTGTCAAAAATATCCCCGATATCGATATTCACTGGTTGCTTACCGATAGCCGTTCGCTCTCTTTCCCGTCGGGAACACTTTTCTTTGCCTTAAAAACAAGCCGGAACGACGGACATCGTTATATTACGGAACTCTACAGACAAAATCTCCGTTATTTTGTTGTCAGTGAAATTCTTCCCGATTTCGAAACGCTGACAGATGCCATATTTATCCGTGTCGATGATACGCTGCAGGCTTTACAAACTCTCGCTGCTGCCCATCGTGCCGAATTTAGCATTCCGGTTATTGGTATTACCGGCAGCAACGGCAAAACAGTGGTGAAGGAATGGCTCTATCAGATGTTGCATACCAATTTTCGTATTGTCCGTTCACCGCGCAGCTATAACTCGCAGATTGGTGTTCCTCTCTCGGTGTGGGCGCTGAGCGATAGCACCGAACTGGCTGTATTTGAAGCAGGAATTTCACAAACCGGCGAAATGCAGAAACTTCAGACCATCATCCGTCCAACAATAGGAATATTTACCAATCTGGGCGATGCGCATCAGGAAGGTTTCACAGGCCTGAAACAGAAGTGCGATGAAAAAATGAAGCTTTTTACCGATTCGGAGGTACTTATCTATAATTCAGATAATAAACTGGTAGATATTTCAATCGCGCAAGCCGGACTGAAAGCGCGTCTTTTTTCATGGGGCAGGAAAGCGGATGCTACCGTGTGGGTCCTCAAAACGGAGAAAACGGAAACCGGAACATCACTCTATTTGAAGTATCAGGAAAAGGAGTTCGAACTGAATATTAATTTCTTCGATGATGCATCCCTGGAAAATGCCATGCAATGCGTTTGCACGATGCTTTATCTGAATTACAAGCCGATAGAAATAGGTAAGCGGTTGCTCAACCTCGAAACTGTCGCCATGCGGCTTGAAGTGAAAGAGGGAAATCACGATTGCCTGCTTATCAATGACACCTACAACTCGGATCTCAACTCGCTGAGCATAGCCCTGAGTTTTCTCAATCAGCAGTCAACCAAAAAGAATCTGTCGCGTACCCTGATACTTTCGGATATATTGCAAAGCGGACATTCCTCCGAAGAACTTTACGAGCTTGTTGCCAGACTGGTACAATCAAAGAATATTCACAGGATGATAGGAGTGGGAGAGGTTATTTCGAATTATGCCGATAAATTTCAGACCGAAGAAAAATACTTTTTCCGCACTACCGATGATTTGTTGAAATCTCCGCTGATGCGCGAATTCAGCAAGGAAATTATTCTGCTCAAAGGTTCACGGAGTTTTCATTTCGAGGATATCCTGGCTAAGCTGGAATTGATTGTTCACGAAACCACCCTGGACGTCGATCTGAATGCACTGGTGGACAATCTGAATTATTTCCGGTCGAAACTGCGCCCCGAAACCAGAATCATGTGCATGGTAAAAGCTTTTGCTTACGGTAGCGGCTCGGTGGAAGTGGCACGTACACTTCAAAATAACCGCTGCGACTACCTGGCAGTCGCTGTGGGTGATGAAGGTGCTGAGTTGCGGCGCGAAGGAATCCGGCTGCCCATCGTGGTGATGAACCCGGAAAAGGGTGCGTTCGGAACAATTTTCGACAACAAACTCGAACCCGAAATATACAGTTTCCGCTTGCTTAAACTCTTTATGGCCGCTGCCGAAAAACTGGGTCTAACGGATTATCCCATTCATATTAAAATTGATACAGGTATGCACCGGCTTGGATTTAATCCGGAAGACATGCCCGAACTTACCGCTTTGCTCGCTAATCAGAATCAGCTGAAGGTTCGTTCTGTCTTTTCGCACCTCGTTGGGTCGGACAGCTCGCAGTTCGATGATTTTACGCGTCAGCAACTCGAACTTTTCACCCGATGTGCGGATGAATTGTCGGGACCTTTCAACCATAAAATCCTGCGCCACATTCTAAACTCTGCCGGAATTGAGCGTTTTCCCGAATTTCAGTTTGATATGGTACGCCTCGGTATCGGACATTACGGTATTACGGCATTGCCAAATGTAAAATTAGCCACTGTTTGTACGCTAAAAACAATCATTCTGCAGATACGCAATGTGAAAGCCGGCGATACGGTAGGCTACAGCCGGAAAGGGAAAATCACACGCGATAGCCGCATTGGTGTAATCCCGATCGGATACGCCGACGGTTTCGACCGGCATCTGGGCAACGGAGCAGGAGAGGTTTGGGTCAACGGCTGCCGCGCAAAAGTGGTGGGGAATGTGTGCATGGATGCTGTGATGATTGACCTTACCGGCATCCCTGCCAGCGAAGGCGATGAGGTTGAAATTTTCGGAAATAACATCTCCATTGATGAAGTGGCCGCAAAGCTTCAGACCATCCCCTACGAAATACTAACAAGTGTCTCGCGCCGTGTGAAACGTGTTTACTTTATCAGTTGAAAGGAAACGATTATTTCTCAATCAAAAAATAAATAGAATCCAATAAATTCAGACTATATACAAGTCCCCTTCAGGGGATTTAGGGTGCATTTATGTTGACAGCATTAATTCATAATATTCAAACTGCAGCTAATCTGCTGAAAGGTGCAGCACGGCTGGCAGCTGATCTGAAAAAGGATTTCGGAATAATTTGTCATGCGGATAATCAGCAACAGGCAGAATTTGAACAAAATAATATCCGGAAATATCTGTCGGAAAATAATTTTGTGAATGTTCAGCTTTTTGTAAAGGCCGAAACTAAACCCTTGCTGGCTGATGACTGTGAAAACATTGACGCGTCGTTCCTGATCATTCAGTTGATGGATAACAGCAGGAAAAACATTCAGAAGCATCTGAATCTGTGCAGGGAATTACGAATTCCCTATGTTTTTTTTCGGGAAGAATTTCCGGATTTTGATTTACGAAAAGTGATGCTTCCGATAGGTTTCCTGCCCGAGGAGCTGGAAAAAGCGCAGTTTGCTTCCGCTTTCGGACGGTTTTGCGGTTCGGAGGTGCTTATGCTGTTGGCTAACGACTACGGATCGAAAGCTGCCGTTAATGCTGAAAGGATGAAAGAACTTTTTGACCGGTTTGAATTCGTTTACAGGCAGGAAAAAGCGAAAGCCGACAGCTTCAAGGTGGAAAAGGAAGCAGTATCTCGGGCGGAAATGGAAGGATATGGGATGGTTATTATTTCCGCTTCCCGCGATTATGGTCTCGATGATCTCATTTTTGGCCCTAAAGAATTGCATCTGATCCGAAAGTCAGCCGTTCCTTTGTTAATTGTAAATCCGAGAGGCGACCTGTATACTTTGTGCGATTGATTTGAAAACTTTATTTTTTTAACATCTCAGATTCAGATTTCCATTTCAAAAAAATCTATCTTTGTACTCTTATCAGATACATAAACTATGTCATTTCTTCAAAGCAAAGGGTCAGCATTTCGTCACATCTTTTTAAATAAATATGTGATAACGCTTGTTGCTTTTTTTGTTTTTCTGATTTTTTTCGATAATAATAATCTGATTAACCGCTGGCAAACCGCCCGAAGAATTAGGGGCATGGAGAAAGAGATTAATTTTTATCAGTCGGAAATTGATAAAAACCGAAAAAAAATGAATGAAATGCAAACAAGCGATAAGAGCCTTGAGAAATACGCCCGCGAGCAGTATTATCTGAAAAAAGACAGTGAAGATGTATTTATAATACGGGAAGAAGAATGAATAAAAAGGTACTCAGTATAGCTCAGATTACAGGAGCAGTTTTGGTTTTTGGCGGAGCTTTTCTCAAACTCCTTGAATACGGAACACCCACTACTTTTATTTTCTCAGCAGGCGCTTTGATTTTAATTGTTGTTCAGTTTATCTATATATTACAGGCTCGAAAGGAAATCAAACGCATACAGCGCCTTTATCGTCTGATGTTGTTGGCAACAGCTATGCTTGGTGTGGCAGCATACATGATGTTTGCCAAACCATATTCCGAATCGTGGGTGGTGATGGTTTTGCTTTATGCTGTTCTTTCTGTATTCCTTTCCTTCAGAACAAAATAGTAATTTTATATATACACAGCGGGCATTCAATCTATTTGATCTGAATGCCTGCTGTGTTTTTTATTGAAGAGATTACTCCGGATTAGATTTCACTGTCGTCTTCGTAGTAACGGGTGTATGAATTACCTTTTTTCTTGCCTTCCTTAGCGCCATAACCATATCCGTATCCGTAACCGTATCCGTAACCATAGTTGCTGGTATATTTCGAGTATGATGTACCATCGGGTTTCACGTCGTTGATTACGGTGTACATGTTACTGATGTTATCAGCTTTAAGCTGGATGTTCAGTTTCTTGAAAAATCCTTTGTTTGTTTTTTCACTGCGGACGATCATCAGATTGGTATCCATAAGTGGAGCCAGCGAATAAGCATCGGCAACCAAACCGATAGGGCTGGAGTCCACAATGATGTAATCGTACATGGTGCGCAGCTGGGCAAACATATCTTTCAGTTTGTCAGAACGGATTAATTCGCCCGGATTAGGAGGTACAGTACCTGCGAGCAGAATGTCAAACGGGATACCATCTTTTCTGAGTATCAGATCGTTGAGTTCAAACTCGCCAATCAGATAATTGGTAACTCCGTTTTTCTCGGTAATACCCAGTCGGTTGTTGATACTGGGCTTACGGATATCCATATCCATCAGCAGTGTTTTCAGTCCGGTGAGTGCATATACCGATGCCAGGTTCGTACAGAAGTAGGTTTTTCCGTCACCCGATTCGGCCGAAGTTGCCATTATGGTTATTTTTGATTTTCGTTGTACAATGAATTCGATACGGGTTCGGATTACGCGAAACATTTCAGTAAACGATGATCGGGGTCTGATGCCCGCCAGTATTGGATCGGTACTGTGTGTATGTCTTATAGCTCCGAGCAGGGTAAAAGCGCCGTTTTTCTCCACATCTTTTGTGTTGCGGATGGTATTATTGAGCAATTCTTTCAGTATAACGAATATGGCCGGAATCAGCAAACCGATAAGCAGATAAATCAATGTTGTTCTGGATTTTTTATCCTGATTGATTTGTGTGATTACACGGGCTTTGTCCAGGATATTATTGTCAGGGCTGTTTGAAGCTTTCTGAATGGCTGCTTCAGCACGTTTTTGCAGAAAGAAAGTGTAGTAATTATCATCGACGCGATATTTTCGTTCGATTGAAATCATTTCCATTTCTTTATTCGGAAGGGCATCAATTTCTTTCTGCACACCGGCCAGTTTCCTGTTCAGATCGTCTTCTTCGATATTTATGGAAGCCCGCATGTTTTTCACCACTTCATTAATGGACAGTTTCAGATTATCAATATCACGGTCATATTTAGTGTATAGCGGATTTCGTTCGCTGATTTTATTTCGTTCGGAAATCAATTCGTTAAACTGCTGAACCAGTGCCATGAGCATAGGCTCGTTCAGTCCCAAGCTCGACGGAGCTACCACAGCGCCCGAAGCCAGATTAGTTTTCAGATAGTTGGTCAGATAATTCAGATAGGTTTCACGAAGCTTCAGCTCAGCACGTTTTTCATCATACTGTGTCGCTTTTCCCAGTACTTCGGTTGAATGGCTTGGCAAATCAACAATCTGGTTTGAGCGACGGAACTCGGTCATAGCTCCTTCCGATACCGAAAGGGATTTTGAAACGGTATCGAGCTGTTCGTCGATAAATCTCATTGTTTTGGTAGCAGCATCATTTTTCCGTTCCAGATTCTCAGCCAGGAAAGTTTCGCAAAGTTTGTTGATGAAATCGATATCCCGTTCGGGCGTTTCGCTGGTAAGCGAGACATTGAGTACTGAGGATCCTTCAAGAACAAATTTAAGATCCAAGCGCGAAATAAAGTCTGATACAAGTGATTCCTTACTGCGGAATCGGAAGTATAAATCCTGATTTGTATATTGCTGATTTACTGGAAAAACAGTTAAGAAAAACAGGTTGTGCTGTAAGGGCTCACCATATCTGCCCTGTATTTTCAGACTTTTATCGACAGCTCCGTCTTCATCGGTAATGATAAAACTACCATCGGCTTTCAGACTTATTTTGAAGAGAGCCCCATATATGTTCGGGTCAATATAATCTGAACTGATGATAATAGGAGAGGTATTGTAAAGATTTCTTGTTTTAAATCTTCCCTTCGAAATGTAATCAACATTCAATTGAGGTAAACTATCTACAACGCGGTTGATCAGATCGTAGGAGGTAAGCATAACTATCTGGTTATCAACATTGCTGTAGCCTGCCTGAACACCAAATCCCTGCATCAGGGCCTGAGAACCGCCCGAATATCTTGTCTCTTCAATGATCAGCGTGCCGCTTGACTGGAAATTTTCGATCAATGATCTGTTTTTGAGATAGGCAAGCCCCAGAGCCAGCACACCAAAAATTACAAATAAATACCAGTAATGCAAAAATAAGGCAATCCATTCTTTAATATCAAAACCAGATTCTTCTTCATCGTTGAATTGTTGCTTGCTGTAATAATACTCGTCCATAATTCGGGAATTTTTAGGTATTTTATTCGATAGCTTACCGGCTATTTACTTAATTTAGTATAATAAAAAACGTTTATAAATAATGATACTGACGACATAATCAGCCCTAAGAATGAGCCGTAATTGTTTACTTTATAAAAACTTGACGATTGTTTGCGAACATAAATTATATCATTGGGGTAGATATAGTAGTATTTTGAATCGATAACCGATGTAGGTCTGATGTCAAATTCCATAATGGTAGGACCATCTTTGGTTTCCCTCAGTATCTTCACATGTCTTCTGTCACCACTCTGCAGTATATCGCCCGACTGAGCCATCGCCTGATAGATTGTCAGACGATCCTTATAAACCGGAAAAATTCCTGTACCAGTTTCACCGATTACCGTGTAGGTTTTGTTTGCCAGCGTCAGGTTAATTTCAGCATCCGGAATTAACTCCTTGAAACGGTTTTCAATAGCTTTGGCAGCCTCAGGAAAGGTCAAATCTGCCACAGGTATGGAGTCTATGAACGGAAGGTCGATGGTGCCATCAGGATAGACCCGGTAGGAGTTCGATTGCTGTGAAGAAGCATTGCTGCCCGCGGAAATCAGTTCATCAAAATCTTTGCTGGAGGTAATAAGTCTGAACATAAGTTCATCATTTACCTGGATCTTATAATCCTGATAATCAGATTTTGAATATTTTGGAAGATTTCGTGCATCTTGCAGTAGTAAAGTGTTGCGGGGTGTATAGCAGGAACTTAATATGAAAACCACAACAGTCAGTAACAGAAGCTGTACCGGATTTAACTGGCAATATTTATATTTATGTACTGATTTTAGCATACCCGGTTAATTTGAAGCAGGAGTAGAAGGAGAAAATAAGTTGTAAAAAAACAAACCAAAGGAAAAAGTAGAAAAAATCGTTGAAAGTGCAGTGCCGAATGTTGACACCGAGAAAAACTGTTCTTTGACGTTCTGAATATAGATTACATCGTTCGGCTGGATATAGTAAAACTCGGAATTAATGATATCCTTGCTTCTGATATCAAATACTTTTATTTGTGTAGTGCCGTTGGTTTCTCTTAATATCTTGATTTTGCTGCGGTCGCTGTAAGTGTCAAAGTCGCCTGCCAACGCCAGAGCCTGAAAGATATTCATCTTTTCTCTGATAATTGGAAATTTGCCAGTAGAACCGCCTCCGATCACATTGAAATAACGTCCGATGATTTTTACATCAACGACGAATTTTTCAAGTATGTAAGGCTTCAGCGCTTCTTCAATTGTTTTTTTTGTTTCACGGATATTTTTCCCGGCCACATAAATATGCTCCACAACTATGGGAACTTTGATGGTGCCATCGTTTTTAACCGTATAAGTATATAAATCGGTGTAATCCGACGAACCTCCCGACATCATGGAAGTCATACTCTGATTGTTGCCGTTGAAATGCTGATTGGTCTCATTTTCTGTGGAATACATTCTTATATACAGTTTGTCGCTGGGGGCAAGTTTGTATTCTTCGTATCCCGTCTTTTCTTCATAACGGGGTATAAAAACGGAAGGTTCCTGTAAATAGTTGGTTTTCCTGGCTGTGATACAGGATGAGAATAACATTACATTTATCAGTAAGAATATGATGGTAATTTTCTTTCCGATGATATATCTTGACATTGAAAACTGATTTTAACTGATTTTATCTGCAAAGATATTGAAAATGGGCGAAATTCATGCTTTTATGATAATTTTATAATGTAAAATTATGTTTTAATTTGAAAAAACAAGGGTTTACTGTTATGGAAGCTCTTAAATTTTTTTAAAAGCCTTTTGTTGTTTATGTCTCACAGCAAGTTCATATTGGGGATAGACCTATTTTTTTTAACAGAAAGCACTCCCTGGAAACGATATTCAGAGAAAAAAAACTCCGCTTTCTATTTTTTTAATAAAATGCGGAGTTTGAAGGAATGAAATTATCGCTTATTTATTTTTTTCAAGCAAAAGCGTACGTGTAGGCTGGTCGCATACTTCTGTCGGACCGAAATACTGGATTGGACCCGGATAAATATAATCCGGCTGTGCGTCTTCCCATTTTTCGCGATATTTGGCGAAGAATTTGAAAGGCTCGCCATCCAGACGTACCAGTGCTTTCTGGATAACAGGTTTCATTTTACCACTCCGGCGTTCCATATTCATCATCATGGTGATAGGCACACCACCAGCAATCCATTCCGCCGCAGGTTCGGTCAGTTTACGCACGGAGGACATATAGCCTGTTTTGCCTTCTGAAATGAGGATCGAAGCGGTATAACCCAGCGAGTAAGTATAATCAGCATCGAAATTGGAAGGTATGGCGCAACGGCCTTCGTATCCAAAGAAATGATTGATAGCAGAGAATTTACCTTTGTACTTGCCTTCAGCTTTCATCTGAGCCAGACGTTTGCCCACCATCTCAATGAGTAATTTTTCGGTTTCGATGAGAGAAACCTGAATGTTACCATGAGGGTCACGATCCAGCGTGAGTTGTTTTGCAATGCCTTTCGGGAGACTGCGGTAAATGTTGCAGCTTTCAGGTGTAAGCATCCCTTTTACGTATTCGCGGCGTTCGTCATCAGTATTCATCGCGTTGAAGTCGTCGTTGTCGGCCAGCATATCGTTGAGCTCGGCAATCAGTTTCTTCATAGCAGGGATAAATTCAATCAGGCCTTCGGGAATAAGTACGGTACCAAAATTCAAACCGGCATTTCCGCGGTTTACAATCACTTTGACGATGTTGTTTACGATATCGTCAAGTGTTTGATTATTTGCTTCAACCTCTTCCGAAATCAGACAAACGTTGGGCTGGCTCTGAAGGGCGCATTCCAGCGCGATGTGTGAAGCCGAGCGACCCATCAGACGGATAAAATGCCAGTATTTCTTGGCTGAGCTTGCATCGCGCTGAATGTTGCCGATTAGTTCGGAATAAACTTTACAGGCGGTATCAAATCCGAATGAGGTCTCGATCATTTCGTTTTTCAGGTCACCATCAATGGTTTTCGGACAACCAATCACCTGAATTTCTATCTCTTTTTGTTTGTAATACTCGGCGAGTACGCAGGCATTGGTGTTTGAATCGTCGCCGCCAATGATTACGATGGCTTGAATTCCAAGTTTTTTGCATATTTCTGCTCCCTTGTCAAACTGCCATTCTTCTTCCAGTTTGGTACGGCCAGAACCGATGATGTCGAAACCGCCGGTATTGCGGTAATCGGCAACCACTTTTTCAGTTAATTCGGTGTGTTTATGTTCTACCAGACCAATAGGACCTTCCAGAAATCCATACAGTTTGTTTTTGGGATTCAATTTTTTAAGTCCGTCAAAAAGTCCGCTGATTACGTTATGACCACCGGGAGCCTGACCACCTGAAAGAATAACACCCACATTTACCACCGGGTAATTCTTTTTTTCACCTGGTTCAAATGTAAGTAAAGGCATTCCGTAGGTATTTGGAAATAATTTCTTAATATCATCCTGATCCGCAACCGATTCGGTGGCTTTTCCTTCTGTAATTGATACGTAATTCTGAAGTGCAACCGGAAGTTTGGGCTGATAATGAGCACGCGCTATCTGAAGCGGGCTTTTAGTCATTGGTTTCATAGATTTTTATTTTTTATTTTATTGATATTCAGTAGTTTTTTATTTTATTGAAAATCACTGCAAAATTAGGAAAATAAATTAATATTTGAAAGAATTATAAGGCCTGTTTTGACAAAATAACAACTTTGCATACTTATATTACTATTCGGGATATTTTTCGTACCTTTGCGCCCGATTTAAAAACAACTGCGCGTTGCGGGTAAAAATCTGAATTTTGCTGTCGGTCTGACAGATGGATATCTTTAAGGTACACGTTTTCCAACCGGAAACTTTTTTCTTTTTTATTCTAACATGAGGTTGAAAGTAAAAAATTAAAAAAGCACGAATCTGTTTTTAGTGCTTTTTACTTTCATCGGGCTTCGGACGACTACTCCAGACGTGTACTAAAAAACAAAAAATGACATTTAAAGAATTGAATTTAAAAGACGGGATTCTTTCGGCTATCGAAGAACTCGGATACGAGCAACCTATGCCCGTACAGGAACAGGTAATACCTTTCATGCTTACTCAGTCAGCCGATTTGGTAGCGCTGGCTCAAACCGGAACCGGAAAAACAGCCGCTTTCGGATTACCAATCCTCAATATGATTGACGTAAACCGCAATCAGGTCCAGGCGCTCGTGCTTGCACCGACACGCGAACTTTGCATCCAGATTTCCAACGATCTGAAAGGCTATTCGAAAAATCTGGATGGATTGAGAATTGTGCCTGTTTACGGAGGTGAAGATATTCGTGTACAATTACGTCAGCTTGATCAGGCTCCGCAGATTATTGTTGCTACACCCGGACGGTTGATCGACCTGATCGAAAGAGGAAAAATCAAACTTCAGAATATCAACTTTCTGGTGCTTGACGAAGCAGATGAAATGCTGAATATGGGTTTTAAGGAAGATATCGAAAAAATACTTGAACAAACGCCTGAAAACCGCCGTACAACTCTCTTTTCGGCAACCATGCCTGCCGAAATTCAGCGCATAGCGCGGCAGTATATGCATGATTATGAGGAAATTACTGTGGGTTCACGTAATGCAGGTACGGAAAATGTCGAACACATTTATTATGTTTCGCAAGCCCGTCAGCGTTATCTGGTGCTTAAACGTATCGTTGATTTAAATCCGGATATTTACGGAATTGTTTTCTGCCGCACCCGTCAGGAAACCAAGGAGGTAGCTGATAAACTGATGCACGATGGGTATAATGCCGATGCACTGCACGGCGACTTGTCGCAGGCACAACGTGATACGGTGATGCAGAAATTCCGCATTCGAAATATACAGCTACTGGTGGCAACCGATGTGGCTGCACGCGGACTGGATGTCAGCGATCTGACGCATGTGATCAATTACAATCTGCCCGACGATGTGGAAATCTATACGCACCGAAGCGGGCGTACAGGACGTGCAAACAAAACCGGTGTTTCTGTCTCTATCATACATTCCAAAGAGAAATTTAAAATCAAGGATATTGAACGAATGCTGAAACGCAAGTTTGAACAGCAGCAAATTCCTAACGGGCTGGAAGTCTGCAAAAAACAACTTTTCTTCATGATTGAACGGATGCAGAATGTGGAAGTGAATGAGGAACAGATTGCACCTTATATGAGCCAGATTATGAAACAAATGGAAGGCCTTCCCAAAGAAGAAATTATAAAAAGATTTGTTTCTCTGGAATTCAACCGATTCCTGGATTATTATAAAAATGCTGTAGATCTGAATATTCCGGAACATAGTTCCCGTGAACGGGACGGACGAAATGACCGCTCCGGAGAGGAAGGTGGTAAGCAACGGAAAAAATCGGGAGTACGCGTACGTTTGAAAATTAACCTTGGCAGCCGTGAAGGCATGAACCCCAAAAGAATTCTCGGAATAATAAATGATGTTACCGAAGATAAATCTATCAATATCGGTGATATTGAAATTACCAATAAATTTACGTTCTTCGATGTCTTTGAAGATCAGCAAGATAAGGTAATCCGTGCTTTTGAGCATGCCGAAGATATGGAAGTAGCTGTTGCAAAAGGCTCAAAATCGGCGAATGAAAATCGCGAAAAACCCAAACGGGATTATTCAGGAAAAGACAGAAACAGATCCTCTGCAGGCAATTATAAAAACGAGGAAAAACCCTGGAGAAGCCGCGACCGTAAAAGTTCGGGAAACGAAAAAAGAAAGAGATGGTAACCGGTCTGATGACTTCTCTGATAAAAAACACAAAAAGCTTATTCGCAATGAATAAGCTTTTTGTGTTTTTATACCTCTGGGCAAACCGGAAAATGAATGTTAGAATTTCAGTTCTTCATAGGGAAGTCCGAATGTGTCTGCAACTGCTTTGTACACTACTTTCCCGTTAATAATGTTGAGACCCAGACGTAGATCAGGATGTTTTGCACAGGCAGCTTCCCAGCCCATATCTGCCAGCATAACGGCATAAGGCAATGTGGCATTAGTCAGAGCCAGTGTTGAGGTAAACGGAACAGCTCCGGGTATATTGGCTACGCAATAATGAACAATTTCATCTACTTTATAGGTAGCATCAGCATGTGTGGTGGGGTGCGATGTTTCGAAGCAACCGCCCTGATCAATAGCAACGTCAACCATCACAGAACCCGGTTCCATCAGTTTAAGCATCTCTTTTGTAATTACATAAGGCGCTTTTGCTCCCGGTATGAGCACTGCTCCGATCACCAGATCGACTGAAGGCAACAATTCTTCGATATTGTATTTGCTCGACATGAGCGTTACAACATTTGACGGCATAATTTCGCTCAGATAACGCAGACGTGGTAAGGAAATATCACAGATAGTAACGCGGGCACCCAGTCCTGCAGCCATCAGCGCTGCATTCTGACCCACAACACCTCCGCCGATAACCAGAACATTCGCAGGTTTTACGCCCGGAACGCCACCTAGCAGAATACCTTTACCTCCTTTGGGTTTTTCGAGGTATTTGGCCCCTTCCTGCACAGACATACGTCCGGCAACTTCCGACATCGGGAGTAATAAAGGCAAAGTCTTGTTTAATTCCACTGTTTCGTAAGCCAGACATACAGCTTTACTTTCGATCATTGCCCGGGTAAGTTTTTCGTCGGATGCAAAATGAAAATAAGTAAATACAAGCTGATTGGGACGGATTAATTTATATTCACTCTCAATCGGTTCTTTTACTTTAACAATCATATCTGCCTGAGCATAAATACTTTCTGCGTCAGGTAAAATCTGAGCGCCGGCTTTGATGTAGCGGTCGTCAGAAAATCCACTGTTGACACCGGCATTTTTTTGTACAAATACCGTATGACCGTGAAGTGCTAATGTGTTGGCTCCTGAAGGGGTTAATGAAACCCGGCTTTCATTGTTTTTGATTTCTTTTGGAATTCCTATTTTCATGATTCTTGTAGTTAATGAATTTTACGCGATAAAATTACGATAGTTTTTTGACAAATTGTCATGTAAATCAAAAATATTTTCTTAAAATATGAAATTAAATACTTTGAAAATCTCCAATTAGAGCTAAACTGCTGACTAAATGTATAATATTTTATTACCGTGGAATGACTGTTATTCTTCTTCGTAGCTGAAGTAGGGCTGATCCTTGCGGGGTGCCGGTCTCAGATTTTTAAGCGGTACATATTCCACCGTTACAACTGAAGGATCCAGATCAAGTATCTGAGTATCGGATGTTGTGAATTTTTTTATACCATAATATATTGAAAGTATAGCTTTTGATTTAGTTGGCAAATCCAGGTTTCGCACAATACGTTCAACAACCACAAATCTCCAGTCACCTTCGATGTTTGCTTCTTTGAGCGATGGATATCGGCTGGTTAAATCAACTTCACCTTTTTTCTCCATTTCTTTACAGATACGACGCACGTAAGTGTCAATATGTATTCCCATTTTAAAACCGGCACGGATATTAAGCCTGAATATCTTACCCGGAATGAACGTTTTTACTTCATAGTTGAACTCAAATGGATCATCGCTACGGGTGAGATATACAAACCAGTAAGTATCAGCCCGCTTGGGTTGTTTGTTGATGAGTGACTGAACAATCTTCGATTCCATTTCATCCGGATATTTGGCACGTGTCACGTACACTAAGTGTGTGGCAAATTTTGGCACTTCTTTATCGTTACTGATTTTTTCAATCTGAGAAATATATTTGGCAATAGGTATATACGAAACGCTTCTGTTTTTTATTCTCCGCCCATTATACCATACGTACATTATAAAGAATAGTCCTCCGGCAATGATAATTGTCACATACCCGCCATGTATGAATTTCAGCATATTGGCTGTAAAGAACCCACCTTCAAGTGTGATAAAGAACAGTGTTACGGGAATACTGAACCAGAGTGGTTTTTGAGAATTATACAGATAGATGAATAAAAGTGCTGTAGTCATCATCATGGTGATGGTAATAGCCAATCCGTATGCGGCTTCCATATTGGAAGAAGACGAGAAGAAAACGACTACCGCTATGCACAATACCAACAGAGTGAAATTAACAAGAGGTATATACATTTGACCTTTGATTTCGGTAGGATATTTAATATGTATATTCGGCCATAAGTCCAGCGAAATGGCTTCGCTGATGATGGTGAATGAACCACTGATCAAAGCCTGACTGGCAATTATCGCTGCGAAAGTTGCCATGGCTACTCCGATAAACGAAAACCACTCGGGCATCATGCTGAAAAAAGGATTTACTCCTTCAACCAACATATTTGGATGTGTGATTATCCAAGCACCCTGTCCCAGATAATTCAGAATTAAAGTTGCTTTTACATATATCCAGGAAATTCGGATATTATTCAGCCCGCAATGTCCGAGATCCGAGTAAAGAGCCTCTGCGCCGGTAGTACAAAGGAAAACAGCTCCGAGTATGATCATTGCATTCGGTGATGCCTGAAGCAACCTGACAGCATAAACCGGATTAAAAGCAGCAAAAACTTGTGGATAGAAGAGCAGGCCATACACTCCCAGTATGCCCAGCATGGTGAACCACAGAAACATGATTCCTCCGAATGATTTACCCAAACGCGATGTGCCGAGGGGTTGTATGAAGAACAGTACAATCAGAATGGCGATAGTGATTGGAAGAATGGGTAGTGAAGGTTGGAGGGCGTTGAGTCCTTCGACAGCCGAAATAACCGTAATGGCAGGAGTAATGACCCCGTCGGCTAACAGGGTTGAGGCGCCTATTGCTGCAATGAGATAAGCCCACCGGTAGTTTTTACGAATAAGAGCATATAGCGAAAGTATCCCTCCTTCACCATGGTTGTCGGCACGCAACGTGATAAGTACATATTTAACCGTTGTTTGCAACGTGAGAGTCCAGATAATACAGGAAATTGCTCCGTAAATGTATTCCGGATTGGCTTTCCCGCCTTCGGGCAATCCTCCAAGGATTGCTTTCATTACATACAACGGCGAAGTTCCGATATCACCGTACACAATCCCGATTGCCAGAAAAAGCCCCATCAGACCAAATGGCACTTTATGCTCACTTTTCATATCATTTCATTTTAAAAAAACGTGCAAATGTATTGAAATAATTTCTAATAATGCTGAATTGGTCTGAAATTTTGAAAATATGCTGGTTTGAGCTATTATCCAGTTTGTGATGTTCTGTACCGAAAACTATTTTTAACCAATAATCAGAAAGGTTTTGGGAAAACTTTTGTAATTTTGTCATCTGATTTTGTCATTTTGTCAGTTAATTTTTCAAAAAAATGATTGATAATACAACGATCTTGAATTGGATATGAAACCTAACGAATTACAATCTGTTAAACACCGGTTTGGTATAATCGGAAATTCTGAACTGCTGAATCGGGCTATAGATATTGCAGTTCAGGTGGCACCCACCGATTTGTCTGTACTGATAACCGGTGAAAGCGGAGTGGGTAAAGAAAATTTTCCACAAATAATACACAACTACAGTCACCGAAAACACGGGCCTTACATAGCAGTAAACTGTGGCGCTATTCCTGAGGGAACTATCGATTCGGAACTTTTCGGACATGAGAAAGGATCATTTACCGGGGCAACCGCCGACCGGAAAGGTTACTTCGAAGTAGCTGACGGAGGAACCATTTTTCTGGATGAAGTTGGTGAATTGCCTCTGTCCACCCAAGTCAGGTTGTTGCGCGTACTCGAAGCCGGTGAATTTATCAAGGTGGGTTCGTCCAAAACCCAAAAAACAAATGTAAGAGTGGTGGCAGCCACAAACCTGAACATCACTCAGGCGACACGTGACGGACGTTTCCGCGAAGATTTATACTATAGGCTGAATACTGTGCCGGTATACATCCCGCCACTCAGAGACCGTAAAGAAGATATCCCCTTGCTTTTCAGAAAGTTCGCAGCCGATTTTGCCGAAAAATACAAAATGCCACCAATTCGTCTGACTGACGAAGCTCGCCAGATGATAATGAACTATTACTGGAACGGAAATGTTCGTCAGTTGAAAAATATTACCGAACAAATATCTGTCATCGAACAGCAACGGGAAATTACGCCCGCTATCCTTCGTTCGTATTTGCCGGCAGAAGATATCGAACGTTTTCCGGCATTATTTCAGCGTGAGAGGTCGGATCAGAAAACTTTCAACAACGAACGTGAAATACTCTATCAGGTTCTTTTTGATATGAAAAAGGATATGAACGACCTGAAAAAGGTTGTAAATGACCTCATGCTTGGACAACCTGTTCATGTGCAGCCTGTCAATACGGATTATGAAGCGGAAATTTATCATCATGATGACACTGCCGGTCAAAATCCGACACAGTCCTACACTGCTGGTATCACCAATCAGAAAAAATTCACCCATGTCGATGATGTGGAAACGTTTCAGGATGTGGAAGATTATCAGGATGAAAATGAGGT
>Ga0316605_10000440_pt1 | contig 29095 bp, 39 predicted proteins | sample OWC_soil_day20_n_FD_207666 | JGI IMG/M metagenome (GOLD analysis project Ga0316605, IMG submission 207666) | Wetland soil microbial communities from Old Woman Creek delta, Ohio, United States - OWC_soil_day20_noCT | ecosystem: Environmental > Terrestrial > Soil > Wetlands | place: USA: Ohio...
AACAAACACTATCACAGCAACCGCAACAGGACTAGTGGCAGGAACAACCTATGACGTTAGAGCCTATGCAGAAACACAATCAGGTAAGAACTATGGAGCAATTCTAACATTCATTCTAGGTACCCCAGTAGTATTAGGAGAAGTATCGACATTAGGAACAACTAATATAGATACAGCATCCGCAACACTAAACGGAAGCTTGGTAAATGTAGGTGGCGCAACAAGTGGTATAGAAGTAGGATTTGTATACTCTACAATAACCAATCCAGTAATAGATGGAGCAAATGTTATCAAAGTCCCAGTATCATACACAACAGGCATGACAACATATAACACAAATATCACAGGATTGACACCACAAACACCATACTATGTTAAATCGTATGTTACCAACTCAGCAGGAACAGCTTATGGACAAGAAATGACCTTTACAACCCTATCAGGATTAAATGATATCGAAGTAAACAACATGTCAGTAAGCCTATATCCAAACCCAGCAAGCACCACATCTACATTAGTAGTTAAGGGAATCGTTGGAGAAGCTAAGGTAATCATTACAGATTTACAAGGACGCACAATCAATACTTTTGAAGTAAAATCAGTTAACGGCGAGGCAACAAAATCAATCAATGTTAATAGTTTTGCTAAGGGAGTATACTATGTACGCATCCAAAATGCAGCTACAACAAACACACAAAAACTTATTGTTCAATAGGGATTAAATTCTAAATAACAATAAATATTTTGTTCAAGGGGCAGGTTTTTACCTGCCCCTTTTTTTAGTAAATACAAAAGAAAAGTGAAGGATAAATAAGTAATTAAATATTTATCATTTATCATAAATAATTATTTCGTATTTTTGCTTGTTAAAGTTTTAAATAAATAATTTTAGAAAAGGAAGATTATGGGTCAAATTATCGGAATTCACTCAAGACAAATCCTTGATTCAAGAGGAAACCCTACAGTAGAAGTAGAAGTATTTACAGACCAAGGAGCAATGGGTCGCGCAGCAGTTCCATCAGGAGCTTCAACAGGAGTTCATGAAGCAGTGGAATTAAGAGATGGCGACAATGGATATTATTTAGGAAAAGGAGTTCAACAAGCTGTTAATAATGTAAAGACAGTTTTAAATGAAGAACTAAAAGGAATGTCAATCACAGAACAAGGAGCAATTGATGCAAAGATGTTAGAGATTGACGGAACACCAAATAAAGGAAGATTAGGAGCAAACGCAATACTTGGAGTTTCTCTTGCATGTGCTAAGGCAGCAGCAATGGAGACAGGTCAAGAATTATATCGTTATATTGGAGGAGTAAATGCAAACACACTTCCAATACCAATGATGAATATATTAAATGGAGGTTCTCATGCTGATAACTCAATAGACTTTCAAGAGTTTATGGTAATGCCAGTAGGAGCACAATCATTCTCACATGCTCTTCAAATGGGAGCAGAGGTATTTCATAACCTTAAATCGGTATTAAAATCGAAAGGATATTCAACAAACGTTGGAGATGAAGGTGGATTTGCACCAAACCTTGGTTCAAACGAAGAAGGAATTGAAGTTATTCTAACAGCAATAGAAAAAGCAGGTTACAAACCAGGACAAGATATATACATTGCCCTTGACCCAGCATCAAGTGAATATTATTTACCAGAAGAAAACCTATATCATTTACATAAGTCAACAGGAGATAAACTAACTCCAGGACAAATGGTAGACTATTGGAATAACTGGATAAATAAATATCCAATCATCTCTATCGAAGATGGTATGGCAGAGGACGATTGGACAGGTTGGAAACAATTAACCGATACTGTTGGAAACAAAATCCAATTAGTAGGAGACGATTTATTTGTTACAAACCCAGAACGTCTTGCAATGGGAATTGAAAGAAAGGTTGCAAACTCAATCCTAGTAAAGGTAAACCAAATAGGCTCTTTGACCGAAACAATCAATGCAGTTAATATGGCTTATCGCAACTCTTACACAGCAGTAATGTCTCACCGCTCAGGCGAAACAGAAGACACTACAATTGCTGACCTTGCAGTAGCACTAAACACTGGTCAAATAAAGACAGGTTCTGCATCAAGAACAGACCGTATAGCGAAATACAACCAATTACTTCGTATCGAAGAAGCCTTAGGAGAACAAGCAATCTACTTAGGAAAGACTTTCAAATACGCAAAATAATAAATAACCGAAAATAAAAGGTTTATTCAAAAGGGCAAGAGCAATTCTTGCCTTTTTTTCATTTTAAAGGCTTAAGTCTAAAATTATGCTCCATAAAAATATTTTTTTCTTAGAGAAAAATCCTAATTTCTCAGAGAAAAATCCTAAAAGAAGAAATAAAAATCCAACACTTTTTTACACCCTTACAGCGGAATCAAATTCCAGCGAAATAGAATTTGATTCTAGAAAAATAGAATTTGATTCTAATTTGCTGGAATTTGATTCTATTTTAATAATAAACCATCCCTAAAAATCAATACCTTAACCAACTCAAAAAACTCTTCGTTTTCAAGAAAAAATACAAAGCTTTTATACTATAAATACTTCGTATTTAGAAAAAAATACGAAGAGTTTTTCTGTGATAGTTTCGATAAATTAGAAAGGAAAAAATAAATGATTTTAAGGGAAAACATTTAATGTCGGAAAATGATTCAATGGGCGAAAGATGTTTCGCCCCTACGGGTTTACCAAAAAAAACATTTCCCAGAAAAGAAAATAATTTGAACAAAAGTATACCTTATAGCACAATGTTATGATTTATCGACCAGCTGTAGGGGCGAAAAATCTTTCGCCCATGATAATATAAATGTATTTGTTTTCACGGTCGAGGAAATTAGTATCTTATTTTTTCCAGAAACGATACGTTATATCTTGCTTTTCTTGGTTTTCTAATTTGTAAAGTCTTTGGTTGGTTTTGGGGTTGTTTAGTCCTCCTTTTTCTTCTTGGTATTCCCCTGTCTTTATATAGTTAAGAGGATTGTTTGGTTGGAGTTTTGGGATTTTGTTTTGCCCGGAATACCACGCTGTTTTAATTCCTTTATGGCTTTCTTTGATATAGTATGATAAGTCTATAATATCTTCAAGGGAGTGGTCGCCTCCCATAAATAATATGCAGGTTATTTGATTCTTGTATTTTTGAATAGTATTGTCGATAATTTCCCTTGTCAATACCTCTCCAATATCTTCCCTAAGCCAAGGACTATGACAGTTTGGGCAGAGGTTGGGACAGTTTGTAATATTTATTGCAAGGGAAATCTCATCGGGAATCTCTTGAAATACAATCTCCATGCTATAAAACTTTAGCATAATTCCTTGCGGTTTTTGTGGTAATGCCTTTGGTATGCTTCCATCTGCCTATCGAGTGAGAAATTACTTACTCTTTTCATATATCCAATTATCCTTGTTAAGTAGTCTAACTCCTCCGAATTACATTTAGGACATTTGCCTAGATACCTTTTGTCTATATGTCCACATGATTTGCAAATAGTATTTGGAATATTAAAGGTAAAATAATTACAGCCCTCCATTGCAGCAACTCTTAATAGTAACCTATACTGAGCCTTTGATAAATGTTCTTCAAGGTTAAGATGTAGGGCAGAGCCTCCTGTTAGATGTTCAATATACTTCCTTCCATGAAGACGAAACTTATCGAGAACATTTGTAGAATCATCCTCCACAATAAAGAAATAGCTATTATAACAATCTCTCTTTACAATAAAACCATCCTCCTTATCCCATTTCGCATGCTTCACTCCAACATTTTCGGCAGGAATCATCTCACAGTTAAACATTGTCTCCTTAGTCCTATACTTCTTATTATATTTCTCAATAAGACTAAGCACGTTTTTCACAAAACACTGATAGTTGGGATTGTCGCTAATCTCAATACCTAAAAACTCGGCAGCCTCAACAAGTCCATTTACTCCAATGGTTAGATACTGACGATCTATATTTATATAACCAGAGCTAAAGAGTGGAAGCATACCATTCTTATAGAAGTTTTTTAGATTCTCATTATAACTTACCTGAACCTTATGCACAAGGTCTACCACCTCTTCAAGGAAGACTAAGAAATCTATATTATTCTTTGCAGCATATTGAACACATCTATTAATATTTATTGTCAATACACTCTTTGAACCGGTAGAGACTCCTCCTGCTCCAAGGGTATAACTAAAACCATTATCTTGTATCTCATTTCTTAGACGGCAACAACTAGAGAGTGAATCGGCATTATCGCTTAGATAGGTAAAGAAGGAATGTCCCTCAGAATACATTTCTGAAACAAAGTTTCCATACTCGCTATCAATTACATCTCCATCTTTTGTTAGTAATGCAATTGTTTCAACTGGGAAGGTTAGGGGAGTCTTTGTCCTCTCCTGGTTAAACCACTTCATAAATCTTTTCTGAAGCCAAGAAAGAGAATCCCAATCAGGATGCTCTCCATTTGGAAATACAAATTCTCCGAAAAGACTTTCGAAATAAGCCTTATCGTAATAGGCAATATTCCAAAATACGGCTTGGAAGTTTCTTGCACCCGTTGGCTGATTGATAGAATATACTATTTGTTCGAAATAATCAGTGATAACCTTGTCGAGACTTCTTTGTTTCTTCGACAAATCAACAACCTTATCTGTTTCCAAATAATAATCCTCCCCATACTCTAAGCCAAGAAAATAATTAAAATACATTAGAAATTCAGGTGTTGCGCAGGCTCCGCTAAGCATAGAGGATACCATAAAAACCATATTCACAAAGCCTCCAGCGAATGACTTTAGATTGGTAGGAGCTTTTGAGTTGCCGCCAATAGCCATAGTGCCATTCAAGAGCCAAGGGTACATCGTTATACTTGCGCAGTAATTAGCAAGATTGGTCTCGTCATTCTTATAAATAAAGTGGTTATTTAAAAGAAAGATATATTTATCCGCAAGCTCCTTTCCATACATATCCTTTATCTTATCGGTAAGAAGTCGGCGGTTAAGTCTAATAAAGTTCGATTTAGGCAACTCCCCAATAAGAGTTGCGATATTCTTTTGTTCAACATTGGCATTGGAGTCATATTTACTTCCTGAGGCTGCATTCTTGGCATTACAATAGTTAATCATAAAGTCAAGCTTCTCCAAGGTCTCTCTATCTTCATAGTGTTTTTGACGATAGAGCATATAGTTCTTAGCAACAGTGAAGTATTTCTCTGCCATAAGAGCTATCTCTACTTGGTTTTGAATCTCTTCTACATTCATGCCATCTTTAATATTTATCCTGCTAAGGATATTGGTCAAATCCTCTACATTGGCATAATTGCCTGTAGAAAGGAAGGCTTTTGAAATAGCATTTTTGATTTTTTCGATAGAGAATGATTCCTTGGTGCCATCTCTTTTTGTGATTTGAAAATTAGAGTTACCCATAAATTAATTATTTCATAATAAAACAATTGCCTAAAGGTGGTTTTTACGATAAACATGAGAGTCTAAAATAGATAAGGATTATTTCAGAAAATCTATTTATTTCGCCTTTTCACCGAAAGCTAAAAAATTAAAGGCATTTGGCAGGTCTTCTGACTTGTTCCGATTTTAAGCCTTCCCAACCTTTTTGGTCAGTGGCAAAGATTTTAAAATCTATTACTCCCTCTTGGAGCAGAACTTACAGCAGCGGGAACTGTTGTCGACTCTCACGACATTCCCTTTTAATTCCCAATAATCATATTATTTTTGGAAACCAAATACAAGGGCAAAGATATATTATTTTTGAATAATATGAGGAGTTTTGCGAATAGTTTATTATTTTCCGTGGGCAAGGAGGGTCTTATTTCTTACAAAGAAAAAGCTTAAGATAAGTAGGAGTACACCTGTAACTATAAGTATATACTCTATCTTTACCATATCGGCCAAGGGTCCAAAGACCAACATACTCAAAGGCACAATAGAACCTGCAATCATACTTAGGACACTAAATACTCTTCCTCTAAATTCATCCTCAACAGTTGTTTGAAGTATTACCGTTGCAGGTGTGTGGTAAAGAGGAATAACAATTCCATAAATAAGCATTATTCCAAGATAAACCCAGAAGTTAGGAACAACGCCTAAGGCAAAGGTACATACTCCCATAGTTATAACGGCTAGTCCCATTGTGTGAATCTTATTCTTAAACCCACCCAATGTGCTAATAAGAATTCCTCCAACTATCATACCTATTGAGAAGGCAACCTCAATTGAGGTTAGTCTCCAAACCTGATTACCAAAAGTTCTAGTAACTTGCAAAGGTGTTAGGGTTGCACCAGGAGCAATTAAGAAGAAGAAAAAGGCACAGAAAATAAAGAAATCCTTTAGGTAGCTGTGGTGTTTTATATAGCTTAGCCCAGCTTTTAGGTCTCCAAAATAACTTAGGTTTTGTTTTTCAAGAGCCTTAGCGTGAGGTGGCACTTTCAAGAAGAAAAGAAGTGTAAGTACAGCAATAGCAGCGGTTATCACATCAATAAAGAATATTTTTTCAATAGATGCAAAGGTAAGAATTGCTCCACTAAGCATTGGAGATAAAAGCATAATAGCTGCTTGTATACTACTATTTATCCCATTAACCTTTGTGAGTTTGTCCTTAGGAACAAACTGAGGTAAGAAGGCTCCAACGGCAGGGTTCTGAATTCCAGAGCCAATGGAACGAATTGAAGACATAAGGAATAGTAGCCAAATAAAATTATATCCCATAAGGAAAAGTATAGCCAGAATAAGAGTGGAAAAGGCAATCAAAGAGTCGGAAAATATTATTAATAGCTTTCTATTATATCTGTCAGCCCAAACACCTGCAAAAGGAGAGAGAAAGAAGGTTGGAACAAATCCACAAATAATGGATATAGTCATCATCACTCCCGATTGAGTTTGAAGTGTAATATACCAAAGAATAGCATATTGCACAAGCGAAGACCCAAAAAGAGATATGGATTGACTTGCTAAAAATAAGGTTGTTTTCCTTTGCCAGTTATCGGTCATTTCTTGATATTATGAGATTAGAAATTTGGGTTTGCAAAGTAACGGAAAGTTTGCCTATCTCACAAATAATTAGTATATTTGCCTAACTATAGGGGGGATATCCAGATGTGTAATTATTTAAATGATATATAATATATTTTTGCCGATTATATATTTTTGCCTTTCAAGTAGTTATGATATATTTTTGCCGATTATTTGCCTTTTTAAATTTAAAACGAAATGTGACATTACTAAACATTGATGTAGCATTTCGTTTATTTTTTGCCTGTATTTACATGCCATAATGTAGCATTGATGATACATATGTATTAAATAGGCTTTAAATGCTCTTTAAATAGGTCTTAAAGGCTTGGTTTTATTAGATATTAAAAGACTTTAGGGTTATGCTGGTTGTTGCTGGCGTAACCCTGTTTTTTTATACTAATACAAGGGGTACTACCCCTTTACTACCCCTTGGTTTTGGGGTGTTATTTTGGTGGTTTTGGGGTTGGGGTTACAGTTGGGGTTACAGTTGGGGTTACATAGTTGGGGTTACAATTCTAACAGTCTTTAACGCTCTAAATTGGGGGTATAGATGCAGAAATATGGCGTTTTTTTGCGTGTTTTTGCGTGAGTTGACCCCTATAATGCATAAAAAAAGCACTATAAATATTAATTATAGTGCTGATATATATGTAATTAAATGCAAATTTATTTGGTTTTTGTGTGCGTGGGGCGTATATTTGCAGCGAAATGAATTTAAAATTAGTTTATTATGGACGAAAATAAAGAAATCATTGATGGTTTTTTAAGAAATCAAATAAAAGAAATAGGAAAGCAACAAACTAAAGTAAGGTATGGGATAATGAGAGGTACATTAATGGCGGTTATAAAAGATAAACAAGAGACAGAACCTCACGTTGCCTCTTGTTTATCTGATATTGAAATGTTTTTAAATACTCTTATTTCTAATATTAAATAGATAACTTCCAAAAAGTTCCATATACATCTTTATGTTTGGTAGATAACTTTAATTTTTCTTTATAATAAACTATCTCCTCACTAGGTGTATTCTCATGCTTTTTAATGTCATCCTCATTTGGAGAATATGTTTTCTTTATTATTTTTATTTCATTAATAGGGAAAGTGTCTAACATTATTTTAAAAAACTGATATCTGCCATTTCTTGAATCATAACCATAGGTATCTGCTATTATACGCCCATTCTTTTTTTTACAAAAGTTTATTTTTAATGGTTTTCCTTTATGATAATCAAAAATACGATAATTACCAACATTACTTGTGGTAAATTCAAGCAAAGCCGTTTCGCACTCTTCGTCACTTAGAGTGTCTACGTTTTCTCCCCTTGTCTTTCTAATTGCATACTCACATACTCCTAGACCACATGCGGTAGAGCCAATATAAAGGGATTGTAGAAGCAATTTTTTGTCGATTGTTGTAATGTCAAACTGCATAGCTAAAAAATTAATTGATATTTATTTATTCATCTTTTCTATTATAGATAATAATCTATCTATCTGTCTATCTTTTTCTTTTAATGTATCATTAAGAATAGAAATTAAAGCTGTAACATTATCTGTATTGGTAATTGATAACGATTCTTGCTGCGATGATTTAAGCATATTTCCATCTCCAGTAAGTAACCATTCAATGGATAAGTCATGGAAAATTGCTATTATCTTCGCAAAATGGTCATCAGAAACAGCTTGATTTAGCTTATCAGCATCTAAAAACCCCCTTTTAATTCCTGTTTTTTTCAAAAATGTTGGTCTGCTAATATGCTTATATTCAATATATTGCAAAATTCTTTCCTTTGTTGATGCGATTTTCATCGTAAAATATTTGTTTTATTGCGATAATTGTAGTTATCTTTGCCACGTCTTCCAATTATGAACGTGGGCGACAAAAATACAATTAAAAAGAAAAAAAACCTAATAAAAAATGATAGAACTAACAACAACAGAGATTTCGAGACTTGCTTTTAAGAAGCTAGTGCTAGATAAACATAAGGATGCAGCGCTAGAGTTAGCGGAGCAATTATTGAATAAAGATATGATAACATTGGGTTATGATGAACATAGTCGCACTATTAGTAAGGCAATAATACAGGTAGTAGGAAATGATATACAAGACATTTCAATTTACGATCCTGTAAATGACGCATGGTTTATTGTAGTAAGTGGATTTTATAGAATACTTGTTGAAAAGCAACACTATGAAGAAATAAAAATGGAACTAAATAAATAATATATGACAAAGAAGAAAAAAATCATTGCTCCGTATGGCGTATTGTCGGAGGTGGCGAAATTATTTAAAACATCTTTAAGGACTGTTTACTCGGCTGCGAATTTTAAGACACAAAGCAAATTCTCAGATAAAATCAGAGCAGCTGTTCTTGAGCGTGGTGGAGAAATTTACGAATCAACAAAAGAAAAGTAAACAAGAAAAATTCCTTGATGGCATACAGAGGGGGTTCGAGTCCCTCCAAGGAGCAAGTGAAATTTAAAAACAAAGTAAAATGATGAATGATAATTTGACAGCAGCAAGCAGTTACGAGATTTATCTCGGCAAAGTTTGTATTAGCCAAGCTGATTTGATTTCTACAACTATAAAAGTCAATGGAGAGAAACAGCCGATGATTAGCTCTGAAAGCAATTTAAAACTAATGACACATCGAGGCAAAATAACAAAAGCTAGAATAGGAGGAAAAGGCAGAAAAGCATTATATGAAGTTGATAGTTTCCCTTACGAAATGAAACAAGCGATTATTGAACAGCATGGCAGCCTTGAAGGTTATAAACTTAAGTTGTGGATTGATCAACATTACAAATCGGATTTCAAGGCTAGAGCTTTTTACAATGGATGGTTTATTTGCTCACCAGATGGAACAAAAAGAGAGCGTCTAAAGACTCCATATATTGACCAATATACAGCTAATGCAGAATTACTACAGGCGCTCGGTCGTATGGTCATGGCTTCTATGCCGAAAAGAAAAGCATCTAATAATCCATACAGAGGTAAAGCTGAATTATGGGCTAACTTAGCTAATGATTTAGATAAGGTTCAGAGCTTTTATGGAGCAAACTTACCTACTAATCCAAGACGATTAGAAGAGAAATATAAGGCTTTGATGGGTAATGGTGAAGAGCTTGACTACTCTTGTTTGATAAGTGGCAAGTTCTTTAATAATGGAGGAAGAAAAAAAGTTGTAAGCCAAGAACAGCAAGCTTTACTTGCTCAACTTGCAAGAAATCCAAATAATTTAGATAGTGTGCTGGTTGCAGATACATATAATGAAGTTGCACAGGCAATGGGATGGGAAACTATATCAGACAGTAAGGTTAAGCAATTTAGGAGAGATGAGGGGCTATTTTTAGAGACTGGTAGAATGGGTATTACCGAGTTTCGCAATAGCAATAAAGAAATGATGGTGAAAAGGAGTAGACCATCTAGACCAATGCTTATGTGGAATAGTGATGGTTGGGTTGCGGAGCTTTTATATCAAAAAACTACATTAAATAAGAAACAGCATTCTGTTACAACATATCATAATAGACTTACTGTTGTTTTTGTAATGGACCCATATAATGATTATCCTGTTGGGTATGCAGTGGGAGAAGATGAATCGCCTGCTTTAATTCGCGAAGCTCACAGAAATGCTATTAAACATGTAGAGATGCTCTTTGGCGAAAGAATGGGAGTATATCAACTGCAAACAGATAATTACGGAAGAGGTAATTTGGTTGATTTCTATAAAAACTGCTCAGCAGTATATACACCTGCTAAGGTAAAGAATGCAAAGAGTAAGACTATTGAGCCTGCATTTGGCGAACTCACAAAGAAATATGCAATACTCTTTAGGAACTACGCTGGTCCCGGAGTCAAGAGTTCCAAAAAGAATAAGCCAAACTATGATTGGAAAAACTTAATTGATGTCAAGAAAAGTTACCCAGACGAAAAAGAAGTAAGACAACAAATTGATTTGATAGTTGAAAGAATAAGAGCTAAAAAAAGAGATGAGTATATCAGTAACTATATGCTTACGAATAATGAAAAGGTTCTTATTGACGATTACACTTGGTTTACTAAATTGTGTGAGAAAAATAAGAAAACTATCAAGATTTCTCATAACGGATTAATGCTCCAAAAAGACAATATTAGATATAACTACGATACTTTTGATTTAGACTACAGGAGATATACGCATCTTGACTGGAGTGTATATTTTGACCCTTGTGATGTGAATAAAATAATGATAGTGAATGAGGATAAGGGAGTGAGATTTTTACTAGAAGAAAAGTATGTTCAACCAATGGCTCTGCTTGATAGAAAAGAGGGTGATGCTGAAGAATTACACAATGTTTGGAACTTCAATGAGACTCTTGAAGAAATTATTCAAGATAAAATGAACGAAGATTATAGAATTACACAAAGGGTTATTGGAGAATTAGGACCGAGCGAAAATATGCTTGTAAATGCATTATTGACAGATAGCCTTGGGCAACATAAAAATGAGCTTTCGGCAGCAAGAAACGGCAGAGTAATGCTAGCTAAGCAACTTGCAAAAGAGGAAAAAGCAATTCAAAGAAGTCAGCAGGAAGAGCATTATGCATATGTAGAAAACAAAATAGATGTGGATTCCTACGAATTTTAAATAATAATTAATCACCATTTAAAACATCATTAATATGATAACAAAAGACCAAAAATCAGAAATCAGACAAGCCCTTATTAATTACACAAAACAAGGTGCTGAGAGCTATAAGATGAGTCAAAATCAAGTGGCAAACAAATTAGGAATCAATGCTGCTTATGTTTCAGCCATAGTTAATGGCAAAGAAAATGTTGATAAGAGCGAAATTTCCGATAGATATTACATTTTACTTGCTGAACTTTTGGAAATTGAACTTGAAAAGAAATATTGGGAGGTTTTTAGAACTAAACAGATGTTAGCAGCTCTTGCAGCTCTTGAAGATGCTAGAGAATTTGGGAGGACAATTACCATTGTTGGAGAGACTGGTTGTGGCAAGAGCTTGGCTTGTGATATTTTCGAAAAGAAGTATCCTACCGAATGTTTTAAAGTGATAATATCAAATCTTGATACTATCAATGATATAATTGATAAGCTTATGTCTAAACTTAATATTAAGCTGGAGACAAGGAGTAAGAGTAAAAAATTACAAGAGATAACATGGGTTTTAATATCTATGAGAATGCGTGGTGGTAAGCCTCTCATAATATTCGATGAGGCTGAATTTATGAGCCATGTAACACTTTGTGCGATTAAATCACTTTATGACCACTTAAATAAGATTGTAGGCTGTGTTATGATTGGCACAGAACAAATACTAAGAAATTATGACCGTCTTAAGAAAACAAATAAGACTGGCATTCCTCAACTATACAGGAGAATCAAATTTGGTATAGTAAACCTTCCTCCTATCGATAAGAGATATAATGAATTTTTATCTGAGATAAAGGATAAGGAACTTGTGAAGTGGTTACGCAATAATTGCGAAAATTTCGGAGAGTTGCATGATGTTTTGGAACCAGCTAAGAGAGAGGCTGATAGACTTAAAGAACCATTGAGTTATGAGTTAGTTATGAAAATTAACGGATTTAATTGGTAGATACTCACAGAACTAAATCTAACTATATGCAACGTGCACTTACGCCTAACGACATACTAAATAAAAAATATAAGCTCTTTGAATTTGATGGTGAATGGTTTGAAACTTTTGACAAGCCCGAGAGAACAGGTATATGGTTTATTTGGGGCAATTCTGGTAATGGTAAAACCCGATTTACTATGCAACTAGCTAAGTATCTAACTAGATTTGGTAATGTAATATATGACTCCCTAGAAGAGGGCTTATCTCATACCGTTAGAAGAGCATACGAAGCTGTAGGAATGAATGAAGTTGGCAATAAAATTCTAATTGTAGAAGAATCTATTGAAGATTTATGCATAAGACTAGATAAACAAAGGAGTGCAGATATAGTGTTCATTGACAGTTTTCAACATTCACAATTAACATATAAGGAATATTTAATATTTAGAAAGAAATACCCAAGAAAACTAATAATATTTATTTCTCAGGCGGAAGGAGCTCACCCAGAAGGAAGACCAGCAAAAAGAGTGATGTTTGATGCAAAATTAAAAATATGGGTTGAGGGCTTTAAAGCCTTTTCGAAAGGTAGATATATAGGAAAAAAAGAACATTACGTGATATGGGAAGAAGGGGCTTATATATATGATAGAAAGTTTAACAAATAAAAAACCAAGTTATGAATGCAACAGAACAAGAACAAGATGTACAAGTAACTTACTATTCTTATAGTAGAGAGATAGTTTATAAAAAAAATGGAGTAGTAACATGTAGTTTAACTGGTGATATTGCCAGAGAAATAGCAGAGAAATTAGTTATGAAAAATAAAAACATAGATATGGTTAATGATACCATTAATGTCAAAAATAAATTAATTAGACAGTTTCATGCCGTATTGGCTAAAAAAGGAGTTTTGGAATTCAAAGCCGATATCCTTGCAGGCTACGATGTTGAGCATGCCTCAGACCTTAGTATTTCTCAGCTTGAGGAAGTAATCGCCAAACACAATAATATGGCTCCTCCTAAGCAAATAAGAGAGGCAAGGAGTAAATGTCTTAACCTTATAGGTAAAATAGGAATTAATCCCAACGATGGTTGGGGTAAGGTTAATGAGTTCTGCGTACGTCCTCAGATTTGCGGTAAGGTCTTATATGAATGCTCTCTTTCAGAGTTGCAAACGCTTGAGAGAAAGATTAGAGCAATAATATCAAAGAGCGAAAGGAGGACTAAGTAATGACGACACCTGTGCAAAAAGAGCTTGAGACTATGGAAAAGGAAATGGAGAGCCTTGTTCTGCAAAGAAGAGCACAAATCCAAAATAACCAACCTTGGGAAGAGACAAATAAAAAGATTGCTCAACTAAGTTTAAAAATAGACAGCAAGAAAAGGTTTTTGTCTTCAATCCAAAAAGAAGCAGCTGCCGACCGAGAAAGCAGAGTATTAAACATTCAAATAAAATATTAATATGCCAAAGAAAAAAAAGACACAAAGACAACACAAACCAAAATGCTACATTAGTGGCAAAATATCAGGATTAGACTTTGCTGAAGTAAAAGAAAAATTTGCTAGAGCAGAAAAAGAGGTTAGAGCATTGGGTTATATACCAATCAATCCTCTTAAAAATGGAGTAAAAACAGAAGCGTGGGGTGATCATCTGACAAAAGATATTGCCGACCTTAATTGCGGACAAGCAGTTTACTTCCTAACAGACTGGGAAGATTCAGATGGAGCTAAGATAGAGCATATCTTCTCCGCCAACAGCAAAAAGAAAATGATATATCAACCAAAAACCCAAAAACAATGACAAAGCCAATAAAAAGAAAAGTCTCAGATGACTTTTTCAAAACGATGATAGTCGTTTATGGAATCATCGGAATGATTAGTCTTATAGTAATTTCAAAACTTATGCAGCTATGAGCGAAAAATGCGAACACAAGTGGGTGTTTATGGAGAGCATATGTAAGAAACGACTATACGGCACAACTTACGAAAGAATAGATTTATTCTTCTGTGAGAAATGCCTAGGGCAAAAACAAACAAAAAAAGAAGCTCGCATAGGAGACGGAGAACCCGAACCCGACTGGTACAAAAAATAAAAAATAACCGCTGATAACAGCACAAAAAAATAAACATTATGAACAATCACATTTACACAGAGTATTTTAAAGTAGTAAATTCACAACTATTTACATTCGGCAGTAAATTGAATGCTGAGCCATTAAAAGATATTTCATCCCCTAGCGATGAGAATATAAGCAATATTGCACTTAACATAATTAATGAAGCGAACAAATCAACAAGGTTCTGCTTCGAGCATCCATCGCATTTAGACCTTAATGAGGTTTATCACGCAATAAAAGAGAAATCGTTCTCCGATATTACAAACAATGTGTCTCAATGTATGTACGATACATACGGCTATAATCCCAAAATCAAGTCAGATACTTTATTCTTTATTGCAGAAATAGAAGATGTTCTATTATATGGCGAAAAAGTTGACGCAATTGCAATTGCTGTGGTTAACAAAAATGCAAAAATGTTATGTGGCGATAAACTTGGATTAGAGCAAGGATATAATATATGCGACATTGCAGAATTTGCATTAATAGTTAAGCAAGATGAAGATGGTGGCTATCGTGTATTTTCGTCTGAAAACACCATGTGGAAAAATGATTTTCTTGAGCTTGCTGTCTTGAAGGATCACTCCTATCAAACAAATGCATGGCTATCCTTTCTTAAATCATTTATTAATGATTATATGCCAGATGCATATGAGATTACCGACATTCAAATTGGAGAAATGCACGAGAAGGTATATAAATACTTCAAAGAAAAGGAAAGATTTGAACTAATTCAATTAATCCATGAAAATTCTTGGGAAGAAATGTTAGAACCATATATTAAAGAATATGAAGAAGCATATGATTTATCTCTTGAGAATAGTTTTGATATTTGTTCCGACACAGTCAAAAAGTATAAGAAAGCCTATACTCCAAAACTAAAATTAAAAGGTATTGAAATATCCTTTAAAAACGGCTTAAAGGACATTGAACAAGTAAAAGAAGGCGAATTTATATATTACAAAATAAAAGTAAGGAGAGAAAATGACTAGATATGTTTCTATACAAGCAACTTTATTATACATATACAGATTAAAGGGTTTTAGAGAATTAGCATTGGGAGAGGCATTGCTAGAGTGGTTAAGAGATGAACATCATATACACATAGTAATCAATGTAAAGTCCGCTGGAGATGATGTAGATAAACCAATTTGGTATTATTCATATGTTAATAGATTTGATAATTGTATGTCTGATGAAGCATTTAATTATCTCTCTGATGAAAAATTTGATTCTTATGAAGAAGCCCTTAATGCTTCATTAAGAACAGTTAAAGACTTAATATAAAGTAAAGAGAAAGATATGGCAAAAACAATATTTGTGAACGATTGCGCTGCCGATGGATGTCATCGCAAAAATTTAGGAGATGGCAAACAAATGTGTCAAGAGCATCAAAAAATGTATGATGAAGGCAAGCCTTTTAAAGGCTTTTACGGAAAAACAGTCTTAAAAAAAGAATTTCAGAAACAAAATAATAAGGAGGAATAATAAAATGACTACAGAAAAAATTGAAGAATTGAGTCCCTTGCAAAAGTACTTCAAAAAAATTCAGAAGCCAGCTGAGGAGTACTGTCAAGAGAACAAGATAGTAGATGAAAACAAAGAATTATATATAAGAGGTTTTCATCAAGGCTATGTGGAAGGCAAACTAGCAATACTAAAAATAGTAATAGAAGAATTAAAAAAAGAGAATCCAAATGTGTCAAATGTAATAAAAGAACACTATACAAATAACACAGATTTAAAAATAGGAGAAAAATAAAATGGAAAATTACCAAGAATTTAGAGAAAAGTACATTGATGTACTTGCAGAAGAAGATATTAAAGACTTGTATGAGTCTAAGTGGCAAAAAGAACATCAAGAAAAGGCAAATAAACGCCAAGAAGATATGGAGACTTATAAGAAGCTCGTAACTGAGGGAGTGGATGAGTTATTCCCTGTGCTTGAGAACTTGTCTCTTTCTTTGGCTCAAGCTAAAAAAAATGTGTATGACCGATTTAATACAGCTCTTGATTTAAAGAAAGACCTTTTCAGAGTAAAAGAAAGCCAATACAACCATACTTTTATTAATGAAAAGAAAAATAGGAGGATTACACTTGGCAATATTACCAAAGATGGATTTGACGATACAGTCAATGAAGGTATCCAAATGGTAAAAGACTATATTTCGTCACTTGCGACAGATGCAGCAAGTCAAGAACTAGTTAATACAGTTCTCCAGTTATTAAGCAAAGACAATAAAGGCAATTTAAAGGCTTCGAAGATAGTCACTCTTAATAATCTTGCTGCAAAATCGGACTCACAGCTATTTAAAGAGGGGGTGGATATCATCCAAAAAGCCTACACACCAGAGGTAAGCAAACAATACGTACGTGTTGAACGCAAGAACGAACACGGAATGTGGGTAAGTGTGCCACTAGGAATGACGGAGGTATAGTTATGAGAAAGATAATCTACTTTACTGCAGATAGCTTTGAGGGTGATGTTGAATTAAGATTTAATGAGCTTGGCGTGCTTTACTCTACCGACATGGGTAGAGCATCGCTAAGTCAAGAACAGCATGAGTACTTGGTAAAGAACATGCCAAGTAGAATTGAGGATGTTAAGAAATTCTTATCTAAGAGCCCAAACATGAAAGTAACTGAGATTCCTGAAGAGATTACTTTTGATATGTTCTGGAATAAATACGACGACAAAATAAACTCTTCCAGAAAAAATACAATGGTAAAGTGGCAGAAGATGACGGGAGTAGAACAGGCGAAGGCTTATGCTTTTATCGGACGCTATTTTGCAGCTCTTCCTATAAAAACTCGCAAAAAGTATGCTGAGACTTATTTGAATGCAGAATTATGGAACAATTAGGCGAAAATAAAGAGCTCGTATCTGTTGAGGATATTGCTGAACAAGTAAGTACAAATGAGGAATCTGCTGATTTGTATTTTGCTCGAGAAGGAATTGATATTGGCAGCTATGTTGCAAAAGGTCTAAGAAAGATTGATAAACTAATTAATAATAACAAAGATGAAAGTTAGAATTAGCATGAGACCAAGTGAATTTAAGGACTTTGTCGGACTTCTTAGGACTATGCTGGGACTTGAGGTAGAGTGTCCGAGAGATATAATACTTGGTGTTATTAATTGCGAGACATTGGAGAAAATGCTGGCTAAACACACTTTACAACTTCTTGCACCTCTTAAGAAAAAAACAGTAGTTACTTTTAACGAACTTGAGATAATTGCTTTTGCTACTGCAGATGACAAGTTTTTGTTTTCCCTGTCTAATTATGATGTGACTTATCTTGAAATTATTGAGCTGATTAATAAAGAGCATTTGAGGCTTAAAAATTATAGAGAAAATATGAAAGGAAATATGAGGATGCAGATGAGGGAATAAAAAAAGCCCTGCAAAATCGTGAAAGATAAGTACAAGGCAAAGAAGTGTGGAATTTCTAATGCAAATATACAATTATTTTTTACGATATGGGGTATACTAGAAAATATTTTTTAGAACGAGTAAAAGCTGTTAATGAATTATATTCATCCTTATCACAACAAGGAATATCCAATGAATATATATATCATAACCATATCAAAAATAATTATCATATTTCTAGAAGTACTTTTTATGAATATCTATGTATTGATTACGAAAAGGGGCTTATGGATATTGAAGAAAAAGAGCAATTACAATTAAATCTATTTGAAAGTTAACCGAGACATTTTAAGTCTCGGTTTTTTTATTTTTTATCCTTTTATCTCCCCTTTATTTATCTCGCCATCAATCTCAACATCTAAATACCTATTCTCATCATTCAATTCTTCGATATATGTACACTTAAATGTTATTTGATGATAATTTCCCTCGTCACTTTCAATGGGTATATCTTGTGATAACTTTAGAACGCCAAAAACAGGAGGCAATTTAATGCCTTTTAAACAGTCTTTAATCACCTTTAGAAAAGTAATATATTTCATTCCCTCTGCTCTTTGAGGTGAAAAGTTTTCTGTTTCATAATCATCATTATATAAAGCATGAATGATGATATAAGCAAGACCTTGGTCATAATCTATTGAATAATCAATATATACTGCAGGGAATGTGCATTCGTTCTCCTTGAGGTTTTGAGGTTGTCCTTTATATATGTCTATAATTTGAATAGGATCTACACCTTTAGCAATAAATTTTGATTTATTGCTCTCTAATACTTCTGTTATCTTATTAATTATTCTTTCCATTATCTGGCTGCATTTTCAATATCACGTACAATTAATTTTTCTATTCTAGTGTTTAGTTCTTCACTTTCGCCCATAAACCTACGTTGAGGGAGTTTAGCATCTCTACTGTGAGATTTTACCTTATATACCCTCCCTTTCCTGCTTTTTCTATTATGAGCCTTTATCTTTATAACTTTATCTAAACCCTCATTATGAGCTTCAGCATATGGAACATCTACACCAATGATAATTTTTGTAGGAGAAATAAGCTTTTTTCGAATAGCTCTCTTCAGTCTGCCACTATCTACTAATATCGCTCCGTTCTGACGTTTTTCGCCCCCTCTTCTTCTTCTTGAACGAGGTTCCCAAGCTTTGTTATCCCAATTCTGCTTAACAAATCTTTCTTTGCTAAAGTTTACCGCCTCTGTTGCTATTTTAGGCGGTAATTTACTTATAGCTTTAGATATGTTATCCATTAAAATTGCAAACTCTTTCATTAATATGATAGTTCAATATTACGCAAAACTCTTGTTAGTTTATCTTCGAACCATTCGGCAATTTCGTCACCATTCATATGTTGAAGTTCCGTGTTTTGTGTGTTAATACCACCCTTGTTGAAAGCATCAATATTTACGGTTATATTTCTAATCTGTTGAGCTGACCCAGTAACTTTTTCTGATTTATCTCCAATAGGAGCATTAGAATTATTATCATCAGAACTATCAATATTATTGCTATTGCTAGTAAATGGGTTTTCAGTAGTGTTTTGCGAATTATTTGCTCTAGACAATTTGACATCCTTCCAAGATTTGACAATATCAACAGCCATCTTCTTTGAGTCATCAACAAATTTAGCTCTATTAGCAGTTCTTTCTTTCTCAAGACGAGTAATTTCAATGCTTGATTTTGTTTTTATCTCTTGAGAGAGAATAGTCTTTGCATCAGAGAAATTACCTTTAAGAGCCTCTTTTATTGCCTTACCAACATTATTAAATAAAGTTCCAACAAACTCTCCAAAGCTCTTTATTTTATACCAAAAAAGTTGTATTGTGAACCAAAGCTCCTGAAATCCAAATTTCCATGTATTTACATATTGCTTGAATGAATTGACTAGAGTCGTTTTTACGGCATTCCATATCGTTGCCCATCCTTCGTACCTACGACTTAATGCTATAATCATCCCAATTAATAGCCCAATACCAACAATAATAATACCTATTGGGTTCGCTGCCATAGCTGCACTTACAGCCCAAATTGCTAATTTTATGCCCATAAGTATACCTGCAGCAGCTGCTAGTCCTATAAAAACTTCTCGCCATTGCCACATGAAAGATATTACATTTTGAATAACGGTTATTAAACGAGCTATTACATTAGCTATTCCTCCGATAAAATTCCGTATCTCTACTTTATTATTGTCAACAAAATCAACAAAAGCGGTCTTTAATTTATATATTGCTTGATATACAGGCATAAATGCAGTTTTAAATGATAGGAATATCGGTCCAATGCGCTCATCTAAATCTCCCATATCATTCTCCAGCTGTTTCATACGACCTTCTGGTGTTGCTGCAATAGCTTCATTCATTTTTCCTACGTTATTTTGAATAACTTGAGCTAATGTTGCTGCACGTTGTTGTTCGTTGCCATATTTAATCAGTTTTTTTTCTGCATCTGTAAAAGTAATACCTACTCTCTGTAAAATAGTCGTTTGCCCTTGCATTGCTTTTCCCATCATATTACCAATACCTACAGCATCTTCGCTATTAGCATTAAGTCCCTTTTGTTGAGCTAATAAATTATTCATGGCAGGAATAAGTACATCTAGACTTTTCTTATTATTTAAGAATGTAGCCATTTGCTGAGCTCCTGAAACAGTTACTTCATCTCCAATAATGCCTAAACGTTGTTGTTCAGAGGCAAGACGTATCACACTTTTCACCTGAGCATCTGTCGCATGCATTCTTTGCTTCATTATTGTTGTCAATTTCGTCTCTGCAAGAGTCTGAACAATACCCTCTTCTATAGAAGATTTGACATAATTTGTAAATCTATTTATAGCAAGACCAACTCCTGCTACAATTGCCGTTAGTGCAATATATGGATTTTTCAAAAGATTGATAGCATTACCGAGTCCTGGTATGCTATCTCTCATTTTGGAGAATGCCTGAATATGCGAAGTTTTGAGAGAATTAATTTTGCTTTTCATATCTGCTGTAGATTGAGCAACCGTTTGCTTAGCTTTATTAATGCTAGTAGTCATTCGGTCTTTCATTTCAAGCAATAATTCTACTTTTGATTGTGCCATATTATTCAGTTATATACAACGAAATGCCTTCAAGCGTCTCCATATTTGCTTTGAGAGCATTTGTTTTAATTAAATGCTTTAATTCAATTTTAGACTTAATAATTAGTTTGCCTCTATAGTTTAAGACAAAGTATTTTCGCCCAGTTAATTCGTGATATCCATCAGCTAATTCTATTGCTTTTCTTAGTTTAGTTAGCTTTCTTCTCTTTAAAAAATTGTTAAATAACTTCATTTTGATTGTTTTTTTTTGATTTATACTGTATATTTGCAATTCCTTGAGTGTGATAGTGTTTAAGTCGGGGTCTCCGTTCTAGGAGACGCAACGCGCACTATCACGCTCTTTTTTTTGTTATAGCATATAACTTTTCTTGCCCACTCTTGAACACTCCGACATTTACATTGTATTCATCTTTCCCTATTTTTAATGAGTAATAATTAAAATGATGGAACTTTGATTCATGTTCTAGCTTGACATCTTTTTTTAATAGCTTTAATTCTGGCAATATTTCAAGACATTCTTTTGCTAATATTTTATTACTACCTGAAGCGTGATTAATTATCTCTCTCACATCACTCATTGATACCTCTAATTTACCACTAACGAAGTTTTTTAATTCAATGCTAAACGGCTTATCACCCACTTTTTCTTTAGCCCACTCCATTACAACTTTATCATAGTATCTATTGACAGAACTTTTTGTATCTATATCTAGAACCTTCCATGCCTTATCAGGAATATCAATATAATAAGGATGTGTCTCAGGAAAGATTATGGACTCTTTTCCAAAATTTAATTGAAACATCTCTGGAATATCAGGCGCTATAATATCTTTATCAAGAGTCTCGGTGTAATTGTCTCCAGATAACTGATTTGCTTCACATCTACAACCAAAGTCATTTGGAGGCATATATATATCCCAAAATGGGTCATCATATCGTTTGATGATGCCATTTAATAAGGCATGACCTTCACGAGTATTGCTATCCATTACTGCTTCGTATTGCAAGTATGGCATATCTTCTTTGTTGGCTAGAATATCATTCCATTTTGAAGAAGCTTGACTTGCTGCAACAGCTTGGTTATATTCGCTCCTCAACCAGTTCTCATTATATTTCCCTGTAATATCTTGTACAATGTCCTTAAATTCATCGAATGTACGAATATGCGAACCATCTCTTAGTGCTTCTGATATATCTTTCAACTCTTGATAGTTTTTTGCTGCTGAGAAATGATAGATATTTTTGGTGAAGTTATCAAGTGTTTTGAAGTCAGTAGAATTCCATTCAGTATCAAGGATATTTTTATTATAACCTTTCTCGGTACCGCTGATTAACTGTTTAGCCGTCAAACGGATTAACTCTCTATCTGATTCTATTTTTTCACCATCATAAATCTTTTTAGCAAGCTGTTCTGTGATGCTAGAAAAAGTATCAATTTTCTCTGTACCTTTAGCTTGAGGATATTGTGATGAGCAACATTTAGAAAGCGGATATAATTCGGGGAGTAAGTTTCCGCATAGCTCACTCCCTAGCGAAAACCCTTTGTTAATGCTACTGGTTTATTTTGTTCTTCCTTCTGAGGTTTCTTCTCGCCAGCTATTGGGACATTAAATGTTTTGCTTATCCATTCAGATGGGACATCATATTTTACGAGTATTTGATTAACTATATTCCAGTGGTCAGTTAATGACACCTCGAAAGATGTATCGAATAAAAACTTATCATTCTCGGGATTTATATCCCAACCCCAATATTGCATGATTGGCAGCAATTGTTCATTGACAATAAATTGAATCATTCTACGGTCGCTTTCAGCAATCTTGTCATCTAGATTTTTCTCATGAACTTCTGACTGACTTTTAGAACTTCCATTGTCTGTTATCATAGTTCCTCCAGTTATTGGCTTAGCTAATTCACCATTGATACGCTCAATTTGTTTGTCGTATACCTGATAAGAATCACTTCCTGCAAAAGGTTTAATATCTATGGATGTTCCTTCGGGTAACACTGCTCTAGCTGCTTCTCCTAATGCATTAAGCATTGTTCTTACTTTAGCAATATCAGTTGGAGATGAACTAGTAGTAGTCGCAGTTAAGAGAGGCATTCCGAACTTCTCGGCGAATTCAGCCCATGATTGCTGAGCATTTCTTTTCCAAATAAGCAATCCGCATAAATTTGATAGAAGACCTAAATCGTTTTTATCTCCACAATGAATAATTGTATTTTCAAAGCCTTTAGAAATATCTATTCCCTTATCTCCTGAAGCTTCAAATAATACGATTTGCTTTCTACCAATAGTGTTACGTCTTGGAATTAGTGAGAATTCCATTTTTGTAGGATCCACTAATTCCAAAAGTGTGTAACCTTTAAAAATGCTATCCAAAACATTATCAACAAGGGAATAAAACCAAGCAGAGTTAAATAATTCTGTCTTTTCTTGATTAATTTGACTACTTTTTTTATCAATAATAGAAAACCCATATCCTGTCGTTGCTGCTTTTCTCAAACCTATTTGTGAAATCAAATGACCATCCATATAAAGATTATCATATAAGTCTTGCAATATATAATTACGAGGAGTAGTTATATCATTAGCCATAGCTAAAGCATTACGCCATTTGTTTATTTCTGCCCTGTTTAAATCTTTGAATTCATTAACTATTTGCGTAACAACCGTATTGTTACTATTACTTTTTTTAGCCATTAGTATTTGTTATTTGTAGGTTTATAAAGAGATTCTATTATTATATCACCAGTATAATCTTCAATATTTTTTTGTGGAAGGGTACAAGATAATGTTCCTTTTCCTACTGGTTTAAGCCAATCCAAAGCATCTCCGTATCTTGTCTCTCTTGTTTCAGGGATTCTTTTTGGTGCTTTTTTTGACCACAAATGATATAACATTATGTCAATAGTTATCATGACAATATAGAAGTTTCTATCTAATCCAGTTGAGGCAAATATTGCATCAGTATCATAGCGACCACCTATATTTTCTTTAATTTGACTGATTGCCATTTGCTCTGCAGTAATAATTGCGGTACTATTATTCAAGTCTTCAACGCCTAGCATTGCTAATATTTCTTCCCTTACTTGAACTTCAAAATCTGTATCCTCAATAAATATCATATTAAAATCTGTTTTTTGATGAATTAATAATTTCTTCTCTTGATGTGATTTGTACAGGGAATTTGTCGATACGAGTGTGTTTTTGTAACATCCAAATTGCTCCTTCGTCTGCGTCGGGTCCGTCATCATGTCCCGACATTCCTTTTTCAATAGATAAAGTTTGGTCTATCCCTGTTTTCATATCTTTATCATTTTCAAGCAAAAGATTGTAGTATACAAATCCTCTCTCCCATAAAGGAGAAACAGCTTCTATTCGTTGGAATTTGTCAGGCTTTTTCCTTTTATCTCCAATAATAGGCAGTTGATACCCTCTTATGTCACCTTCTGTAGTAAATTCATCAAGTAATGTGTCTTGGAGAAAGTTAGCTTCCATGTAGTAATTACAGACAATGTCTTTTTCTAGCATTTCTTCATAGAAGTCATACATCCATCTTACCATTTCGGCAACGGAACATTGACGTACAAAAGCTCTTAAATTATGTAATTCTCGTCCTATTTTACCCCAAGCTTTAATCGCTTTATAGTCGTTCTTTCTAGAGCTTTTAAAGGATGGGTCACAATAGACTATTATCTGTTCATATTTGTGAAGAGGAAGAGGCTTTTTGTATTTTATCCAGTCATTTTTAAATACTGTACCCTCTTTAATTGGGTTGTTCATCATCTCTTTCTGAAAAGAGCGATAACCCATGAACTCCTCCATTGATTTTATTTCAGCTTTCGTCCATTTTGCAGACCAAGATATATTGCCGTTATTATCATATGCATTAACTTGCGATACGTAAACACCTTCAGTTGCTGCGATATTAGCAAGCACACTAGTTTTACTAATTAAATTACCAACCATTATGAATCTGCCACGCCCACCATCTAATGCCCCGAATAGAGCTTCCTTAATCCAGTCGGTTAATTTTCTTACCCTAGATTCATTTTCACATAATGTATCATCGTCCAAGTCATCAATTACTATATAGTCAGGTCTCTTGTTTTTATATCTCAACCCTCTTGGGGATTGCCCGCGACCACGAGCAAAGAAAGCGCATCCGTCTTGAGTTACAAATTGACCTTCCGACCAATATCCAGCACAATATTGTTCACCAAAGTCTGAGATGTATTTCTGATTGAATTGGAGCTCAGCTTGAAGGTCGGCGAGTAACGTTTGTGCATTATCCTCACTTTTGCCAACAAGAACCATAACGTTAAGTTCTCTTTGTTCTTGGCATTTAAGCCACATCGGAATACCAATGTCAAAATGGACACTCTTTGCATGACCTCTAGCCCATTTAAAAGCAGCCTTTATATTTTTGCTTCTGAGGATTTTGTTTGCAGCTTTAATATGAAAAGGAGCACATTTAGTGATTTCTCCTGTGTCTGAGTTTTCACAATAATGTGGGAAATAATACTCGAAAAAAGCACTATAGTCAGCACGTAGCATTTTTATCCTAGTGGCTCTTTGCTGAGGATTTTCTACATTTCGAATATTAGTTCTATTGCGAACTGTAACACACCACTCTTTCCATCTCTCTAAATACTCATTTGCTTCTGTCATATTATTGTTTTTTATTGAAGCAGTCTCCAATATATAAATCTTGATATTTGTTAATTAAACTCTCTAACTCTGGAGTAATTTCTGCATCAAAATCAGATCGATTACTTAACCATTTTCCAAAGCCAACAAATACTTCAATAACATCAACAACGCTTGCCTTTTTATCTAATTTAGATATCATTGTTGCGATTTTACTCAACCTATCACCTAGTCCATTCAGTAAAGCATCGTCATTACTTTCGCTCACTTTAGTAAGAATTCTATCTATTGCAAGTAATGCTTTGTTGACTAATTCTGGTCTAGTGATATTTTCCGCTGCACGCCTTTCTATCCATTTCCCATCTGTAATCCATCTGGCAATTGTAGCACGATTAACACCTACTTTCTCTGCAATTGCTTTTTGATTTTCACCTTTTAGAAAATATAATCGTGCAATTTCTTTCTTTTGTTCTAAGTCCTTTTTTGCCATATGTGTTTTCAATTTTGCCTGCAAAATTAAAAACCTAACTATTTGAAAACTAATATTGATACATAGGTTGGATGAATCAATTCAAGGGTTGGACTCTTTCTTGGCTTGAGCAAATTTCATATATACTTTTGCATTGTCTAAGACGAAAAATAATACAATGGCAAAGCAAAGTAAAAAAGTAGGAAAAGTATATCTCTATGGAGAAATCAATGAGTGCAACGAAAATTCTGCGGTAAATTTTATGCGAAGATATAAAGACGCATCTAATGGAGCTGATGAAATGAGATTACACTTGCATTCTGTAGGTGGTAGCTGCTTCGATGCAAATGTGATATGTAATACTATTGCTCAAAGTTCTGTTCCTTGCGATGTATATATAGATGGTATTGCTGCTAGTATGGCAAGCATAATAATGCTTTACAGTAGAAAAACATATATGGCAGAAAATGCCTTTATCATGATTCATTCGCCGTGGACAGCTATTGTGGGAACAGCAGAGGATTTAGAAAAAGCAGCTAAATTATTAAGAAGTCTATGTGAAAATGCTATTGAGGCATACAGTAAGAGAACAAAAAAAACACCAGAAGAAGTAGCTGAATGGCTAATAGGTGATAATTGGTTTTCTGCTAAAGAAGCATTAGCAGAGGGTCTGATAGATGGTATTGTTGAAGACGTCTCTTCTTTACCCGAAATACAATTAGAAGAAGAAATAAGAAATAGCTCAGTAGGTGCTATATACAGACACTACAAAGCTACATTAATTAATAACCAAAAAGTAGAACAAATGGACAAAGCAAGTCTTATTAAAAAGTTTAATTTAGAGGGTGTAACAGTAGATTCAAGTGATGCTGATGTTGAAGCTGCTCTTGATGCTAAAATGCAAGCTAAAGATGCTGCTGTTATGGCTGCTAAAGACAATCAAATTTCTGATATTGTTGGAACAGCAATAGAAGAAAAGAAAATCACAGAAAAACAGAAGGACACCTATCTGAACATAGGCAAAACATCTGGAGTCGAAGCATTAAAAGCAGTACTAGGTGATATAAAACCTCAAATGAGTATATCATCAGTCATTAATGCAAATAATCAAAGTCAGTCCCAAGACGAAGTACGTGCAAGTTGGAATTTTGACAAGTGGCAAGAAAAGGATCCTAGAGGATTGGAAAAAATGGAAAAGGAGGATAATAAAGCATTCATGCTATTATATCAAGCAAAATATTCCAATTAATAGCTATTTAAAAACATTTTAAACAACATAACATGAAAAAAACAATTTTTATTTTAATGGCAGTTTTATTCAACTGCATAACAGGAGGAGTCCTTGCTGCAGCAGTAGGATTCGCTCCGCTATATGGAGCGTTAGCACTTAACGCTGTTGGCAGTCTATCGCACGTAATGCCTGCAAACGTAATGCCTGTAAATGTCTATACGGAAGTATGGACAGGAGAGGTAGTCAAGCAATTCTCACACGCAGAACAAGGCTCATTTATGGATGGTGTCCCTGACTTTTCTCGGTATGCGGAGAATGACATCATACATTTAGCTGAAGCTGGCGTTGACCCTGATGTATTAATTAATAATACAACATATCCAATTCCGATTCAGGAAACAACAGATGGCGATTTACCTATATCATTAGACAAATATCAAACAAAGGTAAGTTCTGTTACAGATGATGAATTATACGCATGTTCATTTGATAAAATATCACTAAGAAAAGAATCACATGGTAATGCCATCGCCGAGAAAAAATTCGATAAAGGAATACATGCTTTCGGACCAGCAAGCAATACAGCTAAAACACCTGTAATATTTGCAACTGGAGAGCTAGTTGATGGCAGAAGAATATTATTAAAGAAAGATATCATAGCACTGAAGAAAGCTTTTGACAAAGCAAAGGTTCCTGTATCTAATCGTAGGTTAGTGTTATGTCCAGACCATATAGCAGACATTCTTAATCAAGACCAAGTATTCCAAAGTCAATACTACGATTACTCTTCTGGAAGAATTGCAAGAATGTTTGGATTTGATATATATGAATATGTAAATAATCCTATATATACTGTAACTGGGACAAAGAAATCTTTTGGTGCTGTTGCTGAAGAAGGCGAATATCAAGCATCTATTGCATTTCATGCTCCAACAATGTTTAAAGCAGCTGGCAGTACAAAAATGTATTTCTCAGAAGCAAAAACAGACCCTCAAAACCAACGTAACTTGATTTCATTTAGACATATGTTCATTGCATTGCCAAAAACGCAAAAAGCAATTGGTGCTATTGTTAGTAAAAATTCATAGGAGATTAGGATATGTCAAATAAAACAACGAAAGAAAATAAGACAAAGACTGTTACTGCAAAACCAAATGGTTCTGCAGTAACAGAAACTTCAACAAGTTCGCCAACAGAACAAAGTCTAAATTCGGAAAATCCAGAGAATCCAAACGTAGACTTAAATGTCCCTGGTACTTCTCCAGCAGTAACAGAAACTTCAACAAGTTCGCCAACAGAACAAAGTCTAAATTCGGAAAATCCAGAAAATCCAAACGTAGACTTAAATGTCCCTGGTACTTCTCCAGCAGTAACAGAAACTTCAACAAGTTCGCCAACAGAACAAAGTCTAAATTCGGAAAATCCAGAGAATCCAAACGTAGACTTAAATGTCCCTGGTACTTCTCCAGCAGTAACAGAAACTTCAACAAGTT
>Ga0316605_10000441_pt1 | contig 29077 bp, 25 predicted proteins | sample OWC_soil_day20_n_FD_207666 | JGI IMG/M metagenome (GOLD analysis project Ga0316605, IMG submission 207666) | Wetland soil microbial communities from Old Woman Creek delta, Ohio, United States - OWC_soil_day20_noCT | ecosystem: Environmental > Terrestrial > Soil > Wetlands | place: USA: Ohio...
GGTGTTGCCCGCCAGTTATCTGTGCCGGTTGGGCAGGTGATTGCCATATACGCCCGAGAGAACGGTGCTGGCATGGCCTTTGAGCTTGAGTCTTCGGCGGTTTCTGCCGGTCGCCCGGGGCTTGAGGTGGCAGCGGAATCTTCGCATGAGCCTTCCGGGCATGAATCACCACCACCAAAGCCAACTGGCGGCCGTCCTGGCTTGAAGCGCATCAAGTAAGCATTTTTTTTGCGTACTTCCGGAGAGCGCGTTGCGCCTGCCGATAAATAATATTTATCGATACATTTGAAATTAACGTTTGGTGCACCGCCACATTTTCCCTATAATCCCCCGAACACGAACATGCAGTGGCCCCAATCCGCTGTGTGCCCAATCGGAAGAGCACTAAGCCGCTCGACCGTCCAGTTGGCCGGATTCAAAGCTCTGGCCGCGCCGTGAAGGTTGCTGTTTTCCGGGCTCGCAAGGCCGCGGGGTGGCAACCAGACTCAAGCCACTATTTCCATTGACCGCTATCTGGGTTCGTTCCTGGGCTGCGGCTTTGAGACTGGGTGGCGCCTGTGGTTTCTTGAATGTGCACGGATGGAGTTCGCGCGGATGGAAATGTTGACTAGCTTGGCGATTGCCGGTGGGTTCATGCTGCTGCTCGGCGTTGTTTTGGCGCTGGCACTGGCTTTGGCTGACCGGAAACTTTATGTTTTCGAAGATCCCCGCATTGGGGAAGTCGAGGAGATGCTGCCCAAGTCGAATTGCGGCGCCTGTGGCAATGCCGGGTGTCGTGCTTTCGCTGAACTGGTGGTAGCGGGCAAGATACAGCCGTCGCAATGCACGGTCAGTTCGCCTGAGCAGCGTGAGGCAATTGCCGGTTTTCTCGGCGTTGATGCCGGCGATGCGGAAAAGCGCGTGGCGCGTCTGGCCTGTGGCGGCGGCAAACAAGTTGCCTACTTGCGTGCCCAATATTCCGGCCTGAAAACCTGTCGTGCCGCCTCTGTCGTAGGCGGTGGCGGCAAGGAATGCGCCTGGGGTTGTCTGGGCTTGGGCGATTGCGTCAGCGTCTGCAATTTTGGTGCCCTGTCGCTTGATCGCTACGGTCTGCCACAAGTCGACGCCGATAAATGTACGGCCTGTGGCGATTGTGTCGATGTCTGCCCGAAAGACCTCTTTTCCATTCAGCCCATCAGTCACCAGCTCTGGGTCGCCTGTAAGAACCATGCCGATGGCGAGACCGCCGAAGCAGCGTGCGAAGTCGCTTGCACGGCCTGCGGACGTTGCGTGACCGATGCCGGTGGCGAAATGCTGCAACTTCAAGATAATCTGGTCGTCATCGATTATTCGCAAAACGAACATCTGGCCAGAAAGGCCATCGAGCGCTGCCCGACTGGCGCCATTGTCTGGTTTGAAAACCCCAATCTTTCCGTCAAGGGCGCTGCCGCCCGCAAAATCCTGCGTCAGCAACCGCTGCCGATTCTGAATTAAGGAGTGTCACTCATGATCAAAAAGCTCAAGGAACTCAAGTTGCTCGATCGCAGCGGTGCAGCTGCCCAGAAGCGCGCAGTGAAATATCCCGGTGTGCGCGACGCCGTCGATGGCAATACGGCCATTATTCATGTCGAGCGTGAATCTTCGGATGCCGCTGGCGCTTACCCGATTACCCCGTCGACCCAGATGGGTGAATACTGGGCAGAATATGTTGCTGAAGGCCATCTCAACATCTCTGATCGGCCGCTCATCTTTATCGAGCCGGAATCCGAGCACGCCGCAGCCGGTGTTACCGCCGGCATGTCGATGACCGGCCTGCGTGCCGTCAATTTCTCCTCGGGGCAGGGCATTGCCTTCATGCACGAGTCGCTTTATGCTGCTGTCGGCAAGCGCCTGCCTTATGTGCTTAACATGGGCTGCCGCGCCATTACCAAGGTCAGCCTGAACGTGCACGCGGGTCACGACGATTACCACTGTATCGACGACACCGGCTTTATTCAGGTCATGGCCAAGAATGCCGAAGAAGCGGCTGACCTCAACCTCATTTCGCGCAAGACTGCCGAGCTGTCACTCAACCCGGCCATTGTTGGCCAGGATGGCTTCCTGACCACGCACCTGATCGAATGCGCCAACCTGCCCGAGCGCGCACTGGTGGCCGAGTTCCTCGGCAAACCTGATGACATCATCGATACGCCGACGCCTGCGCAGGAAATGCTTTACGGCCCGAAGCGCCGCCGCGTGCCGGCCATTTGGGACGTTGATGTGCCAATGGTTTCCGGTACGGTGCAGAACCAGGATGCTTATATGCAGGCGACTGCTGGCCAGCGTCCTTATTTCTTCGATCACATTGAAGATATTTTTGACCAGTGCGCCGAGGAATACGGCGAACTGACCGGTCGCCAGTACAGCCGTATCAACAGCTATCGTTGCGAGGATGCCGAGTACGTCATTTTCGGCATGGGCAGCATGATTGTGCAGGCCGAGGCTGTCGCCGACTACTTGCGCGAAACGCGCAAACTCAAGGTGGGCGTGGTCAATCTCACCATGTTCCGGCCGTTCCCTGGCGATTTGCTCGGTCATTACCTCAAGGGCAAGAAGGGCGTGGCAGTGCTCGAGCGTACCGACCAGCCTTTGGCCGAGGATTTGCCACTCGTTCGCGAAGTACGTTCCGCCTTGATCAAGTGCCTGGAAAATGGCGCTGCGCAGGGTTCTGCACGTCCTTATCCCGAATATGCGGCAATGACAACCGCCGAAATGCCGCAACTCTATTCCGGCTGTTATGGATTGGGTTCGCGCGATCTGCAACCGGAAGCCCTGATTGGCGCCATTGAGAATATGTTGCCGGATGGCCAGCATCGCCGCTTCTTCTACCTGTCCATCGATTTTGTGCGCGCGCCCTTGAATCCCAAGGACGAAATCCACCAACAAAACCTGCAGGAAGCCTATCCGGCCATTCGCGAGCTGGCCGTGCGTGGCAGCGAGAACCCCAATATTCTGCCCAAGGGCTCGGTGACGGTGCGCATGCACTCCGTGGGTGGCTGGGGCGCCATTACCACCGGCAAGAACCTGGCTATGACCCTGTTCGAATTGCTGGGCTGGGACATCAAGGCCAACCCGAAATATGGTTCAGAAAAGAAAGGCCAGCCGACTACCTATTACCTGTGTGCAGCGCCGGAGCCGATTCGTGTCAATTCCGAATATCTTTTCGTCGATGTGGTGTTGTCACCCGATCCCAACGTGTTTGGCCACTCCAACCCGTTGTCCGGTCTCAAGAAGGGCGGCGTCTTCATCATCCAATCCACTCAGGGCGACGAAACCTGGGCCAGCTTCCCGGTCTGGGCGCAGAAATTCATTGTTGATAACGATATCAGGGTTTATTACATCGACGCTTTCCAGGTCGCTCGTGAAGAAGCTGGTTCGGCCAACCTGATGCTGCGCATGCAGGGCAATGTCTTCCAGGGCGCATTCTTTGCTGCGTCGTCGGTAATGTCCAATGCCAAGCTGACGGAAGAGGCTCTTTTCCGTGCCATTGAGGCGCAGCTGGAATCCAAGTTTGGCGCCAAGGGCAAGTCTGTGGTGGAAAACAACCTGCGCGTCGTGCGTCGTGGCTTTACCGAAATGACCGAGATCACCAACAAGCAAGTTGGTGTGACCCGCAAGGCGGCTCCCAAGAAGGCCGCTGGTAGCTTGCCCATTCTGCTCAAGCAAATGCCGGAAGGCGATGGTCGCGTGGCTGACATCCACCGCTTCTGGGAGCAAACCGGTAGCTTCTATCTGTCCGGCAAGGGTTCGGACAATCTGGTCGATCCTTTCATCGGCGCTTCGCTGATGCCGGTGGCGACCGGTATTTTCCGCGACATGACCGGTATCCGCTTCGATCATCCGGATTGGGTGGCAGAAAACTGTACTGCTTGTGGCAGCTGCTATACGGTTTGCCCGGATTCGGCTATTCCCGGACTGGTCAGCACGGTTGCCGACGTCTTTACCACCGCGATCACCAGCATAGAAACCGGCGGTACGCCGACCCGTTACCTGCGCCGTGCTGTGCGCACGGTCGAAAAGAAGCTGCGCGCCATGATTGATGGCGATGGTGTTGCCGTGCGACCGCTCATTGATAAGGCCATCGAAGCCACCATCGCCGAAGCCGAAGCGACGGATCGCGCCAAGATGACGGAAGAGTTTGAATCCCTCAAGGCGGTGATTGGCAACTTCCAGTTTGCCACTACCAAGCCCTACTGGACGAACAAGGAAAAGAAGGGCAAGGGTTCCGGCGGACTCTTCTCGATTACCGTCAATCCCTACACCTGCAAGGGCTGTATGCTCTGTATCAATGTTTGTGAGGATGATGCCCTGAAGGCGGTGACGCAGACCGAAGATTCCATCGAGCGTTTGCGCAAGGATTGGGATTTCTGGATGGACCTGCCGACGACACCCAAGGAATTCAGCCGCATTGACAGTCTGGACGAAAAGATTGGCGCGCTGGAAACCCTGCTGCTCGACAAGACCAACTACAACTCGATGAAGTGTGGCGATGGTGCCTGTCTGGGTTGCGGTGAAAAGACCATCATTCACCTCTTCACCTCGACGGTGTCGGCGCTCATGCAGCCGCGCGTCAAGTCTTTCGTTGAGAAGCTCGACGATCTGATCGTTCGCCTTGAACAGCATATGCGCCTGAAGCTGGCTTCTGCGGTCGATTTGACCGACACCAGCGCAGTCCTCAAGGCGGTCGACGCAGCCGACCAGAAGGATATGACGCTATCTTCACTGGCTGCCAGCCTGACCGCCGGCAAGGCTTCCAAGCCGCTCGACCAAGCCTGGGTGCGCAACATGGCGCAACTGCTGGAAAAACTGAAGGATCTCAAGTGGCGTTATGTCGAAGGCCCGACCAAGCGTGGCCGTGCCGACATGGGTATGGTGAACTCGACGGGCTGTACCTCGGTGTGGGGTTCAACCTGGCCTTTCCATCCCTACCCCTTCCCCTGGACTAATCACCTGTTCCAGGATTCGCCTTCGGTCGCCATGGGCTTGTTTGAAGGTCACATGGTCAAGATGGCGGATGGCTTCAAGGCCGTTCGTCTGGCCGAGAAGGAACTGGCCGGGGATTACCTGCCGGCGCGCGATGACGATTTCTTCAATCGCTTTGACTGGCAACAGTTTTCCGAAGAGGAATGGCATCTGTGTCCGCCGGTGGTTTCCTTGGGCGGTGACGGTGCCATGTACGACATCGGCTTCCAGAATCTGTCGCGTGCCATGATGTCCGGCATGCCGGTCAAGATAATGATCGTCGATACTCAGGTCTATTCCAACACTGGTGGCCAGGCCTGTACTTCCGGCTTTATCGGCCAGGTCTCCGACATGGCGCAATATGGTGCGGCCCAGCACGGCAAGCAGGAAATCCGCAAGGAAATCAGCCTGATCGCCATGGCGCACCGCTCGGCTTATGTGCTGCAAGGCAGTCTGGCCAACGTCAATCATCTGCTCGAAGGCTTTATCGACGGCCTCAACAGCCGCCGTCCGGCCTTGTTCAATGTCTATGCCGTTTGCCCGCCGGAACACGGCATTGGCGACGATGTGAGCATTCAGCAGTCCAAGCTGGCGGTCGAGGGACGTGCCTACCCGTTGTTCCGTTTCAATCCGGACGACGGCATTGTCTTCAGCGATTGTGTCAGCCTGGAAGGCAATCCGGCGATGGAGCAGGATTGGCCGACTTACAGCCTGCGCTACGTCGATGAAAAGGGCGCCGAGCAGAACATGACCGTGCCGATGACCTTTGCCGACTTTGCGGCGACCGAAGCGCGCTTCTCCAAGCACTTCAAGAAGGCACCGCCGGAAACCTGGAATGACAGCATGATCCAGCTGGCCGAATTCCTGGAACTCGATGCTGGTGAGCGCGAAGGCCTCTTCCCCTATATATGGGCGACGGATGCCAAGAACCGCCTGATCCGGCTCATCGTTTCGTGCGAAATCGTCAAATCCACCGAGGAGCGCCGCAACTACTGGCGTCAAATCAAGGATGTGGCGGGCGTTGGCAAACCCGCTGGCGGTGGCGATGGTGCCACGGTCGAACAGGTGCGTGCCGAACTGATCAGCAAGATCAATGCTGCTCTGGGCGGTGACGGGGGCAGCAGTGTAGCGCCGGCAGCCGCCGCCGCGCCGGCTGCTGGTGCAGATTCCGGTGTTTCCGGTTACGAGCCGGCCTGGGTTGATTCGCCGGAGTGCACGGCTTGTGACGAGTGTATCAATCTGGCGCCGAAGGCTTTCGCCTACAACGACCAGAAGCAGGCTTATGTCATCAACGCCAAGGGTGCCAAGTACGCCGATTTCGTCAAGGCGGCCGAGAAATGCACGGCGAGTTGCATTCATCCGGGAACCCCGTGGGACAAGAGCGAGCCGAATCTCGACAAACTCATCGCCCGCGCGGCCAAGTTCAACTGAGCAGGATTACTGGATACTGATCGAATAAGATGAAGTTCCTATCCTTCATGCGGGGTGAAGTCTTCGAAAGAGGAATTCACCCCCCGGAAAACAAACAGACGGCCGAGCAGCCGATCAAGCGCATGCCCTTTGCACCGCGATTGATCGTGCCCTTGTCCCAGCATATCGGGCAGCCGGCCAAATCCATCGTTCGGGTTGGTCAGGAGGTGGTGCGCGGGCAGTTGATCGCGGAAGCTGATGGCTGGCTCTCCGTGCCGCATCATGCGCCAGCTTCGGGTGTTGTCGAGGCCGTCGAGTTGCGTCCAAGCGCTCGCGGCCCGTGGGCCGAGAGCATTGTCATTCGCGTCTTTCAGGGTTCGACCCAGGAAGTGCTGGCGGCAAACCCGCGCGACATGGACAGCCTTGATCCGGATGCCATCATTCGTGCCGTTCAGGAAACCGGCATGGTTGGTCTGGGCGGGGCGGCTTTTCCCAGTCACGCCAAGATGGCTGTGCCCAAGGGGTCGACTGTGCACACCCTGGTCATCAACGGTTGCGAATGCGAGCCCTACCTGACCTGCGACCACCGCGTCATGGTTGAGGAAGCGAACGATCTGATCCGGGGTATTCGTTACGCCATGCGGGCGACCGGGGCGGTGCGCACGGTGATCGGCATTGAGGACAACAAAATGTCGGCGGTGGCGGCGATTCGCGATGCTCTGGCACGCCAGAATATCGCACCGACCGAAATTGCTGTTGAGGACGTGCCGACCAAGTATCCGCAAGGTGCCGAAAAGATGCTGATCATGGCCTTGTTCGGAGTCGAGGTGCCTTCAGGTGGCTTGCCTCTGCACTTCGGCATAGTCGTGCTCAACGTTGGTACTCTGGCGGCCTTGGGTCGCCTGTTGCCGGCTGGCGAAGGTCTGGTCGAGCGGGTGGTGACGGTGACTGGCCCCGGTGTGGCGCGGCCGGGCGACTACCGCGTACCGCTCGGTACGCCGATGAGCTTCCTGCTCGATTATGCTGGTGCGCCGGCCAAGTCGCGTCAGGTCATCCTCGGTGGCCCGATGATGGGGCAGTCTGCTGCTTCGCTCAATGTGCCGGTGACCAAGGGCGTTTCCGGCCTGCTGGTGATGCGCGACATCGAACTGGCAGAGCGCGAGAAGCAGAAAACCTACCCCTGCATCAAGTGCGGCGAGTGTATTGAATCCTGTCCGATGGGGCTCAATCCATCGGCGCTCGGCATGCTGGCCTCCAAACGTTTGTACGAAGAGATGGGCAGCCAGTACCACCTCGGCGATTGCTTTGAATGCGGTTGTTGCTCCTATGTCTGCCCGTCGGGCATTCCGCTGGTGCAACAGTTCCGGATTGCCAAACAGATCTTGCGTGAAAGGGCTGTGGCATGAGCGCCAAAATCGAAATCCGCACTGCGCCCCATATCAAGGGGCCGGTGACAGTGGAAACCATCATGCGGCATGTGGTGTATTCGCTGCTGCCGATTTGTGCTTTCTTTATCTACCAGTATGGCATTTCGGCTGCCACTCTGATTGTGGTGGTGACGGCGAGTTGCCTCTTGGCAGAGCGCCTGTTCGTCAAACTGGGCGTGCAATCCGGCGATAGTTCGGACTTCTCTGCCACCATTACCGGCATCTTGCTGGCACTGACCGTGCCGCCGGGCTTCCCGCTCTGGATGGGGGTGGTGGCCGGCTTTGTCGCCATTGGTTTGGGTAAGGCGCTTTTTGGCGGCATCGGCTTCAATGTCTTCAATCCGGCGCTGGTCGGTCGCGCTTTTGCGCAGGCTGCATTCCCCAGCGCCATTGCCACCTATACGCCGTCTTTCGTGCAGGGGCGATTCACCGAATTCATTCCGTCCTCGCTGGCCTTGCCTTTCATGACCCCGGCTGATAGTGCTGCTTGGGCGATGGGTTTGAAGATCGATTCATGGACAGGGGCGACACCCTTGGCGCAATGGAAATCGGACAAAATTATTGCGCCCTTGATTGATTTGCTGACCTCGTTGGCGGGCCACATGCCGGTTGGACCGGCGCCCATGCTGATTATCATCTGCGGCGCCTATCTGGCAGCACGGCGCTTCATGGACTGGCGCATCCCGATTGCCACGGTCGGCGGCGCCTGCCTGACCGGCTGGATTCTTTTCACCATCGATCCAGTGCGTTATCCCGACCCCCTCTTTATTCTGCTCTCTGGCGGCCTGATGCTGGGCGCGGTCTATATGGCGACCGATATGGCGACCTCGCCAGTGACGCCCCGCGGTATGTGGCTGTACGGTGGCCTGATTGGTTTGCTGACGGTCGTTATTCGCTTCTACAGCGGTTTGCCGGAAGGGGTGATGTACGCCATCCTGATTGCCAATGCGGTGACGCCACTTATCGAGCGCATCACGCAGCCTACGCCGTTCGGCAAGGGCATCATGCGAAAACCCAAACGCAATGCGGCCTATCAGCTGACGCCGGAATATCTGTCCAAAATTGAATCGGATGCCGCCAAGGATCTGAAAGCACCGAGGGGCAGGAAATGACTGAATTGAACACACAAACAAGTGAAGAGGCTGCACCGCCCAAGGCCGCAACGCCTACCGGGTCAATGATCGCGACTCTGGGGCTGGTTGCGGCGATTTGCGGCTTGATTATCGTTGGGGCTTATCAGCTCACTCTGGATGCTGTCGAACAGAACAAGGTCATCAAGGAAAGGCGCGCCGTTGAAAAGGTGATGCCGGATGCCAAGTCGGTTGTTGGCTACTACGTTTTCGACGACCAGAAAATTGAACCGGTTGAAAATGTCGACAAGGAGCCGAAAAAATATCCGGCCGCTAAGCTGAAGTTCTTTGCCGGTTACGATGCTGCCGGAACACTGCTCGGTATCGCGGCCGAGGGTAGCGCCAAGGGCTACGCCGATCAGGTACGGGTGATGTTTGCCTACTCGGAAGCCTGTCAGTGCATCAATGGCATGACGGTGGTCTCGATGAAAGAGACGCCGGGCATCGGCGACAAGGCCGACCCGACCAAGGAAGACATTGTTGACAAGCAGTTCATGAAAAATTTCGTGGCGCTTGATGTCAAGTTGGCACAGGACATGAAGGCGCTGGCGAATGAAGTCAAGACGGTCAAGCATGGCAGGAAAGCCAATCCATGGGAGATTGACGCCATTGCCGGCGCGACCATCACTTCCAAGGCAATTGGCAAGGGCATTAACGCGTCAGCGCAAGCCTTGCTGCCCAAAGTGGTGCCCAATCTGGACAAGATCAGGAGCAAGAAGCCATGAGTACCTCGACAACACTTGAACAGTTCATGGAGGGGATCTGGAAACAGAACCCGACATTCGTGATGGTGCTGGGCATGTGCCCGACCCTGGCGGTGACAACTTCGGCGATTAATGCCCTGAGTATGGGCGCGGCTACCTTGTTCGTGCTGGTGTTTTCCTGCTGGTTGATTTCAGTTATGCGCAATATCATCCCCAAGGAAGTGCGCATTGCGACCTATGTTGTCATTATTGCCACCTTTGTAACCGTGGTCGACTACGCCATCCAGGCCATCAGCTTGAAGCTCTATGATGCTCTGGGTGCTTTCATTTCCTTGATTGTGGTCAATTGCATCATTCTTGGTCGGGCAGAGGCGCATGCCTCCAAGAATACGCCCTTGAATGCCATGCTGAACGCCACGGGGGTTGGCATCGGCTTCATCATCGGTCTTTTGAGCCTGGGTGTGGTGCGGGAGGTTCTTGGTGCCGGCAAGCTTTTTGGTGTTTCGCTCTTTGGTGCAAATTTCCAGCCCTGGGTGGTCATGGTCTTGCCGCCAGGTGGATTCTTTGTACTTGGATGCTGGCTGTTGATATTCGCGGCCTGGGAGCGTAGAAAACAAAAGAAGGAGTCCACGCAATGAATGATGTCTCCGCCTTTCAACTCTTTATCGGCGTAATTCTGGCCAACAACTTTGTGTTGGCGACCTTTCTCGGCCTGTGTCCGTTCCTCGGCGTTTCGGGTCGCTTGGATTCTGCCTTGCCGATGGGTATTGCGACAACTTTCGTGATTCTCGTCGCCTCGATTTGCGCCTATGGCCTGAATATTCTGCTGGTGATGCTCAATCTGGAATTTCTGCGTCTCATTTCCTACATCGTCATCATCGCTTCTGCCGTGCAACTGGTCGAAATGGTGCTCAAGAAATACAGCCCTACCCTCTTTCGTGCTCTGGGTATTTACCTGCCCCTGATTACCACCAACTGCGCGGTGCTCTATGTGGCGGTCAACCAGACATCCAACAATTTCAGTTTTGTGCAAGCCCTGTCTTACGCTCTCGGCGGTGGTATTGGATTCACGCTGGCGCTGGTACTGATGGCTAGTGTGCGTGAGCGCCTACAACTCTCCAATGTGCCGACTTTGGTGCAAGGTACGGCGTTGTCCCTGATGCTGGGCGGCATTCTTTCGCTTTGCTTCATGGGTTTTGCTGGAGTGGGCGGCTAATGGCAACCTATTTTTACACCGTTGTGGCCATTTTCACCATCATGGTGGCGGGCATCGCGGTTGAGCGGCTGTACAAACATTTTCAGGCGATGAACCCACATCTTGGCCCCTTTCGCAAACTCGATGGCAAATGCACCTGCCATTGCGGCAGCTGTGACGAGGAGAGTTGCGGGCATTAAGCATGCTTACAACCCTGCTCCGTTCCGACGGCATCGAACCCACAAGGTCGGTGCCGTTTTTTCTTGCCGATGAGCAAGCGTTGGACTACCCATATCGGGGATGGTGTCGATCCGCATTTTGGTGCTACGATGAAGCAACGAGACCTTTTTGAAGGGATATGAGAAGGCTCAAACAGGGATGTGTCATTAGGTGGAAATATCGACCACAGTAATGCTGCTTACAGTGATCCAAATGTCGAGAGGGTGTTGTCATGACGGTTGAAAAGAGCGGCAAACCGCCATCGCCAGACGTAGCCGGAGACCTGATTCTTGAGGCCTTCAATACCAGCGAAGATTTTGATCGCCGGCTTTCGCAAATCGTAGCGCCGGATATGCCTGGCCCGCGGGTCGAGGTTCCTGATCTGGTTTTTCATCAGCCTTTTTCCGAAGAGGCAATCGACCGCCTGACCTCGCCGGGAAAAAGCGAGCCTCAATCGGCGCAACAAGCGAATCCTCGCAGAGAATCGGGTAATGCCGAGGTTGGCATTGACCCTGAGCATGCGCAGTATCAATTTTATATCAAGCGCTTGCAGGAAAAGCAGGAAGAGTATCCCGAAGATAGTACGGAAAACGCCCTCAAGCAGTCGGCCAATGTCCTGCTCTATATCCTCGAAACGTTTGAGTATGAAATTGACGAAGAGCGAAGAGACAAGATCATTCGCCGAATGCGCCGCATCCTGGGGCTGTTGCGTGAGACGAGCGTGCCAGACAGGGTCAGGGAAGGTTTTCGCAGCCAGCGGCTGCATGACAAGGTTGAAGCGCTGTATAAACGCCACATGCGGCGCTATGCCCTGCATCGCATGGAGACGAAGAAGCAGGAGGCGCTACAGGAACAACTGAAGCGGGTTTCGAGCGAGGCAGACGAACGCGCCCAGGCCGAGCAGAGACGATACGAAAAGGAAAAGCGGTTGGCACAGACGAGTCAGACCATTTCTGAAGAGAAACTCCGGCAGCTCGAAGAGGAATTCGATGCCATGATTGCGCTATCGGCCAGCAATCACGGCATATCGACGGCCAAACTGATGCGATTTGGCTATGAAGACCCGGACCCAGCGGACGGATCGTCGCCACCAATGTTGTCCACCGCGGGCAAGACCAAAAAACCAGGTAAAACCGGTGCGTCGAAGGGGCCGAAGTCCAATGCTTCCCTGATGCCACCCGGTCGGGCAGCGGGACATTCGAGAATGCCGAGGGGGCCGAAATCGAGCGCCTCTGTCATGCCCGGTGCCAAGTCGGCAAAATCAGCCACCGACAAACAGGTTCCTGAGCGCCAGGTTTTTCTGACGCCGCAGCAAATTATTGAAAGAAATAACGAACGCCGCCGTTTGCGCGCCTTGGCACTAAAAAAGGAATAGAAGCGTTCTGTTAAGCGTGGCGCCTTCCTCAGAGTAAAACCTGCCAGTACCCCACATCCAGCCACTGCCCGAATTTGGATCCCACCTCATTGAAGTGCGCTACCTTGCGAAGTCCGAATTTCTCATGCAGGGCAATGCTGGCCTGGTTCGGCAGAGCGATGCAGGCCAGAACGACATGGGCACCTTTTCCTCTGAGCTGGGCGAGCAGGGATTCGTAAAGTTCGGTTCCGTAACCTTCACCGGTATGGGGCAAGTCCAGATAGACGGTAATTTCGGTAGTGTAGCGATAGGCCGATCGCGCTTTCCATTGGCTGGCGTAGGCGTAACCGACGACCTGACCAGAATTCTCTGCCACCAGCCAGGGCATGCCGGCAGCCTTGAGATTGTCGATGCGTTCGGCCATCTCTTCCGTGGTAACCGCTACTTCCTCAAAAGTAATGGTGGATTTGAGGATGTAATGGTTGTAGATGCGAGCGATAGCATTGGCATCGGCGGGTGTGGCTGGACGGATCATGTCTACTTTCCGGCTGCCTTGCACAGCCGGAGATTGGTGCGGGTGGCCTTGATTGCCGGTAGATAGATCTCGGCATCGGTGGGCGGATAATTGCTTCGCAACTCGTCATCGGTCAGGGCGGCGTCGGTGGCCAGCGGTTGCAGCACTGCCCGACAAGCGCTCAAATCGCCGAGTTTGTGCAGGGTGATGGCCAGATCATTGCGAATCCAGGCTTTTTCCAGCCAGTGCAGCAACTTTCCGCATTCGCTCAGTAGTGGTGCGAGCGTGGCGCGGGCTTCGGCATATGCCTTTTTGTCGTAAAGGGATTTGAATTTCTTGCGGGTCTGCGTTTGGGCCAATGGCGTACAGGTGGCGGAAGGCTTGAAATAGAGGTTGGCAAAACCAGCACGGGCGCCGCAAAAAATGCGGCAGGCTTCCATGGTCTGGCTGTCGACGTTGATCGCTTCCCCTTTTTGGACAAAGGAAACAATGCAGGCTTGATCCTGCATGCCGGAACTGATTCTGGCCTTGCCGTTGCGGATATCCCCCTCGAGCGTGCAGGTGTGGGCGTTGCTGCCAATGGTGCTGATGTCGAAAGGCTGGGCATCTCTCCTGGCAGGCTTGATGGTGAGCGTGCCCCAGCCCCCTTCGGTAACATAGACGCCGGGTTCGAAAGACTGGGCTGAGGCGAGAAGCGGGAAAACCACACCAAGGCCGACCAACAGTTGGGTGAATCTCTTTGCGTTCATGGTCAGCGACATTTGTGGCCTGTCAGCGCATGATGTCCTCAACCGCATCAACAATCATCCGGGTGCCGGTGGCAATGAGCAGGATATCGGCGGCGACGCGAACATAGCGGTGGTTGATGGGTGGTGGTGGTAATTGAATGACGAGTTCACGCGGAACCGGGTAGAAGCGGACATCGCTTGGCAGTGGCTGGCCGACAGCCCATTTCTTGGCTTGTCCCGGCGGCATGCAGCCGTTGTTCTTTTTGGCAAGGCCGGGCGGACAACGCTTGCCGGCATGTTTGCTGTAATAACCCTGAATGGCTTGCCGGTTGGCATCGGAGAAGCGGAAGGAAACCGGGGCGACGGCAGCAGGTGCCGGCGCTACAGCATGGATAGCACCATGTTTCTCCTTTTTGCCATGTTTATTGCCTTTATTGCCACCGCCTGCCCAAGGGGGCGGCGCAGCCAAGGCAGATCCGGCAATCAACAGGGCAAGGAGGGTAGAAGATAGGACGGTTAGTTTGCGCTGCGTGGTCATGGTGCTCTCCTTTTTGCTGGCAGGGATGGCAGAGGTAACCGCAAGTCCGGGATGCACAAACCAGGATCGAACCTCCCGGATAGGGGTGTTTGGTATTGTGACGCAAAGGCTGGCAGACTGCCAAGCAAAAGAAAAAGGTGCTTCTTGTTTGGTAGGCATCAAGTCGGCGGCGAGGTAAAATCCCGCCATGCAGCAAATTTCCGATAGCAGTCTTCTTCCGTTTCGATGGTGGCGTTAACTTCGCCAGCGTTTCTTTTGCCCGTCAATATCCTGGTTTTGCACTGATGTTCAATTGCGGGCAAACCGCAACCCAATCTGGCAGATTGTTCGGCCATGATTGACTGCCAAGTCAAATAAATCAAAGGAATATGCTAACCATGCTGCTCATGATCGATAACTACGATAGCTTTACTTACAACATCGTGCAATATTTTGGCGAACTGGGTCAGGATGTGCGGGTGTTTCGCAACGATGCTATTTCCCTGGCCGAAATTGCCCGCCTTAAACCGGATTATCTGGTGATTTCGCCGGGGCCGGCGACGCCGATACAAGCGGGTATTTCGCTGGCGGCGATCCGCGAATTTGCCGGTAAAATTCCGCTGTTGGGCGTTTGTCTTGGCCATCAAGCCATTGGCGAGGCTTTTGGCGGCAAGATTGTGCATGCCCAGAAATTGATGCACGGCAAAGTGTCGCCGGTACATCACAAGGATGTCGGCGTCTTTCAGGGCTTGCCGAATCCGCTCACCTGCACCCGCTATCATTCGCTCGCCATCGAGCGTGCCACCTGCCCGGAATGCTTGGAAATCACGGCCTGGACGGATGATGGCGAAATCATGGGGGTACGCCACAAGAGCCTAGCGGTAGAAGGCGTGCAATTTCACCCCGAATCGGTCCTGACCGAATGCGGCCACGAATTGCTGAAAAACTTTCTCCAACCGGCAAAGCCAAACCATCAGGAGGCAGCATGATTACCCCGCAGGAAGCGCTACAACGCACGATTGAGCACCGCGAAATTTTTCACGATGAGATGTTGCACCTGATGCGGCAGATCATGGCCGGCGAAGTTTCACCTGTAATGACGGCGGCGATTTTGACCGGCTTGCGCGTCAAGAAGGAGACCATCGGTGAAATTGCCGCGGCTGCGCAGGTCATGCGCGAACTGGCAACGCCAGTCAAATTGCCCTTTGATCCCAATTTTGTCGATGTCGTCGGCACCGGCGGTGATGCGGCGCACAGCTTCAATATCTCGACCGCTTCGGCCTTTGTAGCAGCGGCCTGTGGCGCCAAAGTGACCAAGCACGGCAATCGCAGCGTTTCCTCCAGTTCCGGTGCTGCTGACGTGCTGGAGGCGTTGGGTGCCAATATCATGCTCAAGCCCGAACAGGTTGCCGAGTGCGTTCTGGAAACAGGTTTCGGCTTCATGTTCGCACCTAATCACCACAGCGCCATGAAGAATGTCGCTCCAGTTCGGCGCGAAATGGGCGTGCGTACCATTTTTAATATTCTGGGGCCTTTGACCAATCCGGCTGGCGCGCCGAATACGCTGCTCGGCGTCTTCCACCCCGATCTGGTCGGCATTCTGGTGCGCGTCATGCGCGAACTGGGCGCTGGGCATGTGTTGGTGGTGCACGGCAAGGATGGCCTGGATGAAATCTCACTGGGTGCCGCCACCATGGTGGGCGAGTTGAAGGACGGTGCCGTGCGTGAATACGAAATCCACCCTGAGGATTTTGGCCTGCAGATGCTGTCGCAACGCAATATCAAGGTGAGCAATGTCGAGGAATCGAAGGCGATGTTGCTGGGTGCGCTGGAAAACCAACCTGGCGCGGCGCGCGAAATTGTCTGCCTGAATGCCGGCGCGGCGCTCTATACCGCCAATCTGGCCGACAGCATCGAAGCTGGTATCGTCAAGGCGCGTGAAGCCATTGAATCGGGTGCGGCGCGCGCCAAGGTCGAGCAGTTTGTGGCTTGTACGCAGCGTTTGGCGAAATGAGCGATATTCTCAAAAAAATCCTTGCCACCAAGGCCGAGGAAGTGACGGTGGCGAAAGCGGCCAAATCCTTGTCTGAGGTGATGGCCGAAGCCAGGGCGCAACCACCGGCACGCGATTTTGCCGGTGCGATTTGCTCGCGGGTGGCCGCTGGTCGGGCGGCAGTGATTGCCGAAATCAAGAAAGCCAGCCCGTCGAAAGGCGTCATCCGCGCCAATTTTCGGCCTACCGAAATCGCTGCCGATTATGCGGCGCATGGCGCGGCGTGTCTGTCGGTACTGACCGACCGTCAGTATTTTCAGGGCGCACCGGAATATCTGGAGGCGGCAAGGGCGGCTTGTGACCTACCGGCGCTGCGCAAGGATTTTCTGGTCGACCCCTATCAGGTCTATGAAGCGCGGGCGATGGGGGCGGATGCCATTTTGCTCATTGTCAGCGCTTTGTCGCTGGCACAAATGCAGGAAATGGAAGGCATTGCTGCCGAGCTGGGCATGACGGCGCTGGTCGAGAGCCACGACGGTGAAGAACTCGAACAGGCGTTGCGACTGAAAACACCCCTCATCGGCATTAATAACCGCAATCTGCGTACATTTGAAGTCAGTCTCGAAACCACCATTGGCTTGTTGCCGCGCATCCCGGCCGGGCGCGTGGTGGTGACTGAAAGTGGCATTCTGACGGCGGACGATGTTGCCAAAATGCAGGCGGCGAGCGTGCACGCCTTTCTGGTCGGCGAAGCCTTCATGCGCGCAGCGCAGCCGGGCAAGGCACTGGCGACATTGTTCGGTTTTTGAGGGGTTGAAATGGCGCGTATCCAGATTGCACTTCCCGAGACTTTCGTTTTTTCGACGCAAATCCCGCTCTACATGAGCCACATCAATTACGGTGGTCACCTCGACAACGCTTTGTTGCTGAGCGTTGTTTCGGAAGCGCGGGTACGTTTTTTCAAGTCGCTCGGCTATAGCGAACTCGATGTCGAAGGTGTTGGCATTGTCGTTGCCGACGCGGCCTTGCAATACAAATCGGAAGCCTTCCATGGTGAAACCATGGTGGTCGAAATGACGGCCGCCGATTTCGGCAAATTCGGTTGTGACCTGCTCTGGCGCATGAGCGACCAGGCCAGCGGGCGCGAAGTGGCGCGTGGCAAAACTGGCATTGTTTTTCTGGACTATTCAACGCGCAAGATCGCGCCCGTGCCGCAGGGGTTCAAAGAAAGTCTTGTCTGATTTGGTCTGAAAGTCGTGCAGTTGTCTACAATTCCCCTGCTGGCATGACTTTCATGGTTTGGCGCGCCTCGTCAAAATCATGTCTGTGAATTTATCGGCAAGCCAGCTTACAAAACCAAAGAATTACGGCCACCCGCCGGTGAAATCGATCACCTGACCGGTGACAAAGCTTGATCGGCCGGAGACCAGAAAGGCAATTAATTCGCCGATTTCCTTTGGTTCGCCGAGCCGTCCGAGGGGCACTTTTGCGGCGATTTGAGCGCGGCCCACCGGATCGTCGATGAAACGCGCCATGGGGTAGTACGCCTCGCTGTAAAGGTAGTTGGGCGCTACGACATTGACCTGAATGCCATGCGGCGCAGCTTCGCGCGCCAACGCCAGCGCAAACGCGGTGGTTCCGGCACGAATGGAGGTTGCGACGGCAAATCCCGGTTCCGGTTGCAGATAGCGCGCAGAAGTGACAAAAACAAATTGCCCATGACCGGCGGCCTTGAGCGCGGGCAACAACAGTTGCGTCAAACGCATCGGAAATAGCAGCAAGGCCGCGAAACTGGCTTCAACGATTTCCAGTGGGATGTCCTCGATGGGTAGCGGTGTGTTGGGGTAAACGTCGTTGTGGATGATCTTGTCGACTGTGATTTGGCGCTCGCGCAGTTCCTGAAACAAAGTCTCTGGGTTTTGCGCGTGCAAGGCGATGGTTCCCAGGTTGGCGTTCTCGTATTGACGGGCTATGTCAGGGTCGGCGAAAGAGGCGTCATGGCAGGCCACTTCCCGGTATTGGCTTAACAACACCGGTATCGTCCCCGGACCGGTGTACTGACCAACGTGGGTCATCAGAATCGTCATGCAATTCTCCTGGCTTAAGGGATGGCGACAATCAAGTCCTTGAGCCTCAGCACGGCGGCTTCGGTCAGGGGTTGAGAATGGTGGCTGCTTGCGTTGGTCTGGACGATCACGGTGCGCGCAGTTGCCGCACAGATGCCATTCTGAAACAAAGCCTGCTCGATCGTCAGCGAGCTGCGCCCGACTGTGGCGATGCGCGTGCCGATGTCGACGTTCCCGGGCCAGGTGATTTCTGCGTGCAAATCCAGGTGCAGGCTGGCGATGACAAATGTGCAGCCCTGGTCGTGCAGCGGAGCGGCCGGGTTATAGAGCAACTCTACCCGTCCGGTTTCCAGCATGGTGGCAAAAATGGCGTTATTGACATGCCCCTGCCGGTCAGTATCGGCATAGCGCAATTTCTCGTAAGTCCAGAGGGAGTATTCGTTGACGGGGATGTTCTTCGGCTCAAGATTATCTTTTTGCATGTTCATCCTCCTTGTTGTTGGTTCGAAAGGCTTTCAGTGGATGCCAGCCTGCTGGCCGCAGTGCTGCATGCACTCAAAATACGCTCGGACAATTTCTCTTCGGTGACGGCACGTGCCATCGATAGTCCGCCCAAACACAGCGCCATGAAGGCAATGGCTTCATCCAACTGCTCGGGCTTGGGGGCTTCCTGCGCGTCGTGGCCGCCGCAAATGCCGTGCAGTGATTTGAGAATCTCCTCTTCATAGGCCTTGCGAAAAGAGGAATCGCTTCTCGCCGCTTCCGTTGCCAGCGCGGCAAGCGCACAGCTGTCGGCCAGATTGTCGCGATGCGCTTTGGTCAGGTAGCGCTGGGCAAGCCGCTGCAGACGCTGCATCCAGGATTCCTTCTTCAGGGTGCCAACCCAGCGCTTTCGGTTTTCCAGCAGCGCATGGCGGAGCGCCGCGACAGCAAGCTCATTTTTGTTGGCAAAATGCACATTGAAAGCGCCGTGGGTCAGTCCGGCGTCGCGCATTACCAAGGCGATGCCAGCGCCGGAAAGCCCTTCTGTTCTAAGGCGCACAGCACCCGCATCCAGGATGCGTTGGAGTGAAGCGCTTTTCTGTTCAGTTCTGGTGGCGGCCATAATTCGACATGATGATGATCATGCAAAATATTTTTTCACATGACGGTCATCATGTCAACGGGTGGCATGATGGCTCGTCTTTGGGTCACGGTTGACCTGGAAAGGGATTGACACTGGCTTGCTGAGAAGCCGGCATTCCTTATGTGAGCTGATTCTGCTGGCCGTAACTGCCAAACTTTTCCAGCACTACAGCCATTTCCTTTTTACTGAGCAGCACTGGTTGCCCGAGCTGGCAGGCTCGCCAGTATTGCTCGCACAGGCCTTCGAGTTCGATGGCGTGATCGAGTGCCTGTTGCAAATCCTTGCCGAAAACCAGCAGGCCGTGATTGGCGAGCAGGCAAGCTGACCGATCCTGCATGGCCTGTAGCGCGGCATCGGAGAGTTCTTGCGTGCCGAAGGTAGCGTAATCGGCGCAGCGCACGGTATCGCCGCCAAATAAGGCGATCATGTAGTGGAAGGGCGGGATGCCAGAGCGCAGGCAGGCGAGGCTGATGGCGAAGGTGGAATGGGCGTGCAAAACGGCTTGCGCTTCTGGCCGGGTGGCGTAAAGGTCATGGTGAAAGCGCCATTCCGATGAAGGTTTGCGTCGTCCCTGTGCTGCGCCGTTGCCGCCAATTGGCATCCATGCAATGTCGTCCACTTCCAGCGCAGCGTATTCCATGCCGGTGGGCGTGATGTAAAACCCTTCGCCATGCCGCACCGATAGATTGCCCGAAGTGCCGCGGTTGATGCCGCATTCGGCCATGCGCCGGGCGGTAGCGATGAGTTCCAGGCGTAAGTCTTCAGACATGGCATTCTTCCGGATAGAGCATGGCGAGGTCGGCGGCCGGGCAGTGACCGCGCTCGGTGATGATGGTGCTGACGAGCCGGGCGGGAGTGACATCGAAGGCTGGATTGGCGACGGCTTCTTCAGTTGCTAATTGGCGCACGCTGGCCGGATGACCGTCGGCATTGCAGCCGTGAATGAGGCGCAATTCATCGCCTTCGCGCTCTTCAATGGGAATGGCGTTGCCATTGTCGCAATTGAAATCGATGGTTGAGCGCGGTGCGGCGACGTAGAAGGGAACCCCGGCTTCACGCGCTGCCAGCGCCTTCAGGTAAGTACCGACCTTGTTGGCGACGTCGCCATTTCTGGCGATGCGATCCGCCCCGACAATGACCGCATCGACCTGGCCGCGCGCCAGTAGCAGGCCGGCGGCGTTGTCGGCAATGACGGTATGTGGCACGCCGTGCTGCTTGAGTTCCCAAGCCGTCAGTAGTCCCTGGTTGCGTGGTCGCGTCTCCGAAACCCAGACATGTACATCGATACCGGCGTCAAAAGCAGCATATACGGGCGAGAGGGCGGTGCCGTGGTCGACCGTGGCCAGCCAGCCGGCGTTGCAATGGGTCATCACATTGAGGAGCTGGCGTTTTTCGGCAAGTGGCTTGAACAGGATAAGGCCGTTTTCGCCGATAGCGCGGTTTTGTGCTACATCTTCTTCGGCGATTGTGCTGGCTTCAGACCAGGCGGCGGCGGGGCGTTGCGAGGGTGGTAGTGGTGCCAGATACGCCCGCATGCGCTCAAGTGCCCAATGCAGATTGACGGCAGTCGGCCGGGTGGCAGCGAGCGTGGCGATGGCGAGTGCCAGCGCATCATCGTCGCTGACCTGGTTCATCGCCAACGCAACACCGTAAGCGGCAGAAGCGCCGATCAGCGGCGCGCCGCGCACCTGCATGCTGCGGATGGCATGGGCGGCGTCCTCTAGCGTGAGCAGATCAATGGTGCTGTAGCGGTGTGGCAGGGCGGTCTGGTCGATGATGCTGACCGAGGGTTGGCCAGCGTGTGGCCAAATGGAGCGGGTGGGTGTGCCGTTGATGTTCATGGTGCACGCATTTTACCGCAAAGCCCTTGGCCATTTTGCCAGCTTCGGGCTAGGATGTTGCATGATCACTACGGTATGGATCACTTTCTTTATATGAACTGGCGCGCCCCTTTGTTTGCGGCATTGGCTTACTTTGTCCTCGGGCAACTGGGGTTGGCGCTGGCTATCCCGCCGGGTTACGCCAGCCCGGTTTTTCCGGCCGCCGGTCTGGCCTTGGCAGTCCTTCTTTGCCACGGCCATCGCATATTGCCGGGAATTTGGGTCGGCTCGCTGACAATTAATCTCCTTCTGGCCTGGAAGCAGGGCAATCTTTCCTGGGCCAGTGTTGCTGTCGCCGCTGGATTGGCTTGTGGAGCAATGCTGCAAGCCTGGGTTGCCCGCTGGCTGGTTGAGTGCAAACAGCCGGGCGAAAGCTGGAAGCGACTCGAAACCGAGCGTGAGATCCTGCGTTTCCTGTTTCTCGGGGGCCCGCTGGCCTGTCTGGTTTCGGCCAGCGTTGGCGTTGGCACACTCTACCTTTTCGGGGTCATCGGGTCTTCTGAATTGGCTTTCTCCTGGTGGAGCTGGTGGGGCGGCGATACGCTTGGCGTTCTGGTTTTTGCGCCTCTGTGCCTGGCACTGTTGTTGCGGGCGCATCGCCTGTGGCAGGAAAGAATGCGCTCAATCATCATGCCCATGCTGGTCATGATCGCGCTGGTGACCGGCGCATTTGTTGGCGCATCGCATTGGGAACGTCAGCGCTTGACGGAAGAAATAGCCGGTCACGGCGAAAATCTGGCGCATCGCCTGCAGGCACGTTTTTTCGCCCATCAGGAGGCTTTGTCTTCATTGCGCCGTTTGGTGGAGGTCATGCCGGAAATGGATTTCCGGCAGTTCGATTACTTCACGCAGATTACCCTCAAGGACAATCCGGACATGTTCGCCCTGAGTTACAACCATTTTGTGACCAGTGAAAACCGGCAGGCTTATGAAAAATCGGTTGCCGGCAAGTCGCCGTTCAAGGATTTCAGGATTACCGAGCGTGATGCAAATCGCCAGCTCATCAGCGCCCGCAACCGGCCGGAATATGTGGCAGTGACTTTCATTGCGCCGCTTGAAGGCAACCGGCCGGCTATTGGCTTCGACATCTATTCCGAGCCCATCCGCCGCGACGCGATCGACAAGGCGCGACGGTCGGGGCAGCCCACCGTGACTGCGCCGATTCGGCTGGTGCAGGAGAATCAGTCGCGGATCGGTCTGCTGGTGCTGCACCCGGCCTACAAACAAAGCGATGATGGTGATCGCCGCGTATCGACGGTGGAACTTGCCGGTTTTTCGGTCGGTGTGATCAAGGTTGATGAAATGACGCAGATTGCCACCCGGAAGCGTTTGCCTGCGGGGTTGGTGCTGCATCTGGAGGATGCCGAAGCACCGCCTGGGCAGAATTTGCTTTATCGCTCTCATCCGCAGCTTGAAACCGGCGCAGCAGAGCACCTTTGGAAGGTTCGTTTGACCATGGCGGATCGGGATTGGGAAATGAAACTTTTTCCAACCCCGGAATTTTTACGACAACACCGTTCCTGGACAGCGTGGTTTGTCGGTGTTGTGGGTTTATTTTTGACAGTATTGCTGCAGGTGCTTCTGTTGGCGATGACGGGGCGGACAGCCTTGATTCAGCGTAAGGTTGATCAACAAACCGCCGAAATCCAGGCCAAGAATGCCGCCCTGCAGGCGGCCGTCAAACGCCAGGAACTGCTGGCTGCTGCTATCGCCCAAAGTAATTCGTCGGTCATCATTACTGATGCAAAGGGTGACATTGTTTTTGTCAATGAGGCTTTTGTAGCAACGACCGGCTATTCGCGTGAAGAGGCGATGGGCAGAAATCCCCGGTTTTTGAAATCCGGCCAGACACCCTTGGCAGTCTATGAAAACCTTTGGCAAACCATACTGGCCAAACAGGATTGGCGTGGCGAATTGCAGAATCGCAAGAAATCGGGCGAGATTTTCTGGGAACTGGTAACCATTTCCCCGGTGGTCGATGAAAACGGCAAAATTGCGCACTACATTGCCATCAAGGAAAATATTTCGGAGAGAAAACGTCAGGAAGCGGAATTGCAGGAAGCCAAGGAAAGGGCGGAAGCTGCCAGCATTGCCAAAGGGCGTTTTCTGGCGACCATGAGCCATGAGATCCGGACGCCGATGAATGGCATCATCGGTCTTTCACAACTGGCGCTGGAAAAGGATTTGGGCGCGGAAGCGCGCAGTTATCTGGAAAAAATCCATCTTTCGTCGCAAACCTTGCTTGGCATCCTGAATGACATCCTCGATTATTCCAAAATCGAGTCCGGGCGCATGTCGCTGGTCGAGATGCCTTTTCACCTGGATGATTTGCTTGAACGGGTGCACAGCCTGTTCGCACTATCGGCCGAAGAAAAGGGTTTGCAGCTTGAGATTGAGGCGGCCTCCGAGGTGCCGCGGGCTTTGGTCGGAGATGTATTGCGATTGCAGCAGATTTTGTCCAACCTGATCGGCAATGCCATCAAATTTACCGAAGCGGGTCGAGTTGCCTTGCGGGTCAGCCTGTTTACCCTCGAAAACGGGCGCGCCAGGATGCGTTGGGCCATTGAGGATAGCGGTATCGGCATGGACGCTCAGGTGGTGAAAAATCTTTTTCAGTCTTTCCATCAAGGTGATGATTCGATCAGCCGGCGTTTTGGCGGAACCGGGCTGGGCTTGGTGATCAGCCGCGAACTGCTGCAGTTGATGGGCAGTGATTTTGAGGTCGATAGCCAGCCAGGTCGGGGCAGTATTTTCCGCTTCGAGCTGAGTCTGGAGGTTGCCGCTGATGAGGTTCCGCGCGTGGGAGGGCAGGCAAGGCGCTTGTGTTCGGCTAATGCCTTGTCGGATCATCTGGCGGCTGAGGGAAGTCGCCTTTCGGGAAAACGCATTCTTTTGGCGGAAGACAATGCGATTAACCAGCAAGTCGTTGGCGAATTTCTGCAATTGGCTGGTTTGCAGGTTGAGGTGGCGGAAAACGGCCTTCAGGTTCTGGCCATGTTGGAGAAGTCGGTGTTCGATGCCATCCTGATGGATGTCAGCATGCCACAAATGGATGGCCTGGAGGCCACGCGCCGTATTCGCCGCAAGGCCGCATACCAGCAATTGCCGATTATCGCCCTGACAGCGGGGGTAACGGCTGAAGAGCGCGACAAGTCGCTGGCTTGCGGCATGAATGATATTGTCGCCAAGCCGGTCGATCCGGAGGAGTTGCTGCGCGTCCTGTTGCGCTGGCTTGCGCCTGCAGCGGCCAATGCGTCGCGGGTGGAAAATGCGACGGCAGCGCTTGTTGGCAACAGTTTGCCAAACATGCGCGGATTTGATTTGACGCGCCTGAGTGTGATGCTCGGCGGCGACAATGAACAAATTCTTCGCCTGCTGCAATTGTTTGCCAATGACATGGCCGGAACACAGCAGGAACTGGAAACTGCGCTTGCGACCGGAGATCTGGCGCAAGCTAGGTCAGTGGCGCATCGCATGAAGGGCGCGGCCGGGAATGCGGGGGCGATGGACTTGTACCGGGCAGCGGAAATGCTGGAGGCCGAATTGCGCGACGGCAAGGCTGATCCAGTGACGGTTTCGACCCTGCGCAGCTGTTTTAGTGATGCCATGGCGCAACTCCAGAAACGGGAGGAAAAGCCTGAGCTTGAAAGGATCGACGATCCGCAGGCATTGGCGGCGATTGTGGGCAGGGTCGCGTCCTGCCTTGAAGCGCAGGAGCTGGTTCCGGATGAATGGTTGACGCGAATGGAGTCGTTCATCGCCGAGGATCTGGCCGCGCAATTTCAGCTCTTCAAGCGCCATGTCGAGGCCATCGACTACCAGCGCGCACTGGAAGTGCTGCGGGCAATGAACAAGTGAGGTCTGCCATGGATGCAAACGCCGAAGTTCCTGTCGTTCTGGTCGTCGATGATGTTCCGACCAATATCAAAATACTGGCTGATGCCTTGCGCGCCGAATACCGGATCAAGGTTGCCAGTAACGGTGTTGATGCCCTGCGGGTGGCGCAATCCGAACCTTTTCCCGATCTCATCATGCTCGATGTCATGATGCCGGAGATGGATGGCTACGAAGTCTGCCGGCGGCTCAAGCAAAATCCGCAGACGCAACGTATTCCCGTCATTTTCGTGACTGCCAAGGATGCCGATTACGACGAGGAATACGGCTTTGGCATCGGCGCCAATGACTATATTTGCAAGCCGTACTCCTTGCTGGTGGTACGGGCACGGGTGCGCAATCAAATCCAGCTCAAAAAACAGGCCGACCAGCTCGAGGCCTTGTCCCATATCGACGCCTTGACCCAGGTCCCCAATCGCCGCCGTTTTGACGAAGTCATCGAGACCGAGTGGAAGCGCTCTTTTCGGCTGCAGCAGCCGCTTTCGGTGCTGATGATCGATATCGATCATTTCAAGCAATACAACGATCACTACGGACATGGCGCCGGCGATGATGCCCTGCGTTCGGTGGCGGCGGCGCTGAGCGGAGGGGTTGCACGCCCTGCCGATCTGGTGGCGCGTTATGGCGGCGAGGAATTCGTCGTCATCCTGCCGGAGACTGGTGGCGAATCGGCGGTGGCCATTGCCGAAAAACTGCGAGAGCGGGTTTTCGCCCTGGCGATTCGCCACGAATGTTCCAGTGCAGCGCCGCGCATGACCATCAGCATCGGCGTTGCCGCACTGGTTCCGGGCGAGCACACATCAGTGCAACAATTGCTCGCAATGGCCGACAAGATGCTCTACAAGTCAAAGGAGGGCGGCCGCAACCGGGTCAGTCTGCATCCCTGACAGGAAACGCTAAGCCTGGATTTTGAGCACCCGGCGCACGCAATCGACCAGCGCATTTTGCTGGAAGGGCTTGAAAATATAGCCATCGGCGCCTGCCCGGATGCCAGCCATGACATCCTCCTCGCCAAATTGGGCGGTGACGAGAATGACGGGAATGTCTTTCAGGCGCGGATGGCGGCGCAGCGTTTCGAGAATTATGAGTCCGTTGGTGTCCGGCAGGTTGACGTCAAGAATGACAAGGTCGGGAATCATGGTCTCAAAAATTTCCCAGGCCTGCTTGCCGTTGGCGGCGTGCCTTGGGGTAAATCCCGCGTTTTTGAGCAGAGTCATTTCAAGAAAGGCGGTTGATTCGGTATCCTCGATCACCAGGGCGAGTGCAGGCTCGCCTTGAATGTGCGGATGCTTGCGAATGGCGTAAAAGCCGTTCTCGTCAAGTGCCTTGGCGCAACGGCGTGCCTCGGCCCAGGCGGCGACGCCTTCCTCGGCATCAAATTCAGTCACCGAAATGTGCGTTCCGTCCGCCGGGAAATCAGAATCAGTGTGCTTGCTCTCGGCCAGCTGTTTGATAAGCCCTTCCGTCTGGAGATATTCGAGCGATTGCTGCAAGTCTTGCGCTGGATCATCAGCAAGTCTGGCGAAAATCGCCCCAATGTCCGATTGGCCGTCAATCAGGCCGAGCAGGCGATGTACAATTTCTGGCAGGACTGACTTCTTTCGGGTGAGTTCTGTCAGCCCTTTGGGCGTTTTTGAATAGACGGTTTGCTGGGTCATGACAGGGAAGCCAGAGGGGATTTAGGAGGATATTAAGCGGCATTTTACTTGCGTCAAACGAAGTGTGTGGTTTTTGTCGGTGGCGGGTGATTTGCGATGATCTTGAAATGCAGCCTTTCTGACCAAGGAGAAATCAATGAGTTTTATCAAGGAATTCAAGGAATTTGCCATGCGCGGCAATGTCATCGATCTGGCGGTTGGCGTCATCGTTGGCGGTGCTTTCCAGAAAATTATCGATTCGCTGGTCAAGGATGTGGTCATGCCAATTATTGGCCGCATCGTTGGTGGCGTTGATTTCAAGCAGCTTTATCTCAATTTGGGTGACCAGTCTTTCGAGACGATGGCCCTGGCGGAAAAGGCCGGCGCACCGATTATCAAGTATGGCGCCTTCATTAACTCGATTATTGATTTTACCCTGATCGCCTTATCCATCTTTGTCGCGGTCAAGGTCATCAATCGCCTCAAGCGCCAGGAACCGGCACCAGCCCCGGCCGCGCCAGAAACGCCTGAAGATGTCGTGTTGTTGCGTGAGATTCGCGATAGTCTCAAGAAGTAGCGATCAGGCCCCGGCTTGCTCGAAGACTGTTTTCCATAACCGTTTGACGGCATCAATGTGGCCTTGCACGGTCATCTTCTCGATGAGGGCGTCGGGATGGCCGTTCAGGCGGTTGGCGTGTTGCAGACGGCGGTATTCGCGGTAGGCAGTACGGGCGCCTTCGGCTTCGTCGGCCGGGATGAGGCCGATTTCGGCAGCTATTCTGAGTAGGGCAATGTTTCCGAGGTTGCCGGTCAGTTGTGGGTATTGGTGCGCATGTCCCAGTACCAGAGCCTGCACGATGAACTCGACATCGATGAGGCCGCCGCGATCCTGTTTAAGATTGAAGTGGGTGGCGCTGTGCGAGGCATGGGCATCCAGCATTTTCTGGCGCATGTCCAGCACTTCCTGTTTTAACGGTTCAATATCGCGCTGGCGGCAAAGCACCTCGCAACGTATGGCCTCGAAGCGCTGGCCGATTTCGCCATCGCCGGCGCAGAAGCGGGCGCGGGTCAGCGCCTGATGCTCCCACACCCAGGCTTTTTGCAGCTGATATTGGCGGAAAGCATCAACGGAAACGGCGAGCAGACCGGATTCGCCATTCGGGCGCAGCCGGAAATCGGTTTCGAACAGCATGCCGGCGGCAGTTTGAGTCGATAGCCAGGTGGCAAGGCGGCGCCCCAGTTTCGCGTAGTTTTCCGGTGCGTCGGGGTGGTCGTCGTCGTACAGGAAGACCAGATCGAGGTCGGCGACGTAGCCGAGTTCCTTGCCGCCCAGCTTGCCATAGCCGATGACGGCAAAGCGCGGTTGGTCGCGATGGCGGGTTTTCAGGCTGTTCCAGATCAGCGGCAGGGTCTCCTGCACGATGATGTCGGCCAGTTCGGTCAGGTGGTCGGAGATGCGTTCGATACTGTGCAGTCCGGCCAGATCCTGCACCAGCAGGCGGAAGACCTGGGCGTGGTGCATTTCGCGCAGGATGTCCATTTCGCGCTCGATATCGTCGGCGTGATGGGCAAGATGCTGGCGCAGGTCGGCGCGGAATCCCGGCCAGTCGGTGGCGGTCTCGAGCAGGCTGGCGTCGAGCAGTTCGTCGAGCAGGAGCGGATGGCGGGTCAGGTAATCTGCTGCCCAGGAGGAGGCCCCCATCAGGTCGGCAACACGCTTCAAGGCGAGCGGATACTGCTGCAACAAGGCAAGGTAGGCGCCGCGTCGGCTGATGCTTTCGAGAAATTGCAGGCCGCGCGCCAGGGTGGCGTCCGGGTCGGGCGTGGCGGCACAGGCTTCGATCAGGCGCGGGCCGACGGCGTCCAGGCGTTCGCGGTTGGCGGCGGGTAGCTGCTGGTAGCGGCTTGAATTGCGCAAGGCAGCAAGACGGGCGGCGGCTTCTTCCGGCTGGTGCAGGCCACATTGTCGGAGTTCGTCAATCTCGTCTTCGCCGTCAAGCTGGCCGAGCCACAGTCCCGTAAGTGTGTGCTCACCTTCGCCGGGGTCTGAGAATACCGCGCCGAAATGCCGGCTGACGCGGTCACGGTGGGCGTCGAGAATGGCCAGCATTTCTGTCCAGGTGGCAAAGTCCATTGCTTTGGCAATCAGGTTTCGCTCGTTTTCGTCGCTGGGCAGCGTGTGTGTTTGCTGGTCGTCGATGTATTGCAGGCGGTGTTCGAGGCGACGCAGAAAAGTATAGGCTTCGCGCAATTCGACCTCGGTTTGCGGCTCGATCAATTGATATTCGACGAGTGCCTGCAGA
>Ga0316605_10000442_pt1 | contig 29021 bp, 42 predicted proteins | sample OWC_soil_day20_n_FD_207666 | JGI IMG/M metagenome (GOLD analysis project Ga0316605, IMG submission 207666) | Wetland soil microbial communities from Old Woman Creek delta, Ohio, United States - OWC_soil_day20_noCT | ecosystem: Environmental > Terrestrial > Soil > Wetlands | place: USA: Ohio...
CAACCTTGCCAAGGTTGAGGTCGAGAGTTCGAGACTCTTCTGCCGCTCCAGAATTTTTGTTAGTTTAGGGAAAGTAGATTCAGCGCTTTCCCTTTTTGATTGTTGGGTTTGTAAGCAAGGCGCGATAGCAAAGCGGTTATGCACCGGATTGCAAATCCGTGTAGGTCGGTTCGACTCCGGCTCGCGCCTCCAGTATTTACGCGGCTTTCGAGGCTGCTAAAAAATTCCCTGCAGTTCGCTGTGGGGATTTTTTTGACCATCACGCTGCCTTTTTCCCGATCTTCATTAGCGCGACCTTGAGGCTGGCAGTCGCCAGGTGGGCATAGCGTTTTGTCGATGCTGCGGACTTGTGACCAAGCACGGCGCCGACAGTGTAGAGATCCACGGCCGAGTTGATCATGGCGCTGGCGGCACTGTGGCGTAGATCGTGGAAGTGCAGCCACTCCATATCGACAGCCTTTCTGGCTTCCCGGAAGTGATAGCCGAGAATGTAGCGGGTCGGCAGCGGGTATTTCAGACAGGTGTTCAGCTTGGGGTGGATCGGCACTAGGCGCGGGCTGCCGTTCTTTGTATCGGCCAGCACAAAAAAACCATCCGCGCGAACAGCCCTCAGAATTTCTCCCGTTCTCATCCCCGAATAAAACGCAATTTTGATGGCCGCCCTGGTGGGAAGATGCGTGCAGGCGCGCGCTAGCTTGATCATCTGCTCACGGTCGATATAAGTCTGCCGCTCGTTTTTGACGGTCGGTACGATGACGGCAGCGGCCGGATCTGCATCAGCCATTCCGTGGTGCTTCCAGCCGTATCTGCACGCGGCTGTGAGATAGCGAATCCGGTTCTTGATGGTCGCCGGCGCCAGGCGCTCCCGTTCCTTGATCGAATAGGCCTTGCAGACGTCAGCCAGCGCTGCCATCGGTCTGCCCTGGTAGGCCCAGAACATCTGCGCCAGTTCGTGCGCTGCGTTTTTTCCTGCCTTCAGTTCCGCGCATCGCTCGAGGATGTATTTTTTAACGGCGTCTTCAATGGTAAATTCAGGACGCTGCACGCCGGTTGCGATGGCGTAGAGGCGTGCCGATTCTTGCCGGTCGAATGAGTCAGCTTGGGCGTGATTCCAAGTTTTCGGAAGACGTTTTCGAGCCCGGACCCGCTGACCGTTAATTTGACGGTCGAATTCAAAGATGAAACAACTCGTTGCTTTATCTCGGTACACCGGCATGATGTTTTGTACTCCAGAATATCCGCAGACTCAAAGACTATTCTTGACCCGAACCGATAGCAAGGGATCGGGCCGTTGGGCGCAGCTAAAGCGTAGACCGACCTGGAAGAAATTCCAAGTTCGGCAGCAGCTTCAGAGGCAGACCAGCGGCTCATGCGCTCAAATCCTGTCCGGCGGGTTACCGCGTGCGTTCGGCAAATGCCGCCACCTGATGATTGCGGTCCTAACACCGTTCTCGTACACGGCCCGCTGAAAATCGCCATTTATTACTCGTGTGCGGATTGTGCAGTGGCCATTATCCGATTTCTTTGGGGTGCATCCTCTTTGCCAAAAATCATGCCCATCGAACTCGGCTTCAAATTCCTCGGTAAAGTTCTCTCCTCGCCACTTGTTCACGTAGCGCACGAGCACTGGAATTCCTACCGGCGTTGTGCTTCTTGCTCTCCACTTTCTCATTGCTGTCTCCGTGGTCATGCCGCCCTCCTGTAAGTCTTTGTCAGATCGCGCTTGATGCAATGGCCGCGCTTGCGTAAGGCGTTCGCAAGTAGCGCTCTATCGTGGTGGCTGTGATCTGCTTGGCGCAGCAACCCGAAATAGCTGTTGGCGGTTTCAAACAGATCGGCGGCGTTGATAGTGCGAACGCGCTGGACTGCTGCCTTAACCGTGCGCTTGCGGGTTTCTCTATGCCATGGTTTGATGACCTGGCCGACGAAATCAATGCCGCGCTCTATGGGCTGCAGGATGGTCTTTGTCGGGTTGAGTTTGGCGTGCAGCCGCGCCGGCAGAAAGGCATCGATCCTAGCCAGGGCCTCATTGAGCCACTGCGGTGATTCGTGCAGCAACACGAAATCATCGACGTAGCGGACATAATGTCTGGCGCCGATCTGGTGCTTTACGAACTGGTCGAGCGTATCGAGGCAGATATTGGCGAAGAACTGGCTGCTCAGATTGCCGATGGGCAGGCCCAGGTGCGCGGGCTGGCTGGTCAGGCGCTTATGCGCCGGAACCCGCTCCAGGAGGGCAGGTTTTCCACGGTACTCATAGTTCTGGCGCGGATCGTGAAACAGGATCGTCTCGGCCAGCGCCATCCACCACGGTTCGCTAACTCTGGCGGCGATCAGGTCGCGCAGAATGTTCTTGTCGATGCTGACAAAGAAGTTGGCTAAATCGAGCTTCAGATAATGCGCCGGCCGCTGCCAGTTCTGTGTGATGCTGCGTACCTTGGCCTCCAGGCGCTTGGCAGCGTAGAGCGTGCCACGACCAGGAATGCAGGCGCAGGAATCGGCAATGAACGCAGCGTAGAAGCGTGGGGCGATGCGGTTGTAGAGTAGGTGATGCACAATGCGGTCGCGGAAGTCTGCAGCCCATACTTCGCGTGGCTTTGGCCTGGTGATGACAAAGCAGATTGAACGCCCTGGGCGGTAGGTGCCGTCCTGCATCTCGTCGTTAAGCTGGCACAGGTTGCGCTCAAGGTTCTGCTCGAATTCAATGGCCGATGGCTTGTTGCGCTTGGTCTTGCGGCAATCGAGGTAGGCTTGCACCAATTCCTCGAAAGAAAAATCAGCATGGTGGCGCTCGGATTGATCTGCGGACGGCGCGGGCGCGGCCCTCGTAGCTCTTGTTGTTGTTCTGGTTGCCGTTGTTGAAATTCTGATTCCAGGCATAGTCAGAGTTGGAGGCGTGCTGCGTCCTGTTGTGCTATCTACGTCGCCCTGACGAAGGCCGTAGCCGATCAGCGGGGAAACTGCGCCAGACCATTCCCGACTGCAGCCGGAGGTATCCCTAGTGCGCATGGCGGTGGCCTTGTGAGCCAGCGGCACAACCAGATTAAAGATTCGCTCAGTCATGGTGGCCGTGACCATCAGGAAGCAGGCGAGAGTGCGGAACGGCGCCATCCACCTGCCTGCTTGCCGACGCTATTGGTCAGCTCGATGGCCTTGGCGTACTGCCCGGTAGAGATCAAGCGCTTGTCACGCGAGAGTCTGAGCAGCAGCTCGGCCACTTGCAGGCGCTCGATCAAAGATTCAAGGTGCGGCGCTTTTTCCCGCGCACAGTTGGCGCGAAAGATAAGCGTGACAATCTCGACGCATTCATCGCGTAGCTTGCCGCCGATGCTCTGCTTGAAGTCGCGGGGCATGTTCTTGGCAAGATCGGTGATGGCGTCGAGAAGATCGTAGGCCACCTTGTAGATCGGGAGTTGGGTGTGAAGTGCCATGCTGATTGAAAGGGCTAAATTACAAAATTTCTAATCTGCGGACGGCGCGGGCGCGGCCCTCGAAGCTCTCGTTGCTGTCCTGGTAGCCGTCGCCGAAATCCTGAATCCAGGCATAGTCAGAGTTGGAGGCGTGCTGCTCGCGTGTCCAATACCACTCTGGATTGAATTCATCCTTTATGGTGGAAAACAGGAGGGCGCTTTCGGTGCGGTCAGGCAGTTCGCCGCCAATAGAGACTGCCCATTCCTTGGCGTCTTTCCAGTTGATTTCATCGCGCTCGCCTGGCAACAGGATGATGTGGTGACGCTTGCTGCCATCCGCGCTGATGATGGCGCCGACGTAGCGCTCGCCTGCGTTGAGGGTCGGCATTTCAATCGTGATCGGGAACGCGGATTCAAGCTTTGCCTGCGCTTCGAGCGTGGCGATCATTTGCGCGATTTTGTTCTGCTCGGTCTTGATGGCTTCGAGAGTGATGGTGGTCATGTTGGCCTCTTAAATTGATGAATGATTAAAGGGGTAATCTGCGGACGGCGCGGGCGCGGCCCTCGTAGCTCTTGCTGATGTCCTGGTTGCCGTTGACGAAATTCTGACCCCAGGCATAGTCAGAGTCGGAGGCGTGCTGCGTTGAACTCCAGTACCAGGCCGGATCAAAAGCTTCCTCGCCGCCTTTCTGGAAGGCTTCTGCCATCGTCTGCAAGGGGAATTCCGGCGTGTATGGCCGGGTTGGTTCGACGGCGCTCATATTGATGCCGGAGCGGGCATAACAATAATTCTCTTCGGTGGTCGGCTTGAGGTTGCGATAGCAAATCTCAAGCTCGTCCTGGCTGGGCAGATACCAGTCGTCAAAGCCGCCAATGGTGAGGCCGAGCGCCCATTTGGCAAGTTTGCTGCCTGCCGTGGCCATCGCCTTAGTGTTGGCTAGTCCGTCATCGTAGGACTTGGCATCCGGTACGTCTTTACCGCGTCCGATCCAGCTTGACGGTGCGTGTTGGCCTTCTACTTTCGGCGCGACGATGAGGGCATGGGGCTTGCCGTCGATGTTGATGCGGCCAGCGTAAAAGCCGCCGGCCATGGCGGTACCGAGGATGGTGGGGATTTCTTGGGTTGAGGATTTCATAATATTTCCTTGTGGTTGGGATTGATAGAAAATCACGCTGCCTCCTGCAGTATTTCAAGCGCCCGCTGCATGAAGCCTGATTTGGCGCGGTTGGCATTTGTGGCCATGATGCGAAAATCAAGCGGCACGGTGCAGTAAAGCAGCGGCCACGGATCGCGGTCGGGCGGCATCAGGTCGCGCTTCTCGGTGGCCAGCATCACCAGATCGGCTTGCTTGACTTCCGGGCTGGTGGTGGCCGGCAGGCCAAAGCGTTCACGGATGGCGGCATCCATGCGGGCTTCGATGGCTCGATAATCGGGCAGCAAGAGCTTGAGCGGTGATGGGATGTCGCAGAGATAGGCCTCGGCGGCATCGTGCAGCAAGGCCTCCAGCTCGAATTCGACAGGCACGATACGGCTGGCCAGTTCGCTGTGCTGGGCAACGCTGTAGTAAAACCGGCATTGACCGCTGAAGCGGCAGGTGTTGGCCAGGCCGTGCGCGATGTCGAGCAGGTTGATCATGTTCGGCTGCGGGTCGATCAGATCCAGGTGCTTGCCAGTGAAGGTGAGAAGGTAGCTCATCACGTTGTCTCGATCAGGTTGGCCAGCATGTAAGCGCCAAAGACATTGATCAGGCCGATGGAAAAGATGGCGGCAATGCAGTCGTCGACGGTCAGGTTCTCGTCTGCAACCTGCATTGCGCCGATGGTGGTTTCAAGGCGTTCGAAGGTGAGCTGGTCAAGCCTGACGCTGATTTCAGTGTCCACAATGGCGCTCCAGGTTGTTCATACAGATGCTGGCTTTCTCCAGCATGTAGTGCAGGCGGACGGCCAGCCGGTTCAATTCCAACTCGAACGCGACTGCATCGTCCTGCAGCCCTTCCAGGGTTTCTTTGATGACGCCGATCGGCGCCAGTTTTTGGTCTTCCGTGCTTTCTTGTCGTAGGGTGCTCATGCCATTTCTCCAGCAATGCGCCATGACGGCCAGGACAGGCGCAGGATGCGGTCACGGTAGAGGCGGGTGGCGATGATTATTCGACGCATGGCAATATCTCCTGTAGAACGTTGCAGATGGCATCGCAGCCGTGGGCGGCGATGACCTTGATGTCGATGCCGGAACCACGGACGTGGTAGAGGCGGCCTGGGATGATGGGGCGGGCGCTCATGCTGCTGCCTCAGACGGTTCAGTTTCGGTCGGTTTTTCGTTCCTCTCGATAATGCTTTTCCCGCTTTTCGCTTTGGCTTTATTCGGTTTCATCTCGCCGGCGACGGTTTCCGTCCCGGTTTGATCCGCGCTTTGTGTTTGCGCTTGCGCAGCTGTTTTAGGGGGAGAGGCCTTTTTAGCGCCTTTTTCCGACGCTTTTGCAGCCTTGAACTCCTCTTCGACGTCGGCTCGGATGTCCGCAGGGTCGATCCCTAAAACTTTTGCCAGGACAAGAAGGCGCTCAGGGTCGCTTTGCATCGACCAGGCGTTAACGGTGACTTGGCCGATGACCAGGATGTCAATCAGAAGCCGCCAACAGTCTCGGGCGTCCATTGTTTCAAAGCGCAGCCTGAAGGCCTCGACGCGCTCTGTGTCGTTTTTCCCTTCGGCATCCCATAGCTTGGCCAGCTTCTTGCGCAGGTCGTCGTAGGAACCCATAAAGAAGAATTCCGCCATCGTGCGGATCATCAAAAGGTATTCCTCAACCTCAATCGATTCCGGCCCGTTGTGCGTCATCAGGTTTTCGGCCTCGACCCGGATGTTAGAAAACAGCCGCGCCCGATATTCATTTTCCAGCTTGGCCTTGGCTTCGTTCTTGGCGTTTATGTCCTTTTCTTTCTGGCGACTGGTGGTGATTCCGGCTTCCTTGAGTTTTGCGGCCAGTACCTTCTCTTCGATGACCGGTACCAGGGTGTTCTTGCGAACATCTTCAACCAGCGTGATCGGCGCATCTTCGCCAAGCAGTTCGCGGTAGGTTCTGTTCTTGCTGTCGTCGTAACAGTGGGCATCAAGTGCAACAAAACCTTTCTTCATGCCAGAGTGCGGGCCAACACCATACGGCGCGATTTCCTCGGCCTTCTTCCCGGTGATGACCTCATGCCCTTTGGCTTTGGCTTCGGCAGCCTGGATGGCGACGTAAGCCATTTTTTTGGCGCTGAAACAGTCTGGATTCGTGCAAACGTCTGCACTGTCGATGTCTGAAAAAAGCTCAGGCTGATTGCCGGTGCGGTGTTGGCAATCAAAGCATCGGCCGGCGGTCGGAACCAGATCGCGATCGCCGTGCGGGAAGGGCGCATCGGCAAGCCGGAGGGTGTAACGGTCACGGATATGCTCTTTGGCCGCCCGTACCGACATGGGCTCGTTGCCGTATCGCGGCGTGGTGATGTCCTTGATGGCCTGATCCTGCAGCTTCAGGGTCGGAATCCGGGCGACCAGGAGTGCCGTGGAAGGATTGAGCAGGCCACCGTAAAACAGGCGCTTGCCATCTTCGGAGAGCGCTGTCAGCTTGAGGCGCGCATAGATGTAAGCTTTGCTCTTGCCGATCTTCTCGGCCAGCTGGTCGGCGGTGTAGCCGTGATGTTTCATCATGCGCTCGTAGCCTTCCGCCTCTTCAAGCGGGTGCAGATCCTGGCGCTGCAGGTTCTCGATAATCTGAATTTCAAGCACTTCCAGATCCGTCAGCGTGCGGATCATGCCGGGAATGGAGCGCAGCCCTGCCGCCTGGGCAGCGCGGTAGCGACGTTCGCCGGCAACAATCTCGTAGGAAGGCATCAGATCGCCATCCCAGGGCTGGTCGATGGGCCAGTCGCGCACCAGAATCGGCTGCAGGATGCCATGCCGTTTCACGCTTTCGGTCAGTTCGGCATGCTGATTTTCCGGGAAGTGTTTGCGCGGATTGGTCGGGCTGGGTTTGACCAGGCCGATGAGCAGGGGCTGGATCTGAGACAGCTTTTTTGCTTCTTCGGCGTATTGCTCGGGGCAGAAGTCGGTGCTGGTCATGATGCGGACTCCATTGGCACCAGTTTTGGTGCCATCACCAAGCGACCGGCTGGCCGGCAAGTGACGATGATCATGTCTTCAAGGTCTTTAAATGCTTCTGTGGCGCGTTCCATGGCCTGTTCTGGCGTTGCAGTCAGCTCACTGTGCAAGGCATAGGTATAAAACTCACCATCTGCGGATGCCTGTGGTTTTGGCTTTTTCAGCAGCGCCTGCAGGTCTGTCAGCGCTTCGTTCAGGTTGAGCGGCAGTCGGCCATCGGTCAGCTTCATGACCTGCACACAGAACTGCTCGATGGCGGTGTGTGCCTTGGCCAGCTTTTCGCGCAGGATCGTGGTCTCTGGTGTCTGTACCGCCATTTCAGCAGGTTTGCTGGCCGGCTGGATCGGCGCTGCAGGCGCTTGATCGGTGGCGGCTTCGTGGTGCTGGTGAATGCGTGTCGGCGGTGTTTTCTTGGCGGCCTTGAGTTGCTTGGCCTCGGTCATCCGCGCCACCTGGAACTTTTTCCACTCCGGCGCCTGGTCGCCGCCAACCGTGGCGGAAATGCGGAACTCGGTCACGTCCTGCTGTCCCGGCCGTTTGACCAGACAGGTCAGGATATAGCCGGCGCGGATCGGCGCGGCGAGGTTGGCGTGAACGTTCTTGGGATGCACGCCCAGCACTTCCGCCAGCTCAGGCGTGCGGCAGCCGGGATGCTTGGCGATATACTCGCAGCCGATGTCGGCTTTGGTTTTTGGTTTGTCTGTCATGATTGGCCTCCGGTGGTATCGTTCATAGCTTGATTTGTCATTAAGGAGAAAAACGATGTCCGATCTTCAACAGCCGCTTGAAGCAGTAGTGATTCAGCTTCTGCAAGAATTTGACGCAGCGCTGGCGGCGCTACCTTCAAGAGCACAACTGGAAGCTTCTCCTCTGCGTTCTTGCGCAAATCGGATGGACAGGATTCGGGAAAAAATGATGGATGAGCAATTAAGACTTCGACGCGAAGCGAGGCGCGCAGGAATCCATCTTCCAGAATCAATGTGGCGGCGGTAGTTGTCTGCTCTGCGGGAAGCATGTTGATGGCTCCTTAATGAAAACTGGCGCACTTGGCGACGAACTGGCGCAGGCCAGATGCGCTCGAGCGCTTGCCGAGAAAAACGTTTTGCGCCGGGGTCTTGCGAAAGACCATGTAAACGCCGGATTTCTCGACGACGTACATGCCGTGATCTCTGGCGATCTGCTTGGCTTCCTTGAACTGCTGGAGAGGGGTGTGGCTAACCATGTTGGGCTCCGGTGGATGAATTCGGAGCAAATATAGACCCGTCTATTTATTGTGTCAATAGATGCGTCTATATTTTTAGGTAAAATAAAAGCACTGCCGTGTGGCAGCGCTTGATCAATCAGCTATGGGAATAGGAATGCAAAAGGGCGTGCCTTATGCTTCCTCCAGTGCTTTGACCCATTGTTGTTCTGAAACGATGGCTGGTAGGCCGTAGCGTTCTCGTCTCTCAATGGCGGTTTCGATTTTTCGGCCATAGGTCATATTGGCCCAGTCTTCATTGACAATAGAACCGATGACAAGATAATCAAGTTTGCTTGTCACGCGATCAACGGGCATTGCCTCAAGTTTCAGTACCGCACGTTCACAGGCAGCGCGGGTCCCAAAGTAAAACATGCCGGTAAAACAGAAAGTCATATTTCGAAAAAATATAGTGGGATCTTCATCAAGCGGAAGAGATGGGCCTTCAGTGGTCACCGCGCCTGTTTCACTAAAATGATTTCCGCATAGGTTCTCAAGGCAAATAAGCAGTTCGCTGCGTTCGTTATCAGTGACCTTTCCGTCCGCTAGAATGGCATCAATGCGCTTGGCAATCATGTTTCCTGGCCAGTTTGTGCAGGTATCATGATTCTCGGCTAGCCAGGTGCGCAAAAAAACAATTTCTTTATCGTTGATGTGTCCGTCTGCGACAAGTCCAGTACAGATGCCAAGCAGGGTATTTGTTGCTTTGGTAAATTTGCGCTGTTGGATTGAGTTATTAATGGCAAAATTATTTTGCATGGATATCAATCCTTGTCTTATTTGAACCAGCGGACGTCAAAAACTTTAGCCGTTGGCCTGTCGTTCGCCGCAATGCCCTGGTGCGTCACAATCGTTAGCTTCGGCATCGTCAGAAAATGCCTCAACCATGCGGACGATTTTGTACTGCTCACGTTCGGACATGGTGGACATCCTTGTTACAAGTCGCTTAGTGGGTTCGCTAAGCTGGTTTGTTTCGATCATTCCACCAATCTCGTCGGCCAGCCAATCAACACTAACGCCACAGGCGCGGGCAAATCTGGCTGTAAATTCTGATCCGCTGCATTTGTTATCCAAGTTTTCGAGATGTGAAATAGAGGGTTGCTTGATACCAGTGGTATCGGCCAACTCTGACTGAGACAGGTTGGCGTATTTACGTGCGATCTTAAGGCGTTCTCCGTATTCCATCATGCAACGGTATCCATGAGGTTTTTTTAAGTCAAATAGACAACCCTATTGACGCGAAAGATAGACAGGTCTATATTTCGCTCACTATGTCTAAGCTCTCACTTCTTAAAGCGGTCGAAATGGCCGGTGGCCAAGCGCATCTGGCGCGTGGCATTCGGGATCGCATCCCCGACAGCAAGATCGGTCAGGTGCATGTCTGGGGCTGGCTTAATAGCGTCAAGTTCGAAGTGCCGCCGGCTGAGACCGTGATTCCTATTGCAGATTTTCTGGGCTACCGCATTACGCCGCACGAGCTGCGGCCAGACCTTTACCCAATACCGACCGATGCGATTCCGCCTGGATTTGTCAGCGATCTTCAAAAGGCGGCGTGATGCACACATTTTCATTTCCATCTTTTACCTCCTGCGACCGGCTTCGGTCAGTCGTTGATCGGCTGGGGCTTCGGCCCTGGCCGTTTTTTTTATTTCGTATCTTCAGTGTTGCCCAGCTTCGATCCTCTCGCTAGGCGTAATTTTTGAGGCCATCGCACCATGTCAATCAAGAAAACCAACCGATCACTTTTTCTGGCCATGCACGCGGATGCCAAAGATTTCCCTGGCGGTATACGCGGGCTGGCCGAGTTTCTTGGCCGTAACGGTAGCACCCTGGGTAACCAGCTGAACCCGGATCACGACGCCGCGCCACCTTCGATGGAAGTCATGGTCGACTTGATGAAGCTGACCAACGGCAAGCGAACAGCCTTTGCTCTGGCGCAACTGGTGGGGCAGGTGCCGATGGATATGGAGTTTGCGCACCATCAGCCATGCGATGCGGTGCGGATGTTTATGGCTTTGGTGCATGAGGCCAGTCAGGTCTTTGGCATGGGCTCCGAGTTTGCCAGTGATCTGCGCTTCGACGCTGATGAGCGCAAGCGCCTTGAGCCGCTGCTGCTGAATTTAATGAAGGCGACAGCCGAGCTGCTACAGGCGGTGCGCGGCTGATGACACAAAGCCTGCCGGAACGCATTGATTTCGAGCAGATCGCCCGGGCGGCGCTCAATGATGTCAATGCGCTGTTGATGGACTGGTTACCAAACGGGAACAAGGCTGGCCCGGAGTGGAAGAGCGTCAATCCGACCCGTAGCGACAGACGCGCCGGTAGTTTCTCGGTCAATATGACCAATGGCAAGTGGGGCGATTTTGCCAGCGGCGATACCGGCGGCGATCTGATTTCGTTGAGCGCTTATTTGTTTTACGGCGGCGATCAGGTTGCTGCTGCACGTGAGCTGGCGCAGCGTTTTGGTATTGCGGTGCCACCAGCGCATGGTGAAGAGCGCCAGCGCCAGCAGATCCAAACGCCTGCACCAGAAAGCCCTCCAGTGCCGCCGAAAAAGAGTACGCCATGGGAGGCGCAGCGCGTTGCGCCTGAGACTGCGCCACCGCCTCCCAAGGCGCATTCGCATCGCGGCGTGCCGCAGATGAGCTGGCATTACAAGGATGCCGATGGCCGCACCCTGGGCTATGTCCATCGGTTTATCACCAGCGACGGCAGCAAGGAAGTGATGCCGGTCTGCTGGGCGCGTAATTCGAAATCCGGCGTTGAGGATTGGCACTGGATGCATTTTGCCGAGCCGCGGTGCCTTTTCGGATTGGATACGCTGGCGGCCAAGCCAGAGGCGACGGTGCTGGTGGTCGAGGGCGAGAAGTGCGTCACTGTTGGCGCGCCTGAGCTTCCCGATCTGGCCTTGATGAGCTGGCCGGGCGGAACAAATGCCGAACATAAGGCGGATTGGGCGCCACTTGCAGGCCGCAAGATCATCATCTGGCCGGACTGTGATGCCAAGCGCGTCAAGTTGTCAAAAGAGGAAGAGGCGGCTGGTATCGATCCTTTGTCGAAGCCTTACCTGCCGGAGACCAAGCAACCCGGATGGAAAGCAGCGCTGAAGATTGCCGTGCGCCTGCATGAGCAGGGCTGCAAGGTCTGGCTTGTCCGCATCCCTGCGCCTGGTGAGAAGCCGGACGGGTGGGATATTGCCGATGCGGTCGAAGAAGGCCTGCGCGGTGAAACGCTGGCGAACTGGATACGCGATAACGCCAAGGTCTATGACCAGGAAGCGCCGATTGCCGAGGGTTCAGAACCCATTTCTACCGCTGAAGAGGCTGCCGCAGGGTTGGTGGAAGAAAAGCACTGGACAAAGCGCCTTTTGTTCAAAAATGGTGAGCTTTCGGACTGTTTGTCGAATATCTTCGATATTTTGACAAATACAAGACAGTGGGATGGCGTGATCGCTTTTGACGAACTGTCGCAGCGCACGGTCAAACTCAAGCAGCCGCCGTTTTTTGGTGGCGAGATCGGCGAATGGTTGCCGACGGACGATTCCCGCACCACGATGTGGTTGTCTCGCAAGTGGTCAATGACGCCATCTTCGGCGCGGGTGGCCGAGGCTGTTGAGACAATTTCACGCGGCAATGCCTTCCACCCGGTACGCGATTGGCTCCGGGCGCTGCCTGCATGGGATGGAACGCCACGATTGTCCATGTGGCTGACGGATTTCCTGGGTGTGAAAAACAACCAGTACAGCCAGCGGGTCGGCACCTGGTTCATCATGGGTATGGTGGCACGCGCGATGCGCCCTGGCTGCAAGTTCGACTACTGCCTGGTGCTTGAGGGCGCCCAGGGCAAAAAGAAATCGACGGCGCTTTCGGTGTTGGCCGGTGAGTGGTTCGGCGATACCGACCTCGATCTGCACAACAAGGATTCGATGATCGCCCTGCAGGGCAAGTGGCTTTATGAGTTCGGCGAACTTGGATCACTGGCACGCGCTGAGTCGTTGCGCCAGAAATCCTTCCTGTCGCGGCGCATCGATGAATTCCGTCCGCCGTATGGTCGCAGAGACATCAAGTGCCCGCGCCAGCTTGTCTTTGCAGGCACCACCAACGAATGGGAATGGAACAAGGACCCCACCGGCGGCAGGCGTTTCTGGCCGGTCGAGGTTTCCGAAATCGATATCGACGGGATCATCAATACGCGTGAGCAGCTGTTTGCCGAGGCGCTGGCGTATTTCGATGCCGGCAATCGGTACTGGCCAAGCTCGGAAGAGCAACGGGCGCTGTTTGATCCTGAGCAGCTCAGGCGTGAGCAGCCGGAGGCTTATATCGACATCCTGCATGACTGGGTCGACAAGCAGATCGGTGAGTTCAGTATCGCCACGGCAATCAGCGATGGCCTCGGCCTCGATGCCGCAAAGATGACCCGCGATATTCAGACGCGGGTCGGTACCGCACTCCGCAAGCTGGGGTGCACAAAGTTCGAAAAACGCAATGGTGTGACGCGCTACTGGTACAAGCCCCCCGTAAGAAATGGGGCGATGACGACGTCCGCACAGCCGGCGCAGCAGTCAGGAGGGGCAAATGAATACTTCTGATTGCACAAAGGTTGGGAAGGTAGGGCATAGGTTAGGAAGCCGGAAACCCGCATGGATTGGGCTTCTTCCTAACCTTCCTAACCTTCCTAACCTGTTTTCTACAGGCGCGCATGACGCGCGTACACGTGAGCGCGCATGCACACACCCGCGCGCGCACACCCACATACCCGTATTTTTTAGGTTGGGAAGGTTAGGAAGGTTAGGAAGAGGCTTTGTTTCCGGGCTTCTTGTGGTTCCCAACCTGTTCCCAACCTTCCCAACCTCGGGAACTTTTCTTTGGAGGCCGTCATGCAGTTGCTGATAGACAAGATGCGTTCTGACTTTAAGCTGGTGGCCAAGAAGCGGCGAGAGCTTGGGGATTGGTCGGAAGAGGATGAGGCGGATATCGGCGGCGCTGTTAAGGCAGCCATCGACAGGAAGGATCGTGACCTTATTCTGTGCTGGTCGCGCTGGCTTGCCGATCTGGCGGCCTGGTGTGTGGCGTATCAGATGATCGCTGCCGGTGCAGAGCAGCGCATCCGCAATCAGGTGGCGCTTGAGAAGGCGGCAGCAAAGGAGGAAGCATGACGACGGCAGTACCGTTCTCATGGATGTGGGGCGACCCCGCCGAAACCATCGACCGATTGCGCAGCATGCGGAAGGCGATGGAAGCGGAGGAAAAGCGCCTGAAAGAGCAAGAGCGGCGGCGTAAGTCGCGGCGGATTCGGATGCTGGTGCGACTGGCCAAGGCCGGGGAATTAAAGGGGCGACAATGAGCAAAGATTTGAACCGCGTGGAATCAGCAGTGTCCGCAACCGCCAGCGGCAATTTGACCTGGGAGAAGTGGCCTTACGACACCGCCGTGGCGCTCGGCCTTTCCGGGCAAAAGAACCCCCTCGGCTTTGCTATGGTGCGCTGGCTTGGCGACCAGACATCGCTGTCGGTCTGGGGCGTGGTGCTGGCGCTTTCGACACTGCTGATACGGCGCGGTGTTGATGCCAAAGCCTCCAATGAGCTGGCCTTCCAGGCTTTCGAGTTCTGGAATCACATGCACTGCCCGGATTGCGCCGGTCGTGGCGTCACCGGGATAGAGCAGGGCACCTGCCCAGCCTGCGGCGGTTCTGGCGATAGACCGATCAGCCATGCCAGCGCAGCCATCCGCGATGGTGTCAGCCTCTTGATCGAGGCCGAACAATGGATGGAAGGCCAGCTGGCGACGCGCCTGAAAAGCTGCACGTATGAGGCGTCAGATGATGGCTATAAGGTCAATCTGCCGCGCCTCAGCGGTACACAGGATATCGGCCTCAATGTCAGTCCGCAGACCGGGTTCCGCGGTCATCACGATAGTGATTGATTGGTCAGGGGGGTTGACAGCATGATTTACTATGTGAATAGGGGAGCACGCAAATGCCAGTAGCCGCACCAAGGCCATGCCGCCATCAAGGATGCGGCGTTCTGGTCTGTGATGGATCAGGCTACTGCTCGGCACATCAAGCCGACAGCAAGGCAGGCAAGTTCGCAGATGAGCGCCGTGGCAGTCGCCACGAACGTGGCTACGGATCAGCCTGGGAAAAGCTCCGAAAGATTATCCTGCGTCGAGACAAAGGACTCTGCCAGGAATGCCTGCGACAAGACAAGTGCCGGCCGGCAAAGATCGTAGACCACAAGGTGCCAAAGTTCGAAGGCGGCACCGACGATGAAGACAACCTCCAGTCGCTGTGCCAATCGTGCAGCGACAAGAAAACCCAGTCCGAAGCGCAACGCGCCAGACAGGGTAGGGGGGTCTAAATCCTTCCGGCCTTCACCTTCGGGACCGGCCGCTTAGACAAATTTTTTTATGCGGGGGTATTAGGGAGGGGGGGTACCCTCCGGCGCCTCCAGGGTGCAGACGTGTGCACCAACATCAATTTCATCGAGCCGCCTTCGGGCGGTTTTTTCGTTTACGGAGGTTGCCATGGGACAGAGAGGGCCGAAGCCGATGCCGGCTAACGTGCATCTGTTGCGTGGCAACGCCAGCAAGAAGCCTGTCGGTTCGCTCTTTGATGAGTTTCGGCCAGAGGTCGAGATCCCGGATTACCCGTCGTGGATCTGGCCAGAGGCAAAAAAGGAATGGAAGCGCATTGCTGTCGAGCTGGAGAAGTACGGTTTGATCTCCCGTCTCGATCGCGCCGCGCTGGTGCTGTACTGCCAGGCCTGGGCAAAGATGGTCTGGGCAGAGCGGCAACTTTCGCGCGCCATGAAGCTGGCCGAAGAAGCGCGTGCTGCCGCTGAAGCCAAGGGCGAAGAATACGCCGGCGGCGACGGCATCATGATCAAGACGGCCAACGGCAATTTCACGTACTCGCATCACTGGGTGGTCGGGCGTCACGCCTCAGCCGAGGTCAAGCGCTATCTCGACCTGTTCGGATTATCTCCATCGGCGCGCTCGCGGGTCTCGCCCAGCGACAACCGCCAGGGCAAGCTTTTTGAAGAAGGGACGCCAGACGCATGGGCCAAGCTGTAGCCGCCATGAGCTTCGCTGACATCGCCACCGCCTATGCGCGGGATGTCGTCGAAGGCAGGATCGTATCCTGCAAGTGGCACCGGCTGGCGTGCGCCCGTCACCTGAAGGATCTGGAGCGCATCGGTTCTGAAGGCTTCCCCTACACCTGGAATCCAGAGCTGGTTGATACCAAGGGCAAGGCCTACCAGCCCGCCGAGCGGATCTGCAACTTCGCGCAACTCATGCCGCACATCAAAGGCGACTGGGCGGCGCAGCGCCAGCTCATCAAGCTCGAAGCCTGGGAGGTTTTCATCCTTGCCAGCGTTTTCGGCTGGGTGCATATCGAAACAGGCAAGCGCCGTTTCCGCGTCGCTGATCTTTTCGTGCCGCGCAAGAATGCCAAGAGCACACTGGCCAGCATCGTTGGCAACTACATGCTAGGGGTCGATGGAGAATTCGGGGCAGAAGTCTATTCTGGCGCCACGTCGCAAGACCAGGCGATGGAAGTATTTCGCCCGGCGCTGCTGATGGCGCGTGCCACGCCGCGCTTCTGCGCTGCCTACGGCGTCACGGTCAATGCCAGCAACCTGTCTGTCACCGAAACAAACAGCAAGTTCGAGCCGGTCATTGGTCGCCCTGGCGATGGCGCCTCACCGAGCTGCTCGATCGTCGATGAATATCACGAACACAAAACCTCCGAGCTTTACGACACCATGCAGACCGGCATGGGCGCCCGCAAGCAGCCGCTGATGCTGATCATCACCACGGCCGGATCGGACATTTCCGGCCCCTGTTTCCTGCACCAGAAAGAGCTGGAGAAGATCCTCGAAGGCCTGATCGAAAACGACCAGCGCTTCGGCATCATCTTCGGCATTGACGAAGGGGATGACTGGACCAAGGAAGACGCCCTCATCAAGGCCAACCCGAATTTCGGAATCTCGGTCGATGCCGAATATCTCCGCCTGCAGCAGCGCGACGCCATCAGCGACCCGCGCAAACAGAACGTTTTCAAGACCAAGCACCTCAACGTCTGGGTGGCCGCCGCGTCGCCCTGGATGAACCTGTACAACTTGCAACTCGCCGGCGATCCTGGGCTGAGCATTGACGACTTCCGTGGCGACGAATGCACGGTCGGTCTCGACCTGGCCAGCAAGCAGGACATTGCCAGTGCCGTCTTCGAATTCAATCGCGAGATCGATGGTGAAACGCACTACTACGCCATCAGCCGGAATTACATTCCCCAGGCCGCCGTCGACAAGCCGGAAAACGCGCATTATCAGGCCTGGGTCAATGCCGGTCACCTGATCGTGACGCCTGGCAACATGATCGATCTTGAGCAGATTCAGGAAGACATCCTGGCCACCGCCGAAACCGTGGTCATTGTTGAAGTCGCCAAAGACCCTTGGGGCGGCCAGCAGCTTGGAGCCACCCTGGCCAATGAAGGCTTCCAGGTCGTTGATATCCCGCAGCAGGTGCGCTTTCTCAGTGACCCGATGAAAGATCTGCAAGCGCTGGTCGATGCCGGCCGCTTTCACCACGATGCCAATCCCTGCTACGTCTGGCAGATGAGCAACGTGGAAGTGATGGCCGACCGAAACGAAAACATCTTCCCGCGCAAATTGCGGGCCCAGAACAAAATCGATGCCGCCGTTGCCACAATCGTCGCCCACAACCGGTCGATGGTTGCCGGCCGGGACGGTGGCCGCAGCGTCTACAACGAACGCGGCATTATTGTGGTCTGACCCATGCGCAAAATCATACTCAACGTTCTCAAGGCCATCGATCTGCAGGATGTCTTTGCCTTTGGCGGACTCGCCATGGCCTTCATCGGCCTGCACGCCATCTACCCGCCGGCGGCCTTGATCGTGATCGGTGCCGTGCTCTTCCGGATGGGGGCGCGCTGATGGGCATCCTCTCCCGTCTTTCCGAACAACGCGCCAGCGCCCATCCGCGCGACCCGGTCATCGCCGAATGGTTTAGCGGTGGCGGTTCATCGGTCACCGGCCTGTCGGTCACACCCGACACCGCCATGCGCGTCACCGCCGTGTATCGTGCCGTCAGCATTCTGTCGCAGACCTACGCCAGCCTGCCGCTTGGTGTCTATCGCCAGCTGGCCAACGGCGGCAAAGAGCGCGATCGCGCGCACCCGCTCGATGAAGTCCTGACCCGTAGCCCCAACCGCTGGCAGACCAGCTTTGAGTGGCGCGAGATGATGAGCGGACATTTCGCCCTGCGCGGCCGCTGCTATTCAGAAATCATTTCGACCGGCGGTAAAGCCGTCGCCGAACTGATCCCGCTGCACCCGGATCGCATCAAGCCTTTCCGGGCGCCTGACGGTTATCTGGCCTTTGAATACACGCCGGCAGATGGTCCGCGTCGCATCATCCTGCAGTCCGAAATGCACTTCATGCACGGCCTCACGGTCGGCGCCGACGGTATCACGCCGCTGTCGCCCATCGGCTGCTGCCGAGAAGCCATCGCCCTGGCGCTGGCCACCGAAGAGCATGGCGCCCGCCTTTTTCGCAACGGCACCCGACTTGGCGGCGTGCTCAAGATGCCCGGCCGCCTCAAGGATGACCTCGCCCGCAAGGATTTGCTCAAGAGCTGGAAGGAAGCCTACAGCGGCGTGCAGAATTCCGGCAAGACCGCGCTGCTGGAAGAAGGCATGGCCTGGGAATCGCTGGGTATGACCAACGAAGATGCCCAATTCCTCGAATCCAGAAAGCTGCAAAACGCAGAAATCGCCCGCATCTTCGGTGTGCCGCTGCACATGCTGTCCGATCTCGACCGCTCCACCAACAACAACATCGAACACCAGGGCATGGAATACGTCACCCACACCGTGCGCCCTGGTGCCATCCGGCGTGAAGAGTGCATGGAACGCGATCTGCTGGCCGGATCCTCGGCGCGTACGCATTGCATCTGGTTCGATCTCGACGGCCTGATGCGTGGCGACTCTGCCGCCCGCGCCTCTTTCAACGGCACGATGCTGCAAAACGGCGTTTTCAACCGCAACGAAGTCCGGATCAGCGAAGGCAAGAACCCGTCCGATGCGCCGGGCATGAACGACTACACCGTGCAAACCAACATGGCCATGATCCAGCTACTCGAAGCGATCAACAAGGCCGCTGGCCTCAAAACAGAAAAGGACACCACCAATGAACAAGCCTGAAGAGCGCCGCGTCGTCGTCGGCGAACTGCGTACCATCAATGAAGGCGGCGGCCTGAAAATCGCCGGCCACGCCGCCAAGTTCGACCTGATGTCCGAAGACCTCGGCGGCTTCCGTGAGCGCATCGCGCCCGGCGCCTTCGCCAAGACCATCCAGTCCGGCGATGTGCGCGCCCTGTGGAATCACGATGCCAACATTGTGCTTGGCCGCAACACGGCCGGCACGCTGCGCCTGTCCGAAGACAGCGCCGGCCTCTACTACGAAGTCGACGCGCCCGATACCCAGCTCGTGCGCGACATGGTGCTGGCGCCCATCGCCCGTGGCGATGTGAACCAGTGCAGCTTTGGCTTCTACACGCTCTCCGACAAATGGGCCAAGGTCGATGGTGAATGGGTGCGGACGCTGCTTGAAGTCGATCTATTCGACGTCAGCCCGGTGACATACCCGGCCTACCCGCAGACCGATGTCGCTGTGCGCAGCCTGCAAGCCGCGCAGGCATCGGCGGTGCCGCCTGTCCTGTTTGACGCCACCGACCTGACCCTGCGCCGCATGCGCCTCGATCTCGCCAGATAAGCAACAAGGAATCAACCAAGCAGCCGCCCTGGGCAACCACGGCGGCTTTTTTATTTCCGGCATTCCGCTCAATGCACGAGCCAGCGGATGCCTCACGGTGTTCAACGGCTCGGGCATCTCTCAATGGAGAAAACCACATGTCACAAAAACTGAAAGACCTTCGCGAACAACGCGGCAAGCTGGTGCACGACGCCCGCACGATCATCGACCGCGCCGATGCTGAAAAGCGGGCGCTGACGGCCGAGGAAGACGGCAAGTACAAGGAACTCTTCAGCAAGCAGGAAGAAGTGCGCAGCCAGATCGAGCGCGAAGAGCAAATGGCCGAAGTCGAGCGTCAAACCGCCGAAGCGGCCTTGCGCAACAAGGACGCCGGAAAAAAGGAAGATACTGGCGCAAAGCGTACCACTGGCCTGCGCGGCACGGATGAATACCGCGCCTCGTTCAATCGCTTTCTGGCCGGTGGCCGTGCTGCCCTGAGCGAAACAGAATTACGCGCCCTGCAGTCCGACAGCGATTCCGCTGGTGGCTTCATGGTCGCCTCCGAGCAATTTGTCGACCAGTTGATTCAGGCTGTGGACGACGCCGTCTTCATCCGCCAACGCGCCACGAAATTCCGCGTTGCCTCAGCGCAAAGCCTGGGCGCGCCGGCATTGGCCGCCGATCCTGCCGATGCCGACTGGACGGCTGAAATCCTCACCGGCAGCGAAGACGGCACCATGAGCTTCGGCAAGCGCGAGCTGACGCCGAATCCCCTGGCCAAGCGTGCCAAGGTCAGCAACAAGCTGCTGCGCCAGATGCCGCGCGTCGATGCGCTGGTCATTGCCCGCCTGGCCTACAAGTTCGCTATCAGTCAGGAAAAAGCCTTCATGACCGGCTCCGGTGCCAATCAGCCGCTCGGCATCTTCACCGCCAGCAATGACGGCATCACTACGGCCCGCGACGTCGCCACCGGCAATGCCGCCACTGCCCCGACCTTCGACGGCCTGATCTCCGCCAAGTTCGGTCTCAAGGGTCAGTACTGGAACAAGGCCGAATGGCTCTTCCACCGCGACGTGCTGGCAGTGGTCGCCAAGCTCAAGGACGGTGACGGCCAGTACCTGTGGCGTGAAAGCGTCCGTGCCGGCGAGCCGGATCGCCTGCTCAACCTGCCGGTGATGATGTCCGAGTACGCGCCGAACACCCTGACCGCCAACCTGTACGTCGGTGCCCTGGGCGACTTCAGCCACTACTGGATTGCCGACGCGCTCGACATGCAGGTACAGCGCCTGGTCGAGCTGTACGCCGAAACCAACCAGACCGGCTTCATCGGCCGCCTGGAAACGGACGGCATGCCGACGCTGGCCGAAGCCTTCGTCCGCGTCAAGCTGGCCGCCAGCTAATCCACCGAACCAAATCAGGCCGGGATTGCCCCGGCCTTTTTAAGCAAAGGAAATACCATGAATCTGAGCAAAGGCATCAAGGTCACGGTGGTCGAAGCCGCTGCCACCGCCGCCACCTCCGAACTCGTCTCCGATGTGCTGGACATGTCCGGTTACGAAGGCGTTCTCTTCCTCGCCCTCACCGGCGATGTCACCGCCTCCAGTGTTTTGACCCTCACGGTCAAGGCCAACAGCGCCAACAGCGTCAGCAGCCCGACGCCCGTCACCCAAAAAGCCACCGCCGCTTTCACGGCCGGCGCTAGCGATGCCGACAGCAAGCTGCTGATGGTCGATGTGTACAAGCCGACCCAGCGCTACGTCTTCGCCAGCCTGACCCGCGCCGATCAGAACGCCGTTATCGGCGGCGTCATCGCCATCCAGTACGGCGCCAGCAACAAGCCGACCACGCAAGACGCCAGCGTCATCGCCAGCGCCTTCGGCCTGGGTGTTGCCTCCTAATCCACCCGCACGCGGCTGGCCTCTGGCTGGCCGCATCCTTGAAAGGGAACCATCATGACGGACGTTACCTACGGCCCGAAGATCTACAAAAAAGCGGGCGGCGACGAGCAGGTTGTCGCCAGCGGCGGCCTGCAGAAATTTGAATCCGGCGGCGTGCAAACGCTCGAAGCCGGCTCGCAACAAAATATTCGTGGCTACAAGTTCGAAGCACAGCCGGCGCCCACTGTAAAAACCGTGGCCAACACGCTGACCATTGCCGAGCTGCTGACAAAGATCATCAACGCCACCCCGACCGCCACAGGCGCTACCGCAGCCTACACGCTGCCGACTGGCGCCCTGATCGATGCCGGCGTGACGATGGCAGTCAATGACAGCTTTGACTGGGTGCTGATCAACAACGCCCTGGCCGCTGCTGACACCATCACCGTGACGGCGAGTACCGGTCACACCATTGTCGGCAATCCCGTGGTGCAGTCTCTGCACGCGACCACAGGCGCCACCATGGGTTATTCGTCAATGTGGCGCACGCGCAAGACGGCGGCGGACACCTTCGTCACCTACCGGATCGCCTGACATGTACGCCCAACGTCACGCGGTTGCCGTCACAACGGCGGCGGATGGGTCGGCAACGGCCTATTCGCCAGTGCTGACCGGCCTGCTGTCGCAAATCCGCTACGTCAAGACCGACTTTGCCGACGGCTCCACCATCACGATCACGGCCGAGGCCACCGGCGAAACCCTGTGGACAGAAACGGCGGTCAATGCCAGCGCCACCCGCGCCCCGCGTCAGGCTACCCACACGACGGCCGGCGCTGCGGCGCTCTATGCCGCTGGTGGCGCAGCCGTCAACGACAAGATCGCGCTCGCCAACGACCGCATCAAGATCGTGATCGCCGATGGTGGCGACAGCAAGTCCGGCACCTTCCACTTCATTCTGGAGTAAGTCATGCACATCAAGCACGTCACCCTCTACGCCGGGCCGGAAGGTTCATTCCAGCCCGGCACCGAGCGCGAGGTTGCCGACCAGATCGGCCGCGCCCTGGTCGCCGGCAACTTTGCCGTCGAACTCAAGCGCCCGGAAACCGCCGCGCTGCGTGCGCCGGAGACGGCGGTCAGCGCCGAGCAAACCGCCGCTGCCGCCCTGCAGAAAATTGCCGTGGCCAAGGGTCGTGGCAAAACCGCCAAGTCTGTTTAATCCGTCATGGCCTCCCTGGTCACCTTTGCCGCACCGGCCGTAGAGCCGCTCACGATTGCCGAAGTCATGGCGCACCTGCGCCTTGATGCCGGCAATCAGGAGCCGCCCGCCCCAGCGCCGCTGGCCGCGCTCGTCTCGCCTGCCGCTGCCGGCAATGTCGATAACGGCACGCATCGCTACCTGGTGGTATTCGTCACCGCCACCGGCAAAACGCAAGCCGGCACGCCCAGTGCTGTTGTCACGGTGGTCAACAAGACCATCAACGGCAAGGTCGCGCTGACCGATATTCCGCTCGGCGGCAGCGCCGTGACAGCGCGAGAGATTTATCGCACCGTCGCCAATGGCAGCGCCTACCTGCTGCTGGCGACGCTTGCCGACAACAGCACCACTGTCTATACCGACAACATCGCGGACGCCAGTCTCGGCGCCGGCGCACCCTCGGTGAATACCACCACCGACCCGATGCTGGCCTTCTTCATCGGCACTGCCCGCCAGCGCTGCGAAAACGAGATCGGCTGCTGCCTAATTACGCAGACCCTCGATCTGACGCTGGAATCCTTCCCGTGCGGTGTCCTTGAAGTGCCGCGCGGACCGTTGCAACAGGTGGTCGCCATCACCTACACCGACCCCGATGGCGTGGTGCAAACCCTGGCAGCGGATCAATACCAGGTCGATGCCACGCACGAGCGCGGCATCATCGCGCCGGCCTACGGCACTAGCTGGCCGTGCACACGTCTGCAGCCGGGCGCTGTCAAAGTGCGCTACATCGCCGGCTTTGGCAATACCGCTGCTGCCGTGCCGTTGCCACTCCGGCAATGGATGCAGCTGCAGATTGGTGACTGGTATGAAAACCGCGCCATCGTCGGCAACATCGTCACCGAAATGCCCTACGTCGCCGCCTTGCTCGACGCCTACCGGGTGACGCGGTTCTGATATGCAGCCATCAAATCTTCCCGGCGCTGGCGAACTCAACCGGCGCATCGTCATCCGCCTGCGCGCTGACGTACCCAATGCCGCGTTCGGCCTGGATCAAACGGCCTCGACCGTGCGCGTGGTCTATGCAAAATATGAGCCGATCCATGGCCTGGCGCTACGCGCCGGCATGCAGACCGGCGAAGAAGCGACCGACCTGTTCTTCGTCCGCCACGCCGAAGGCACCCGGCCGCAAGACCTGACGGCAGATCACATCATCGATTTCAACGGCCGCCGTTACCGAATCATGGACAGCATCGACATCGGCGGCGCCGGACGTTTTACTCGTATCACCACCAAAGACCTGGGGGCGATCTGATGGAAACCACCAGTCAATCCGGGAATTTTGGCTCCTTTGAAGCCAATGTCGGTCTGGCCTTTCACAAGACCATCGACTATGACCGCCGCGCCATGCGCAAAGCGCTGGTGCAGAGCGCTGCCATGGTTCGCAAGGAAGCCCGCCGGATGATTTCCAGCCGTGCCGTTTCCGGCGCCGGCGAAATGCCTGGCATGCAAACCGGCGCCATGCGTCGCGCCATCGGCATTATCTCGCGTGGTAGCAAGGGCGGCTGGATCAAAGTCGGCGTCAAAAAGAGCAAGGAAATGACGGCTTTTTACCCGGCGTTCCTGTTCTACGGCAGCCGCAAAAGAAACCTCGCCAAGCGCGGTAACTATATTATTGCCGCGCTTGATGCCAGGCGCGATAGCGTGCGCGCCCACATGCGCAGCGCTCTGCAGAATTCACTGGTGCCGAGGTAAAGCATGGACTGCGCACTCATTATTGCCGCCCTGCGCACGCGCTGCTCGGCGGTATTTTCAAACCGCGTCGCCGGTGCCGCCGAATTCAAGCAATTGCAGGAAAGCGCTGCGCTCAGCGTGCCGGCGGCTTTTGTTATCCCGCTTGACGATGACGCCAGTGAGCGGAAATCACAGAACACGGTGCGGCAGGATTTGACCGATGGCTTTGGCATCATCGTCGCCGTCTCGAACGTAGCCGACGAACGCGGTCAGACCGCTGCCGCCACCATTCACACCATCCGCGCTGCACTCTGGGCGGCGCTGATGGGCTGGCGTCCGGCAGAGTGTTACACCGGCATTATTTACGAGGGCGGCCAGCTGTTGGCTATGGATCGCGCCCGACTGTGGTGGCAGTTCGAGTTTTCCGCCGCCATGGAAATCGGCCCCGAAGATGGCTACCAGCAAACCGAGCTGATCGGCCTGCCGCATTTTGACGGCGCCCATTTCAATCTGGATTGTATTGATCCAGCCGACCCGAACATTCAATCGCCCGGCCCGGACGGTCGAATCGAAGCGCAGTTTTCCGTGCCGCAAGACCCCGACGCCGATCTTCCCTAGCGTCGATTCCAAGTTTTTCACCCGACCCGCTCCGGCGGGTTTTTTTGTTACAGGAGCCCGCCCATGTTTATCAAACCCACTCCCGGCCGCACCGTGCCGGACCCGGCGCGCGGCGACGTCTTGCCGCCGGAAGGCCGCGAAGTCGAGGCCTCGCAGTACTGGCAGCGCCGCATCAATGATGCCGACGTTGTGATCGCCAACAAGCCGGCGCCTGTCGGCAAAAAGAAGGAAGCCTGAGCCATGACTCTCAATGCCTATCTGATCCGCCACAAATGGCAGATTCTCTTCGCCGCCATTGCGCTTCTCTGCGCGCTGGTCGCCACGCAATACCATCCCGCTGCCGGTCTTGCCCTGATGGGCATCGGCGCCGTTTCCTTCAACTACATTCCGGCTAATGTCCGCGTGCCGCTGTTCTATGCGGAAATGGACAACAGCCAGGCGGGGTACTTTACCCAGAACAAGCGCACACTACTGGTGGGTCAGAAGCTATCCACCGGCAGTGCTGCCGTCAACACACCGATTCTGGTCAGCACCACTGACCAGGCGAAAACGCTTTTCGGTACTGGCTCCATGCTGGCCCGGATGCACGCCCTCTATCGGCTGCAGGATAGCTTCGGTGAAGTCTGGTGTATCGCGGTGGCCGATGTCGGCGCCGGCGTGCAGGCTGTCGGCACCATCACGGTGACAGGGCCAGCCACAGCAGCGGGCACGATCAATCTCTACATTGCCGGGCAGCGGGTACAGGTGGGTGTTGCCGCCAGCGATGCCGCCACGGCGGTCGCTGCCGCCATCAATACCGCCATCAATGCCGCCACCGATCTGCCGGTCACCAGCACCGTCGATGCCGGTGTGGTCACGCTGACCTGCCGCTGGAAGGGCGCCACCGGCAATGACATTATGGTCTCGGACAGCTTCCGTGGCTATGCCGGCGGTGAAACACTGCCTGCCGGCATCGCCCTGGCCTATGTTGCCATGGCCACCGGCGCCAGCAATCCCGTTCTGGCCGGCGCCGTCATCACGGCCATGGGCGATGAGGAATACGATTACGTCATCCATCCCTACACCGACAGCACCTCGCTCGATGCCTTCGCTACCGAGTTCAACGATACCGTCGGGCGCTGGGCGTACAGTCGCCAGGTCTATGGCCACTGCTACACCGCCTTGCGCGGCACGCTCAACGCCCTGACCACCGCCGGCGCGTTGCGCAACGACCCGCACCACACCATCGCCGGCATCGATGCCGACTGCCCGAATCCCTGCTGGGAATACGCGGCAGCCTACGGTGGCGCCAACGCCCTCGGCCTGAACGTCGATGTCGCCCGCCCGACGCAGACCCTGCCGCTCACCGGTATCACCACGCCGCGCGCCGGCCTGCGCTTCCTGCTCACCGAGCGCCAGTCGCTGCTCAACTACGGTATCGCCACCAGCTACGTCTCCGGCGGCCAGCTCCGGGTCGAACGTGCCATCACCACCTACCAGAAAAACACCTGGGGGCAGGCCGACCCGAGTTATCTGGATAGCGAGACCCTGCACACGCTGGCCGAAATCACCCGTCGTCTGCGCGTGCGCATCACGCAAAAGTACCCGCGCCATAAGCTGGCCAACGACGGCACCCAGTTCGGCGCCGGTCAGGCCATCGTCACGCCGAACGTCATTCGCGGCGAACTGATCGCCGAGTATGCCGACATGGAAACGCTTGGCCTGGTGGAAAACGCCGCACTCTTCCGCAAGTACCTGATCGTCGAGCGCGATGCCACCAACCCCAACCGCGTCAATGTCCTGCTGCCGCCTGATCTGGTCAATCAGCTGCGCATCTTCGCGCTGCTCAACCAGTTCCGTCTTCAGTACGGCGCCTCCGCTTAACCACCCCACGGGGGAGCCAGTCTCCCCCGCAAAGAAAGGAATTTCTCATGGCAAACAAACGTGTCGCAGGCATCTGCTACGTCAAGGCCGATGGCGAACAATTCGACGTTTCCGGCGGTCTCGAAGTGCCGCTGATCGATGTCAAGCGCGAAGCCGTCATGTCCGTCACCGGCCCCGCCGGATACAAGGAAACAGCAGTCGAACCCTTCATCAAACTCTCCGCTGTGGTCGGCGCCTCGTTTCCCATCGAAACGCTGCAATCCGCCACCGATATGACCGTCACCGCCGAACTACCGAACGGCATGGTCTACACCCTGTCCGGCGCCTACATCAAGGGTGAACCCGCCCTCAAAGCCGATGACGGCACCGTCGATCTGGAATTCGGCGGCATCCGGGGGCAATGGCAATGACCACCGTCAAGCTGTCGAATTCGATCACGGCGCATGGCGACGAAGTCAGCGAACTGACCCTGCGTCCGCCGATTACCAAGGACATCATCCAGCTGGGTCTGCCGACGCTGATCATCCCCGGCGCCGACGGCGAAAGCACCGGCATCGAGATCCGGCAACCCGTCATTGCGCGCTACATCATGCGCCTGGCCGGCATCCCGATGAGCAGTGTCGAATCGCTGACTATCAGTGACTTCTCCCTGTGCACGGCGGCGGTGATGGGTTTTTTCGGCTCGGGCGATGGCGAGACACCGAAGAGCTGACCGATCGCGCCTTTGACGTCGCCCACTTCTGGCAGGTCAGTCCTGCCGAAATCCTTGCCCTGTCGCTCGAAGAGTTTGAACTCTGGGAGTGTCAGGCCGTTCGTCTGACCGATCTTATGAAAGCGGAGTAAATAATGGCCGATAACTGGCAATTGAAGGCTGTGATATCCGCCACCGATAAAATGTCGCCGGTGCTGAAAGGCATCGGCGTCACGGCGCGTGGAACCCGCAAGTATTTAACCGACATGGCCGGGTCGGCCGGTAGGATCGTTGGCATGGTCGGCCTGTCGTCTGGCCTTTTCGGTAGCCTTCTCGGCGGCTTTTCCATCGCCGCCGTCAAGAATGCGATGGTCGGCCTGACCGATATGGAAGATGCCGTCAACAAGATCGTCGCCACGACCGGGCTTGCCGCCACCGAAGTCAGGAAAATGCAGTATGTCGCCAAGCTTTCTAATGTACCGTTCGAGAGCTTGACGGGCAGTGTTGGCAAGCTCAACAAGCAGCTCTTTGACGCTGCGAACGGCAAAAACAAAGACCTGTCCGGCCTGATGTCAAAGCTCGGTATCAGCATGCGCGACAGTAATGGCCAGATTCGCTCCGGCGTCGATCTGCTGCCCGAGCTGGCCGACGCCATGCAGCGCAACGAAAATCCGGCAGTGCGCGCCAAGATGGGCATGTTGCTGTTCGGCAAAAGCTGGCAGGAAATCATGCCCATGCTGGCCGATGGCGCGGAAGGTATCAACAAGCGCATGGCGCGCTTCAAGGAGCTTGGCCTGGAAGTCAAGGACGCCAAGCTTTTTGACAAGTCGCTCAAGGAGATCGGTGTCTTCGGCGACCTGATGGATGACCTCAGCTTTGTCTCCAGGGGGTTCCAGAACACCATCGCCGCTGGTCTGATCCCGGCGCTGACGCCGTTGCTCAACGGCCTCATCAAGTGGATCGTCGTCAACAAGCAACTGGTTGCCACCGAGATTTCAAAATTCGTCAAGGAGTTTGCCGATTATCTGCGCGAAGTGGACTGGGAAGAAGTCGGCAGAGGCATTAAAAGCCTGATCGAAGGTGCCAAGAGTTTTATCAAGTTTATCGGCGGCGCCCGAAACGCGTTGATCGCGCTGGCGGTATTCATGGCCGCCCCGGCGCTGGCGGCTTTCGGTGGCCTGATTTCTGCTGTGGTCTCGCTCGGTGTGTTTATCGCCGGCCTGTCCTGGCCGGTGCTGGCCGTCATCGCCGCCGTCATGGCGTTGGGGGCGGCAGGCTATTGGGTCTATGAAAACTGGGAAAGAATCAGCCCGGTGTTCATGGAGACCTTCGGCCCGCTTCTTCCGGTCATCAAGGAATTCTGGGAGACGGCCAAAGGCGCGTTCGGCGAGTTAATGATACTGAGCCAGGATCTCGCCGACCTGATTGGGCCGGTGTTAATGCCGTACTTGAAAGCAATGGGTCAAGGGTTCGGCGTCATCATTCTGGGC
>Ga0316605_10000443_pt1 | contig 29014 bp, 22 predicted proteins | sample OWC_soil_day20_n_FD_207666 | JGI IMG/M metagenome (GOLD analysis project Ga0316605, IMG submission 207666) | Wetland soil microbial communities from Old Woman Creek delta, Ohio, United States - OWC_soil_day20_noCT | ecosystem: Environmental > Terrestrial > Soil > Wetlands | place: USA: Ohio...
GGCGTCGGCATTACATTTGGTAACTGGCATCCGCTGTTGTTAGGGGTAATCTATCTCTCGTCGAGTTACCCATATCGGAGCATCGAGCGTGAGAATTGTCTTAGCATCCCTTGTTGCCAGTTTGCTGTTGAGCCCGGTGTTAGCCACCGAGGCCCCCCGTACCATGGGGGTTAAGACGGTGAAGGCCGAGAGCCAGCCCGACAGTGCCCAGCTTGAACTGGAGTTGCAGCGCATGCCGTGGGAGCAGTTCAAGGCGGTCATAAGCGCCGTGCCAAAGATGAAGGCAGACGTGGATGCCTATGGATCGGCAGGTTGGCAGTATGTCAAGGCGCGCTACAAGACCCATGCCTGGAAAAAGAACATCGACAAGCTGGACTCAGCCCAGAGGAAACAGTTGGCTGATCTGATCCAGAAAACGAAGAGTGCTGGAATGCCTGCAAAATCAGGCTCTTAATGCCAGATGCCCGCTCTCATGCGAGAAGCTTCCAGCCGATGTCCCGGTGCCGTGCCAGATGGCGCGGCGTCCACGACTGGGGTGATTTGCTGACGAAATGGTAGCGGGCAACGTGGTAGCTGGGGTCGAAGCCGTAGAAGTTGCGCTTCATCGTTGCCAGTTCCTCGGCGCGCCAGGTGGCGAGGGGCTTGGCGGCTTCGTCGTCGGCACGGCGTTGGCGCTTGGCGGCGAGTTGGGTAGGCAATGCGGGGGCGGCGGCGAGATCGGTGGCACGGCGCGCCACGTCAATGCGGAAGGCTCCCGGATCGTCGGCGAGGACGGCATCGTAGAAGCCCAGGGCGACTGACTCGGCGGCGGTCATCGGCAGGCGGTGGCGCATGATGCCTTGCGCCCCGTCGGTGCCGACGCGGGGCGGCAGCAGGTAGGTCCAGAACTCCGAACCGTAGAGGTTGCCCATGTTCTTGTAGTGGGGGTTGAGGATGACGCCATCCCGCACCCAGACCTGATCGCAGGCCCGGGCGAGGAAGCAGCCGCCGGCGCCGGCATTGCCGCGCAGGGCGGCGACGGTGAGCTTGTCGTCGCAGCGTAGGATGGCTTCGGCAAGATCGTCCATGGCGTTGATGTTGGCCCAGGATTCGTCAGCAGGTGACTCGGCTGCCTCGATCAGGTTGAGGTGGATACCGTTGCTCCAGAAGTCCGCCCCGCCCATGAGCACCAGCACCTGCACTGGCCGCTGCCGCGCCCAGGCGAAGGCATCCGCCAGGCGCCGGCATTGGCGGCTACCCATGGCGCCGTTGTAGAAGTCGAAGTGCAGGGTACCGACGCCATCCGCCTCCTCATAGGCGATGTCCTGCCAGGTGGCGTGATCGGCGCGCCACAGATCGGGCAAGGGCACCTCCGGCAGGGTGGCGGCCTCGGCAAAGGCCAGGGTGGCGGGCAACTTGATGCCGCCGGCGCGCTTGACCTGGCCGATCCACAGGGCGCCGTCCACCGTCGCGCGGCAGATTGCCGTTTCCCGCCGCGCCAGGAGGGCGCCGGGTGCGCCGCGCAGCTTGTCTTCCGGCCAGGCATCGAAGAGGTGACACGGCTCGCCGAAGAGGCTATCGGCGATGCCAGGAAAGCCGTCAGCGGCGTTGATCTTGCGCAGGATCGTCGCCGTGTCGTCGGCCTGCCAGGCGATGGCCCGATCCATCTGCCTCATCAGGGGGCGGAGGCAACCTTGGCCGTTGGCCTGAGAGAGCGGCATCGGTGCGAAGCCGCCGGCCTGGAAGCGTTTGACCGCCTCGGATACGGCGCGAACTGCCGCCTCGGTGACCTCGTTGCGATACAGGCTGGATTTTTTGGCGGGCTTGCCCTGGCGCATGGGGAAGGTGGCGCTGGCCCAGACCGGTCCGGCATCCATCTCGGCTTCCGCCTGCAACACGGTGACGCCCCATTCCGTTTCGCCGTCCTGAATCGCCCAGTCCAGGCTCGACGGTCCCCGGTCGCCGACGATGCCGGGATGGACGATGAGGCAAGTATGTTTCTTCCAGACCGCTTCAGGAATCGCCCGCTTGAGGAAGGGCGCGACGATCAGATCGGGCTTGAACAGGGCGACCGCTTCCTCGGTGACCGAATCGGCGATGTCGAATTCGATGGAAAGTTCATGGCCGGCGGTGCTCAGCTCGGCAAACAGGCGCTGGGCGAGGCTGTTGAAGCTGTGGGTGAGGAAGAGGATGCGCATCAGCAAATTCTTGGCAGTTGCTCGCCGGTAAGCCAGTCCACGATGCGCCGTCCGCCGAAGCCGGTGGTCATCTGCACGAAGTGATGTGGGTCTTCGGTGACTTTGCCGATGCGGGCGGCACGTTCGCCGAGGGGGTGTGCGTGGAGGGCGGCGAGGGCCTTGTCGGCATCCTCGGGGGCGACGATGGCGAGCAGCTTGCCTTCATTGGCGACGTAGAGCGGGTCGAGGCCAAGGAACTCGCAGGCGGCGGCGACGGCGGGATTGACCGGGATCGCCGCTTCTTCCAGCATCATGCCGACGCCCGACTGTTTGGCGATTTCGTTGAGAGTGGTGGCGACGCCGCCCCGGGTCGGGTCGCGCAGTACGCGCACCTCGCTGCCGCTGGCGAAGAGGGCCTCGATGAGGCCATGCAGGGCCGCCGTGTCGGAGACGATGGGGGAAGAGAAGCCGAGGCTCTCACGCTGGGCCATGATGGCCATGCCGTGGTCGCCGATGGCGCCGGAGCAGAGGATGACGTCGCCGACCCGGGCGCGGGCACCGCCGATCTCGCGTCCCTCAGGCACGATGCCGACGCCGGTGGTGGTGATGAAGACGCCGTCGGCCTTGCCCTGTTCCACGACTTTGGTGTCGCCGGTGACGATGGGCACACCGGCCTCCCTGGCGGCCTTGGCCATGGACTCGACGATGCGCGCCAGATCGGCCAGCGGAAAGCCTTCTTCGAGGATGAATCCTGCCGCCAGCCAAAGGGGCTTGGCCCCCATCACCGCCACATCGTTGATGGTGCCATGTACCGAGAGGCAGCCGATGTCGCCGCCGGGAAAGAACAGCGGCGAGACGACGTGGGAATCAGTAGCCATCACCAGTCGGCCTGCTCCGGGGGAGGGCAGCAAGGCGCCGTCGTTGCCCTGACGGAGGAATTCATTGTCCAGATGCTTGGCGAACAACTCCTCGATCAACTGCGCCATGGCGCGGCCGCCGGAGCCGTGGGTCATGTCCACGCGGCCGTGCTTGAGGTCGATGGGGCGCACGTAGCCGCTGCGAACCTGACCGCTCAAGACAGGTCTCCCTTGGCGATCAGGGTTTTCAGGGCATTCACGACGTTGGGATCGAACTTGTGTCCGACCTCGCTTTCGATGATGCCGACGGCGGCCTCTATCGACATGCCCTGGCGGTAATGGCGGTCGGCGGTGAGGGCCTCGAAGACATCGGCGACGGCGAGAATTTTCGCCATGAAGGGAATTTCCTTGCTGTCGAGGCCTTGCGGATAGCCGCTGCCATCCAGGTTTTCGTGGTGGGAGGAAGCGATCAGGGGCACGTTGGTGTATTTGCGCGCAAAGTGGATGCGCGCCAGGATGTCGTAGGTGAGGGAGGCATGCTCCCGCATGTGGGTGAATTCCTCGTCATCGAGCTTGCCCGGCTTCTTCAGCACCCGGTCGTCGATGCCGATCTTGCCGTAGTCGTGGAGGATGGCAGCGACCCGCAGCACGTCGAGTTCGCTGTCGGTGTAGCTAAGCAGGCCGCCGATGGCGCAGGCGATGTCGGCGACTTTCTGCGAGTGGCCGGAGGTGAGCGTGTCCTTGGCGTCGATGGAGGCTGCCAGGGCTTCGAGCACACTGTGGAACTGGCGGTCATGGTCTTCCAGAAGTTGCGCATTCTCGATCGCGATGCCGACGATGGCGGCAATGCTTTGCAGGGTCTCCACGTCCTCGGTGGAAAAGTCGCCGGCGCGCTTGTTGATGGCCTGAACGACGCCGATGACGTCGCCGTCGGCATCGCCCAGAGGCACCGTGAGCAGGTTGCGGGTGCGGTAGCCGGTGCGCAGGTCGAAGGAGGCATCGAAGCGCGGGTCGGCATGGGCATCGGGGATAAGCAGGGTCTGGTTGCCGACGGCGGCGAGGCCGGCGATGCCGAGTTTGAGGTTGAGACTGATGTGCAGCCCGTTGTCGCCGTCGGTGTAGAGGGAATCGAGCTGGCCCAGATGTTCGTTGAGCAGAAACACGGAACCTCGGTCGGAGGCAGTGCGTTGTTTGAGTTCCTCAATTAGTAGCATCGCCGCCGCGCGATCGAAGCGGCTGTTGAGTATCTGGTTGGCGGCCCGGTTGGCGCCATCCTCGATGGCGGCCTGGTCGGCGAGGGTGAAGCGGCCGGTCGCCTTGTTGAGCAGTTCCAGGCAGCCCCACACCTTGCCGTTGGGCGAGAAGATCGGCGCCACCAGCAGGCTGTCGGTCTTGTAACCGGAGGCGGCGTCGATTTCCGGGTTGAAGTACGGATGCTCGTAGGCATTGACGATATTGGTCAGGGAGCGGCGCAGGATGGCCGTGCCGACGATGCCCATGCGCAGGGGCACGACGATGCCCTTGCCATCTACGCCCTCGGCGAAGGTGGCGCGCAACTGCATGGAGTGGGGGTCGAGGAGGAACAGGGAAGTACGATCCACATCCATCAGGGTCGTGATCTCGCTCATCACCAGGGCCGGCAGCGCGCGCACGTTGCGCTCCGAGCCAATGCGGCGCTGAATGTCGAGCAGGCGGTGGATGCGCAGGTTGCGCGACCGGATGACGCTGAGCAGATCGTCGGTTTCGTCTTCGTGCATGTCAGGAAACTCCTTGTGCTGCCGGATTGCGATAGCGGCCATAGGTGTAGTGGGCGGCGCAAGCGCCCTCGGAAGACACCATGCAACTACCCATCGGATTCTCTGGTGTACACACGGTGCCGAATACCTTGCAGTCCCAGGGCCGCTTGATGCCGCGCAGGATGGCGCCGCATTCGCAGGCCTTGTTGTCGGGGACGGCCTGGTAGTCGAGGGTAAAGCGCGCCTCGGCATCGAAGGCGGCGAACTCCTTGCGGATGCGCAGGGCCGAGTAGGGCACATGGCCGAGGCCGCGCCATTCGAAGTCGCGGCGCAGCTCGAACACTTCCGCCACCAGGTTCTGGGCCTTGAGGTTGCCGTCGCGATCCACGGCGCGGATGAATTCATTCTCCACCTCGGCGCGGCCTTCATTCACCTGCTTCACCAGCATCAGAATCGCCTGCATCACGTCGAGAGGCTCGAAGCCGGCGATCACCACCGGCTTGCGGTATTCCTCGGCGAAGAACTCGTAGGGCCGGCTGCCGATGATGGTGGAAACGTGGGCCGGGCCGATGAAGCCGTCCAGGGGTACGGTGCCGTACTGGCGAACTTCCGGCGATTCGAGAATGTTGCTGATGGCCGAGGGCGTCAGCACATGGCAGCAGAGCACGGAGAAATTCGTCAGACCGAGGGCGGCGGCCTGCTTGATGACCACCGCCGTCGGCGGCGTCGTGGTCTCGAAGCCGATGGCGAAGAACACCACCTGCTTGGCCGGGTTGTCCTGGGCGATCTTCACTGCGTCGGCGGCGGAATACACCATGCGGATGTCGCCCCCTCGCGCCTTGGCCTTCATCAGCGAAAGGCCACCGGAAGTCGGCACCCGCAGGCAGTCGCCGTAGGTGCAAAGCGTTACGCCATGCTTCAAGGCCAGTTCGATGGCCATGTCCACACGGCCGATGGGCAATACGCAGACCGGGCAGCCGGGGCCATGAATCATCTGCACGTTGGCCGGCAGCAGATCGCCGACGCCGTAACGGGAAATGGCGTGGGTATGGCCGCCGCAGAATTCCATGAAGGCGTAGTGGCGGCTTGGCGCCGCCTCCTTCGCGATGGCGGCGGCGAGGCCCTTGGCGAGCTGGCCGTCGCGGAATTCGTCTACAAATTTCATTGTGCCGCCAGGGTCTCCTGCCCTGCGGCCTCGCCCATTTCGGCAAACAGCGCCAGGGTCTTCGCCGCCTCGTCGGGATCGAGCTTGTTGAGGGCATAGCCAACATGGACGATGACGTAGTCGCCTACCAGCACGTCGCTGACCAGGGCCAGGGACACTTCCTTGCGTACGCCGCCGAGGTCGATCATGGCCTGATCGTCCGGCAGCAGTTCGACTACTTGGGCGGGAATGGCGAGACACATGTTCAGAACTCCGTTTGCAATGCAATCCAGGCTTGCCCGAGGGCGAGGCCGCCGTCGTTGGGGGGCGCCAGGCGGGCTTCGAGAACCTCGATGCCGGCGTCTTCCAGGTGACGGCGCAGGGCCGCAGACAAGTTCCGGTTGAGAAAACAGCCACCGCCGAGGGCAACCCGGCGAAGTCCGGTGGTACGGGTGGCGGCCAGGGTCCATTCTGCCAGCCCGGCGGCTACGGTGGCGTGAAATTGTGCCGCTGCCTGGGTTGGGTCTGCGCCGGGTGCGGCCAGGTGGCTCAGGGCGGGCAGGAAGTCGAGGGTATTGCCGTCGATACGGTAGCCGTTGGCCCAGGGTTCGGCCGGGCCGTGGGCCTCGGCGAGACCTTCGAGCAGCATCGCGGCCTGGCCTTCATAGGCGGCCACGGGCTTGATGCCGAGCAGGCCGGCCGCAGCGTCGAACAGGCGTCCGGCGCTGGAGGTCTCGGGGCAATTCAGGCCTCGTTCCAGCATCTGCACCAGAGGGCCGGATTCGGGCCAGCGGCGGGCGATTTCGTCGTTGCGACCAAGGCGATGGAGGGCTGCGGCGGCCATGCGCCAGGGTTCCCGCGCCGCCCGGTCACCGCCGGGCAGGGGCAGGGGGGCGAGGTGGCCGAGACGCTGCCAGTCGGCGCGGTCGAGGCGCAGCAGTTCGCCGCCCCAGATGCCGCCGCCGGTACCCAGGCCGACGCCATCGAGGGCGAGGCCCAGCAGCGGCTCATCGACGCCATGCTCGGCGGCGACGGCGGCAATATGTGCGGCGTGGTGCTGCACCGGGAGTGCAGGAATGCCGTGGCGGCCGGCGAAGTCGAGGGCGAAACGGGTGGAGAAGAAATCCGGGTGCAGGTCGTGGGCCACGCGCTCGGGCTGGATTTCCAGCAGGTCGATCATGCGCGCCACGGTTTCTTCGAGGAAGCTGCAGGTGGCGGCGTTGTCCAGGTCACCGACGTGGGGCGAGAGGAAGGCTTCATCGCCGCGCGTGATGCAGACCGTGTTCTTCAGGTGGCCGCCGAGGGCCAGTACCGAGGGGCCGGAGCGCGGCAGGCGGATGGCTGTGGGCGTGAAACCCCGGCTGCGGCGGATGAATTGCGGGGCATTGCCGGCAAGACGCAACACGCTGTCGTCGCAGCGGCCGACGATGGCGCGGTCGTGGTCGAGGATGGCGTCGGCGATGCCGGCCAGGCGTGTTGCGGCCTCGTCGTTGTCGCGCACGATGGGTTCGCCGCCGGGGTTGGCGCTGGTCATGACCAGCGCCAACGGCTGGGCTGACGGGAGCCAGTCGGTGCCGGCGGGGCGGCCAGCCGCTTCGTGAAACAGCAGGAAGTGGATCGGCGTCGTTGGCAGCATGGCACCGAGCCAGGCGATACCCGGCGCGATACCGGCCAAGGTGGCGTCGCAGGCGGGGGTCTTGCGCAACAGCACGACGGGGCTCTCGCGGCCCTCCAGCAGGGCGCGTTCGGCATCGCCGACGACAGCCAGATCGGCAAGGCTGGCGGCATTGGCCACCATGACGGCGAAGGGTTTTTCCTCGCGGTTCTTGCGCTGCCGCAGCCGCGCCACGGCCTCGGCGTTGCGCGCGTCACAGGCTAGGTGGAAGCCGCCAAGGCCCTTGAGGGCGACGATCTTGCCGCCTTGCAGCAGGGCGAGGGCGGCGGCGATGGGGTCGCCATCAATAGTGCCACCATTGGCGTCACGGAGTGCTACACGCGGGCCGCAGGCCGGGCAGCAGGTGGTTTCGGCATGGAAGCGGCGGTCGGCGGGGTTCGTGTATTCGCGCTCACAGTCGGGGCAGAGCGGGAAGGGGGCGAGGCTGGTCTGGGGCCGGTCGTAGGGTAGGTGGCGCGTTACCGTGTAACGGGGGCCGCAGTGGGTGCAGGTGATGAAGGCGTGGCGCCAGCGGCGTCCGGCCGGGTCGAAAAGCTCCGCCAGGCACTCGGGGCAGGTGGCGACATCGGGGCCAATCGAGGTGTTGGCCTGGAGGCCGCGTGGAATGGCGCTTTCGGCGATGGTAAAGCTGGAATGCCCGTGGATAGGCGCTTCCAGGGCAGTGATGCTGTCGATGCGTGCCAGGGGTGGCGCGTCGGCGCGCAGGCGTTCCGCAAAAATATCGAGCGCTGCCTTTGTTCCTTCGACGGTGATGTCTACGCCCTGGCTGTCGTTGCGCACCCAGCCGACGAGGCCCAGTTCCTGAGCCAGACGCCAGACGAAGGGACGAAAGCCGACGCCTTGGACAACGCCAGTAACGCGAATGTGGTGGGCGATGGTCATGACGCTTCGTCGCCGACGCTGGGCGCACCCAAATGCGAAAGAAGGATGAGGCGGCTCCGGGCCAGCGTCGAAGGATTCCGTTCTGGCCGATGGGTCATCAGGTTCGGAAACGCTTGACGTTCTCGTCGAGGTTGCGCGCCAGATGTACCAGATCCCGTGCGTGATCAGCGGAGGCCATGGCGGCGGCGTGGTTCTCTTCAGACATTTGCGCCACATGCTCGACGTTGCGGGCGATTTCCTGACCGGCGGCGCTTTGCTCCTTCATGTTCTCGGTCATTTCCGTCACCGAGCTGGCCGCGTTTGATGCGCTGCTGGCGACGCGCTGTATGGCGCTGCCCGCTTCAGTAGCGAGTTGAACGCCCTTCTCGACGCGGCTGACGCCCTGATCCATTGCCGTGACGGCGGCACGGGTGCCTTCCTGAATCGCGGAAATCATGCCGGTGATTTCCTGGGTGGAGTTGGCAGTGCGCTCGGCCAGCTTGCGAACTTCATCCGCCACCACGGCAAAGCCGCGCCCCTGCTCCCCGGCCCGTGCCGCCTCGATGGCGGCATTGAGGGCGAGCAGATTGGTCTGATCGGCGATTTCCTTGATCACATTAACGATCTGTGAAATCTGGTCTGCGCTGGAGCCCAGGCTTTGGATGGCATCCGAGGACGAACGTACGGACGAGGCGATCTCCTGCATTTCCTTCGCCGCCTGATTGACCACAAGCTCGCCTTCTTTTGCCCGGTTGCCCGAGTCGAGGGAAGCCGAGGTCGCGCCTTGGGCATGATCTGACATCTGGTCGATGCTGACCGAGAGCTGTTCCACCGAGGCCGCCATGCTTGATGCTGCCTCGCTGCTGCTTTCCGCCGCCTGAGCCGTCTGGGTGGCGGCGCCGGCCAGACCGTCGGCGCTGGTGAGTATTTTCTCGGCGCTCTGGTGAACGGTGCGCACAATGCCTTGCAATGACGTCATCAAGGCATTGAAGGCTGTGACCGTTTGGCCAATCTCGTCGTCCCGGCTTGCCGGAGCGCGGATGGTCAGGTCGCCGCTGCTTTCGATGGTACGCGCCGCATGGGAGAGGGCATCAAGGGGGCCGGTGATGAGATGCGAGATGTACAGGCTGACACTGGTCATGACTACCAAGGCCAGCAGCAGAACGATGGCGATTTCCCAGATGTTCGTGGTCAGGGTGGCTTCAGAGTTCGATTCGGCGACTTCGGATTCCTTCATGATCAGGTCTGAAAGCGCTTCCATCTCTTTTTCGAGGGTCTTGAAGTCCTGCATGAACACGGACAGCTGCTTTTCAGCGTCAGCGGGATCGGTGGCGGCTTTCGCCATGATGTTGCGGGCGCTGGCGGCATAGCGATCCAGCACCGGCTGCATGGCTGAAAGTTGCTTGCGGGTTACCTCGGGAAGTTTGGCGGAGCTGTTTTCGCGGATGTTCTTCTCCAGGCGCGCAATGTGCTCGTTGAGTTGTTTGGAGATTTCCGCCACCTGATCCTTGTTGCCTTTGCGGGCTTCGAGCAAGGCGGCGAGGACGTCGGCGCGAATGCCGTCGTGCATCATGTCGGCATCCATCTGTCGGCGCTCTACGGCGCCGACAGCATTGGCGTCACCCACAACCGTGTCCAGATTCTTGGCGTTGTAGAGGCTCACGCCGCCCAGCAAAAGTAGAAAGGCAACCGAAATAGCCCCGCTGAGAGTGAGCCAGCGGCGTATGGAAAGCTGCAACATGATGTTGTTCTCCCTGGGGCTTTTTGAGGAATCAGCAGCTACGCTAGCACAAACTGAAAGACCTCAACGTCATTGTTGAAGTTTCGCTTCCAGTTCGGCAATGCGGCGCTTGAGGCCGTCTACCGTTTCCTGCTTTTTTGCCCCCGCAGTGGCGAGGCCCTGGCGCAGGAAGGCGAGCCAGTCGTCCATGCCGGTGCCGGCGGTGGCGGAGAGCTGGATCACTCGGATGCCCGGATTGACGCGGCGGGCGAAGGCGATGGCGGCATCCACGTCGAAGCTCAGGTAGGGCAGCAGGTCGATCTTATTGAGGATCATCACGTCGGCGGCGGCGAACATGTCCGGGTACTTGATCGGCTTGTCCTCACCTTCGGTGACGGAAAGGATCGCTACCTTGTGGGCTTCGCCGAGATCGAAGGCGGCGGGGCAGACCAGATTGCCGACGTTCTCGATGAAGAGGATGGAGTTGTCCTGGAGGCCCAGTTTGTCGAAGGCATGGCCGACCATGTGAGCGTCGAGATGGCAGCCCTTGCCGGTGTTGATCTGCACCGCCGGGGCGCCGGTGGCGCGGATGCGGTCGGCGTCCTGAGAGGTTTGCTGGTCGCCTTCGATGACGGCGGTAGGCAGTTCGCTCTTCAGGGCCTCAATGGTCTTCACCAGCAGCGTGGTCTTGCCGGAGCCAGGGCTGGAAACCAGATTCAGGGCGAAGATGCCGCGCTCGGCCAGCAGCGCCCGGTTCTTGTTGGCGTAGGCGTCGTTCTTGGCCAGGATGTCCTGTTCGATCTGCACCATGCGGCTCGGGCTGCTGCCGTGGGCGTGGCTATGGCTAGGGGTGGCATTGGCGGGGAGAGGAATGTAGCGATGGCTGTGCTCATGGGCATGTTGATGTGCATCGCCATGGACCGGATGCGTATGGTCGTGGCCGTGGCTATGAACGGTGCCGTCGGCATGGACATGGGAGTGCTCGTGAACGGCCTGGCCGTCAATCCGTGTTTCGCCGTCGCCGCAGCCGCAGGTGGTGCACATGGTGGTTCTCCAGAAAAGGTGTTGCCTTGTTACCTATTCGATTTCGAGTTCCTTGACGCGCATTTCGGTGCCGCCGGTGACCTGAAGTTGAAAACCGCCGCATACCGGGCAGGGGTCGTAACGGGCTTCCACTGCTACCGTCTGGCTGCACTGCATGCACCAGGCGCTGCCCGGCACGTCGATGATTTCGAGGCGGGCGCCCTCGGCCAGGGTGTCCTTCACCACTACGTCGAAGCAGAAGCGCAGGGCCTCCGGTTCGACGCTCGACAGACGGCCGATTTCCAGCCACACGGTTTTTACCGCCGTGGCGTCGGAACGGCGGGCGTTATCTTCAATAATCTGGATGATGCCCTCGGCGAGGGACATTTCGTGCATGGCGGTGTCCGTGGTGCGGTGTAAGCCGTAGTTTAACCGGCCGGACTCCATCGCAGTACCCGCTTGTTGCTACCCGGTGGCGCCCGTTTCTTCTATCAGCGCCTGGGTCAGGGCCTTCCATACCGGGCCGCCAAAGGCCAGCACGTCTCGTCGCGGGTTGTCGTGCAGCATCCTCTGCATCAGCCGGGTCAGGCGCAGCAGTTCCATCTTCGCCATCCCTTCCGGGCTGATCGGGCTGTGGTCCAGAGTGACCGTATCGCTATGGCTGGCGATGGTCTGCTTCGCCAGGGCGCGCACCTGGGTGGCGTTCGCCCAGTCGATGCCGAGAATCCGGCTTTTGAGGAGTATGGCGGCCTCCAGGTGGGCCGCTTCGGTTGGGAAATTCGCCACGGGTGGTTCCAGTCAGAATGCAAGGGAATCCCATCGTAGACGTTCAGGCCGGCGCCGTCTGTGGCTGATTTCACGCTGCTGCCGCATTGAACGGGTCCAGCGACGAGTGGCGCCCGTGGTGTGTGAGTTATTTCACGTCGTAGCCGAAGCTCGCCGCCACGTCACCCTCGACCACCACCTGCAGTTGCCGGTGGCCGGCGGGTTCATTGGGGCCGATGGACCATTCGCCGTAAATCTTTCCTTCCACGGGCACCAGTTGCCGCTGACTGACCTGGTGGCGGCGCTGGCTGGGAATGTCGAGGGTTTCGTTGGCTGACGGCGCGGCTTCCCTGGCCTTGGCCGGCGTCGGCAGCAAATATTCCTCCCGTACCGAAACGCTGCGCTTGGCGGTGCGAACCTCGATGATCCAGCCATAGCGCTGGCCGACCTTGTGCGGGATGACATTGCTCGGCTCGAACACCAGTTCCCCCGGCGCTTCGGCCTCGAAGACGCCAAACTCGGCGCTGACGATTTCCACCGGGGGCTCCTTCGGCGCCGGGGTGGCCGACCATGCCACGGCGCTGGCGAGGACGAGAGCGATGGCGGGGAGCATGGACAAAATTTTTCGCGGCATGGGCTTCTTTTCGAGGGCAGACTTCTAAAACGGGGGCGGCAGAGGTCAAGGCTAGCGTTGACCACCCAAACAAACAAGGCGCTAGTGATGCCCATCGCCTACCGTATCGCCACCGTGCGCGCCTTCCACAGGGGCGACTGCCAACGGTGAAAGAGGTTCAGGCTGCCCGGCTTGTCGGCCCGGTTCTGGGTTTCCAGGGTGGTCAGGCTCAGCACTTCAAAGCTTTGCTGGTAGCGGCCGGCGCTACGAGCCTCCTTCGCCGCCAGCAGTTGCTTGTCCCCCGGCACCCAGCCGGCGAACTCCACATAGCCGAGGCCGGGGCCGTCCGCCGCCGGCGGTAGCACCTCCACGCTCCAGCCTTCCTTGCCCTGGCGGAACACCCACATCTCGCGCCAGGTGTCGAGGGGCTGCACCGCCAGGGCGAGGGCCGTGCCCTGGGCGTTTGCCGTCGCCGAGGCCTGCCACACCACGCCGTAGGTGCAACGGGAGAGCAGCGGGTGCTTGAGGTCATGCTTGGCATCCAGCAGATGGACGCAGGTTTCGCCCGGCTGGCCGGCCGTGAGCGCCACGCTGACCTTGGCGGCCTTGGTCGTGCCTGGCAGGTCCGATTCTGCCGCCCAGCGCGAGGCGCCGACGCGGATCGCCGCGTCGCTGTAGGCGCCGGCATCGCTTTCCATGAGTTCGCTCTTGTTGATCGCCGCCAGTTCGTCGATGGCGCGCTGGCCGGCCTGGCGCACCGCCTCGGCCCCCAGTTCCGGACGCCGTGCCCGCTGCTGGGCCAGGCTGGCCCAAACGCCGGCCTTGCGCAGACGCAGGCGGTTCTTCAGCACCTCGGGCAGATCGGCGCTCTTGACCCGGTCCAGCACCTCGGCGCGCCAGGTGTCGATGGTGTAACGCTCCACCGGCGTGATGGTGGGGGAGACGCATTCGTGCCGCGTCAGGGCCAGGGCGGCCTGAGCCTTCTGGGCTTCCGTGGCGGGCAGGGCCAGCACACGGCGCTGGGCGTCGCCGTTGTAGCAAAGCTGCACTTGGCCGTCGCGCTCGAAGCTGACCATCTCGATGCCGTAGGCGGCCACCACCTCCAGATGGGCGGCGACGGCTTCCGGCGTCTTGCCGGCCCGGGCGCTGGAAGCGCGGCGGGCGAGGCGTTCGGCCATGGCGCCGATGGCATCGAAGATTTCGCCGTCGATGGCCTCCCCCGGCGCGGCGCGCAGGTAGGCGGCGGCGTAGGCGATGCCCAGGGATTCGGCACCCGGCGTGTCTTTCAGGAAGCGCACCACGGCCATCAATTCCGGCGCGCTCTCGGCTTTCAGGTTCTGGGGCCGCACCAGGCTGGCGCGGACATAGCCGGCCCGCTCGCGGCGGTGGTCATAGACTTGCAGGTAGTCGCCCTTGACGCCGCGCACCTCCAGGCTGTCGCCCTGCCACAGCACGGCCTGGGGCGGCGCGGAATCCCGTGGTGCGGAGCGCAGTGGTGCCTGATCCTGGGCGACGATGGCGAGGGCGGCGAGGGCCGCAGCAAGGGTGGCGGCCATGATTATTCGCCTCCTTCGACGTTGGCTTGCTCGTCCGCCATGGCGTTGCCGGCGGGCTGCTGGCGCGGCGCGGTTTGGCCCTTGCCGAGCAGGGTGGCGCCGATAAAGTCGCCGTTGGTGGGCGGCGGGGCGATGATGACCGAGATCTTGTCCGAGAGCTTGTCGGCCATGGCTTTCTGTATCAGCAGCGGATTCTTCTGGATCAACGCGCCGTCCCGTGCCAGTTGCTCGCTGGCGATTTTGCCCAGGCGATCCTGGCGGTAGGCTTCGGCATCGGCCAGCTTGCGGCGCGATTCGGCTTCGCCGGTGGCCTCGATCTGGCGCGCCTGGGCCGAGGCCTCGGCGCTCTTGACGCGGGTGATCTTCTCCGCCTCGGCTTCCAGGCCGCGCTGCTCGATCTGCTTCTGCTTGAAGGGCAGCACATGCTTCATGGCTTCGGCCTGGGCCTTGGCGGCGATGACCTGTTCCGCGCCTGCCGCTTCCGCCGCCGTTTCACGTCGGGCCTTGTCGGCCAGGGCTTCCAGCTCGGTTTGCTTGACCTGCTTCTCCTTCAGCTCCAGGGTGTAGCGCATCTGTTCCGTCGCCAGTTCCTCGGCCAGCAGGCGTTCCATGCCGGCCTTGTAGTCGCGGGGCAGGTCGACCTTGCCGATCATTACCCCTTGCAGCTTAATGCCGTCGTTGGCCAGCATGGGCTTGAGTTCGGTCTCGATGGTCTGCTGGATTTCACCCCGCTTGGTGGAGAAGATTTCCCGCACCGTGTAGCGCGCCAGGGTTTTGTACACCACCGCCTGGGCCGCCGGCTCCACCACCTCGCCGCCGATGTTCTCCGGCAGGGCGCGGGCCATGGCGGCGACGCGGCTGGCGTCGAGGGCGTAGCGCACGGAAATATCGACGCCGATGGAAAGCCCCTCGACGCTCTGGAACGGGGCGCTGCCGTTGGCCTTCTCGCTGCCGGCCGGGTGGTACACCTGATCGCGCAGGGAGAAGCGGCGCAGGGCGTGGATGCCGGGAATCACCAGCACCGCGCCTTCGCGCACTTCGGTGATTTCGCCGCTCAACTGGTTGATGCGCAGCCCCAGTTCGCTGCGGCCGACGCTTTCCATCGGCGGGTGGCTGACCAGGGCATAGGCGCCGAGGCCCATCACGGCGAGGGCGATCAGACCGCGACGCGGCAGGCGGCTACCGGCCCCGGCCGCGTTACGGCCGAGCTTGCCTAGACTGTCGCCGATGCCGCCGGCAGCGTTGCGCAGGTTCTCTTTCAGGTTGTCAAAACGTTCCGACATGATGTTTCCTCCACTGGTTGATCTTCCGGGGGAAACCGGAGGCGGGAAGATCGTTGGCGCGTTCCGGTTTGTCATGGCTGCCATCGTGCCCGCCCTGCCGTGGAGGACTCCATGCCGTCGCGGGGCGACTTTGGTTGCATCGCGTTCGGTTTCGTTCCGGGGTGTGAACAAACGCTCACGCCGCCGTCGCGCCATGACGGATGAAAATCGGGGATACTTGCGCCACCGAATTTTTAGACCTGCGGAGTTCGTCATGAAAGTCGCCGTCATCGAAGACGACGCCCCCACCAGCAACCAGATCAAGGGCTGGATACTCGCCGCCCGGCCGGGCCTGACGGTGGAGCAGTGGTTCAACCGCGACGACGCCGAAGCCGCCGTTGCCCGCGAGGCCTACGACGTGGTGGTGCTCGACATCGAACTCGGGCGCGAGCGCCATGCCGGCGTCGCTATCATCAACGCCATCAACAAGACCGGCCGCGGTACGCCGGTGCTGGTGGTATCGGCCATGCCCGCCGCCATCTACCGCAGCATCATGAAGGCGCTGGACGCCTGGGACTACCTGCAAAAAACCACCTTCGAGGAGGCCGACTTCATCGACACCTTCCTCGAAATCCTGCGCGCCTCAAGGGACCGGGAAGGAACCAAGGAAACGGCCCCGGCCCAGGCCCAGGTGAGCGAACTGTCCCTCGACCCCCTGCGCCAGGGGACGCCCCTGTGGCGCGGCAAGCGGGTGAACATTCCCCTCACCGCCCAGCGCATTCTCGCCACGCTCTACGAGCGGCGCGGTGACGTGGTTTCCTACGACGAGCTGTTCCAGGTGGTGAAGAGCGGCCGCAACCGCGACAACATCCGCAAGCACATCAGCACCATCCGCGAGGCCTTCCGCGAACTCGACGAGAGCTTCGACCGCATCGAGAACATCCCCATGCGCGGCTTCCGCTGGGCTGATCCAGCCAACGCAGGGGGCAGGCAATGAAGCCGGCCCTGGCCTGGCTCGCCAGCTTCCGCCTGCGCATCCTGTTTCGCACCGCGTTTCTCGCCCTCGCCCTGGCGGTGGTGGCCATGGCCGTGGTGGTGTTGCAGGAAGAGAAGCAGCGCAGCTACGACCATTACCAGTCGGGTCTGGCCAAGACCAAGGAGCAGATCGTCGCCCGTCTGCGCCACCCCTCGGGCCAGCTTGCCCTGCTCAATCCCGGCCGCAACGACGCCACCAGCGCCCCCGGCCGTCCGGTGCTGCTGCCCTTTGCCGCCCTCGATTTCGACGACCAGAACAAGGTGCGCAATGCTATCGAGATGTCCGGCTGCCTGGTGCCCTACGCTCACCACGGCAGTCTGTGCACCGCCATCGGCAACAACCCCTGGGCCGGCGGCTTCATCTACGTCGCCGGCACCTTCGCCAGCGGCGAACTGGCACCCCACGCCATCGGCGACGAATTACTCGACGGCGCCCATCGCCTGCGCGTGACCCTTGCCATGCGCGGCCAGACCAGCCGCTGGATCGCCCCCTTCGAGCCCCTTTCCGCCGCCGGCCCCGGCGGCCAGCGCGGTCGCTTCACCGGCTATCCGGAACGGGACGGCGGCGCGCCCAATGCCAACTACAAGGGCGCCCGGCCGGTGCGCGAATTCCGCGCCTGGATCTGGCAGGGCGACGCCTGCCTCGACACCGCTGACCCATCCCCCGGCTGCGAAAAGAAATCCTTCTTCTCCATCCGTCTGCCCGCCGATGCCTTGCGCGATGCCCTGTTCCAGCGCGACAAGCCCGTCTGGCCGCCGGCCGACCTGGAACGCATCAAGGTGCGCGTCGAGGTGCTGGCCCCCGGCGACGGGCCGGCGCTATTCGATAGCGACCAGGCCGCCGCCACGCCGCCGTTTTCCCTCAACGACCTCACCGCCTTGTTGCTTCCCGGCGAAACCCTGGCTCTGCGCAAGGCGGGCGGCCAGGGCAGCGGTGCCGACATCGCCCGCCTTGCCGGCCGCGAGGAAGGCGGCGAGCCGGCTTCGCCCCTGCTGCTGCGCCTGATCCGCCGCCTGCCGGTGGAAAGCCACGATGCGCCGGTGGAACTCGCCGACGAAATCGCCACGCCCCTGGGCAGCTACAGCCTGCTGCTCAAGGGCGACGCACGGGGCGTGAACAAGGCCCTCGGCATCGTCGCCACCCGCGTCTCCTGGTTTGTGGTTGCCATGCTCGGCGCCATCGGCCTCGCCTGGCTGGTGATCGAAATCGGCCTGGTGCGGCCCATCGCGCGCCTGACCAAGCGCACCCGCGGCCTCTCGCGCACCGTCCAGAGCGAAGGCGGCATCGAGGGCTACGCCCAATATGACTTCCGCGACCTGCGCGGCGGCGACGAACTGGGCCTGCTCGCCAGCGGCCTCGACGACCTGCTGCGGCGGGTGAAGGAAGACGCCGCGCGGGAACGCCTGCGCGCCGAGCAGGAAAAAGACATGTGGCATGCCGTCGGCCACGAAATCATGTCGCCGCTGCAATCGCTGCTGGCGCTCCACGGCACGGCCGACGACCCGAGCCACCGCTATATCCAGCGCATGCAGCAGGCGGTGCGTGTCCTCTACGGCAGCGCCAGCCCGAGCGAGGCTTTCGAGACATCGCGCCTGCAAGTGCAGAGCCTCGACATCGCCGCCTTTTTGCGCCATGTGGCTGAAAACGCCGGTATCGCCGACGTGCGTTACCAGGGCCCAGACGAGCCGGTCCCGGTCCGCGCCGACGAATACCCGCTGGAAGACGTGTTCTCCCACCTGCTGAAGAACGCCGACCGCTACCGCCTGCCAGGAAGCTCCATCACCCTGAGCCTCACCGCCGATGAAGCCAGCGCCACCATCACCGTACATAACACCGGCCCCCGCATCGCCGACGACCTCCTCGACAAGATTTTCGAGTACGGCGTTTCAGACCAGGAAGAGTCCGCCGCCCAAGGCAACCGCGGCCAGGGCCTCTTCGTCGCCAAGACCTACCTGGCAAAGATGGGCGGCACCATCACAGCGCGGAACGAGGTGGATGGGGTGAGCTTTGTGCTGGGGTTGCAGCGGGGGCGGGGGTAAGGAATGGCCGCTTGGTGGCCGAAGCAGTCATTCGCTGCGTCAAGGCCCCAAAGGCCGCTTTCTGAGTAAAAAAGTCGCTCGGCGAATTTTCGAGGGAAATTCGTCGGCCGTTCTAGACACTCAGCAGTCGCCTGTCTCAACGCACCGGGCGCAGACGGGGCTGGCCCACAACTCATGCTTACAGCTTTATCAAGTCGTCGGGACCAATGTACTCAAATTCAATGTGGTCTGTCTCTCCGGTTGCCGTTGCGTTAGTCAAGCCCACGGCACTCTTGTTGAAGGGGTAAATCACTGCGCCCACTTCTTCAAACTCCGCCGTATAAATCAATTGCTCCTTTCCTGGCCCGCCGCCTATACGCAACGGCCGGCCGGGTGGCATAGGAACACCGTGCCACTTGATGGGGCCCCTGTACTGCTTGATCGTCCACGGCTGAGCTTGGTCAGTCGCGTGTGGCTCGGCAAACTCTACCCAAAGCTGGTGGGAGTCGGGGGTCGGCCAGTTCGGGTCTGTTCCCAAAGCTTGCACATCCTTCGAAGCAAGCCATGATTTCATGGTCTTGAGGGAATTAAAGTCTGCGTCGGTAGACTCAATCGCGTAAATCGCCCCAAGCCTAGACGCGAAGCCTGCTTTGATAAGGATCGCTGCCGCCACCGACAAAGTTCCAGTCTCCACGGCTGCCACGGCCCGGGCACCCTCGTAATTGGCCAACGTTATGTTGTCTGAGAGCAAGTCCTGGTGCGCCTCAGCCCGTACACGCACGGCTTCCATTGCCCATGGCAAGTTATAGACAAACGCGTGCTCAATCAGCGACACCGCATCGTCTGGATCTTCTAGTCCTACGTCTGGCACGGGTTGCCCGATCAGCCATCGCTCAAGGAGAGTCTTCCAGTTATCCGGAAGATTTTTTGGCGTGAATGGAGGAATCTCAAACGCAATTTCAGCAAAGCCAACGATGGCAGTGATTGCGTTCTCTGACTCGCCGGAGTTCATCGCTATGTTGGCACGGAGTAGCAGAAGCTCGAGCTCGTCAGCTTTTTCGTCAAGCCTTTGTCCAGAGGCAAGACCGACACCTGCAAGAAAGTAACCGCGTCGTTGCGACGACGAAGAGTTTGCCCAAATGAACTTGGCGCGAGCCTTCAGCCCTCCTTCCAAGACCATGCGTGTGGGATCGTTCCGACGCTGTAGACGTCGTACAAAAAGAGAAGCAGCTAGCACTTCGTCAAGCTTCGCCTCCACTTGGTCGTCAGGAACATTTGTGTCGCCAAGAAGGCTGAAGATTGCAGTATCTAGGATCGTGAGGTACTTTGGCCAATCGGCAGCCGCCGCTTCGCTCAACCGCGCCTTTTCCCCTGCGATGACCGGAAAGTCCCATGCACCTTGGCCGGCAACGTACTCCAATAATGGCGCCACATCCGTATTGCCTAACTTCTTGGCCATCCGTAGCATGAGTGTCATCATGAGACGCAGTAGTCCGCTTTCCATCTCACGGCCTTTTTTATTCGTGATGAGTCCTGTCCACGCTTCACGTCGATTCGCATGGTCATCGAACATCGGATAGACCACCAGTCCCTCAATATCCACATAGGCGCGACCAGCTCGACCTACAACGTTGCGAAACTCCGAAATATCTATCGTTTCTCCATTCCGGAAGTGGCCATGGAAGATCAGGCTGGTGGCAGATAGATTTAGCCCCTGAGCTAGAGTCGGAGATGAGACGGTCAATCTGAGTGCCCCATCGCGGAGTAGCTTCTCAACCTCTTTCCTAAACGGCGTTGGCAACTCACCATGATGAACCGCAACGCCCAAACGGAGACATTTCAGGATTTCATGATTTGGACCGAACCACTCCGCTCCGACAGAAAGTGCGGTTGCCAAAACTGAAAGAGGCTGCTCAAGCACCGAGCCAATGAGACCATCTTCGTGTAACTTGATAATCCGTTTTGCGAATGGAACAACCGATACACGAAGCGGACAAAACACCAAAACCGCCTGTCCTTCATTCATCAATCTCCACGCGGAGAAGATGCAAAGCTCAGTCTGGTCCGATGGATAGACTTTGGCATTCTTGCGCGCGGTTAGCTTTTTGCCAACCACAAACTTTTGGACAAACGGGTGTTCATCGCCAACGATGATTTTCAGCTGAGCGCTTTTGCCTTGCTGACTCCAATCCACCTCTCCAAATCGAAGACGTGTGGGGCGCCAGTCGTTTTTGATAAGACCGTCCGCTCCGTCGGAGGTCAGCCAAGCTGTGAAATCTTCCAACTGTTCGCCACCAGGGAGGATGGCGGATAGGCAGACAATTCGTCTTGACGCCGCGTCGGAGCGTCTCAAAAGTCTTTGGATCTGCGCCTCATAGCGAACCTCACGCTCTCCTAGGCCAATCATGTGGCCTTCGTCGAGCACGACCAAGCCAATATCGTCTAAGAGATCAGGGCTGCTACGAAGCGCAAAATCCAACTTCTCAGGCGTTGAAACGACGATGTCGTTGGATTTCAGCGCGTCAACGTCAGCTTCGCTGGCTCCGATACTGCCATACAGGCTGGAGACAGTCTTGCCCAATGGACAGAAAGTGCGACGAAGGCTGACCTCTGTTTGTGCCGATAGAGCTCGGAGTGGGGTCACAAAGACCACGCGCTGACCACGTGCGAGACAAGCCAGGATGCAAAGTTCAGCGATGCGCGTTTTGCCTGCACTTGTCGGAAGCGACACGACCAAATTTCTATCAAATTCAAGCACACGTTGAGCGGCATCTAGCTGCGAAGGCCATAACTCCACCTCCGCTCGGCCACGCCGATTTAGCGAGGCGATGAAGAGCTTCCTAAGCGCCTGCCAGTCGCCAACCTGCGCACCTTGTGGCCCAACCTTGGGTAGAACTACATGAAAGCTGGTTTTCCAAAGGCCATCTACAACATGAACTGCCAGGCGATGTGCCCACCATTGGCTGACCAGGTGTAGCTCCCCAGCAACCCCAAGCCCTTCTTGCAGTCGAGAGCGTGCCGCCTGAACCAAAGCCTCCTCGCCACGCTCGAGAGCTAACAGGACTGCCGACAATGCCGCCATGAAATTGCCCTCGAGCGCGAGGATCATTGCTTCAAGCACGTTGTCGTCGCTTGCGGTATCACCGTTGATATCAACGTCCGGCAGCGAACTCTTCAGAACCGCGATGATCGCCTCATCGGAGCCATTGCCCGCACCGTACCATTCGGTTAACTCGGCATGTATGCCATCGAGGTCCCGAAGCATCAGGTTCGCCAAGCAGCGCTCAACGACCGATAGATTTGCCTCCGCAAGGCCCAAATGGAGCAAAGAATAGGCACGAGCCGAATATCGCCCCAAGTGGTAGGCCGCCGCAGCGACCAACCGATGAAAGTCACGCTCCGGATCCGTTTCGCCGCGAGCAACCACGGCCTCAATGGCCTCGGCGGCAACCTCAAAAGCAAGCCGGGCCGTACGTTCGTCACCGTTCAAGTCTGCATAGCGCAAACCATGAAGCAGCAACGAGTAACCAAACGAGAGCAAGCTACCAGAGAGGTTGGCGCTAAATTTCGGCGCATCGTCAGGTAGTACCCCATCGCGCCAAATCATTGCTCGCGCTTGACCCTTCGCCAAGAGCTGCTCCCTGTACCCAGTGGAGGTTGCAGCTTCGATGTTCGCTTTAAGTTCCTCCAAAGTCGCGGCCATCAGACCTCCACCGCGGCAAAAACGTCATTGATAAAATTTTTGTGGTCACTTATGTGTATCCCCACGTAATGCTGAGACACATTACCTGCATACCCGATGAGATTGGCGCTGAGCATCTTGGAGGGGGCGTTTCCCGAGAACGTGAACAGCATGTGCGTGACTTGGGACTTCCTGAATCCCTTGTTCAGTTGGACGTCGTCCAGAGCATCTTGCAGCTTTAAATTGCCCAGCTCCCCAAGCCTGTCCGCCACGAAGCCAATAGCGTGGGCCGATGGAAGCTCCTGATGATCCGAAAGGGCGGCCCTCGCCTCTTCAATAACGGAGGTCTGCATCTTCGCTCGGCTTTTGACCTCGGCCTTTAGAACCTCTAAGCCTTGGCCAGTTGCTCCCAAGCTGAAAGCAAGCACGTCGTCGCCTCGCATAGACATATTGCGGTGATCCTTCCATTGAAGACGATTGATGCCAAGATTGAACTTCGTGGCTTCGTGGACGTAGGAAGTGCAAAGAATCTCGCCGAGATCCCCTGACTTTATTGACAGTGAAGTGGGAAGCTTTTCGGCAATGTGCTTTGCGACTGCAGTTCGTCCAAGACGGCTCAGCAAACCTGCTATCCGTTCGGGTGATGAATAGTTCTCAGGTATCGAGGCAGCGACGACAGCGACTGCGTGGCCACGTTTGGCTGGGGTGGCCACCAAGACCTGGAGCTTGTGTTTGGAAGAAGGAATCTCAGTCTGCGAACACCACTCAGTAAATCGAGTCATATGTCATTCCTGTCGAGTTTTGGCGATAGTATCCTCGATTCGCACCCAGCGGGTGAAGAGCAAAAGGCGCACCCCGCGCAGCTAAGGCTTCCAATGCGCTGAGACCCATTCCTCGCAGGGTTGGAGAGTCACCCGAGTTGGACGACTAAGATGAACATTTTGTCCCGCAGCTTTCAAAGCGAAGCGGTCATCTGAATGGCCGGTTCAAGGGAGATGTGAGAGTCCGTTGATGGCCGGTTGCTGCCTGATTCGTCTCACCCCTTCCCCAACGGCTCCCTCAGGGTAATTAGGGTCAGAGACAACTGCCCTTCATGCGCCCTGGGCGGTCGCTGGCTACGAGGCTCTACCTGCAATGCCCTCCCACCTGCAACGGATCAAGCAAATTGGCGCAGATCCAGCAGGCAATCGGCGTGCGCCAGCTTGGGTTGTGCTTGTAGCGGCCCATGCGCTGGGAGAAGGTGAGTTCGTGGGGCAGGTCGAGAAAGGGGAGGGTGGCGATGAGGTTGAGGCCGATATCCATGGCGACGGCAATCAGGGCGGCGGGCACGGCGAGTACCTTGGTGACAATGGGCAGCTTGCTCCAGGCGGCGTAGAGGGACATAACGGCGAGGAACAGCACCCACATGATGTAGGAGTAGAGGGCGACTTCAAGGATGACCATGATGTGTTTTCCTCCTTGGACGAGGGCCGATGGGCGGCGAGGGGGTCAGGTGTCCGCTTTGGAGTCGGTAACGCTTAGCCGCTCGTATTCGGAGATCACCTGGGCGCCGAACAGGAGCAGGGCTGCGGCGATTTCCATGCTGAACAGGGCGACCACGGCGGTGGTGAGGGAGCCGTAGACCACGCTTGCTTTGGAGAGGGTGGTGAAGTACCAGATCAGCAGATGGCGGGCGACTTCCCACAGGGCGGCGGCGGTGAGGCCGCCGAGGGCGGCATGGCGCAGGCGGGTGTGGCCGATGGGAAGGATGAGATAGAGGGCGGTGAAGATGGTGGTTTCCGTGCCGAGGCCAAGCAGGTAGAGCAAGACCCCCGATACGCCGCGCAGCGACCAGTCGCGCCCGAGGATATGCAGGGTCTCGCCAGCAAGAGACTGGATCACCACGGATGCGATGGTGACGCCAAGGAGGGCGATGCCGAGGATCAGCACGAAGCTGTAGGGCAGCACGGCGGAGATCAGGGCATGGCGTTCTTCGATGGCCTTGCGGTGGGGGAAGATCACCGCCATGGCTTTTTCCAGCACCGAGAAGGCAAGGGAGCTGAAGAACAGCAGCGTGGCAAAGAGCACCAGACCAATGGTGACGCGGTTTTCCATGAAGCCGGAAACGTCGGCCAGCACGGCCCGGGATTGGCTTGGCACGAGCCATTCCAGGTAGCGCCCCAGGGCGGCGAAAAGCTCTTCCTGTTCCACTAGGTGGGAGAGGCCGATGACCGAGAGAATCAGCAGCGGAATCAGGGATAGCAAAGCGTAATAGGCGATCGCTCCCGCCAGCAGCAGTCCCTGGTTGGCATTAAAGCTGCCAACGGCCTGCTGCAGAAAGGCGAGGGGGTGTTTGAGGGTGTGGCGGGCAGCGGAGCTCATCTGCTCGTCAGCTTTCGGCGTCGGCTTCTGCTTCGGGCCAGAGGGCCGGGAAGTAGAAGCGCAGGGCATGAAGAGGAAGGCCGAAACGGACTTTTCCTTGGGGCGTGTCGGACTTGAGCAGCCCGCGCCGAACGAGGGCGGAAAGGGCGGAAACGGCGGTGCGCTCGCCGAGTCCGGTCATAGCTTTGAATTCGCCCCGTTCGAGTTCACCTCCGGTGAGAAACAGATAGTGCAGGGGGCGTAGCGATTCCCGCCGTACGCCGGAGCGCAGGCTTTCCTCCTCGTAGGCCAGGCAGGCGGCGATGCGTCTTTCCATGGCCGAGATGTCGAGCAGGCCGCTCATGAAGTTGGCCTGATCGAGGCAGGTGTCGAGTACATAGTCGATCCAGGCGACCAGAGTGCCTTCGCTGAGATTTCCCCTGCCGTCGAGGTCTCCGCGACGCGGCATGTCGGCGTCGGCGAGGCGGGCGTAGTATTGGTCCACCGTGCGGGCGAAGCCGCGCAGAGGTGACCAAAGGCCGTTGGTGTAGCCCAGGGCGCTGAGAACGGCATGGGTATGCAGGCGCATCGCGCGGCCGTTGCCATCGATGAAAGGGTGTATCCAGCCGAGGCGTTGGTGGGCGGCGGCGATGGCGAGCAGGGTGGCTTCCCCCCGGCGTGTGCCGCCATAAACCTTGGCCCAGCGCTGAATGAAGGCCGCGAGACTGGCGTGGCCGGGCGCGATGTGGTTGCCGACCTGAACTTCCTTTTGGCGCAACTGGCCGGGGACGATGGCTTCGCCTTCAGGAGTGACGAGGTCTTCCGGAGGGAGGCGGCAAAACAGTTCGCGATGGATGTCTTCCACGGCGGCGAGGCTAAATAGCTGGTTGGCGCCGGCATCGCCCTGATAGCGGGCTTCGACGGCTTCTTCGGCTTCCATGTGGGTGAGGGCTAGGCGCTGGCGACGGGCCAGGTTTTTGTCCCCGGAGAACTGGTGGGACAGTGCCTGTTCAATCTCCGTCGGGCGGGTGTGCTGGCCCTCGATGCGGTTGGTGTAGTAGGAATTCATTCCTCGCAACAGGCCGCGAAGACCTGGCGCCACAGGCAGGCCCGCAAGCTGGGTGGCGGCGCGGGCGAGGGTGTGCGCTTTGACCAGCAGTTCTTCCTGCCGTCGGGGCGAAGGCAGCAGCGGTTCAAACTGATGTGGCGAGGTGTACATGTTGGCTCCTTTTGCCAACATTGTTACGCATGTAGCTAATTGATGCAAATAACTTATATTTAATGTTTGCCAAGTTAATTGCGTACTTTGCTGCGAACTGTTGCTTGAATATCACCCCTTCCCCAACTGCTCCCTCACATATCCCGCTGCCGGTCCGCTGGGGGCGAGTTCCAGGTAGGTCTGGTAGGCCGTCTTTGCCTTGTCGGCGTCGCCGGCCTTGGTGTGGGCGTCGCCGAGGTTGAGGTAGGCGACGGCGCGGGAGGGGTCAATCTTGATGGCGTTGTCGAACCAGCGCGCGGCTTCTTTGTATTTCTCCTGCTTGTAGAAGACGAAGCCCAGGTTGTTGGCGGCGAGGGCGAAGTCGGGGCGCAGCTTGAGGGCTTCGGTGAATTGGGCTTCGGCCTCGGCGTAGCGCTTCTCCTTGTAGAGCTGGAGGCCCCGATCGTTGGCGCGTTGGGCCTGCTGGCGCAGGGAGCTGGGCACGGCGACGGGAGGGGTGATCTTCTGCTCGCCACCTTGCAGGTCTTTCACCATGACGGCGACGGGCGCCGGGGCCGGGGCGGGCTTGTCGGCGCTGCTTGATGTGGGCGGCGGTGCGGCAGTGCGGCTGGCGTCGAGCTTGCTGTTGAGGGCGATGGCCTCGCTCGGTAGCTGGTTGGTCTGGGCGCTGAGGAATTCGGCTTCGGCGGGCAGCTCGAAGATGAAGTCGCCGCCTTCCGAGCCGGGCAGGCTGCCGAAGGCCGGGGTCTGGCGCGAGACGGCGGCGACGGCGGGGGCGACGTAGGCGGCGAGTTCGGTGGCGGTGATGAGGCCGTCGCCGTTGAGGTCGCCCTTACCGGCGAGGCCTTGCAGCAGCGTCCAGGTGAATACCGAATGGCCGTTGGGGCCGCCGTCGGCCACCAACTGGTCGGCGCCGCCGGCGGTGAGCATCTGGCGACCGATGCGCTTGGCGTTGTCGCGCAGGAAGTTGCCGCCGCCGGCGCCACGGGTGAGGCCGAGGCCGCTGTAGCAGGCATCCATGACAAAGAGGGCGTGCTTGGCGCTGACGCTCTCGGCGATGTTCTGCAACTCGGTCATGGGGATGGCGTCGGTGGCGAGCTGGTTGGGGTCGGAATCCACCGGCACGATGTAGCCCAGGTCGCGGCCGGAGCTGAGCTGGCGCGTGGCGCCGTGGCCGGCGAAGAAGACGAAGAGGCGGTCGTTCTTCTTCATGCCGGCGTGGGTGAGCTTGTCGTGGAAGGCGGAGAGAATGCCGACGCGGGTGGCGTCCTTGTTTTCCAGGGTGACGACGCGCTCGGCGGCGAAGCCGAACTTGCCGATCAGGGTTTCGCGCACGGCGCGGGCGTCGCGGACGGCGTAGTGCAGCTTGGGCCAGCGGGCGTAGTCGTCGATGCCGATGACGATGGCCCAGGAGTCGGCGTAACCGGCGGCGGCGGCGATGGTGGGCGCGGCGGCGGGGGGCTGGGCGGCGCCCTTGACGACCGAGAAGCCCTTGCCGTCCCAACCGGCGAACTGGTAGCCCTCGGCCACCAGCCGGTCGAGCACGAGAGGCAGTGCCTTGACGGTGCGCTCGTGGATGTCGTGGAAGAGGATGATGCCGCGGCCTTCCTTGTCCACCGTGCGTAGTACCCGGTCGGCGATGGAACTGGGCACCGGGTCGGCCCAGTCGAGGGAGTCGATGTTCCACATCACTGAGCGCAGTTGGGTAGCCTTGAGCAGGTCGAGACCCTCGTCGTTGCGGGCGCCGTAGGGGAAGCGGAAGAGCGGCGAGCGTTGGCCGTCCACGGCCTTGAGCAGGGTGTCGGTGCCGAGAATTTCGGTCTTCAGGGCCGCGCCGCTGCGCTTGGAAAGCTGGGCGTGGGTGAGGCTGTGGTTGGCCAGGGTGTAGCCGGCGGCGAGCAGCTTGCGGCTGATCTCGGCGCGGGCGCCGTTAAGCTTGGCGGTGCCGTCGGCGCCGATGCTGCCCAGGTTGCTGCCGACCTGAAAGAACACGCCGGGGACGCCGTACTGCTTGAGGATGGCGGCGATGTCGTTGGTGTAGGTGCCGTGGGGGCCGTCGTCGAAGGTCAGCACCAGGGTCTTGGGCGGCAGGCCGGCGCCGAAGATTTCATCCTCGGTGCGGGCCTTGGCGGCGGGGTAGGGCACGACAACGCCGTAGTCCTTGAGGATTTGCTCGCGGCTGTAGCGGCCCTTGAGCTTGGCGACGTAGTCTTCCCAGCGCTCGCGCTTGAGTTCGATGGCACGGGTCTCGAAGCGGCTGAAAATCTGCCGCATCTCCTTCTCGTAGTTGCGCTCGATCTCGGCCAGGGCGTCCAGGTCTTCGCCGATGCGCTTGTGCAGTTTGATGGTGGGCAGGGAGCCGTCCTTGGCAACGCTGGCTTGGGTTTCCTTGAGGATGTCGCGAAAGGCGAGGCGGTCGGCGTCGTAAAGGTCCGGGTCGCTTTCCACGTAGTCGAGCAGCCCGCCGAGGGCGGCGAAGCGCTGTGGGTCGGCAGAGGCGACGAGGCCGTCGAGCTGGCCCTGGAGGGCGGCGACGCGGGCCAGGTTGTCATGGAACAGGGCCTGGCCCACCTGGTTGGCCAGCTCACGCTCGCTGGCGGCGAGCTTCTTCTCGTCGGCGAAGAGGACAATGATCTTGCGCTGGGCGGCGAGAACGTCCTTCAGGCCGGCCAGGGCTTGGGCTGTGTGCCCGGCGGTATCGTTGGCCGTTGTGGCGACGGGGGTGAGTGTTGTAGCGGGCGGCGGGGCTTCCTGCCGGGAGAGGAGGATTGCGCCGCCAGCCGCGATGCCAAGCACGACCAGTCCCGAGATGATGAGCCGCTTATTCATGACGCCATTACCCGCTGCAAAAATGCGGGAAGGATAGCCTATGGGGATGCTTACGGGGTTGGCTGATGGTGCGATGCCGGTATCTTTTCGGTCTACATGCGGCCGCTGTCTTCCAATTCATCGGCGGCCACGGAGACGCTGTCGGCGTGACGGCTTAGTCGATGCCCTCGCCATCCAGCAGGCGTTCGCATTCGACCATGAAAGATTGGCCGATCTCGGACTGATAGTTGGGGTCGAGGGATTCCATCATTTCATGAGCGGTATACAGACCAGCCTCGCGGGAGAGCGAGGCGGCAATCTGTCGCGCCAGTTGATCGCTGAGGGCCGACAGATGCTTGCGTTGGTCCTGCGGCAGGCTGCGTTTGGAGCGGCGCAGCCAGTCGGCGGCCAGCGTCGCTCCCTGGGCTTCGGTGATCCATTGACCGTGTTCGTAGTAGGCCGTGAGGCGTTCGGCAACCAGGGCGAAGATCAACGCGGCGCGGGGGCCGCGGGCAAGCTCGGATTTGTCGGTGGTCACGGTGC
>Ga0316605_10000444_pt1 | contig 29010 bp, 29 predicted proteins | sample OWC_soil_day20_n_FD_207666 | JGI IMG/M metagenome (GOLD analysis project Ga0316605, IMG submission 207666) | Wetland soil microbial communities from Old Woman Creek delta, Ohio, United States - OWC_soil_day20_noCT | ecosystem: Environmental > Terrestrial > Soil > Wetlands | place: USA: Ohio...
AATTAGACTTCATAGTGAGACGATAAACACCTATGGTGACATTCTTCTCAGCACTCTCATCCCATGAGCTATTAGCAGAATAATAGCCAGCTTTGCGAAGTACCTCATCTGCAATGAAGTCCTTACGTGTACGGTTACTTTCAACAATAGCACTCATCATGTCCTGAGGAACATCAGCATAGTTGGCCAGCAACTGCTTGGTGTCCTTTGGCAGACAGTAACCACCATATCCGAATGAAGGATTGTTGTAGTGAGTACCGATACGAGGATCGAGACCTACGCCAGAGATGATTGCCTGACTGTCCAATCCCTTAACCTCTGCATAAGTATCGAGCTCATTGAAGTAACTTACACGCAATGCGAGATAGGTATTAGCAAACAGTTTAACAGCCTCTGCTTCAGTCATACCCATGAAGAGTGTATCGATATTTTCCTTGATAGCCCCTTCCTGCAGCAAAGCAGCAAAGGTCTTTGCATTCTCCTCAGAATAAGGATTGCTGATTGCCTCAACAGCCACATTCTCCTCATCCCACTTCTTATTGCGATCAGCTGGTAATATCTTAGGATAGCCTACAATGATACGAGATGGATAGAGGTTATCGTAAAGAGCCTTACTCTCGCGAAGGAACTCTGGAGAGAACAAGAGGTTGAAGTTCTTGCCCTTAAGAAATGGATCAGTCAAAAACTTGAGCGCATACTTCACATAGAGTGAACGGCAATATCCTACAGGAATGGTACTCTTGATCACCATTACTGCATCCGGATTAACGCTTAAAACCAAATCGATTACATCCTCAATATGACGTGTATCGAAGAAGTTCTTCTGTGGATCGTAATTGGTTGGAGCAGCAATCACTACATAGTCAGCATCCTTGTAAGCACTCGCACCATCAAGAGTAGCTGTAAGATTCAGTTCCTTCTCAGCCAAATACTTCTCGATGTAATCGTCCTGAATAGGCGAAATCTTATTATTCAGTTTCTCCACTTTCTCAGGAATCACATCCACAGCCGTTACCTGATGGTGTTTAGAAAGGAGTGTTGCAATAGACAGGCCTACGTATCCAGTTCCTGCCACTGCTACTTTAATATTATTAAAAGTGTTCATCATTGTTGTATAGTTTTATATAATAAGTCAGAATTTACTTGCCATACTTTTCCACGGCTTCATAATATGTATCTAATGATCCAATATCAAATCTTCCCCCACTCATTGGCCATGCATGCATAGTGGTATTTTCCACCATATAGTGAGCCAGATTGCCTGGGGCATCCTTACCGCAACCATTCTCTACCGAATGCTTCACGAGTTCCAAATCCTTCTTCAGATATATATAAAAAGGAGGAACTGCCCAATGGCTCTTTGGTTTCTGGGGTTTCTCCTCCATATTTAGCACCATCATATTTATTTCTACAACAATCACTCCAGTACGTTGGAGTTTCTCGATGGATGGCTGCTCATGGCACATGATGCAGCTAGTACCTTTCTCCTTGGCGAAATCCACAAACTCCTTAAAGCTAAAGAAGAGCAAATTATCAGCTGCAACCACCAGCATATCATCATCTATCTTGAGTTTATCCATTGCGAACAGCAGATCGCAAACAGCACCAAGACGAGTGTCATTGGTAGAAGTACCATCATCTACAATGGTGATCTTCTTACTATACTTCTGCTCTTTCGCCCAATTCTCAAAGATCTGAGCGAACTTATGGTTGGTAATGATGATGTGCTCATCAATATCATCAATCTTATCTATATCATCCAGCATGCGCCCCAAAATAGTTGAATTACCAATCTTCAACAAAGGCTTAGGAAAGTTCTTTGTCAACTCTCCCAAACGTGTCGCATATCCTGCTGCAATTACAATATTCTTCATTTTAGTCTATAAAGTGGGCGCCATCATCCGGCTTCACCCAATATGTATTGAAAGTTGTTTCGTATTCAGGGAATTGAGCAAGGTATTGCTTTGTTACCTCTGCTTCAATACTCTCTTTGTATTTTGGATCAACAAGAGCTATAACAGCGCCTTTGAAACCTGCACCACTGAATCTACCACCATATACACCTGGGAGTTTATGCATAATATTGTAGATAGCGATCAACTCTGGAGATCCACATTCATAGTTATGTATAGAGCTCTCACAGCTATCAAATGAAAGCTTACCGAACAACTGCAAATTACCCGTTTCCCAAGCCGTAACACCTTGCCTTACTCTTCTATATTCAGAATAGAAATGTTCTGCACGTCTGGCAAAGCGAGCAGGCATGATATCGCGAGTATTCTCAAAGCTCTCCTTAGGAATATCCCTCAAGAACGTCTTGTCGAAACCCTTCAATGGAGTATCCACATAAGCCAGCATATTCCATGCTGCCACCTTACACTCATACACCCTCAGGTTATAATCTGAGTTCACCAGATTACGGGTCAAGCCGCTAAAGAAGATACCGATCTCAAATTCCGGCATATCTGGATGCTTCTTGATCACACGATAATCATTCGTATCGCAATCCAGAAACAACAATCCATCCTTCTGCCCCAAAGCAATACAACTCTGGTCGAGCAAACCATTATTCAATCCGATATACTCTCGTTCCGCCTCACTGGCAATCAAAACTACCTCAAAAGGCTTAAGCGTAATATGATTCGCCTTAGCGAATGCCATCACATAAGCAATGAGGACAGCTGCTGATGAACTCAAACCGCCAACAGGCAAAGATCCCAGGATCACGCCATTGATACCCTTTGCCAATTCAAAGCGTTTGCTCAAAGCATACTTTGCTCCACGAGCATAATCGCCCCAATTGCCCTCTTTGACTTGTGTGTGAGTATTAATCTCGAAATCTACAATTCCCTCAAAGGTCTTCGACTCAAGATGAACATGTGAATCCTCAATTGGAGTAAACCAAAGATCCACCCCCTTATCGATTGCAAATCCCGTCACCAATCCATGCTGGTGGTCAACATGAGCGCCCAATGGGCACACTCGATATGGCGAGAATATGTGATATTGATATTGGTCCATATATAAAATATTTATATTGCTCTGGCAGGCTGTATCGAACAGCGAACTAATGTTCCACCTATGCTGCCAGATAACCATTTACTTGTTCAGAGCTTCGAGTGCTTCTGCAGCATCTTCCTGACTGATCTGCATACAACGTGCAACATACACTGGAGTGATTACTTGCATATAGCCAGATCTCAGCTCCATTTCTACAAAGTCAGCAACTCGTTTTTCAAATCTTTTGTAATCATAATCTTGATACTTTAATGTATTATTTACAAATATTGTTTATTTGCTATTATTGTGCGAATGTTTCAGTATTGTCTTCACCATAACGACCATCCTTTGCCTCATAGATGACGCTCAGTTCTATCACATCTACCGAATGCCAAACACCTTTTGGAACAACACATCCAAAACTACCAATAGCTGGTGAGAGAGTAATTCGTTCCTTCTCCTTACCATTCTCGTCATAGAACACTTCGTCTAAACGACCAGTAATGAGAAGTACATTTTCATTAGACATTGGATGCCTATGAATAGCCACTTCTGTACCAGGCAACAATGCATTGAGCATTCTCTGACCACCATCCTCAGATGATGTACGCAAATCATAATTCATGCGTAATCTTGGATTCTCTTTAGCCATCTCGAGAAGGCTATTAAGTAATTCTTGATCTATAGTCATAATGAAATGAGTATTATATTTTGTATTTGTAGCAGGTAATGGTATCGAACCACGAACAAATGTCCCACCTGTGTACCTGCTGATCCCTTTATAGTTTATCGATTTGCGTACTGACTCTCATAGTACTTCTCATACTCTCCACTTGTGATGTTATCCATCCACTCCTGGTTGTCGAGATACCACTTCACGGTCTTTTCGATGCCTTCTTCGAATTGTAAAGAAGGCTCCCAACCAAACTCTCTCTGAAGCTTTGAACTGTCGATAGCATAACGCAAATCATGACCAGCACGATCGGTTACGTAAGTGATGAGATCCAAGTCTTCACCTTCCTTGCGACCGAGCAGGCGGTCAACTGTCTTGATGACCACCTTAATAATATCAATGTTCTTCCACTCATTAAATCCACCGATATTATACGTATCAGCGATATTGCCCTTATGGAAAATCACATCGATTGCACGAGCATGATCCTCCACATATAGCCAGTCGCGCACGTTCTCGCCCTTACCGTAAACAGGCAGCGGCTTGCGATGACGGATGTTGTTGATAAACAGCGGTATCAACTTCTCAGGGAACTGATAAGGACCATAATTGTTCGAGCAGTTGGTCACGATGGTTGGCATGCCATAGGTATCGTGGAAAGCGCGAACAAAGTGATCAGAAGATGCCTTACTTGCAGAATATGGTGAGTGAGGCATATACTTCAGATCCTCAGTGAAGAACCTCTCACCATAAGCTAAGTGATGCTCGCCTGATGAAGCCTTTGTTGTGAAAGGAGGCTCAATGCCTTCTGGATGCGTCATCTCCAGCGCACCATATACCTCATCTGTTGAGATATGGTAGAAGCGCTTGCCCTCATACTTCTCAGGAAGACTCTCCCAATAGAGCTTTGCTGCCTGCAGCAATGCCAGCGTACCCATCACATTTGTCTTTGCAAAAGTGAATGGATCCTTGATACTTCTATCCACATGCGATTCTGCTGCCAAGTGAATGATAGCATCAATTTTCTCGTCCTGCATCAACTTGTAGAACACATCAAAGTCGCAGATATCCATCTTAACGAACTTGTAATTAGGCTTATCCTCAATATCCTTGAGGTTAACCAGATTGCCCGCATAAGTGAGCTTATCGAGGCAGATGATGTTATACTCAGGATACTTGTTAACGAACAGACGAACAACGTGTGAGCCGATGAATCCTGCTCCACCTGTTATTACTATATTCTTCATATCTTTAGTTGTTTTTTTAAATTTGCAATACATTTTTCGAGTGAATCCACCCAATAAGGCACCTTTACACCAAAGGTCTCCTTAATGGTGCGCTTGTCGAGCACAGAATATGCAGGACGAGCCACAGGCGAAGGATATTCTGAGCTGTAGCAAGGCTGAATATCACAATCCTTGTGGCCTGCAATCTTGGCAATCAACTGGGTGAAGTCATACCAAGAGCATACACCTTCATTAGAGAAGTGGAAGGTACCCACCTGAGGTTTTTCAAGTACGGTGATGATAGCGTTAGCAAGATCAAGTGCATAAGTTGGAGTACCGCACTGATCAAACACTACTTTCAAAGCTGGCTTTGTAGCAGTCAGGTTCAGCATTGTCTTGCAGAAGTTCTTGCCAAACTCACTGTAAAGCCAAGCTGTACGGATAATGACGTACTTGCAACCTGTTGCAATAATCTTCTGCTCACCATGGAGTTTTGTTGAACCATATACGCCAGTTGGAATCCCCTTTTGATCAGGGCCGCAAGGCACATTGTATGGTTCCTTTCCAAATACATAATCAGTAGAGATCTGGATCAACCAGCCGTCAACCTCCTTCATTGCCTTAGCAAGATTCTCTGGAGCGTCAGCATTCAGTTTTTCTGCCAATAAAGCCAGTTTCTCATCATTCTCGCATGCATCCACATTTGTCCATGCAGCACAGTTCACGATAGCCTGCACATCATTCTCCTTCACTATATTGCGGATGGCATCAATGTCAGTAATATCCAGGAAGGTAGTCTCAAGACCTTCCACCTGATTCACGTCAGTGAAAATATAATTATCGCTTGTGCTTTTTGACACAATTCGCATCTCATTGCCTAACTGTCCGTTGGCACCAGTAACTAGAATATTCATTTGAACTCTGGGTATAAATCAACGTTAATATCAAATGGACTATCAAAACCCTTCAGGAATGCATGCTTCGTGTCCTTCTCGCTCAAGCGTGCCTTATCAGCTTCAATCTTCCAATCGATACCAAGGCTATCATCCACGATTGAGATTCCACCATCTGCCTCAGGCGCATAGAAATTATCACACTTATACTGGAATACGGCAGTTTCGCTCAATACAGCAAAGCCATGAGCGAAACCTCTTGGAACAAAAAACTGACGATGATTATCTTCTGTCAGTTCTACAGCTGCATACTGACCGTATGTAGAAGAACCCTTGCGGATATCTACTGCCACATCAAGTACCGCACCCTTGACGCATCGAACGAGCTTACTCTGAGTGAATGGTGGGCGCTGGAAGTGTAATCCTCTCATTACGCCATAGCTTGACATACTTTCGTTGTCCTGTACAAAGTTTATCTTACGCACTTTCTCTTCGAACTCACGCTGCGAGAACGACTCGAAGAAATAACCCCGAGCATCTTTAAACACTCTTGGCTCTATGATTACAACGCCATCAATGGCGGTCTTAATTACTTCCATTATTTTAATGCTCCCTTCGTAGGGGGATATTAAGGTTCCTATAAATTTGATTTTCCTGTTTCCTTTAATTCATCAATAGCTTTTAAAAGATATTGACCATATTGATTTTTGAGCATTGGCTGAGCAAGTTCACGCAAACGCTCTTCCGAGATCCAACCTTGACGATATGCAATACCCTCAAGGCAAGCTATCTTCAAGCCTTGGCGCTTCTCCAAGACTTCAACGTATGTACTAGCATCACTCAGTGAATCATGAGTACCAGTATCAAGCCAAGCAAAACCTCTGCCCAGTGTCTGCACCTTCAGTTCGCCATCATTGAGGAACTGTTGATTCACTGTTGTGATCTCATACTCTCCACGAGCAGATGGTTGGATGTGAGCAGATACATCTACTACCTTATTAGGATAGAAATAAAGACCTACCACAGCATAATTGCTCTTTGGTTTCTCAGGCTTCTCTTCGATAGAAAGACAGTTGCCTTCTTTATCAAATTCAGCTACGCCATAGCGCTCTGGGTCATTTACCCAATAGCCAAAAACAGTAGCCCTCTTATCTTCATCAGCAGTACGAACAGCTTCTTTCAGCATCTTAGTAAAACCTGAGCCTTGGAAGATGTTATCGCCAAGTACAAGACAAGCGCTATCATCGCCAATGAAATCAGCACCAATGGTAAATGCCTGTGCAAGACCATCAGGAGAAGGCTGCTCAGCATAAGTAAAGTGAACGCCATAGTCGCTACCATCACCAAGCAGACGCTTGAAACCTGGCAGATCGTAAGGAGTAGATATGATGAGGATATCGCGAATGCCAGCCAGCATCAACACACTGATTGGATAATAAACCATTGGCTTATCATAAATAGGCATGAGCTGCTTACTTATGCCCTTGGTTATTGGGTAAAGGCGAGTGCCAGAACCTCCTGCTAATACAATACCTTTCATAATGAAGCAATTTTAAAGATTTATATTATTATCGTTAAAAGAACGAGAGTCTATTCATAGCAATTTGTAGAGAGTAATTATTGCCATATTATATGTGTTGAATTTATCGAACGGGCATCTCGTATTATATTTCTATCTATTATCAATGTTATTATAAGATTCCAGAGCTTTCTCCAAAATGAACAAAGCACGTTTCAAATCATCCTTATTCAATACGTAAGCTAACCTCACCTGATTCTTGCCGAGTTCAGGATCAGTGTAAAAACCAGCCGCTGACGCCATCATAATCGTTTCGCCCACACACTCCTTATCCTGTCCTATACCCGTCTTAGTCGATTCAGGCGTCTCCTCATCCCTATACACAAATTCCTTCAAACACCAAGCACAGAACTTCTCGGCATCATCCACAGGTAACTTCGCCACCGTATAAAACGCACCCATCGGAATTGGCGTGTAGCATCCAAGAATCTTGTTCACCCCATCGATGAGTGTCTTCCTTCGCTCGGTATACTCCTCATACACATCGCGCGAATACTCCTCGGTACCCTCAATGCTCGCCTCCGCAATGATCTGACCAATCAGTGGCGGACTCAATCTCGCCTGACAGAACTTCATTACCGTCTGGCGCACCTTCTCGTTCTTCGTGATAAGTGCACCAATCCTGATGCCGCACTCCGAATAACGCTTCGATACCGAATCAATCAGCACCACATTCTGCTCGATGCCCTCCAGGTGCATGGCCGAGATATAAGGCGAACCCGTATAGATAAACTCCCTGTACACCTCATCTGAGAACAGATACAGGTTGTATTTCTTCACTAGATCGCGAATCTGGTTCATCTCCTTCTGGGTGTACAGATAACCCGTTGGATTATTCGGATTGCAAATCAAGATCGCCTTCGTGCGCTCATTAATCAACTTCTCAAACTGGGCTACTTTCGGCAGGCAGAACCCCTCCTCGATGGTAGTCGTAACCGTACGGATCACAGCACCAGCCGAGATCGCGAAGCTCATATAATTAGCATATGCAGGCTCAGGTACAATAATCTCATCACCCGGATTCAGACAACTCATAAAGGCAAACAAAACAGCCTCCGAGCCCCCACTCGTGATGATGATATCCTGTGGCGTCAACTTAATCTGATAGCGGTCGTAATAGCTCACCAGCGCCTCTCTGAGCGACAGATATCCTTGTGAAGGGCTGTATTCCAATGTGGTTCTATCAATATTCTTCAGACAATCCAGTGCCTTCTGAGGAGTCGGCAGATCTGGTTGACCGATATTTAGTCGGTATATCTTCACGCCCTTGCTCTCGGCTTCATATGCAAAAGGTGCAAGCTTACGAATTGGTGATTGAGGCATTTCAATGCCTCTCTGAGATATTTGAAGTTCTGTGTCCATGATTATGCCTCTCCAATATCTTTGGTAGATCTAACTTGGTCGTCCGTCATCTTAGGTGCACGCACGCTATCATCCGGACGCCGGAAACCAAGAACAATCTGGAATGTTTTATAGAATACTAGCCAATCCAATTTCAATGACCAGTTATGAACATAATACAGGTCGAACTCTGCCATCTCGCGTCTGTTCTCAGATTCGCCCTCATGAACAGCTTCCCATCCTGTAATACCAGGGCGCATGCTCTGGCGCTCACGTTGTTCTTCTTCTGTCATCACCACCATTTCCTTCGGAAGAATAGGTCGAGGGCCTATGAATGACATTTCTCCCTTCAGGATATTCCATATCTGGAATAGCTCATCCATATTGGTAGCACGAACAATTTTGCCCCATTTCTTCAAACGCACCTCATCTGGTAGCAATTCACCATTCGCATCACGTTCATTGGTCATTGAACGAAGTTTGAACAAGGTGAAGTGTTTTCCCTTATATCCTACACGTTCCTGCTTAAAGATTGGTGAAGTTTCAGGCGAAACAATTGCAACAAAGATTACACCAACCAGAAGCACAAGAAAGCCTGGTATAAACAACACAAGCGCCAAAACGAGATCGAATAGTCTCTTTATAAATTTACTCATAATTTAGATTCTTCTCATAGCACATTCAAAAGCCTCGGCATACATGCAGCCTGTCTGGCTACCTCTCCATGCTGCCAAACCTTCCATAGCTTCATTGCTTCTTGGATGAGGGTAAGGACGCATCACGCCACGATACATGCTCAGAGCCTTAATCTTGGCATCAACGCCCTCCTTGCCTACTTCCACATACACATTAGGACGGAATGCATTCAGGGCGCTATTCAAACACCAGTCGCTTGCAGATCCTACTTCCATAAACCAGAACTCACTAATTGGTTTAACGGTTGGCTGACGCTGGAAAAGACGGATAGCCTCCTGGCATGCCATACTTGTCATCATGTGGTCATTGTTGGTATCTGATGAGTGATGGGTAATGATCACATCAGGCTCACTTTCACGGATGGCAGATTCGATGAACTGCACCAACTTGATATGAGGAACTGTATTCATCTCAATATTAGGGAATGTAGCCTCATACTTCTTGTTTACACCCAGAAATTCAGTACTTATGTTTGTATCTGCTTCCAGTTCGTTATCCTCGGGGCGGAATGCACGAGCCTTTGCTTCTGTACACATGATTGCAATATCAACGATGTCAGCATTCTGTGACCACTTTATGATTGATGCTCCTGCACCAAGAACCTCATCATCAGGATGAGCAACTACAATTAAGTATTTCATATTTCTAATAATATTAAATTTCAATTTTATAACAATTTGTTTCATACTTCTGGAAACCTATCTTTCTATACATTTCATTAGCAGCTATGCGCTTGGGATTGGATGTCAGATGAAGATGATGAATTTCTAATTTATTTGCATCGCTTAAGATGAAATCCATGAGCATGCGGCCATAACCTTTTCCTCTATAAAGAGATGAAACGACTACTGATTCAATACTAGCCTTCGTAAACTCCAATGAATGCATCATGCATAAAGTGGCAGTACCGACTATATGACCGCCATCTCGTATCACATATACATGAGTATTTTGATCTGACATAGCGTTACGAAGCAAACTATCATCCCAATAGCTGGATGCTGAAAGCTCATGCATCAATTCATTCAGATCGCTTAGATCCTGCTGGCTATAAGAAAGAAGTTCTTCTACCATCTATTGTTTAATGACTTTTCGGATAGAGAGTGCTAGTAATTTAAGTAAGCCATAACCGAACATCGCACCAAGCGTATTGTGAATCACATCATCGGTTTCACATAATCCTTTTTTGAAGATCAGTTGTGATGCTTCTATTGAAGACGAAAGAACAAGAGCGCAAACAAGAACTATCCACCATTTCCTCATTTTTCTAAAACCTCCAACCAGAAAGCCGAAAGGCAAGAAGAAAATCACATTGAGCAGATTCTCGTAGATGTAAAGGGCTTCTCCATTTGCTACAGCTTCATAACTCCAAAATGGTTTCAAGTTCATTTCCACGATATCCCCCGTATGCCTAAACAGAATAGTAGAGCAAAGAGCTATAAACATCCATTCCGCCAGTAATGATACTACTATTGCTGTTTTTACCGAATGTAAGTTTCGCCTTACCATAAGTGCAACCATGATAACGGCACACATTACAGTAAAAGAAACAAGAGACAGATAGTCAGGTATTCCTGTGTTGAATAAGAAGGGGTATTTTTCTAGAACTTCAAAATCCACTTACTTCTTTGCTCCTGCTAATATCTTATCGATTTCCTCGATATAAGTGTTTGTAACAATATTGCGGTCGAACTCTCGCTCCATCTTCTCACGAGCGGCTTTTCCCATCGCCACCTTGTCTGCATAAGGCAAATTAATGAACTTCTCCACAGCTTTTACCATTGAAGGTACATTCTTCACTTCGAAGATATAACCTGACTTACCATCATCCACACCTTCCACACATCCCGGAATATTTGAAACAATACTTGGGCGACCAACCGAACCATGCTCCAATACAACATTCGTCATTCCTTCATAGTAGCTTGGGTGGATGGCTGCATGTGCACGGGCAATACATGGTTTCATATCTATCTGGATACCACCATACTCTATGATTCCTCTATTGATAAGATCAGAAATGATGGTACGATACTCATCATTGTCATAATCACCATAGATGAGGAAGTGACAATGTGGATACTTAGGCTTCAGTATTTTTGCACACTCCAGATATTCATCGATACCCTTATTCTGAACAATACGAGCCACATAGTTGAAATAGATCTCACCATCATCTTTAGGATAATCAACAAACTTAAAGTTATCCAGATTCACGCCTGAACCAGGAATATCTCTATAATGCACATTCTTGCCTATAATAGCATTGAGGTAATCACGCTCTCTGCTATTCTGATACATCATGCACTTAGCCTTGCTGAATCCAATCTTATAAAGGGTGCGAAGAATAGTATCGAGCAATCCCATATTGTTCTCCACAAGACCAGCATTGTTTACGATGTAAGGAATACCCAACCATCGGCAGACAATACTTGTATAGATAGAGCATTTGGTTGTAAACGTAAGAACTATATCAGGTTTGCCATTCTTCAGTATCTTGTAGTAGCCAGCAATTTGCTTTCTATCATTGATAGCATTCTTGCCAATACGATCCATATACTGATCAATGAAGTGACAGCCTCTTTCGGTGAAGTAATCCATCTTTTTGCCGTAAGGGCAAATCAATGTTACATAATAACCCAATTCTACAAGTTTCAGGATTAATTCGCTTCTGAAGTTATAGAAGTTGTTATCCTTGGATGCTATAAGATATATTTTCGTCATGTCCTCTGATTATACGATCATGTGAGCCTTTGCAATTCTCTGAATACTCTCCTCATAGCTTACCACGCGATACTTGCCATCAAAATGATTACTAATGCTCATATCGTAAGTAATACTTCCAAATGCTTTGTGGATGAACCCAAGCTTCTCTGATTTAGAAAGCAACTTAAGGATAGGGTTAAACAAACGTGTCTGCCACATATGATTACATACAGCTTTCGCAATATCGCTAACAATCTTGCTTGTCTCGATATAGCATTCCTGCTGATGATAATAGATACCGCCCTTATTGTTCTCAATAATCAATTGGATTAACTCACACAAGTTATCTACATAAACCAGACTTTGCTTATTCTCCAACTTGGGGAAGATAGGCATCTTCTTTGCAAAGTTCACCAATCTTGGGAAATTATCACGTACATTCTCACTATAGATCACTGGTGGACTCATAATAACTACTTGAAATGTGCCATCCACAAGCTTCAGAAGACCTCTTTCCGCCATCATCTTGCTCTTGCCATAGATGGTTGGCTCTTCAGGAACGGTCTCAGCAAAGATATTCTTCTCCTCACCTAATCCACTCATATCACCATAAACTACCATGGAACTCATCTGTACAAACATTGGCACGCCTTCTGCTTTTGCCTTTGTTGCTACATCAATAGGAAGTTGACTATTGACTGCATAATACTGTTCCTCGGTTCCTTGGCGAGCATTAGCATGTGCCAAACCTGACACATTGTAAACTGCATCATATCCATGGAAATCGGCATCTGCCCATATTCTGTTCATACTATCCACAGCATCAATTTGCCAATCAGGATAGTTTGTCTTGATATATTCAGTAAACTTGTCACCGATGTAACCACCAATGCCAACGAGCATTACTTTCTTCATCTTATTTGAAATTATCAAAATTCTTAATTACCTCATCCCAAGGACCTCTGTCTTCTTTGTCGTAGATATACACGCACTTAGCGTCCTTGAAATCTCTAAGCCATTCTGCAAATGAGCACATACCGCCCTCTACACGCTTACCATAGTCGATGATCTCGCTCATAGAAGTGAATGGCTCAAACTCCTTGCGGTCAGCTGGGTTGATATAGCCATTCTCCATACCCTTGATCCAAAGGTAGTCAAGAGGCATACCAGCAAACTTACAAGTAGGATTCCAAGCAGAAGCACGGAAGTTGGTCTCCATGAAATAATAGGTGCCATCCTTATCAATTAAAAACTCAACCTCAAACACACCCTCGAAACCGATCTCCTCGAACATTGCCTGAAGTTTCTTCTCCATCTCCTTGTCGGTAAACATGCATACATCATGGAATGGGCTATAATATCCATGGATGAGATACTTCCACTTCATCTGAGTGATAATCTGTATCTCCTTGCCTTGATTGATAGTATAACCCTCAAGCGCCATCTCGTTCTGCTTGTCGACAAAATGTTGAATCATGATCAGAGGGCTCTCGATCTTCTGAATAGCCTCCTTCAGTTCCTTCTCGTCCTGACAGATATATACATCACCCTTCCAGCTACCTGAATTTGGTGAAATATCCTTGGTGATGATAGGATACCAAAGATTATCTGGCAACTTATCCTCTTTGCTGATTACATAAGAATCGAGTACATTAAATCCGTGATTATGAGCCAACTGCTGAATATTGTACTTATCCATGAACTCATTGATACGACCATTGCGGCCAGCATTGTAAGTGATGAACTTATCCTTCCATTCATCATAATGCAAGTCGAAATAACCTACCGACTTATCATCAGAGAATACGATATATGGCTTCTTGCCAGTCTCTTCTGCCAGATGGCCATACTTCTCCATCAGCAGTTTGAAGCCCTCTTCTACATTATCTACTCGATGCAACTCAGAGATATACTTACTCTTAGTTGCCACCTCATAGCGTCTCTTAACAGAAATATATACAGGATTGACACCGTTCTCGCCCAAAGCGCGAATCATGTTCAATGGATTATAGTGCTCTAGTGCAAAAACAATGCACAAATGATTGTTATATGTATTATTCATTATATTAATGATTTATTTATTATTTTTCTTAATTACATTTACTAGATACTCCATTTCTTCTTTACCATAACGCTGATCGATAGTGACTGGTATCACATAGCGACTAATCCAATGCTCGAAACTGCCTTCCGGTTGTTCTTTGCAGATATAACTCCACCAATGGCCCTGGAAATGTTTTGCTTTATTAAGGCGAAATATACATTCATCCTCTTCGACCACAAGAGGATATACCATAGGAATGGTATCGCTATCCATATACATCGTCGGATCTATCTTGTTGATGTCGGCCAACAACTTGTGTATATATGAGAAATTTGCCTTACGCATTTGTTGGTTGTAGGTATAATCCTCAGCATCCATCAACGTGCGGGTCAACTTCGACATTTTCATACAATCCTCCAAATCGATACGATGCTCATTTAGGCCTCTAGCTTCATAGCCTTTACCCTCACAACCATATTCAATTCGCTCCAGCAAAAAGGATGCAGTGTCCGAACTGTAGCACAACGAATATTCGTCTACATATTTGTGCGCATCTTTACCCACCACATAAGCACCATCGGGCGCACCCACAAACTTACGACAACTGTACACCATCAATGCATCCTGCACAGGCTTACAAAAGAATGCCTGTGCACAATCGATAATCGCATGCTTATAAGGCTGTGCCAACTCAGTCATACGCTCGTTGGACATAATGCCATAGTAATTGGCAATTAGTACTGCATCCTCGTCTGTTGCCTCTATATCGAGTGGATTAAATCTGTTATCAATGTGATAGAACTTCATCTGCACCCCCTTCTTCTCCAATGTCTCGCGGATAGAGTCACATTGATAGATAGGTATCCATATACGCTTACATCCAGTAACACGGAACGCATGCCATATTCCCATCCTACCAGTATTTAGACGTGCAATATTTGTGTTCTGATTATACAACTCCCTTCCTTTCGGCAGCTGCAACTCCAAAAAACTACCTATTTCCATTTTCAGAATTATTTTTATCAATACTATTATATTCCTCCAATGCCTTCTCAAGTATCATCAGCGCCCTCTGAATATTCTCCTTACAAAGTACATACACTACTTGATTTTTACCCAACTTAGGATTGGCATAGAAACCTGCTGCTGGAGCCATCATAATTTTGTTTCACCTATTGGAGCAAGTTTATTACTACCAGATGGTGCAAGTGTTGCTGTCTTTTATCGAAATATCTAAACTCACTCAAGCACCAAGCACAAAACTTCTCTGCATCGTTAACCGGCAGTTTTACTAACGTATAAAACGCACCCATAGGAATTGGCGTAAAAACAACCAGGTATACGGTTAACACCATCAATCAGACACTTGCGACGTTCGGTATATTCCTCGTACACACTTGAAGGCTATAAACTTCAGTTCCCTCAATCGAAGCCTCTGCCACAATCTGACCAATCAATGGAGGAGACAAACGAGCTTGACAGAATTTCATAACCGTATTACGAACTGCCTCATTCTTGGCGATTAAAGCTCCGATACGAATACCGCATTCACTATAACGCTTGCTGACCGAATCAATCAACACAACATTCTGCTCGATTCCATTTAGATGCATCGCTGAGATATAAGGTGACCCCGTATAGATAAACTCACGATATACCTCGTCCGAGAACAGGTACAAATTGTACTTCATCACCAAATCACGAATCTGATTCATTTCCTTTTGCGACTAGAGGTATCCTGTTGGATTATTCGGATTATAGATTAGTATTGCCTTTGTTAGCTTGTTGATAAGCTCTTCAAATTTCTCCTCCTTCGGTAGACAAAAACCCTCCTCTATGGTTGTCGTTATGGTGCGGATAACCGCAACAGCCTAAATTGCAAAGCTCATATAATTAGCATATGCAGGCTCTGGCACAATAATCTCGTCACCAGGATTCAAACAACTCATAAATGCGAAAAGCACAGCCTCACTACCACCACAAGTGCTGATGATATCATCAGCATTCAATATAATTTTATAGCGTTCGTAGGTATGCGTTTAATATTCGGCATCTCCAAACTAGAAAGCCGTTTTCCGGCTTTCTAATCTAATACCTATTAATTTATTTGTTATTATTTAACAACCAGAATACTCGGAAGCAGAGCAGAGTAGTCATTCGTATCTTCCTTTTCATCTCCAATCAGAGTTAACACCTTCTTGATATATTCGTAAGCTGAGATTGTATTGAGTTTGCAAGTTTCTACAAACGTATAAGCACACGCACCCAGGCTAGCTCCTTGATGGAAGCCAAAACCTACAAAGTTATTCCTTCCAACAGCCAAGGGACGCATACTGCGTTCGCCGGTATTGTTGTCTATATTCCAATCTCCATGCTCAATATACAGAGTGGTCTGTTTCCAGAAAGTCAGCGCATAAGCAACTGCTTTTCTAAGAGAGTCACTATAAACAGTCAAGGGATCATCAGCAATCTGTTGCAACTTTGTTTTTAACTCAATCAATATGGAAGTGGCTTTTTCTTTTCTTTCTTTCCGGGCTTCTTCAGTAGACAGATGCTTGAGTTTTATCATGCTTTCAATCCAATAAAGATTGCCTATCAGATTGACGAAGCATTGCGATCGTTCATCCACCAAGGCGGCTTCAACAAATTTGCGTCTGACATGCGCAAAGCAAACTTGCCATTGAACACGTTCGGCGGGTTTCCCATCGGCAAACATGCGATATGCATTATATCCATCCGTCATCATAGAGCCGGTAAAGTTACCCAAAAAGTCGGCTATCGCTTTACGCGAACGGCTGCCGGCCTCATACAAATAGTAAACGCACTTTTGTACCGGATTTACCAAACCCCATATATACTTCTTTCTATAATGGAATTCTTTGGTTTCACTATCTTCAACACAAACAGTTTCCGAGGTTTCATCACAAAACAAATGGCTACCTTGGGCTAGCAACGAAGCCTTTAAAAAGGGCATCAATTTGGTTAACTTGCCCACGGCTTTCTGCAGCCAGAAGTTTAATGTACATTTGCTGATTTCCATTCCCATCATTTTAAGACGGGCTACCTGACGCTCAACCGGAAGATGGAACTGGTATTTGTCGGTGATCAGCTTAGCAAGCAACCCCGTAGTAGCCGGACAACCTTTGATGGTTTCAACACCAGGCATGCGCAGATCTTGTTTATCACGAGGCGTATAGACATCTACAATCTTACCTGACCCATCCACACAGCGGAATATATGATAGCGATGTTCCACAACTTTTTCGATATGTTCAAACTCACGAACCAAACGGGTCTCGATGATACGATAGTCCGCAGGGAGTACATTTACATCACTAAAATGCTCTACAACCTCATCAGCACCATAGGTATTCTTGGAGTGATCAATGCGCTGTTTGCCCGGTTTTGAAGTGGTTTTATTCTTTGTGGCAACAGGTTCAGCAACAGAATCTATATTCTTTGGCGGATTGGTGCCATCAAAGTCTTGTTCCTCCTCTTCACGGTCCACATCAGCAGAAGGGGCCTTGCCCTTTTCGCTGCTACGACCAAAATGTTTACCCTTGATAATTTTGACTTCCTCCGCAGCAGCACCATTCGATTGGTACAGCTTTAGAAGTTTCTTCATCTGACGATTCTCGGATTCAAGTGACTCACGTTGTTTACGCTCGTCCATATAGAACTCCATATACTTCACCATTTCAGATGACAAATTCCGGTTCTGATCAGTGGCATCATTCAAGGCTCGTTGCGTTTCCTTAAGAGATGTTTGGGTAGTATGTAAGGTTTTCAGCATATCATCCATAGATGCTTGCATACGATCCAGAGATTCTTGTAAAACGGATGGATCATGGGCAGATAGTTGCTGACGCAGACGAAGAACATCTTCCTGTGACTGCTGCAACAATGCTAAAACTACTTGATAATCCATCTCGTTCATGATATAAAGATACTAATTATTAGCGAATTAACCAACTAAATAGCATACTAAATAATTGATTATTAGATAATTAATTATATTACAGACATTAATAATTCTTTGCGCACTACGCCTTGCATCAACAGTACAAAGTTATTCCAGCTCATCTGATAACAGCAGGTTTCTTCATTATAAACAGGACGTAAGTAACGTTCTTTGGTTAAACGCTTTTCGTAAAGGACAAAAGCATTTCCTTCGGCACGCAGAATCTTTACCACCTTACGGCTCTTCGACATAAAGATAAAGACATCACCACTACAAGGATCTTTGTGCATTTTTGTTCGTACGATGTAGGACAATTTATCGATGCCACACCGCATATCGGTAGAACCTTGATTGATATAATAATTGTAGTTACCGGTTAGACCAAACATATTACAAGGCTAGTTTGCGCAGCAACTCAATAGCCACTGACAGGTTAGTACCACGGTTTCTAATCTCTGTACCATCCGTAAATTCAATACGAATGCACTTAACGGTGAGTTTTCTACTCTCCAAAGGATGTTCTTCAATAACAATAGAAGTTTCTGAAGAGACCTTGTCTATCAGTGAATCCAAGGGAGCACCGGTTACCTGGATAGGAACAAAAGAATTGCATCGTATTTGTTTGTACCATTTCTTAAATTCGCGGTAGGCAAAGCCATTGCTCACACAAAACCTTTCAATGGAAATTTTATTGGGGACACCCTCCTTTTGGTAACGATCCCACAGTAATTCATAATCTTCTCGCTTGGGCATAAAATATTGGTTTATTAGTATGCTACAAAAATACGAGTTCAGGAAAGGTGAGTCAAGAGCCGAATATTAAACGCTTACCGTTCGTAGTAGTTTACCAATGCTTTTTTAAGAGATCTACACCCTTAAGAAGGATATACTCCAATGTCTTTTGACTTAGGTTGTGTAGAGCATCTAATGCCTTTGGGGAGAGTGAATATCTGGTTGACCGATGTTGAGTCGATAAATCTTCACACCTCTGTCTTCAGCAGAATATACTAAAGGAGCGAGTTTGCGGATAGGAGATTGAGGCATATCTATACCTCGTTTTGAGATTGAGAATCTTTTCATATCAAATATTCATACTATTGAATGTGATTTAGAATATAAATGATACACTTTATTATGAACCTTGTTCTAGCAGAGGCTTCATTGAAATGGTGGCATAATCAACTGTTGTTGCATACATACATTTAAATAAAGTATTACAAATTACATTAACGAATGATTCTCTTAACAATGTTATAAAACCCACTCTTAAATAAAAGTATTCTCAAGATTCTTCTAACTTTAATTTTAGTGGAGATGGGAAGATATTTTTTGAAAAAAGCATCGCTATCTAATATATGAGCATCATAATACATTTGTTCCTTATTAACAATCATTAAATCATCAAAATGTTCACGTTCAATTTTATGTCTGAAGATAGTAGCGGGGACTTTGTTTTTTTTAACATTTTTACATCTTTGAATAAGAGACAGACCTTTATCTGACCAAGTTACAACACTTGTAGTTCCTAAGTTATCATCAAAATCCTTGTCTATTTTTCTAACAACAAAGCAATCCCAAATTGTAATATCACTATGTCTTGGCCACTCTTGTGCTTTACATGAACTACAACTTTCTCTATCACAAAAACCATGCAAAAATGCTCTGAACCATAAATCAGACTCACTTCCATTGCGATAGGTACACTCTTTTCCACGATACAGCGCCATGGTTGAATATGAATATCCTAATTTTTTATCTCTGAATACCAAGTTGTCAAATGTACCAACATGTTTTTTTTGGTAATCTACGTATTTCCTAAAAATGAGAGGTGAAGGAACACAGTGACATACTAAATCCACCGTAATAAGCCGATTCTTATTAATGTTACCTAGATAACCAAATAAGCCGTGAATTTGACATGGAGTCCCACTATAACATACCCATCTGTCATCCTTTAAGAATTTCTTTACTTCTTGAAAAGTGCATCCTATTTCTGATTGTACATACTTCGAATTTCTAAATATAGCAAGTTCTTCCTTTGTTTCTACATACGTATGCCTCACAACAAAATCAGAAGAAAATGCAGCTCCAAAAACGACTCCACCCATATCAATAATCGTCTCAGCTATTGATGAAAATGCCCCACCCGACGTAGATTCTTTTCTGATAGTCTCGTTAAGATTCTGCATAATATAAGCATGAATATCATTAGTTGCTTCTTTTTTGATTTTTGTTATGATAGGACAAGCTAAAGTACAAGCTCCACACTCTATACATAACTTAGTGTCAACCTCAGGATATAGAAAACCTGAAGTATCAGCTTTCATTACAATAGCGTACCTTGTACACTTGTTCATACAAGCTGCACAACCAGAGCAAAGATTCTTTTCTGCAAGTATTGTCATATCTACTTATTTAGTTGAGTTTAGTGCGGTTATAAGATATTCTAGTGATTCTTCTCTGCGTGTAGTAACTTTTTCATTAACATTTTTATAGTCAATTTTAAGATCGATACACGCTTTTACATCCTCTGTACCAAATAGTAAGCGATTATCTAGACCAGACCACGACAATAAAGTGTATATTCTATCATTTGCAGAAGTTTCTTCATTATCACTATCACGTCTAAAAACAAAGAATGGCGTGTTATTCAAAATTGAAAAGACTGAACAATGAAAAGAGTCTGTACATACGTACTTTGCATATTTTATAAGATTAATAAAATCAAATGGCCCAACATTGTACGGAGCTTCATCTACCCACTCATCATCGCCTGCATTATAATTTGAACCATGTAATAATCCGACAACCCTATACCCCGTTATTTCTCGAAGTTTCTTTATAAATTCACGTTGTTGGCAAGACTCTCCCATAATATAGCAGACAATATAATCTCCATCTATTATTGGTTTCTGTGGAACGTATTTATTCCATTCATCAACTGTCAAAAGCATAGTAGGATCGCATACAACAGGAATGTCTCGATGAATCATATCCATGACAATTGTTCTGCCACTATTCTCTCGAACACTTATCCAATCGAAATCTTTTAAGAATTTTATTGCATGTTTTTGTATTGATCTATGTAGTTTTGCAACTCCAAAACTAGTTGAATATGCAATTTTCTTGACTGTACTAGGAGCAAATTCCAAGGTAAAATATTCTCCTGCAATATTAGACGGACGCCATAACTGATCGCTACCTACAATAATAGATTCATATGTTGACGCAAGGTTATGAAGTTCTGCAATAGTATCCACTCTTGGTGAAAACTTCAGGAATTTGTTATTGAAATCGGTATATTGCTCATGTCTTATTGCCATATTACTAGTATAGATCGCATTCTTTACCTTTTTCCTAATAAAATGACTTGTCACGAATGACCACAAATATGCAAATTCTTCCTTATTAAATATTCTACCTAAATAATAGAGTTTCTTTTTTGAATCAATTTCAGACTGAATTCCATCTGTTGTTACACACTCAACAGGATATCCCAATTGAGATACTTTATATTGCGTCGCAAAAGTCTGTAACGCACTTCCAAAGTTGTCCTTATAGGTAACTACGGCTAAACCAATTTTTTTTGATTTCATATTATTATTTTTCATATTATAAACTGTTTAAAATCCAATTATTATCAAATATTTTCATTACAAAGAAATGCACATCAAAACTCTCAATTGCATACATGAAAATCGGGAACGCAAAAAATGATATACCGAACAAAACTTTGTCATTAATATTTCCATATTTCTTAATATAGAAAGCCCATGCGAAATACACTAGTACATAATAATTGCGAACTAACCTGAACATAGTACCTGCATAACCGACAAGAGGTATCAAAAGAAGACCAAAACAGGTTATAAAGTAAATTACTCTAATATATTTGAGAATAATAGATTCTGTTCTATTATATTTAAGTTCGAATTTTTGAACATTTATATATATATATTTCATCATATACCATAAAAGAAATTGTGTTCCCCAATACATAATGAATCCCCAATTAGTATAACCTCCAAAGTATAGGGATAGTCTGTCATCGTTTTGAGTGACAATTCTCATCATAGGAAAGATAAAGCCTAATACACGATCTAACAATCCCAAAAAAACTCCTATCCATAACATTTTTTTTCCTAATGTTATTATATCTTTATTTCGCATAAAATATATAATAACAAGTATTCCAAGATATAAATATGCCATGCTATGCATTCCTGCCGCAAATAATATTCCGATGCAAAACTTAATAATGTTTCTAGTATTTATATCAACTAAAAATCTTGTTGAGAAGACAACAAGTGACATACTACAAAAATTTGGGGTCTGAATAAAATCTATTGTGAAAGGATAAATTGCATACAGAACCAAAGAATAATAATTTATTCCAAAGAACCGATTGGCTGTTGAAAAAATAAGAATATAAGCAACGATGTGAATAAATAACCTATAATATTCGAAACTCCAATTCATTCCCCGAAAGAAATCCTCTATCAAGAAATTCAACCATTCGCCTTGTCTTACTTCTGTATAATGCTCAAACTCATAAATGGAAGATTCAAGATCCATGTTATCCTTGTTTGCACCAGCCAATACAATGAGAATGCAAACAAGACTCCAAAAAATAAGTTTGGACAAAAAAGTATCCTTCATTTTGTATTTGAATTTTTAGTACTCAATTTGATGCCGTCACCAATACCCTGAAAAAGAGAAGCAATTTTCTTTTTTTTATTCTTTTCAAGAAAGAGAGTTTCTATAAAAATTTGTATTATATGATATAGACAATCTAGAAGACCAACTTCATCCTTTTTGTACAAATAGATATAGTTACGTACCTTATAATATTTGCGAATCGCACTATGGTTGGATATTGTGAAAGAGTGAAATAGAAACTTTTTTGTTACAGGATTACCCAAATTATGATTCAGAATAACATTATTTAAAACTATAATTTTATACCCTGCTTTTCGAATCCTTATACAGAAATCTCTATCAACTAAATCAATAAACATTTTCTCATCAAATCCGCCTACTGACATCCATGCCTTTACGTTTATCATCGAGGCAGACGCTATAACCCAATCTTTTTCTGAATATTCCGATTGTATAAATTGTATCTTTTTATTACTATTAAGATAATTAATTGTTGGACTAACAATACCATTTTCAAGTTTTGTATAATGAGCGTATTCTGATAACATATTATCAGGTATTACAGAGTCTTGATCAAATGTAATGACCCAATCTACCCCTTTTTTTTTGCAGGATTCTATAATTTGATTGTGGGCTTTTGCAATACCTTGATTTTCTTCATTCCATATTACTTCAACATTATTTACATAAAAAGCAAGTAATCCAATTAATTCGCTCTTATTAAAGGAATTATTATCAACTACAATGACAGATACCCCTATAGAGTTTAATGCTTCTAATTCTTGTTTCAATAAAGAAACATCTGGATTATATAAGACAATACCAGCAAATACTTCATTCCTCATTTTTTGCAAATTTCATCATAAAAGCAGCAAATACATTATAAATTGCTATCTGTTTGTTAATATATGGACTACTTTTGAATAATAGTGTAATTGTTTTAAAAATATTTTTTTCCTTTAGTGCAGAATGAGACTCCTTATAGAATATAAGTTCTGTATCGTACCATTTCTTTTCTTGATCAGTCAGATTATCGTAAATTGATTGTTTACATTCTTGTAGCCAATTATGTTTATGATAAGTTGATTTTAACTGTTTTTTATAATTCAAAATTCTATCCGAAAGACTGTTACTAGGCCTAGTAACATTGTTATTGTGAACTCTGTGATATACTAATACTTCATCTAAAAAATATAGCTTTTTTATTGATGATAATATAATGCCCAAGGGCACATCATGTGATAAATTACGGTCAAGTATATATTGAGAGTACTTATGTATATATTCTTTACGAACTGCTAGATTTAATCCACCACATGAGAATGTTTTTACTAAATCAGAAAATTTGTATAAACCAAATGCTCTCTTAAAAAATGCATATCCTTTCTTGTTGTTAATAAAATTTGAGTTTTCATCAATTAGGGTATAATTACACAAAAGAGCTCCAATATTTGCATAATTCTCGAAGTAAGCGGAAACTTTTAATATTTTATCTTTATTCCATATGTCATCTTGATCCGAAAAGAATATAACATCACCAGTTGAAAGATTTGCTGCTTTATAAAAATTGGCAGAATATCCCAAATTGTATTCATTTTTGTAAAGTATAATATTCAATTCCGAATTCTCTTTTATGTATGATTCTATAATTGTAATAGTATTGTCAGAAGAACCATCGTCACAGATAATGATTTCGTCAGGAATGCGAGTTTGATTTTTAAAAGAATCCAACTGTTGCTTTATATATTTGCTACCATTGTATGTAGCAAGAACAATAGAATATTTCATAATGTATTTATTTGGCCCAAATGCCACTTGCGGTTTTTTTAGTAATTCTCTTTACTTGTATATAATTTAAAATAGCTCCAGAAAAGTTTAGTAAACACATGGTAGCAACTACGCCATTGACACCAAACGACTTACCAAAAAACCAACATAATGGAAAAAATATAATAGCAACAAATACTGTATTGATAACTTGAACTCGCAATTTTCCCATACCATTAAGAAAGTATGAAAAAGCAGTGCTTGTAATCGTAATAAATACATAAAATGCAATAGCTAAATTGAGAGAGAAGGGAATTTCTACACTAGTACCAACCCATAAACGATAAACAAAGCTTGACATCAAAAGCATAAATAAAATAATCAAACCTAGTATCAATACAAGTCTCTCTATTTTTTTTACACAATCTTTAATCCACTTATCATCTCCTTTTGTTTGGGCATCAGTTACTGCAGTCCATATAGGCTGAACTAATACAGACAACAATAAGTTCACAAGTGTAAAATACCTATATGAAATATTGTATGGAGTAACTTGATCTGGTCCAAAAAGATTAGAAATAATAATATTTGACATTGCAAAAAGAATAACTCCAGAGATTTGCAATAAAAAAAACAGAACACTCACATTAAATAAAGAATTAAGATATTCCTTCCTAAAGAGATAAATTTCTGGCTTTAGTTTTTTATAAACAATATTAAATGTTATTGGATAAGCTACTATGTATATAACAACTGGAGATGCAGAGAACGATAAAGCAACTTTGAACAAGCTTCTATCTGTTGTAAATGATAAACAGAAAATAATCATCAAGGAAAGGACATGCCCCATGGTTACCAAAAGATTATTGATAGAGGGCATTTGCATTGCAAGATAAATATTTCCAACAGATTTTACCATAAAATTTACACAAAATAGTGCAAACGAAACATATACAACCTTATCTAGGTTGGGCACATTTTCCAAATTAGCATTCAAAACGGAATACCAATTAATCTTTAGTACAAAAAATCCTCCAATTACCATTATAATTAACATTAAAATAGCAATCATTATGAACGCTGTAGATACAAGTGATTTAGCTAATTTATAATCATCTTTTGCCACTGCCGCAGCTAGTTGATTTCTAAGTCCGTTTCCGAGGCCAATATCAAAAGAGTTAATCCAAACCAAAATAGAATTTAGAGTGAGCCATATACCATATTCATAAGGATTTAAAAAACCTAATGTCAGTGGGACCAAAAGGAATTGAGTTAAAGCATCAATTCCTTTAATCCCTATAGACATCAAAGCGTTTTTATTAGCCTTTTTTGTTCTTTCGTCATTTCCTAAAAGAGATATTAATTTCATTTTTATATTATCTTAATGTAAACGTCCAATTTTCATGTTAGTTATTTGAAAATCCTTTATTTACTGCACATTTGCACGCACGAGACAAATAAAGTCTATTAAATTTTAGTTTTTTTAAATTGATTTTGTCCAGTATGGCAGGGGTCAGATTCTCAAAATCCGTACGTCCTTCCATAAAAGCAGTTAAATACTGCTTCAAGAATTGGTAGAATGACAGTGCACCCATTTTACAAGTACCAATAAAGTATGATAAACCGTCGAGGTTTCAGTACCTTTATGACTGCCAAAAGCCCTTTTGTTCTTGCGCTCAATCGTCTGGGTACGAATTGAGCGTTCCACTATAGAATTATCAATAGATTAGTATGCCACAAAAACGCGAGTTCAATGGGTTGAGTTTGTTTTTAATAAGATATCAGTCATCAGTTGCGCATTCAAGGTTTTATCCAACACCTCATACTTAGAGCACTTGCTCTTGTACTCCGGCACAATTTCTTTCATAATCTTCACGATAGCCATATCGTTTAACGAACGGGATGCTTCCAGCAAACGTGTTTCGTTTAGGCAAGCGGTCTCATAGTCGTATTCACGAACGCTGGCAATCATAATCTTAGGATGGTGTGTAGACTTTGTCTGCTCTTCATCGTTCAGTACCTCCTCAAAGAGTTTCTCACCTTCACGAAGTCCGGTAAACTTGATGTCGATGTTCTTGGCTCCGGAAAGGATGATCATGCGTCTAGCAAGGTCAACAATTTTCACCGGATCACCCATATCGAAAACAAAAATTTCGCCACCCTTGCCCATGGTACCAGCCTCCAGCACCAGCTTGCAAGCCTCAGGAATAAGCATGAAGAAACGGATGATGTCTGGATGAGTTACGGTAAGCGGACCACCCCTCTTAATCTGCTCACGAAACAGAGGTATTACCGAGCCATTGCTTCCCAATACGTTACCGAAACGTGTTGTTACAAACTGAGTAATCCCCTTCACCTGCCCCTCAACTATAGCCTGATTGAGTGACTGACAGTAAATCTCGCAGATTCTCTTTGAGCAACCCATTACGTTAGTTGGGTTAACCGCCTTATCGGTGGAGATCATCACAAATTTCCTGGTGCCGTACTTCACTGCAAGGTCTGCAATTACACGTGTACCATAGATATTGTTCTGAACAGCAATACCAGGGTTGTACTCCATCATTGGCACATGCTTGTAGGCAGCAGCATGGAACACATAATCCGGCTGATGTTCAGCAAAGATCTTCTCCATGTGTACCTGATTAGCTATGCTGGAAACAACGGTTTCGCTATTTATGTCACCGAACTCACAAGCCATCATGAGACGTACAGTGTGCATAGGCGTCTCTGCCTGATCAATGAGAATCATCTTCGAGGGCTTATATACCGCCACCTGACGAACCAGCTCACTACCAATAGAACCAGCTGCACCAGTAATAAGAATCTTCTTACCGGTGAGTAATGCTCCAATGGCATCCATATTCACCTCAATCTTGTCGCGTGGGAGGAGGTCTTCAATGTCCACTTCCTTGAGGTTCCGGGTAGTCAGAGGAGTCTTACCATCCCATTCCTCTGCTGCAGGCATCATCATTATCTTGATACCGGCAGCAAGGAATTCGTCGATCATGGCTGCATTCCTTCTAAACTTCTCACTTTTTAGCGGACATACAAGGAGCACTTTTACACCCATCCGCTTCAAATCTTCAGCGATACCATTGCCATTTAAGAGAACCTTCTTACCCAGTAAATAAGTGTTCTTCATTTCCTCAGCATCAGAAATGAAAGCCACAAGACGGAATTCCTTTACCTTTACATTTATAATGCTTAAAGCAAGGCTAACGCCACCTTCCTTGGCTCCGTAGATGGCAACAGGTTTTGCATTCTCTGCACGGAAACCATCGTACATACGCTTAACAGCCACACGTTCCAGCCACATCAGGAGTGTAGAGAGGAAGAATATTCTACAAATGCCCAAAAGATCGGGCATATTGATCCCCTTGACAGAAGCCAGCACAAAAGAGGCTATGCATGTAAGCACTGATCCTGTAAATGTGGCGAACACTACACGCTGCAGGTCTATAAAAGATGAATAACGGATAATACCGGCGTAGGTACGAAATAGTAGAAATGAAACAGCATAAAGCACGATGCTGATGATTATGCCATTTGTCATAGCCCAGAATGACTGAGCAAATTCTAAACCTCCAACCTCAAGATACTTTACAATGTATCCGGAGAACATTACGATAAGACAATCTAAAGCAAGTACCATCCAATAAGGAAGTGCTTTCTTAGAGAAATACCAATTGGTGATTTTTGGAATCATTTTTATAGATTTAGTTAGTTAAGATGACAGAAGGTTCAAGTAATTCAATTATAAAAAATCGACTCAAAATATTATTTTGCTATTGTTACAATTAAAGAAGCAACTCCGATAACAACTGACGCTACAGAAATAAGTATACTGGTAGCACTACCAACATCAGATCCTTTGGCTTTAGCCTGATTGGGTTCTACATATACTACATCGCCTTGTTGCAGATAGAAATAAGGTGAGAATATCAGATTTTTATCATTCAAATTGAGGGTAACGATATTCTTTTGTCCATCGGGCAATTCACGTAGTATCTTAACAACATCTCTACGGCCATAGATAGTTAAATCTCCTGCCATGGAGAGTGCTTGAAGTACATTAATCTTTTCATCGGACACGGTAAAGGCTCCTGGACGAGAGACTTCGCCCAGTACAGAGATTTTATAATCAGCAAAACGAACGGTTACAACAATATCTCCTTTTAAGTAAGACCTTAGCTTTTTGGTAATTGTTTTGGCAACAGCATCGGTTGTTTGATTGATAACTGCCAATTTACCTAGTACAGGGAAATCGATGGAGCCTTTACTATCTACCAAGTAACTCTGTAATGTAGGAGTTGCCTGAACAGCATTCTCACTATATGGAGTTGAAGTGGTAAGATTAAAAGGAATATAGGTATCAGCATCTTCAGAACCACTTACCACAATACGTAGTAAATCGTTCGGTTTGATGGTAGCGTTAAAGGGTTGCGAACTTTGAGCCAGTTGGTCT
>Ga0316605_10000445_pt1 | contig 29010 bp, 30 predicted proteins | sample OWC_soil_day20_n_FD_207666 | JGI IMG/M metagenome (GOLD analysis project Ga0316605, IMG submission 207666) | Wetland soil microbial communities from Old Woman Creek delta, Ohio, United States - OWC_soil_day20_noCT | ecosystem: Environmental > Terrestrial > Soil > Wetlands | place: USA: Ohio...
GCAAGTACAGCCAGGCGATGAACGCCACCGTGCTCGACGAGCAGGGCCAGTCCGTGACCATGTTCATGGGCTGCTATGGCATTGGTGTGACGCGCGTCGTGGCGGCCGCCATCGAGCAGAACCACGATGAGCGCGGAATCATCTGGCCCGAACCCATTGCACCGTTCACCGTGTCGCTGGTACCGATCAACCTGCAGAAATCGGCGCGCGTCCGCGAGGTCGCCGAGCGCCTGTACGTCCAGCTGCAGGAGGCCGGCATCGAGGTGCTGTTCGACGACCGCGACGCCCGGCCCGGCGTGAAGTTCGCCGACGACGAGCTGCTCGGCATCCCGCATCGCCTCGTGGTGGGGGACAAGGGCCTCGAGCGCAGTGCGATCGAATACAAGTCGCGCGCCGATGGCACCGGCGCTGATGTGCCGATCGACTCCGTCGTGCAGTTCCTGAGGGAGCGGAGCGGCACCCGCCGCTGAGGCCAGCATGCGGCGCGCGGCGCTACCAGTCCTGGCCCTGCTCCTGTCTGCGGCACTGCCGGTGGCGGCGCGCGCGGACCGGCAGATGGACCCGGAGCTGCGCGGCGTCCTCGCCGAAGCACTGCACCCCTCGGACTGCTTCACCGACCGCTACGAGCGGGCCGTGTGGTTCGCCTACATGGAGCCGCGCCTCAGCCGCTACGTCAAGGACGAGCGCGAACGTGAGCAGATCCTGCATCACGTGCATTGCGAGGCGCGCCGAGTGGACGTGCCACCCGAGCTCGTGCTCGCCGTCATGGACGTGGAAAGCCGATTCAACCGCTATGCGGTCTCGTCGGCAGGAGCCGTGGGCCTGATGCAGGTCATGCCGTTCTGGCCGCGCGAGCTGGGCATGAGCAACGAGCAGCTGGTGCGCATCGCCGACAACGTGCGCATGGGCACGACCATCCTCGGCTACTACCTCCGCAAGGAGCGAGGCAACTACCAGCGGGCACTGCAGCGCTACAACGGCAGCCTGGGACGCCCGACCTATTCGGACCTGGTCATCGACCGGCTACTGCTGCGCTGGCGCTACGACCAGTAGGAGCTCAGGAGGTCAGGAACCCCGTCGGCCGCTCGTTGAGGGATCCCGGCGCGACCTGTTCGGCGTCGACCGCCGTCACATGCGCGGCAGGCGGCCCCTCCCACAGCCAATCGCACAGCGCCTGCACCGCCTCGGGCGTCCCGCAGGCAAGCACCTCGACCCGGCCATCGGGCAGATTACGGGCGTAACCCGTGACCCCTAACGACTGAGCCCGGGACCGCGTGCTGGCACGGTAGAAGACGCCCTGAACCCGACCGGCCACGAAGCAGCGGCGGGCAACCCAGTCAGCCATGCGAGGGTCAGGCCGATCCGGCGCCCGCGGCGGATTCGGCCACCCGGCGCGCCTCCATGGCCTTTTCACGGGCTAGCTCGGCTTCGTCGCGCGCCTGGCGATACTCACCCTGGTGCATGTTCTGCTTGGCGCTCTCGACGAGCCCGCGTGCTTCACCGAGCAGTTCGGGCGCGTACTTCTGGGCGCCGGCCTGCTCCGCGGCGCGGATGGCCTGCCGGGCATCGCTCATCTGCTGCAGCGGCATACCGGCGCAACCGCCGAGCAGCGGGTTGGCAAAGAGCACTGCCAGCAGGAGCGGCAAGGCGTATCGGCGCATGAACTGCATCGTGGGGACCCGCGGTTGGGATGACCGTAACAACTGCACCCTGTACCGTCAAGAATCGCGGACCTAGAATCCGTCGTCCGCTCACGGACGCACGCGGCCGCGTGGGCCGACGAGAACACTGCACATGGCCGAAATTCTGGTCCTTTACTACTCGCGTCACGGCGCAACGGCCGAACTCGCGCGACAGGTGGTGCGCGGCGTGGAGTCCGCGCCGGGTGCCAGGGCGCGGCTGCGCACGGTTCCAGCGGTGTCCACGGTCACCGAAGCGACGGAACCGCCAGTTCCCGCCGAAGGTCCGCCGTACGCCACACACGACGACCTGCGCGATTGCGACGGCCTGGTGCTCGGCAGCCCCACCCGTTTCGGCAACATGGCCGCGCCGCTCAAGTACTTCCTCGACGGAACCAGCGCCTTGTGGCTGAACGGCGGCCTCGACCGCAAGCCTGCTGGCGTGTTCACCTCGACGGGGTCGATGCACGGCGGGCAGGAGTCGACGCTGCTCAGCATGATGCTGCCGTTGATGCATCACGGCATGTACATCGTCGGCCTGCCGTTCACTGCCGAGGCCCTGAACCGCACGCGCACGGGCGGCACGCCGTACGGCGCGAGCCACCTGGCGACTGCCCAAGGCCCGCAAGGGACGCGCCTCAGCGGCGACGAGCGGGAACTGGCTTGCTTGCTCGGCCGCCGCGTTGCCGATCTTGCGCTGGCAGTTCGCGCGCAGCACTCGTGACGCCCGCCAATCCGTCACGACAGTTGGCGCAGGCGCGCCGTTGCGTGCTGGCCGCGGCGGCGGTGCTTGCGGCCTGCGTTGCCGTCGCCACGCTGCGGTCGGCGCCGGTGCCCGCCAACCTTGTTTGGACGGTCGCGCTGTTGCTGCCCATCATGGCGCCCCTGTCCGGCCTGATCCGCGGCACCCGCCGCACCTACGCCTGGGCCGCGCTCTGCGTCGCGCCGTACTTCATCTACGGCGTCACCGAGGTCATCGCGAACCCGGCCGTGCGCGTCGCCGCGGGCACCATACTGTTCGCGAGCCTCGCCTGGTTCATCACGCTGGTGAGGTACCTGCGCCTGTCGCGCGGTGCGCCGCCCACACCTCAGGGCACGCCTGGCGTGTGATCGGTCTCGAGTACCTGCCGCAGGAACGGGACGGTGAGGCGCCGCTGCGCGGCGAGCGCCGCTTCGTCGAGCCGATCGAGCACTCCGCAGAGCGAGTGCATGTCGCGTGGCATGCGATGCACGAGGTAGGCGGCAGCCTCATGTGACAACTCGAGTCCACGGCGCGAGGCGCGGTGCTCCAACGCCTCGATCTGCCCCTCCTCGCCGAGTTCGTGCAACTGGTGCACCGGCGCAGCGAGCATTCGCGAGCGCAGGTCGGGCAAGCGGAAACGCAGGGACGCCGGGGGTGCGGTGCTCGCCACGTACAGTCGCCCCGGACCCTCCTGCATGAGCGTGTAGAGCCGGAACACGGCCGCATTCCAAGCCGGGTCGTCCGAGACCCGCTCGAGCGCGTCGAGGCAAACGAGGTCGAGGGTTTCGCAGCCCTCGAGCAAGGCGGGTGCGCCCGCGGCCTCGAGGTCCAGATAGGTCGCTGTGCCCCCTTGCGCGCTCGTGGCCGCACACGCCGCCTGCAGCAGGTGCGTCTTGCCCGTGCCCGCGCGACCCCACAGCCACAACACGCGCGGAGGATCCGGGCTCGTCAGAAGGTTCACGACTTCGGTGTTGGGCCCGGCGATGAATCCGTCGAAGCGCGCGGCTTCGCCGAGTCGCACGCGGAGCGGAAGCTGCTGCATGGTCTCAGCCCGCCGCCGCTCGTGCGCGGGATACGCCGGCCGCACGCTGCGAGTAGATGAGTACGTAGTCGATGCCGCTGACCGCCGTCGAGACGACCACCAGCGCGCCGAGCGCAGTGACAATGCCGCTGCTCGGCAGCCCGAAGGCTGCCTGGGCAACGACGGCCAGGCAGAACACGATCTGGCAGAACGTGTTGATCTTGCTGGCGGCCGTCGGCGAGCCGCGCACGGGGCCGAAGAGCCACTTGAACGTCAGTGCGCCGAAGAAGATCACCAGGTCGCGCAACAGCACCAGCGCTGCAAGCCACCAGGGCGCGAGCCCGGCGACGCTCAGGCAGATGAATACCGTCACGAGCAGCAGCTTGTCGGCGAGCGGGTCGAGCACCTTGCCGAGTTCGCTGCGCCAGTCGAAGCGTTTGGCCAGGAATCCGTCGAGCCCGTCGGTGAACGCCGCAACGGCGAACAGCGCCAGCACCTGCGGGTACAAGCCCTGCAGGATCCCGTGCGCGACCGGATACACGAGCAGGATACGCAGGACACAGAGCAGGTTCGGCAGGAAGCTCAGGCTCATGGCTGGAACACGAAATCGAGGGCGGCCTCGGTGCCCCCCTCAGCCCGCGGGCCAGCCTGCAGGCGACCCTCCAGCGCGGCGATGCGCGCCAGCAGCTCGCGATCACCCCTCACCGCCAACCGCACCGTCACCACCGCGCCCTCGAGCGACTCGACTTCGACGTCATGCACCAGGCTCAGCTCGCGCAGATACGCGAGCAGGCCGGAGTAGTCCCCCAGGTCGTCCATGCCGCCGATGCGCAGCGTCAGGCTGTTGCTCAATCGTGTGGAAAGCGGCGCGTAACGTGTCGCGAGCGTGTCGGCCGCAAGGTCGATGCCGTCCTGCGGCGAACCACGAGCCTGAACCGTTCGGCCGTCGTGAGTGAATGTCCACGTGAACTCCGCGCCGCTCGGGGCGCCGGTCAGCACGGCGCGAGCGCTGCCAGCGGGCGCGGGAACGCCCGCTGACCACATGATCGGCAGGCCGCGCCACTGGGCCGCGGCCTCGACCACGGCCGGGTCGTTCACAGGTGCATTTACCTCCGTCAGCGGCCGCTCTGCGGGCCACAACGGCAGGCCGGCCTGCTGCAGCAGCTGTTCGGTCGCGCGGCCGTCGAAGCCGACCTTCAGCATGTGGTCGGCCGTCGTGGAGTACCGCTGCACGTAGCGGGACGGGTTCGCCGCGACGATCGTCGGGTTGTCTGCCGCCTCGCGCCGGCCGGACGCCCTGACGGCCACGGCGCGCAGAGCCTCGTTCATGCCCGCTGCCCGATCAGCGTCTGTCGAGCCTTTGAGCGGGACGCTGACCTCGTACAACGGCACGTCCGCCCGCGCCCCGGGCAGCCACAGCAGGGCCGCCAGGCAGGCGAGCGTCGCCACGAGGGCCGGCCCTCCATGGCTGACGGTGCGGATGGGTGTACGCATTGGTAGGGAAGGAGTTCGGCGCTGCCAGCGCCTGTGTAAAATAACACAGCCTCGACGCAGGGCCCGGGGCAGCCTGCCCACGGGAGATTCCCATGTCCGACACCCGACCCACCACTTATCGCGACGCCGGCGTGGACATCGACGCGGGCGACGAGCTCGTCGAGCGCATCAAGCCGGCCGTGAAGCGGTCCATGCGGCCCGAGGTCCTCGGCGGTCTCGGTGGTTTCGGCGCGCTGGTGGAAGTGCCGCTGAGCCGCTACCGCCAACCGGTGATGGTATCGGGCACCGATGGCGTCGGCACCAAGCTCAGGCTCGCCATAGAAACCGGCCGTCACGACACCATCGGCATCGACCTCGTCGCCATGTGCGTGAACGACGTCGTGGTACAAGGCGCCGAGCCCTTGTTCTTCCTGGATTACTACGCTACCGGACGCCTGCAGGTCGACGTCGCCGAGCGCGTCATCAAGGGCATCGTCGAAGGCTGCCTGCAGGCGGGCTGCGCGCTCGTCGGCGGCGAGACGGCCGAGATGCCCGGCATGTATGAGGGCGACGACTACGACCTCGCCGGCTTCTGCGTGGGCCTCGTGGAGAAGGACCGGATCATCGACGGCAGCCGGACGCGCGCCGGGGATGCAGTCATAGGCCTGGCCTCCTCCGGGCCGCACTCGAACGGCTACTCGCTCATCCGCAAGCTGATCAAGATGGGCGGCGCGACTCCTGCGACCGAGCTAGACGGCAAGCTCCTCTACGACCTGCTGCTCGCCCCGACCCGCATCTACGTCAAGTCGGTGCTCGCCCTGCTGGCCGCCGTACCGGTGCACGGGATCGCGCACATCACGGGCGGGGGGCCGAGCGGCAACATCCCGCGCACGCTGCCGGATGGCCTCGAGGCCGTAATCGACGAGCGGCAGTGGCCGCACCCGGCGGTCTTCGACTGGCTGCAGAGCGTCGGCCGCATTGAGCGGGACGAGATGCATCGCACCTTCAATTGCGGCCTCGGCATGACCATCACAGTGCCTGCGGCCGACGCCGACCGCGCGCTCAGCATCCTGCGTCGCTGCGGCGAACAGGCGAGCATCGTGGGTGAAGTGCGTACCGGCTCGCGCGGTGCTGTGATCGAGCGATGAGCGGCGCAGCCGGACGGCTGCCCATCGTCGTCCTGATCTCGGGTACCGGCAGCAACCTGCGGGCGATCGTCGAGCAGGCCCGCTCAGGTGCCCTGCCGGTCGAGATCCGTGCAGTGATCAGTGACCGCGCCGAGGCCGCGGGGCTCGCGTGGGCGAAGAGCGAGGGTCTCAAGACGGTGGCGCTGGCACCGCGCGAATTCGCGGACCGTGCCGAGTTCGACCGGGCACTCGCGGGCCTGGTCGGGCAGTTCAACCCGGCGCTGGTGGTGCTTGCAGGGTTCATGCGCATCCTGACCGCCGATTTCGTGGACCGCTTTGCCGGTCGCCTCCTGAACATCCACCCGTCGCTGCTGCCGAAGCATCGCGGACTGCACACCCATCGCCGCGCGCTCGACGCCGGCGACCGCGAGCACGGCGCCAGCGTGCATTTCGTGACGGCCGAACTCGACGGCGGCCCCGTGGTCCTACAGGCACGCGTCCCCGTCCGGGACGACGACGACGAGGCCACCTTGGCTGCACGCGTGCTTGCTGAAGAGCATCGCATCTACCCGGAGTGCATCGGGTGGTTCGCGGCCGGCCGGTTGCGGTTGCAGGACGGCGTCGCGCTGCTCGACGGTCGTCCGCTCGAGACTCCCGTGCTGCGGGAGGCAAAGGGTGACGCCAGTGCCTGACCGGCCCTTGGTGCGCGAGGCATGCGCAGGCGCGTGGCTGCGGCTCCTGGCGGGCGCCGCTCTGGCGCTGGCGGCGTCCACCGCCGGCGCTAAGGATGAAGCCACGACGCTGCAGCCCTACAAGGCCCGCTACCAGGTCAATTACCGTGGGCTGAGCGGCGGGCAGATCGAAAGCTCGCTGTCGCACGGCGCCGCAGGAGGGCAGTGGTTGTACGAAACCCGCGCCTACCCGAGCATGCTCGGCCGCGTCGCCGTGAGCCCGAACGCGCGCGAGCGAGGCGTCATGCAGATCACGCCCGGCGGCGTGCGCCCGATGACGTTCGATTTCAACGACGGCAGTTCGACCTCCCGCAAGGACGTGCGCTTCGCGTTCGACTGGGGCGCAGGACGCGTACGCGGCGAAGCACAGGGCGTGCCGTTCGACCTGCCGGTGCAGCCCGGCACGCAGGACACAGCATCGGTGCAGGCGGCGATGATCGTCGAACTGCTCGCCGGCCGCGCGCCGCACGGATTCCCGATCCTGACCGGCAGCAAGCTGCGCGAGTACCGCTACTGGCCGGAAGGCAAGGCGACGATCATGACGCCCTTCGGGCAGTTCGAGACCGTGGTGTGGGCCAACCAGCGCGACGGCTCCACGCGTGTCACCAAGGTCTGGCACGCCCCGGCGCTCGGCTACGTGCCCGTCCAGGCGGTGCAGTACCGCAAGGGACAGGCCGAGGTGCAGATGAAGCTGCTGTCGCTCGAACGCTAGGCCTTGGGTAGCGTGACGCCGACCTGCCCCATGTACTTGCCGCCGCGGTCCCGGTAGGACACGTCGCAGACCTCGTCCGACTCGAAGAACAGCATCTGCGCCACACCCTCGTTGGCGTAGATCTTCGCGGGCAGCGGCGTGGTGTTCGAGAACTCGAGCGTGACGTGCCCTTCCCACTCGGGCTCGAGCGGCGTCACGTTCACGATGATTCCGCAGCGCGCGTAGGTGGACTTGCCGAGGCACACGGTGAGCACGTTACGCGGAATGCGGAAATATTCGACGGTGCGCGCAAGCGCGAACGAGTTCGGCGGGATGATGCAGATTTCGCCGCTGAAATCCACGAAGGAGTTGGGGTCGAAGTCCTTCGGATCCACGATCGTCGAGTTGATGTTGGTGAAGATCTTGAACTCGGCGGCGCAGCGCACGTCGTAGCCGTAGCTCGAGGTGCCGTAGGACACGATGCGGTGGCCGTTCGCCTGACGCACCTGGCCGGGCTCGAAGGGTTCGATCATGCCGTGGCCCTCGGCCATGCGGCGGATCCAGCGGTCAGACTTGATGCTCACGGTCAGGTGTCCTCGACGGTAATGCGGGGGGCGGCCGGGGCCGACGCCAGCGACAGACGGGCGGCGGTGCGGCGCGCGGTCTCCAGATAAGCACGACCCACGGCGCCGTCCGGATCCGCAATCACGGTGGGCCGACCGGCGTCGGTCTCCTCCCGGATGCGGATGTCGAGCGGCAGCGCGCCGAGCAGCGCCACACCGTACTGCTCCGCCATGCGCGCGCCACCGCCGGCGCCGAAGATCGGCTCCTCGTGGCCGCACTTTGAACAGACGTGCGTGCTCATGTTCTCGACCACGCCGAGCACCGGAATGGAGACCTTCTGGAACATGCGCAGGCCCTTGCGGGCATCGAGCAGCGCGATGTCCTGCGGCGTGGTGACGATCACAGCACCGCTCACCGGCACGCGCTGCGCCAGCGTCAGCTGGATGTCGCCAGTGCCGGGCGGCATGTCCACGACCAGGTAATCGAGTTCGCCCCAGTTCGTGTCGCCGAGCAGCTGCGTGAGCGCCTGGGTGACCATTGGCCCGCGCCAGACCATCGGCTGCTCCTCCTCGATCAGGAAACCGATGGACATGACCTTGATGCCATGCGCCTCGAGTGGTTCGATGCGCCTGCCGTCGCGGCTGGAGGGCCGCTCACCCTGGAGGCCCATCATGCGCGGCTGGCTGGGCCCGTAGATGTCGGCATCGAGCAGTCCGACCTTGGCCCCGTCGAGCGCCAGGGCCAGCGCCAGGTTGACGGCGGTGGTGGACTTGCCGACCCCCCCCTTGCCCGAGGCGACGGCAACGACGTTGCGGATCCCAGGCAGCGGCTGCAGGCTGCCCTGCACGGCCTGGGCTGCGACCCGCCAGGTGACCTCGACCCGGGCCGGCCCCGCGCCCGGGTGGGCAGCCAGCGACCGCTCCAGGACCCTGGCCAGCTCCGGGCCATACCGCCCTGCCGGGAAGCCCAGTTCGACGCCCACGACCAGCGTGCCACCCTCTAACCTGACGGACTTCACAGCTTTCGCCTCGCCCAAGGGCATCCCGAGGTGCGGTTCGACATAATTCTCGACCACACGGCTGGCTTCGCGGACGCGATCGTCGGTCATGGTTGGTGGCAGCGGGAGAATGGCATGCGCCGGAAGAGCTGGATTGTAGCGGAAACCAGGCACGCGCTGCCGGCCGCGGGGCGGTCCAGCCCCGGGCCGGGCGCATGGCATACTTGCCCGTCGTCCACCCGTTCGTTCCGGGGCGGGCAACCGTTCAGCTGACCATCGCGCAAACGAGGCCGCACCAGCACGACCTGGACCGCAATTCCCCACCCATGAGCTTCTTCACCAACCTGCGGGCCGAGCGACTCATCGCCGACATCAAGGCGGCGGGCGACTCTGAGGACCCGGCGGCGCGCAGGTCCTTCGAGAAACTCGGCAAGCTCGGACCGTCCGCGATCCCGCGGATCATCGACGCGCTGGCGAACGCGGACAAGAGCGAAACCGCAGGCTTCGTCGGCGTGCTGGCCAGCCTGCTCGACAACAAGACGCTGCCGGCGGTGGTCGCGGGCCTGAACGAGGGCAATCAACGCACGGTCTCGGCGATCACGTGGGCACTGTCGAGTGGCCGCGGTTACAGCCCGCAGCTGCTGCTCGGCATGCTCGATGACCCGGCCGTGCCGAAGGGGCCGCTGGTGAGCGCGATCGCCGCGCAGAAGAGCCGCCTCGCGGCGCGCGACGTGCTGACGCACGCCTACGGCCAGCAGCCGGCCGAGAAGGCCGCCCTGTTCCGCGTCGTGGCGGACATCGCCGACGAAAGCCTGGTGCCGGAGCTGGTGAGCCGCCTCGAGGGCAAGGACCCGATCGCCCGCACGCACATCATCAATATCCTCGCGCGCTTCAACCGGCCGGACGTGGCCAAGGCCCTGCAGGCGCAGCTCAAGGACACGAACAAGTTCATCCGCCAGGCGGTTCTGACCGCGCTGGCGCGCCTCGGCAGCAACGTCGATCCGGCCCTGCTCTGCGAGGTGCTGCGCGACCCGGACGTCGAGACCCAGCAGAAGGCGATCGACGCCGTCGTGCGGGCCAATCACCCTGACACCATGCAGCACCTCGTGGTCGTGCTGCGCGACGAGAACGAAGGCGCGCGGCGCGCAGCCGTCGAGGTTCTGAACGAAATCGGCACGCCGCAGCACGTGAAGTACCTGCTGCAGTCGATCAAGGACGACGACTGGTGGGTGCGCAGCCGCGCCGCCGATGCGCTCGCCAAGATCGGCGGCCCGCGCGTGATCGAGGCAGCCCTGGAGCTGATCCGCGACCAGGACGAGGACGTGCGCCGCGCCGCGATCGAGATCCTCAACCAGACCAAGGACGAACGTGCCGTCGGCTTCCTGATCGAGGCGACGCGCGATCCGGACTGGTGGGTCCGCGAGCGCGCCGTGGACGCGCTCGCCGAGATCGGCAGCCGGCGCGCCCTGCCCGCCCTCCTGGACATGCTCGAGTCGAGCGACGACCGCTCGCTGCCGACGGTGATCCGCGCCCTCGGCAAGCTCGGCGACTCGTCGTACATCACCCGCCTGTTGCCGTTGCTCGAGCACGCCTCGAAGGAAGTGCGCCTCGAGGCGATCACGGCGCTGACGCGCCTGGTCGACGACCGCACATCCGACGCGGTACGCACCAGGCTCGATGCCTTCAGCGCATCCGTGCCTGACCCGACGGTGAGTCACGCGGCGCTGCGCGCCGTGGGGGACCTCGACAGCCGCTTCTCGAGCGGCGCCATTGCGGTGCGCGAGGAAGCGGTGCGCCACGCGGAACCGGCCAGAACGCTGCTCGTCGAACGCGCGGACATCGAAGGCATGATGCGCCAGTCGCGCGAGCAGGCGCGGCTCGACGTCTCCACGCTCAAGCCGGGCGACGTGCTCGAGGGCCGCTACAAGTTCGTGCAGAAGATCGGCAAGGGCGCCTTCGGCACCGTGCTCCTCATGGAGGATACGGTGGTGGAGGAGCAGCTGGTGCTCAAGTTCCTGAACCCGAACGTCTCCCAGGACGAGGAGATGATGAAGCGGTTCGTGCACGAGCTGCGCTATTCGCGCAAGATCACCCACCGCAACGTGATCCGCATCTACGACTTCCTGTACATCCGCGGCAACTACGCCATTTCGATGGAGTATTTTCCCTCGCACACGCTCGGCAACGAGGTGAACGAGAAGCCGCTGCCGCTCGCCAAGGCCGTGCGCTACGCGACGGACATCGCCACCGGCATGTCGGTGGCCCACCAGTCGGGGATCATCCACCGCGACCTGAAGCCAGCCAACGTGCTGATCGACGACGAGGGGTTGGTGAAGATCGTGGACTTCGGCGTCGCCGCGGCCCAGCACCAGGGCGACACGCAGCTCACCAAGACCGGCTACGTGATCGGCTCGCCGAAGTACATGGCCCCGGAGCAGATCCTCGGCAAGAAGGTCGACGAGCGCGCCGACATCTACAGCCTCGGCGTCATCCTCTACGAGATGCTCACCGGCGAGCCGCCGTACCACCGCGGCGACCACATGGCCGTCATGTACCAGCACGTGCAGGGCAAGGCGAAGCCGCCGATTGAACTCAATCCCACCATCCCGCCGGGATTGTCCGAGATCGTCACCAAGGCGATGGCGGTGGACAAGGCGCGGCGGTTCCAGAGCATGGACGAGTTGCGCGCCGCCCTCGAGAAGTACCTCTGAGCCCGCACCCGCCATGGCCCGCATCGACGCATTCCTGAAGCTCGGCGCCGCGCAAGGCTGCTCCGACGTGCACCTGGCGGTGGGCGTGCCGCCCATGCTGCGCATGAACGGCGACCTCCTGCCGATCAAGTTCCGCGATCTCGGCGACGCCGAGCTCGAGAGCTACGTCAGCGAAATCCTGAGCCCGTCCCAGCAGGAGCAATTCCGCAAGGGGCACGACATCGACTTCTCGTACGTCGCCGAGTCGGGCGCCCGCTTCCGCGTCAACCTGTTCCGCAAGGACACGGGCGTCGGCGCCGTATTCCGCACGATTCCGGCCGATGTGCCGACGCTCGATTCGCTGAACCTGCCGCCGATCGTCAGGAAATTCTGTGACTACCACCAGGGCATGGTGCTGGTGACGGGCTCCACCGGCACGGGCAAGTCCACCACGCTCGCAGCGATGATCGACCACCTGAACCGCACGCGACGGCTCAACATCGTGAGCCTCGAGGACCCGATCGAGTTCGTCCACCGCAGCAAGAACTCGCAGGTGATCCAGCGCGAGCTGCACACGCACCTGCCCTCGTTCGCGGAGGGCGTGCGCGCGGCGATGCGCGAGGACCCGGACGTGATCCTGGTCGGCGAGCTGCGCGACGCCGACACGGTGCGCTGGGCGATGACCGCGGCGGAAACCGGCCACCTCGTACTCGGCACGCTGCACACGACGAGCGCGGTGAAGACCATCGACCGCATGGTGGACGCGCTGCCCGCGGAAGAGCGCGAGCAGACCAAGAGCTTCCTGTCGCAGAGCCTGATCGGCGTGGTGACCCAGGTGCTGGTGCGCACGCCCGACCTGCGCGGTCGCAGGGCGGTCTGTGAGGTGATGGTCATGAACCGCGCGATCGGCAAGCTGATCATGACCGACCAGACGCACATGGTCCCGTCGCAGCTGCAGACCGGCAAGGAGCTGGGCATGCAGACGATGGACCAGTCGTTGCTCGCGGCGATCCAGGCACGCGAAGTCGATCCGGAGGACGCCTTCAGTTTCGCGGTGGACAAGCGGCCGTTCACGCGGTTTGTCCCGGACGGCACCGCGATGCTCAAGGCCGACGTAACCCAAGGGCTGGCGCAGTGAGCACCGAAGGCAGCGAGGTCGCCGCGGCCGACACAGTCCGGCACGTCCCGCGACGCATCGACGGCTTACTCACCGACGTCCTTGCCAAGGGTGGCTCCGACCTGCACTTCGTGGCGGGCGACCCGCCACGTATCCGCATCTACGGCGAGCTGCAGACGCTGCGCGACGAGCCGCTCGGGCAGGAGCAGGCGCGCGAGGCGCTGACGGAAATCATGACCCGCCAGGCGCTCGCTCGTCTCGAGGAGAAGGACGGCGCCGACTTCGCCTACACGATACCGGGCGTGTCCCGCTTCCGCGTCAACGTGTTCCGCCACATCGGGGGCCTGGGCGGCGTGTTCCGCGCCATTCCGTCCAGGGCGCTGACGCTCGACCAGCTCAACATGCCGGAGTCGGTGCGCAGCCTGTGCCGCGTGAACAACGGCCTGATCCTGGTCACCGGCAAAACCGGCTCGGGCAAGTCCACCACCCTCGCGGCGATGATTGACGACATCAACGTGCGCGTGAAAGGGCACATCCTCACCATCGAGGACCCGATCGAGTTCGTCCATCCGCGCAAGAGCTGCCTGGTGAGCCAGCGGGAGGTGGGCGTGCACAGCCCCGCTTTCGCCGACGCGCTGCACTCGGCCCTCCGCGAGGACCCGGACGTCGTGCTGGTCGGCGAACTGCGCGATCTCGAGACGATGAGCATCGCGGTCACCGCAGCCGAGATGGGCATCCTGGTGATGGGCACGCTGCACACCAACGGCGCCGCCGCCACGGTGGACCGCATCGTCAATGCGTTCCCGGCGGACAAGCAGGCGCACGTGCGCACGATGCTCTCGACCTCGCTGCGCGGCGTGATCTCCCAGCAGCTGATCCAGCGTTCGGACCGGCGCGGGCGTGTAGCGGCGCTGGAGATCCTGATCAACACGCCGGCGGTCTCGAACCTGATCCGGCAGGGCAAGCTCGACCAGCTCGAGAACACCATGCAGAGCGGCGGCCAGCACGGCATGCGCGTCATGGACTCGGCCGTCCAGGAACTGCTCGACAAGGGAGTCATCACTGGTCGCGCGGCCTACGAGAAGGCCAGCAACAAGCAGCGGTTCGAGCATCTGAAGGACATGGGCTGAGCCACGCGGTTCGCGGCCCCGCGGTCCGGTCCCGGACCGCCGCGCCCGGCGTGGCATAATGCCCCGCCCTGCCCGGACGTCCGCGCCCCATGAGCCCGACCCAACGCCGCACGATCCTCGTCACGAGCGCGCTGCCGTACGCCAACGGCGCCCCGCACCTCGGCCACATCGTCGAGTACGTGCAGACGGACATCTGGGTGCGTTTCCAGCGCCTGCGCGGCCACGACTGCCTGTACGTCTGCGCGAGCGACGCGCACGGCACGCCGATCATGCTCAAGGCGCGGCAGGAGGGCGTCACGCCCGAGGCGCTGATCGAGCGGTTCGGCGCCGAACAGCGACGTGACTTCGCCGACTTCGGCATTTCCTTCGACAACTTCCACACGACGCACTCGCCGGAAAACCGGGAAGTCACGGAGACCATCTACCGGCGCCTGGTGGAAGGCGGCCACATCCGCCGCGAGACGATTCGCCAGGCGTACGACGAGCAGGCGCAGATGTTCCTGCCGGACCGCTACGTGCGCGGCACATGCCCGCGCTGCGGCGCGCTCGACCAGTACGGCGACAGCTGCGAGTCCTGTGGCGCCACCTACACACCCGCCGACCTCCTCAACCCGGTGTCGGTGGTGAGTGGCACACCGCCCGTGCAACGGGACTCGGAGCACCTGTTCTTCCGGCTCGGCGACTTCGAGCAGATGCTGCGCGAGTGGACGGGCTCAGGCCGCCTGCAGGCCGCGGTGACGGCCAAGCTCGAGGAGTGGTTCAGCGCCGGGCTGCGCGACTGGGACATTTCCCGCGATGCACCCTACTTCGGCTTCGAGATCCCGGGCGAAACCGGCAAGTACTTCTACGTCTGGCTCGACGCGCCGATCGGCTACTTGGGCAGCTTCCTGCAGTACTGCCGGCGCGAGGGCTGCGACTTCGGCCACTACTGGAATCCCGGCAGCGACGCCGAGGTCTACCACTTCATCGGCAAGGACATCGTGTACTTCCACACGCTGTTCTGGCCGGCCGTGCTGCACGGCGCCGGCTTCCGTCCGCCCACCGCTGTGTACGCACACGGCTTCCTCACGGTCAACGGCCAGAAGATGTCGAAGTCGCGCGGCACTTTCATCACCGCGCGCGCCTGGCTTGATCAACTGCCGGCGGAATACCTGCGTTACTTCTACGCCTCGCGGCTCGGACCCGGTGTCGAGGACCTCGACCTGAGCCTCGAGGAGTTCATCAGCAAGATCAACTCCGACCTCGTCGGCAAGCTCGTCAACATCGCGAGCCGCTGCGCCGGCTTCATCACCCGCGGTTCGGGCGGCCGCCTTGCGGACAACCTGCCGGAGCCCGCGCTGCAGGAGTCGTTCGTCGCCGCGGCGGACAGCATCGCCGAGGCCTACGAAGGCCGCGACCTCGCACGCGTGGTGCGCGAAGTGATGCAGCTCACCGACCGCGCCAACCTCTATATCGACCAGCAGAAGCCGTGGCTGATGGCCAAGGATCCAGCACGCGCCGCCGAGGTCCAGGGTGTCTGCACCCAGGGCCTCAACCTGTTCCGTCTGCTGGCGCTGTACCTGAAGCCGATCGTGCCGCAGCTCGCGGCCGGCGCCGAGCGTTTCCTCGGGCTGCCCGACCAGAGCTGGGCCGACGCCGCCCAGCCGTTGGTCAGCCGCGTCATCGGCGCCTATGAGCCGCTCGCGACCCGCGTGGACCCCGCAGCAACCCGGGCTCTGCTGGTGGCCTCGGCGGAGAACCTCAAGCCCACCGGCGTGCCCGCCGGCGCGACAGGCTCGCCAGCCGGCGCGGCCGAACCGAAGGCAGCGGCAGCCAAGTCCGCCGCTCCCGCTGCAAGTGCCCCCACGGCCTGCGCGGCGCCGATTTCAATCGACGATTTCGCCAGGGTCGACCTGCGTGTCGCCAGGATCGTCGAGGCGGCGCCGGTCGAGGGCGCGGACAAACTGCTGCGGCTGAGCGTCGACCTCGGTACCGAGCGCCGCACCGTGTTCGCGGGCATCCGCCAGGCCTATACGCCTGAGCAGCTGGTCGGCCGGCTCACCGTCGTCGTCGCGAATCTCGCGCCGCGCAAGCTGCGTTTCGGTACGTCCGAGGGCATGGTGCTCGCGGCCGGCCCCGGCGGCGCCGACATTTTCCTGCTCACCGCCGACAGCGGCGCCGAGCCAGGAATGAAGGTGACGTAGCCTCGCACTGCCCCCCATCACCCATCTCCCGTTCCATGCCGTGATAGACCTGCTGCTGCTGGCACTCGGCGCGAGCCTCGTCAACAACTTCGTGCTGACGCAGTTCCTCGGCCTGTGCCCGTTCGTGGGCGTGAGCCGGCGCTTCGAGGCGGCCGCGGGCATGGCACTCGCGACGCTGTTCGTGCTGACGCTGGCCTCCGCTGCCAGTTACCTTGCGTGGCACTGGCTGCTCGAGCCCCTCGGCCTCGGCTACCTGCGCACGCTGGTCTTCATCCTGCTGATCGCCGCCGTCGTACAGGCGACCGAAATGCTGGTGCGAGCCTCGAGTCCGCTCCTGCACGAATTGCTCGGCGTATTCCTCCCGCTCATCACCACGAACTGTGCCGTGCTCGGCGTGGCGCTGATCAACCTGGAGCGGCAACACAGCTTCGTCGAATCGCTGGTCTACGGTGCGGCGGCAGCAGCAGGCTTCGGTATCGTGCTGCTCGCCTTTGCAGGGCTGCGCGAACGCATGGAGACCGCCGACGTCCCCGCGGCGTTCCGCGGCACGCCGCTTGCGCTGGTCACCGCGGGACTGATGGCGCTGGCGTTCATGGGCTTTGGCGGCCTCGTCGGACGATGAGCGGCACGACGCTGCTGCCCGCGATCGGCATGGCGGCCACCCTCGCCGGCGTCCTTGGCGCCGTCCTCGCGTGGGTCGCCGCGCGGCTGCCGGCCGATCCGGACTCGCTGGTGGAGAAGATTGACGCACTGCTGCCGCAAACGCAGTGCGGACAGTGCCGCTACCCGGGCTGCCGGCCGTATGCCGCGGCCATCGCCAGCGGCGCGGCCGACATCGACCGCTGTCCGCCGGGGGGCGACTCCACGGCACGCGCGCTGGCAGCATTGCTCGATCGCAGGCCCCGCCCTGTCGACCCGCAATACGGCGTGACCAAGCCGCGCCTCGTGGCGGTGATCGACGAGGACCGCTGCATTGGTTGCGCCTTATGCCTGCCGGCCTGCCCGGTGGACGCGATCGTCGGCGCCCCGCGCCTGATGCACACCGTGATCGAGTCGCAATGCACGGGCTGCGAACTCTGTCTGCCGCCCTGCCCAGTGGACTGCATCACGATGGCCCCCCCCGGTACGCGGTCGTCGATGTCTGATGAGGCTTCGGTGGCGGCATGAGCAGGCACCGCGGGCTGCAGCTCGAGAGCCACAAAGCTCAGCCGTTCGAGCAGCCACTGCTGGTCGCGCCGCCGCCCCGCGTGGCCACGATGGCGCTCGACCAGGGCTCCGGCGAGGAAGCCGAGGCGGTCGTGGAGCCCGGCCATTCGGTGCGCGTCGGGACGGTGATCGCCCTGGGCCGAGGTGCCGCCGCCGGTCTGCACTCGCCCGTGTCAGGCATCGTACGCGACATAGGATTGCGACCCACGGTGCGCGGCACGGGTCGCTGCATCGTCATCGAGAGCGACGGCCATGACGAGCGCGAAGCGGGCATGGCGCCACTCGACTGGCGTGCGAAGGACAGCACGGCGCTGCTCGAGTGCATCGGTGCCGCTGGTGTTGCAGGGCTCGGGGGCGCGGCCTTTCCGACGGCCGCCAAACTCGAGCTGGCACGTTCGACAGGCGCCGAACTCCTGCTGCTCAACGGCGCCGAATGCGAACCCTGGATCTGCTGCGACGACGCACTGCTGCGCGAGCAGAGTGCCGCAGTCGTGCTCGGTGCGCAGGTGATGCTGGCGGCCTGCGGCGCCCGGCACTGCATCATCGCGGTCGAGGACGACAAGCCACAGGCCATCGCTTCCCTCGAATCCGCGCTCTCCTCGGCAGGGGACGCACGCCTTGAGGTCACGGTGCTCCCGGCGGTCTTTCCCCTGGGCGCCGAGGGCCCGCTGGTGGCGGCGGTGACCGGCCGGGAAGTGCCGCACGACGGACTCCCACCGCAGGTCGGTGTCGTGTGCCAGAACGTCGGAACGGCAGCCGCCGTGGCACGGCTGGTGTGCGAGGGTCTGCCGGTCGTCAGTCGCATCGTAACGGTGACGGGCAGCGGCATATTGCGTCCCGCGAACGTGCAGGCGCACATCGGCACCCCGCTCGCGGACCTCGTGGCCGCCTGCGGCGGCTACCTCGGCTCGCAGCACACGCTCATCGCAGGAGGCAGCCTGACAGGGCGCGCGCTCACCAGCGACGCCGTACCCGTCACCAAGGGTCTGAATTGCCTGCTGGTGGCAACACCGGCAGACCTGCCGGCGCGTGGCGCGGAAATGCCGTGCATACGCTGCGGCGACTGCGCGGGCGTCTGCCCCGCCGGACTTCTGCCGCAGCAACTGCACGTCGCCGCGCAGGCAGACGACGCGGCGGCACTCACCAGGTTCGGGCTCGCTGCCTGCATCGAGTGCGGCTGCTGCGACTACGTCTGCCCGAGCGCGATTCCGCTGACGGCACGGTTCCGCGCTGCCCGCGAGCGACAGCAGCTGCGCGAACGCGAGCGGCGTCGGGCGACAGACGCCCGGGCACGCCACGAACGGCATCAGCGCCGCCTCCACGAGCAGGCCGCAGCGGAGCGTCAGGCTTTTGACGAGGCGCGCCGTCGCGCGCGTGACGTGGACCAGACCGGGGACTGAGCGATGACCTCCCCGACGACATCCCCGCCGCACATCGTCGCCGGATTCACCGTGCCTCGCGTGATGTTCCAGGTGTTGCTCGCGCTCGTGCCGGTCGCGGCAGTGCAGGCGTACCTGCATGGGCCCCGGCTGCTCTGGCTCATTGCGGTCGCTGGCGCCACGGCACTCGCGTGCGAGGCGCTCGCGCTGCGCCTCAGGCAACGCTCGGCCGGTCCCCACCTGCGCGACGGCAGCGTACTGGTCACTGCCGCGCTGCTCGTGCTCGCCGTGCCGCCGACGCTGCCATGGTGGCTTGTCGCATTCGGGACGGCCGTGGCCGTGCTCATCGCCAAGCATGCCTACGGCGGGCTCGGGCAGAACCCGTTCAACCCGGCGATGGTCGGCTACGCCGTGCTGCTCGTGTCCTTCCCGCTCGACATGACAAGCTGGCCAACGCCCGGCGCGGAGTGGGACGCGGTGACTGGCGCAACAGCACTCGACACGCTGCGCACGAGCCTGCGACAGAGCTACACGATGCAGGAGATCTTCGCGGGCCCGGCCTTCGGGCACGTCGGTGGCGCGGGCAGCGAGTGGATCAACGGTGGGGCGCTGGCAGGCGGCCTGTACCTGCTCGCGCGACGCGTCATCCGCTGGCAGATCCCGGTCGCCGTGCTCGCCGGCATCGCCGTGCCGGCGATGCTTGCCCACGGACTAGATCCCGGCGCACACGCTGGCACGGCGTTCCACCTCGCTTCCGGCGCGACCATGCTGGGGGCTTTTTTCATCGCGACCGACCCGGTGTCGGCCGCTACCACGGACCGCGGGCGCCTGATCTACGGTGCCGGCATCGGGATGTTGACCTGGATCATCCGCAGCTGGGGAGGATTCCCGGACGGCGTTGCCTTTGCCGTGCTGATCATGAACCTGGCCGTGCCGCTGATCGACCGCTACACGGTGCCGAGGATCTATGGCCACCCCCGGAAGTGAGTCGCCGGCGCGGCGCACGCTGCACGCGGCGGCCGTGCTCGCCGCTGCAGCGACCCTGGCAGTCGGAGTCACTGCCATCGTGCACGATCGGGCGCAGCCGCAGATCGAAGCAAGCCGACGCGCGCAGCAACTGGCACAGCTCACAGCCGTGCTGGGCGGGCTGGCCTATGACAACGACCCACTGGCGGACATGCTGCAAGTGCACGACCCGGAACTGCTCGGCACGAGCGAGATGCTCACGGTACATCGCGCGCGCCGGAGCGGCGCGCCGGTCGCCGTACTGCTCAATGTCGTGGCACCCGATGGATACGCCGGGGCCATCCGCCTGCTCGTCGCGATCGACGCCCACGGGCGGGTACTCGGGGTGCGCGTCCTGGAGCACCGGGAAACGCCGGGACTTGGGGACTTCATCGAAGCACGGCGCTCGGATTGGATCCGCAGTTTCGACGGTCGCTCGATCGGCGCGCCGCCCGCCGCACGCTGGCAGGTGCGCAAGGACGGCGGGGACTTCGACCAGTTCACGGGGGCGACCGTAACGCCTCGCGCCGTAGTCCGTGCGGTACGCAACGGCCTCACCTACTTCGAGCGGCATCGGGATCAGTTGCTGGCGCCGCCTGCAGCACCGGCGACGCCGTAGAATGGGTCCATGGACGCCCGCGCCATCCTCAGGAATGGACTGATCGACCGCAACCCAGGGTTCGTGCAGATGCTCGGCCTGTGCCCGCTGCTGGCCGTGAGCACCTCCGTGGCCAGCGCTCTCGGCCTCGGTCTCGCCACGATTGCCGTGCTGTTGACCAGCAACGCCATCGCGGCGCTGGCGGGCCCGCGCGTGCCACGCGAGGTGCGACTTGCCGTGTTCGTGCTGATGATCGCCGCCGCGGTGACGTCCGTCGAACTCGCCATGGCGGCGTGGTTGCCGGGATTGCATGCGGCGCTCGGCATATTCCTGCCGTTGATCGTCACCAACTGCCTGGTGCTCGCGCGCGCCGAATCGTTCGCGTCGCGTGAACCGCTGCCGCGCGCCCTGCTCGACGGGCTCGCTATGGGACTGGGATTCCTGCTGGTGCTGCTTGCGCTCGGCGCGAGTCGCGAACTGCTCGGGCGCGGCAGCGTGGGCGCGGACCTGGATCTGCTGCTCGGCGAGCGCTTCGCCGGCGCCGGCTGGCAGGTTTTTCCGGAGTCCCGCGGACTGCTCATTGCGCTGCTGCCGCCGGGCGCATTCGTGCTGCTCGGCCTGATGCTGGCGCTTGGCAATGCCCGCGCAGCGTCCCGCCGGGCGAAGACACGGCCCTCCAGCACGACCACTGCAGCGGGCACACCGACATGAACGCGCAGCGGCGATACGCGCTGTTCGAGCGGCTGCGCGCGCTCAATCCGCACCCGACGACGGAACTCGAGTATTCGACACCGTTCGAGCTGCTGGTCGCCGTGGTGCTCTCCGCCCAGGCCACCGACAGGAGCGTCAATCTCGCCACCCGGCAGTTGTTTCCGGTGGCCAGCACGCCCCGTGCCATGCTCGATCTCGGCGTCGAGGGACTCTCCCGCTACGTGCGCTCGATCGGCCTGTACCAAGGCAAGGCGCGCAACATCATTGCGACCTGCCGCATCCTGCTCGACCAGCACGGTGGCGAGGTCCCGGCGGATCGTGAGAGCCTCGAAGCGTTGCCCGGCGTCGGCCGCAAGACCGCGAACGTCGTCCTCAACACGGCGTTCGGGCAACCGACCATGGCGGTGGATACGCACATCTTCCGCGTCGCGAACCGCACCGGACTGGCTCCAGGCAAGACGGTGAGAGAGGTCGAGGACGGGCTGCTGCGGCGCGTGCCGCAGCAGTTCCTGCAGGATGCGCACCACTGGCTGATCCTGCACGGACGTTACGTCTGCAAGGCCCGGGCGCCTGCCTGCCCGACGTGCGCCATCGCCGACCTGTGTGAGTACCGCGACAAGACGCCCAGCCGGGCCGCGGCGGCCCATCGCAGGCGCTGAGGTCATGCCATTCTTTCACGACCAGGACCGCAGCGGCCTGCGCCGCCACTACCTCGAAGCCTGGCGCAAGCATCGCGCCGGCAGTCCGCTCGGGCCGCTCGAAGACCAGATCGTCACGGTCATCGAACAGCACCCGGAATACCACACCCTGGTGGAGGACGACCCCCAGTCGCTCGGACGGGACTACACGCCGGAGTCGGGCCAGTCGAATCCATTCCTGCATCTGGGGCTGCACCTTGCGATCCGGGAGCAGGTGGCCACGGACCGGCCCGCCGGAATCGCCGCAGTCCATCGGGAATTGTCGCGTCGCCTGGGCGACACGCACCAGGCTGAGCACCGCATGCTCGAGCGGCTCGGGGAGGCCTTGTGGCTCAGCCAGCGCACGGGCCGGCCGCCCGACGAGGCAGCATACCTCGAATCGCTGCACCGACTGCTCAGCGGGCGGCGATAACCCGGGACGGGATCGCAACCGCCGCCTGGAACTCACACTGCCCACCATGCCTCAAAGCGCCATGACCAGCACGCAGCCCACCCCACCTCGACTGCACGGCGTCGGCCTCGGCTTGCGACGCTCGATGCTGCCCGAGCTGGCCGAGCGCGGCGATCAGCTCGACGTGGACTTCCTGGAAATCGCTCCCGAGAACTGGATCGGTGTCGGTGGCGCCTACGGCCGTCGCCTGCGCGAACTGACCCGGCGCTACCCGTTTGTGAATCACGGGCTGTCGTTGTCGATCGGCGGGCCCGGGCCGCTCGACCGCGAATTCCTCGGCCGCCTGCGGGGGTTCCTCGACGAGCACGGCGTGCTCTGTTACTCAGAGCACCTGAGCTACTGCTCCGACGACGGCCACCTCTACGACCTGATGCCCATCCCGTTCACGGCGGCCGCGGTGCGGCGCGTGGCGGATCGCATCGGCGAGGTGCAGGACGTGCTCGGCCGGCGCATCGCGGTGGAAAACGTGTCCTACTACGCGGCTCCGGGCGCCGAGATGAGCGAGTTGGACTTCCTCAACGCGGTGCTCGAGCGTGCCGACTGCGACCTGATGCTCGACGTCAACAACATCTACGTGAACGGCATCAACCATGGGTACGACGCCCGGGCGTTCCTGGCCGGCGTGCCGGCGCGCCGGGTCGTGTACCTGCACGTCGCCGGGCACTACGTCGAGGCGGAAGACCTGCGCGTGGACACGCACGGCGCAGACGTCTGCGACCCGGTGTGGGACCTGCTCGCCGAGTCCTACCGTCATTGTGGCGTCAGGCCCACGGTGCTGGAGCGCGACTTCAACATTCCGTCGCTCGACGTGCTCATGCATGAAGTGAACGTGATCCGTCGCTTGCAGGCCGCGGCACTCACAGGCGCAGACGCGTCGGGCCAGGGCGGACCACGGTGAGCGACGAAACGCGACTCGCGGAACTGCAGCGGCGCTTCGCCGCCCACCTGCGCGATCCGGCGCAGTCGCCCGCGCCGGCGGGCATCGAGGACCGGCGCCTGCAGGTCTATCGCGAACTCTTCTTCAACAATGTCTCGGGATTGCTGGCAGGCACGTTCCCGGTGCTGCACGCGATCCTGGGACCCGAGCGCTGGACCCGCCTGGTCCGTGACTTCTATCGGGACCACCGCTGCCACACCCCGCTGTTCCTCGAGGTTCCCCGCGAGTTGCTCTGCTACTTGGTCGAGGAGCGCGAGCCACGGCCGGACGATCCACCGTTCATGCACGAACTTGCCCACTACGAGTGGGTGGAACTCGCCCTCGCCATCGACGAACAGGATGTCGCGGCCGTATCCGCCGATCCCGCCGGAGACTTGCTGGCGGGCGTCCCGGTGCTTTCCCCGCTCGCCTGGCCGCTCGCGTACCGCTTCCCGGTGCACCGGCTCGGACCGCCGTTCCAGCCGGAAGAGGCACCAGCCGAGCCTTCGTTTTACGTCGCGCGGCGCGATCGCCGCGACCAGGTTGGGTTCCTGCACGTCAACGCCGTCACGCTCCGTCTGGTGGAGCGGCTGCAGCGGACCCCGGACCTCAGTGGCGCTGCACACCTCGACGAGCTGGCGAAAGAATTGCCGCAGCTCCACCCCCGGGTGGTCAGCGCCAGCGGAGCCGCGGCGCTGCAAGCTTTGCTCCAGGCGGACGTGGTGCTCGGCAGCCGGCCGGAGTGAACAGGGCCTCGACGCGACATTCCCGGCATTGCTACCAGCCCATCGCCTGACCGAGCAGCAACTCGAGCCGTCGATTGTGCGGCTCAAAATAATCCCTCAGGCGCCCTGCCGTATCCTGCGACATCGGCGGGTACTTGCGCGTGTTGCGCGGCTTGAGGCTCACCGATTCGACCGGCGGCAGGCCCAGAAAGCCGAGCGTCTCGTTGAGCACGCCGCGCGGGTCGCGCGCGAGGTCCTCGAATCGAAGGATCAGGAAACGCTCGCGCGGAAACAGCTCGAACCAGCGCTCGAGCTGTTCCGCGTAGCGGCCGCGCGCCAGATAGCTGAACCGCTTGTGCTCGAGACTGCGCTCGAGCGTACCGTCGGCCAGCTGCTCGTCGGCCCCCCCGAGCCGGCCTGGCTCGGCCGCAATGGCATCCTCAAAGGCAAGCTTCTCGCGGCCCTTGTCCCGCTCATGCCAGTAATGCGAGTAAGCGCGCCGTACCGGGTCGCGCAGCAGAACGATGAGCCTGGCGTCCGGCAACAGCGCATGGAGCCGGCGCGGCACCGCCGGGTGAAACAGGTAATAAGGGCTGCTCTCGAGATTCAGGCCCGCGTCGCCGATCCGGCCGAAATGAGCCCGGTACCAAGCCTCACCGCGGTGGTAGTTCACGTCGAAATAGTGGACTTCCTTGAGCAATGGCTCGATGACGCCCGGGTGCTGCACGAGATAGCCGTGCAACGACGACGTCCCGCTCTTCTGCGCGCCGAGGATCACCGCGTCGGGCAGCGCCCGCGACTGCCCCAGGCGCCACTGCAGTTCCGCCCGCCGGGCAGGCTCCAGCAGGCCGAACCACCGCAACACCCGCGCCGTTCCCCGCTTCACTGGCGCCTATCCCCGGCCCCTTGCTTCTTCGGCACGTACAGGTCGGTCAGCGTGCCCTCGAACGCCTCTGCCGCAAGCGCCACGGTCTCCGAGAGCGTCGGGTGCGGGTGAATGGTCAGTGCGAGATCTGCCGCGTCGGCGCCCATCTCGATGGCCAGCGCCACCTCGGCAATCAGGTCGCCTGCGTTGCTGCCGACGATGCCGCCGCCGAGCACACGATGCGACTGCGGGTCGAACAGCAGCTTGGTAAACCCTTCATCGCGACCGAGCGCGAGGGAGCGCCCGCTGGCGGACCAGGGGAAAGAAGCCTTCTCGTACGCCAGGCCCTTTGCCTTGGCATCGATTTCGGTCAGGCCGACCCAGGCCACCTCGGGATCGGTGTAGGCCACCGACGGGATCACCCGCGCGTCGAAAAAGCTCTTCAGGCCTGCGGCAGCCTCGGCAGCCACCTTGCCCTCGTGCGTCGCCTTGTGGGCCAGCATTGGCTGGCCCACCACGTCGCCGATGGCGAAGATGTGCGGCACGTTGGTGCGCATCTGGCGATCCACGGGAATGAAGCCTCGCTCGTCCACGCGCACGCCGGCCGCCTCCGCGCCGATGCGCTTGCCGTTCGGTGAGCGCCCCACCGCAACCAGCACCTTGCCGTAGACCTGCGGCTCCGGCGCACGCGCTCCCTCGAAGCTGACGCGCAGGCCCTCCGCGACAGAGTCGACGCCAGTCACCCTGGTCCCGAGCAGGATGCGCTCTGACAGGCCAGCGATGCGCTTCTCGAGCGGCCTCACCAGGTCACGGTCGCAGCCCGGCATCAGCCCGGGGGTGAGCTCGACGATGCTCACTGACACGCCCAGCGCCGCGTAGACCGTGGCCATCTCGAGACCGATGATGCCGCCACCGACGACGAGCAGGCTGGCGGGCAGGTCGAGTTCGAGCGCACCGGTTGAGTCGATGATGCGCGGATCGTCCGGCAAGCCTGGCAGGCGCACTGCCTCCGAGCCTGCCGCAATGACGCACTTGGAGAAACTGACCCGACGGGTCGAGCCACCCTCCTCTACCTGCAATTCCTGAGCCGACGCGAAGATTGCGTTGCCGCGGATCACGGTCACCTTGCGCTGACGGGCAAGCACATCGAGCCCGCCGCCGAGTCGCCCAACGACGGAGTTCTTCCACTCGCGCAGCTTCACCGCGTCGATCTGCGGCGCTCCGAAGCGCACGCCGCGATCGGCCATTGCGTGCGCATCCTCGATGACGCGTGCGGCATGCAGGAGCGCCTTGGATGGGATGCAGCCCACATTGAGGCACACTCCACCGAGCGTCGGGCTGCGCTCGATCAAGGCCACGGTGAGCCCGAGATCCGCGGCGCGGAACGCGGACGTATAACCACCCGGTCCCGCTCCGAGCACGACCAGATCGAAATCGCGGGTGTGCCGTTGGGTCGGCGCACCGGCTGGCGCGGCAACCGCCGCAGGCGCTTGACCCGCGACTGTCGCTTGCGCCGCATCCCGCGCAATGGGCCTGATCGGCACCGTGTCGAGATAGGGTTCGCCCCCGTAAGGCTCGGTGGCCCTTACCACGTTGCGCGGCGCAGTCTGGCCGGCAGCGGCAGTTGCACGCGCAACCGCAGCCTGCGCGACCAGCGTCGCGATGATCGTGCCGGTCGACACCCTGTCACCTGACTTGACGAGCACGCTGGCGATGGTGCCGGCAGCGGTGGCGGGCACGTCCATGGTGGCCTTGTCGCTTTCGAGCGTAACGAGCGCCTGGTCCAACTCCACCCAGTCGCCCGCCTTGACGAGCACGTCGATCACGACGACGTCCCTGGCCTCGCCGAGGTCCGGGACTCTTAGCGGCACTGCAGTGGCGTTCGGGGCAGTCAATCGTCGCTACTCCTTATCCATTGCGGCGCGAACCATCACGGGATCGCCCGCAGCAGTCCCTGCACGTCGGCCAGCGCCCTGGCCAGGAAGCTCGTGAAACGCACGGCGTCGGCACCGTCGATCACGCGATGGTCGTACGACAGCGACAGCGGCAGCATCAGTCGTGGTACGAAGGCCCCGTTCTCGTAGACCGGGCGATGGGCCGCACGGGAGACACCCAGGATTGCAACTTCCGGTGCATTGATGATGGGGGTGAAGGCCGTGCCGCCGATGCCGCCCAGGCTGGAGATCGTGAAGCAGCCGCCCTGCATCTCGGCGGCCGTGAGTCTTCCGGCGCGGGCCTTCTCGCTCAGCGCTGCGAGCTCGCGGGCCAGCTCGAAGACGTCCTTGCGGCCCGCATCGCGCACCACCGGTACGACCAGGCCGTTCGGCGTGTCCGCGGCAAAGCCCACATGCAGGTACTGCTTCATCACCAGCTCGCCGGCGTCGGCATCGAGCGAGGCGCCGAACTGCGGGAACGCCTGCAACGCCTGCACGCAGGCCCGCATCACGAAGGCGAGCGGCGTCAGCTTGATGCCGCGCGCGGTTGCCGCGTCCTTCATCCGTGCGCGCGCAGCCTCCATCTCCGTGATGTCTGCCTCGTCGAACTGAGTGACGTGGGGAACGTTGACCCAGCTCGCCTGCAGGCGCCGCCCCGAAATTTTCTGGATGCGGCTCAGCGGCCGGCGCTCGACCGGGCCGAAGGCGGCGAAATCCACCTGCGGCACGCGTGGCAACGCCACGGCACCCGCCGTGCCCAGCTCGGTCAGCAGACGCTTCACATGCGCCTTGACGTCCGGCTCGGTGATACGACCCTTGGTACCGCTGCCCAGGACCTTCGTGAGGTCAACGCCCAGCTCGCGCGCAAAGCGACGGATCGAGGGACTCGCGTGCGACGTCGAAAAGCCAGGGGCAACCGCTACCGCAGTGTCTGCCGCTTGCGCGGCCAGGTGTTGCGGTGCGGGCTTGGCCCCGCCTCCCGGGCTGCCGTGAGGAGGTTGGGCCGGCGGTCGCTGACCCTCTCCCGCCCTGGCGGGAGGCGGCTGCGGCGAGGGCGCTGGCGCAGTCGCTGTGGCCGCCGCCTCACTCTCCACGAGGGCGATCACGTCGCCCTGCGACACGCGGCTGCCGCGCTGTACCCTGAGCTCGCGCAGGACGCCGGCCACGGTGGACGGCACGTCCATCGTAGCCTTCTCGGTCTCGAGCGTGATCAGTGTCCCGTCCAGCGCGACTGCGTCGCCGGGCTGCACCGGCACATCGATGACTTCAACGTCCTTGAAGTCACCGATGTCCGGCACGCGCACTTCGATCAGGCTTGTCATGGCGCAGCCCGCTCAGACCGTGACGGGATTCGGCTTGCCGGGATCAATGCCGAAACGCTCGATGGCGCTGGTCACCGTCGCCATGTCGAGCTTGCCGTCGTCGGCGAGCACCTTGAGCGCGGCGAGCGCCACCCAGCGGCGGTCCACCTCGAAGAAGTTGCGCAGCGCCGCGCGTGAATCGCTGCGCCCGTAGCCGTCCGTGCCGAGCACGTGATAGCGGCCCGGCACCCACTCGCGAATCTGGTCCGGCACGGACCGCATGTAGTCGGTCGCCGCCACGAACGGCCCCGAGTGACCCGCGAGACACTTCTGCACGTACGGGGTGCGCCGCGGCTGGTCCGGGTGGAGCATGCTCCAGCGCTCCGCGTCGAGCGCCTCGCGTCGCAGCTCGGAGAAGCTGGTCACGCTGAACACGTCCGCCGGCACGCCGAACTCCTGCTCGAGCAGCTCGGCTGCGGCCAGCACCTCGCGCAGGATCGCGCCGGAACCGAACAGGTTCACGCGCACCCGGCCGCGTCCGCCGGCCCGCAGCAGGTACATCCCCTTGAGGATGCCGTGCTCCACGCCGCCCGGCATCGCCGGGTGAGCATAGTTCTCGTTCATGCAGGTGACGTAATAGAAGACGCTTTCCTGCTCGACATACATGCGCCGCAGGCCGTCCTGCACGATGACCGCCAGCTCGTACGCGTACGTCGGGTCGTAGGCGATGCAGTTCGGGATGGTCGTGGCGACGAGCTGGCTGTGCCCGTCCTGGTGCTGCAGGCCCTCGCCCGCGAGCGTGGTGCGTCCGGCCGTACCGCCGACCAGGAAACCGCGTGCCTGCATGTCGCCCGCCGCCCAGATGAAGTCGCCGACGCGCTGGAAACCGAACATCGAGTAGTAGATGTAGAACGGCACCATGCTCACGTCATGGTTCGCATACGACGTTCCCGCGGCGATCCAGCTGCACATGGCGCCGCCCTCGTTGATGCCCTCTTCGAGGATCTGGCCCTTCCTGTCCTCACGGTAGTAGAGCAGCTGGTCGGCGTCCTGCGGCGTGTAGAGCTGTCCCATCG
>Ga0316605_10000447_pt1 | contig 28861 bp, 27 predicted proteins | sample OWC_soil_day20_n_FD_207666 | JGI IMG/M metagenome (GOLD analysis project Ga0316605, IMG submission 207666) | Wetland soil microbial communities from Old Woman Creek delta, Ohio, United States - OWC_soil_day20_noCT | ecosystem: Environmental > Terrestrial > Soil > Wetlands | place: USA: Ohio...
GTTGGCGTTCTCGTCCTTCGGCAGGTTCAGCTCGGGCCGTTCCTTGCCCTGGATTGTCACCTTCACGGGGCGATCAAGATCGTCCGTGGCGGTCACCCGCAGCGAGCCCCACGCCCCGAAGTCGTGGGCATGGACCCGGAACATCGCCTCCTCCAGCAGAATGTCGGAGGCCAGGTGGGTGCGGTCCTGCCAGATCAGCCCCTCCTTCTGCGGGAAATCCTTCTGCCGGAACCGCAAGCCTTCCGAGGGCGAGGCGTTCAGGGGCCAGTTCCCGCAGACGCCGCAGTTCATGGAGACGCGGGGCAGGGCGACCTCGAGCTTGGCCTGGCGGGGCACGCCGGGCTCCCCCTTCTTGTGGATCTTGATGGTGACCTGGAGGGGGAGGTCCCCAGGCTGGTCGGGCTGATCCAGGTTTCCCCTCGGAATCCAGCCGTCGTAGTCCTCCAGGGTCACCGTGGCTTCCACTTCGTCGTCGGGCGGCTCTCCGGTGAGGGTGCACACGAAGGACTGCTGGACCGTGCCGTCCTTGGACGTCAGGCTGGCCGCGTTCACCTTCCGGACCTTCCTGAGGTTCCGAAGTTCCTCATTGGTGAAATGGAAGGTCTGCAGCCGTTCCCAGGCGGCGGTGGTGGCCTCGTCGAAGTCGTAGCCCCCCTGCGTCATCAGGCCGAACTCGGGGGGATCCTCGTCCATGTAGACGACCGGGCAGCAGTGCAGGATCCCGCCGTCCTCGGTGCGGGTGAACCGGGCGGCATCCTCGCGCAGGGTCCATCCGACGCCGGATGGATCCTGCTGGTTGCTCCCCGGGCCGTGGATGGTCCGTCCGCCTGCGGCGGCTTTGCCCTTGTGGCTCAGGATGCCGAAGCACATGGGCTCGGCGGGCCGCAGGCCCGCGAGTCCGCCGCGCAGCTTGTAGAGCTTGCCCGGCGTCCGCTCGTCGCCCCGGCCCGAACCTTTGCCCATGTTGAAGCCGAAGTGACCCCGCCACTCGGCGCCGGGCGCGAACTGCACCTCGACCTTGCTGGAGGCCGAAGTGCCGTCGCTGGCGCTGGCCTTCGCCTCGAAGACGATGGTGAACACCTGAGGCGGCCTGGGCGCTTCCTGGCTCCGCGAGGGAAGCGACCCTGTCGCCAGGAGCAGAAGGCCGAGCGTCTGCGTCAACCACCGGCCCAGAACGCCCATGTCCCCTCCGGTCACGATCCGCGCTATTCCTTGACCAGCTCCACCCGCCGGTTCTTGGCCTTGCCCTCTTCGGTGTCGTTGCTGGCCACGGGGGCCAGGGGACCCACGCCGTGGCCCTTCAGGCGGGAGGCGGCGATGCCGTGCTGGCCGACGAGGGCCTGCACCACGGCCTCGGCGCGGGCCTGGGAGAGCTTCAGGTTGGCCTCCAGGCCGCCGGTCATGTCGGTGTGGCCGACCACCTTCAGCTTCAGGACAGGCGTGGCGCCAAGCAGCTTGGCGATCTCCGCCAGGGCGGGCCCGGACTCGGGCTTCACCTCGGCCTTGCCGGTGTCGAAGTAGATGCCGTAGACCGCCACGTGGCCGGTGGCGGCGAGGTCGCCTCCCAGGGCCGCCGCATCGGCCTGGATGTGCTGGGCCATGGCCTGCTTCTCGACGATGCGCAGCCAGATCTTGCCATTCCCGCGCTCCGCCTGCACCCAGGCCTCCTTGCCGTCCTTGGTGATCTTGCCGTTCACCCACCAGTCCGGCCGCTGGTGGAGCACCTTGCCGCCGGCCTTCAGGATGGCGTTCTCGTAGTTCCGCACCACGGCCACGGCGGAGGGCTCGAGCTTCCGGTCCGTGACGGCGTAGGTCAGGAACGTGAACTTCCCTTCCACGGGCACCTTCTCCCGCGCGTTGGAAGTCCAGAACTCGTAGCGGCCGAATGCCTCGGTCTTGCAGTCCTGGAGGACGTAGCCGGGCATGCGGGTGGGGAAGAGGGGGTGATCTTTGCATCCGGCCTTGTCGGCCTGGGCCAGGGCCGGCAGCGCGGCGAGGGCCGCCTCCGCGCTCATGTCGCCTTCGATCTTCAGGGTGATGCGCGAGCTCGCCGTGTGGGCCACCCCCACGAGGCGCACCATGGGAATGGGGGGCGGCTCGACACGGTTGTCGGCCACGCCGCCCCAGGGGCACCGGCGGGTCTGGGTGGAGAGGATGACCGTGCCGCCCGCCACCTGTTCCAGGCGGAAGGGATTCCCCTGGGCCGTCGGCGCCTTGCGGCGCTTCCGCGCCAGCTCGTCCTTCTCGTTCTGGAGGACCTGCTGCTCGTAGCCGGCCACCTGCATCTGGAGCAGCTGGACGCCCTCGCCCTCGTAGTGCTGAAGCTCGATGCTCCACTTCGCCGGGAACTTCTCCGTGAGGCAGGGGTAGGAGAAGGGCAGGTCGGCGCTGCCGCCGCCCATGGCCATGATGCCTTGGCCCTGGTACGTCCCCGTCACGCGCACCGCGCCCCTCGGCGCCAGGGCGGTGATCACGGCGGGGCAGGGCGGCGCCTTCGATGGCGCGGGAGGCAGGCCTCCCACCAGGGCTGCGCAGCCCAGCCCGGCGACGCACAGAAGATCGAATCGCCAGAACCGCATGACGCCCTCCCGGGGAAGCGGACCATCGAAGATGAGTAGGTTGTCATCATTCAAGACCCGCGGCCCCCCGGGATCAAGCGGAAGATGCGCCTGCGGCCGGGTACCCGCCGGCATCCTCAAAGCCCCAGGAGAGGGTCTGACGGGTCGGGCTCAGAACCGCAGGGTCACGCCGAGGATCAGCCCCGTGGCCGTGAGGTTCTTCTCGATGGGACTCCAGAAGCCCCGGGCCTCCACGGCGAAGTGCGAGGTGAACTGGTACCCCAGGCCGCCGCTGACGCCGAGGCGCGTGGCCGAGAGGGTGGACGGGGCATCCCCAGTGGTGCGCACCCGCCACTGCTGGGCGCCGACGGAACCCACCAGGTAGGCGCCCCGCTCCGGATCCTCGTCGGGGTACCACAGGGCGTCGAGCATCAGGTCCACCGAGGCCACGGAGGTCTTGGTGCCGGTGGGGCTGAAGCTCGCCCCTTTCGGGATGAACTGGGCGCCCACGAGGGGCCGCAGCACCATGCCGCGGCCGATGGGGATGCTGACGAAGACCGCGGCGCCGAGGCCCACCTGGTTGTCGGTGAGGTCGCGCAGGTCCCCCATGGGGGCGAGGCCATGGGCCCGCACGCCGATGCTGCTCTCTTGCGCGGAGAGACTGAGGGCGGCGGCGAGGAGGAGGGCGATGCGTCTCATGTCAGGCCTCGTACTTGTCCACGATGTCGGTCCAGCGTCCCTGGGCCTTGAGGATGCGCTCGGCCACGGCGCGCAGCAGGCCGTGGCCGCCGGGGATGTCCGCCACCCAGTGGCAGCGGGCTTTCACCTCCGGCGCGGCGTCCGAGGGGCAGCAGGCCAGGCCCACCCGGCGCAGGAGGGGCAGGTCCGGCAGGTCGTCGCCCAGGTGGGCCACCTGGTCGTAGGTCAGCTGGTACTTCGCGCAGAGGCGGTCGAGGATCGGCAGCTTCTCCAGGTGTCCGGCGAAGCAGTCCTCCACGCCCAGGTCACGGGCCCGGTTCACGGTGGCGGCCGCGTCCAGGCCCGAGATGAAGGCCACGGGGATGCCCGCCCGCTGCAGCCACTTGATGGCCGCGCCGTCCCGCACATGGAAGGCCTTCGTGTGGCCCGGCTCGGTGCCGTAGTGCAGCAGGCCCGTGGTGAGCACCCCGTCGATGTCGGTGCAGAGCAGGCGGATCTTGGCGGCGCGCGGGTCCAGGTCGTCCACGGGAATCTCCGGATCCAGCCTAGCAAGGCCGGGGGCCGTCTTGATGTCCGTCACGATCCGCCGGAAAGCCGACAGTCGAGTGGCATATCGCCTTGCTGGATGCCCCGATGGATATACAGTTTTTCTTGCTGGGAACGAATGGGGCTTGACTTTTTTAAGAACTGAATGAATATAGTCGCATGGAGTTGATTCCATGAATCACCAGCTCAGCAATCCCATGATCGAGGAAGTCAGCGGGCTCTTCAGCGCGCTGGGGGACGCCTCCCGCCTGAAGATCCTGCGGTCCCTGCTGGACGCCAAGGAGCCCCTGAGCCAGGGTGCCGTGGCCGAGGCCTCGGGCCTGTCCCAGGCCAACGCCTCCAAGCACCTGGCCTGCCTGGTGCGCGTGGGCCTGGTGAACCGGGAGCCCGACGGCAACGCCGTCTACTTCACGCCGATCATGCCCCTCGTGGGTGAGCTGTGCGACCTGGTGTGCGGCCACGTGAGCGACCGCGCCCGGGTGATCTACAAGGCCCTAAAATGAGCCGGGTCCAACCCCGGCGTTTTTTTGACTCGAGGTATTCCTTTATGATCATTCAAAAAATGACCTTGCTGGGACTCCTCCTCGCGGCCGGCTCCGGCCTCGGTGCCCAGGATTCCCTCACCGTGACTGCCGCCATCCGGAAGGCCTGGGCGGACCAGGCCGGGCTGCGCGCGGGGCAGGCCCTGGTCGAGGGTCGCCAGGCGGAAGCCGAGGCGAACCGCGACCTCCGCCTGCCCACGCTTACGCTGAACGCCCAGGGAGTGCGCACCAACGAGCCCATGCAGGCCTTCGGCATCAAGCTCAACCAGGCCCGCATCGCCGCGGCGGACTTCAATCCCCTGGCGCTGAACCACCCCGACCCCATCGGCGCCTACGGCGGCTCCCTGGTGCTGCGGCAGCCGCTCTACACCGGCGGGCGCATCACCTCGGCCCGGCGGGCCGGGGCCTTCGGAGCCCAGGCCGAGGCGGCCAGCCAGGAACGGCGCAAGCAGGAGACGGCCCAGCAGGTGGTGGAGGCCTACTTCGGCGTCCAGGTGGCCGAGCAGGCCCTTCGCTGGGTGGAGGACACGGGCCTCTGGGTGCAGGGCATGGAGGATTTCGTCAGCGCCCGGGTGCAGCAGGGCCTCATGCTCGAGGCCGAGCTGCAGCGCCTGAAGGCGGTGCATGCCCAGGTGGACGCCCGGAAGGCCGAGGTGCTCAAGCAGGCGCGGACGGCGCGATCGGCCCTGGGCCTGCTGACGGGCACGGGCCCTGTGGAGGGCCCCTTGGCTACTCCGTTGGAAGCTGCCGAGCCGGCGAAGGCCTCCGATGCGACCCCATTCCGGGGCGACCTCGTGGCCGCCGACCTCCAGGCGAAGGCGGCCCGGGAAGGTGCCAAGGCCGCCGAGGGGGCCAACCGGCCCGAGGTGGGCCTGGAGGTCGGCGCAGGCACGCTGCACCATGCCTGGTCCGAGAAGGGAAATTGGACCTGGGCCGCGGTGGGCTTGAGCTGGAAGCTGTTCTCCGCGCCGGACCAGGCCCGCGCCCGCGCGGCCCGCGCCCAGGAACGGGCCGCGGTGGAGATGCGGACCTTCAAGCAGCAGCAGGCCGAGCACGAGGTGCGCGCAGCCCGGGAGGCGGTGCTTGCCGCCGAGGCAAGGCACCTCTCCGCGAAGGCCGCCCTCGGCGCCGCGGAGGAATCCCGCCGGCTGCGGGAAGCCCGGCACCGGGAAGGCCTCACGCCCCTCATCGAGGTGCTGGACGCCGACGCCGCGGTGCAGGGCGCCCGGACCCTCCTGCTCCAGAGCCTTTACGACCTCCGAATCAGCCGCGCCGGCCTGGATCTCGCCACCGGCCACCCCATTGAAGGAGTGAATCCATGAAGACCGTCCTGACCGCGCTGGCCCTCTCGGGCGCGCTCTTCGGAACCATGGCCTGCGGCCGCAAGGAATCGCGTCCCGAAGCCAAGGAGCTGCCGAGGGTCGCCGTCTCCCTGGTGGCCCAGGATGCGCCCGAGGGCGGCGCCTGGGTGGCCGCCACCCTCCAGTCCACGCGCACGGCGATGATCGCCACGCGGATGGCCGCGCAGGTCCGCCGCGTGCCGGTGCAGGAAGGCCAGCGGGTCGCCGCCGGCACCCTGCTCGTGGCCCTCGGCGACGAGGACTTGCAGGGCCAGCTGAAGGCGGCGGAGACCGCGCTGGCCACGGTGGAAGCCCATCACCGCCGCATCCAGGCGCTGCAGGCCCAGAAGGCCAGCACGCCCTCGGAGCTCGAGCAGGCGCAAGCGCAGGTGGCGCAGGCTCAGGCGGGGGTGTCGGCCCTGAAGGCCAACCTCGCCTACACCCAGATCCGCGCGCCCTTCGCGGGCGTGGTGCAGTCCCGGAAGGTCAACGAGGGGGATTTCGTCGGGCCCGGCATGCCCCTGGTCGAGCTGGTGGGCGAGGGCGAGCAGGAGCTGGTCGCCACGCTGTCGGAGACGGAAGGAAAGACGCTGAAGACCGGGGCGAAGGTTCGCTTCGAGGTGGAAGGCGTCCAGGGCGAGGCCCAGGTCACGGCCCTGGCGCCGGGCGGTGACGCCTACAGCCACAAAGGCACCCTGCGCGCGCGGGTCCTGTCGCCCAAGGGCCTCCGCCAGGGCACCTTCGCCAGGATTCTGGTGCCCGGCGCGAAGCAGGAGGGCCTCACTGTCCCCCGCAGCGCCCTGGTGGTCCGGGGGGAATTGAATGGCGTCTTCGTGGCCAAGGACGACCACGCCGAGCTCCGGTGGATCAGCCTGGGCGAGGGCAGCGGCGAGGCCGTGACCGTGCGCTCCGGTCTGCGCCCGGGCGACCGCGTGATCGCCCAGCCGGCCGGCCTCCAGGACGGCCAGCCCATCGCCGTGGCGGCGGGCGGGGTGACCCATGGCAAGTGAGGTTCGTCTCGGTCTGGCGGGCCGGCTCGCGAAGGGTTTCCTGCGCAGCAAGCTGACGCCGCTCCTCGTCCTGGCCTCCCTGCTGCTGGGGCTGCTCGCGGTCTGGCTCACGCCCCGCGAGGAGGAACCGCAGATCGTCGTGCCGATGGTGGATCTCTATGTTCCCTATCCCGGCGCGAGCCCGAAGGAGGTCGAAAGCCAGGTGGCCACGCCGCTGGAGCGCCGCCTCTGGGGCATTCCCGGCGTGGAGTACCTCTACAGCGCGAGCCGTCCTGGCATGGCGCTCATCACCGTGCGGTTCAAGGTGAACGAGCCCCAGGAGCCCAGCCTCGTGAAGGTGCACCAGGAGCTGGCCGCCAACCGCCACCTGCTGCCGCCCGGGGCCATGCAGCCCATCGTCAAGCTGCAGACCATCGACGACGTGCCCTTCCTGGTGCTGACGCTCCACGGGCGGGATCAGACGCCCGGCCAGCTGCGGAAGGTCGCCGAGGTGCTCGGACAGGAACTGTCCACGGTGCCCAGCACCGCGCAGGTCAAGGTGATCGGCGGCGCCCGCCGCATGGTGCGGGTGGAGCCCGATCCCGACCGCATGCGCTCCCTCGGCTTCTCGCTGGCGGAGCTGCAGCCCGCCCTCCAGTCCGCCGAAGCCCAGCTGCCCGCGGGCGCCCTGGTGGACCGCGGCCGCCGCACAGAGGTGGAGGCGACCGGCTTCGTCATGGCCGCCGCCGAGCTGAAGCGGCTGGTGGTGGGCGTGCGCAACCAGCGGCCCATCTACCTGGGCGATGTGTCGCGGATCGTGGACGCTCCGGAGCCGGAACCGCCCGTGGTGCTCTTCGCCGGGGCCGGGGCCCCGGGCTTCGAGCCCGCCGTGAGCCTCACGCTCTCCAAGCGCGCCGGCACCAACGCCACGGCCCTGGCCGAGCAGGTGCTCGCCAAGGTGGAGGCCGTGCGCGGCAACCTGATCCCCCGCGACCTGAAGGTCACGGTCACCCGCAACTACGGCGAGACCGCCGGCGACAAGTCCAACGAGCTGATCGAGCACCTGCTCATCGCCACCCTCAGCGTCATCGCCCTGATCATGCTGGCCATGGGCTGGCGCAGCGCCGTGGTGGTGGGCATCGCCGTACCGGTGACCCTCGCCCTCACGCTGCTCATCACGTATCTCTTCGGCTACACGCTGAACCGCGTGACGCTCTTCGCGCTGATCTTTTCCATCGGCATCCTGGTGGACGACGCCATCGTGGTGGTGGAGAACATCCACCGGCACATGCACCTGCCGGGCCAGCGCAAGCGCTTCGCCCAGATGGTGGTGGAGGCCGTGGATGAAGTGGGCAATCCCACGATCCTCGCCACCTTCGCCGTCATCGCGGCCATCCTCCCCATGGCCTTCGTGCGCGGGCTCATGGGTCCCTACATGCGGCCCATCCCCGTGGGCGCCAGCCTCGCCATGCTCTTCAGCCTGGTGATCGCCTTCGTCGTGAGCCCCTGGGCCAGCCTCATCGTGTTCAAGAAAGAGGCGAACCTCCCGGAAACGGACGCCTCGGGACTGCACCCCGGCTCGCCGGAAACTGCCGCGCCGGAACCGGCCCACGACTGGCCCCACAAGAACCCGGAGGTCGCTCCCGACAGCCGCATGACCGCGCTCTACCGCAAGGTCATGCATGCCCTGCTCACCCGGGCCTCCGTGCGCTGGGCCTTTTTCGGCGGCGTGGTCGCGCTGCTGCTGGGCGCCATGTCCCTGGTGGGCTTCGGCGTGGTGAAGGTGAAGATGCTGCCCTTCGACAACAAGTCGGAGTTCATGGTGCAGCTCGACCTGCCTGCGGGCACGCCGAAGGAGGATGCCCTCGCCGTGGGCCAGGACCTCGCCCGGCGCCTGCTGAAGGAACCCACCGTCAAGGACGTGCAGGTGTACGCCGGGGAGGCCGCGCCCTACACGTTCGTCGGCATGGTCCGCCACAGCTTCCTCCGCCAGGAGGCGGAGATGGTGGACATCCAGGTGAACCTGGTGCCGAAGGGCGACCGCAAGGAGCAGAGCCACGCGATCGTCGTGCGGTTGCGCCCCGAGCTGGAGAAGCTCTCGAAGGCCGCCAACGCCCGACTCAAGCTGGTGGAGATCCCGCCGGGGCCGCCCGTGATGGACACCATCGTGGCCGAGGTCTACGGTCCCACCGACGCCGAGCGGGCCCGGCTCTCCGGCGAGCTGCTCACCGCCTTCAAGAGCGTGGACGGCATCGTGGATGTGGATTCGACGCTGAACGCCACCAGCCCCAAGGTGAGCCTGGTGCTGGACCGGGAGAAGGCGGCCCTCCACGGCGTGGCGCCGGCCCACGTGATCCAGACCCTCGCCATGGCCGGCTACGGCCACCAGGCGGGCGCCTTCCACGTGCTGCGGGGGTCGAGCCAGGTGCCCGTCGTGGTGCAGCTCGCCGCGGCAAAACGCCAGCACCTGGACCAGCTGCTCCAGCTCACCGTTCCCGGCGCCCGGGGCATGATTCCCGTGAGCGCCCTGGTGACGGTGAAGGAGGGAGTCGAGGAACCGGCCATCCACCACAAGAACCTCATGCCCGTGACCTACGTGTTCTCGGATCTCGCCGGGGCCATCGAAAGCCCGGTCTACGCCCTGGCGGCCCTCAACAAGAAGATCGACGCCATGAAGGGGACGGCCGGCGCCGAGGTGCCGCGCCTGGGCCTGGCCCACCCCGAGAACACCGAATCGCTGTCGCTCAAGTGGGACGGCGAGTGGCACATCACCCTCGAGGTGTTCCGCGACCTGGGCATGGCCTTCGCCGCCGTGCTGGTGCTGATCTTCGTGCTGGTGGTGGGCTGGTTCGAAAGCTTCGAGATCCCCTGGGTGATCCTGGTGCCGATTCCGCTCTCGCTCATCGGCATCATCCCGGCCCACGGCCTCATGGGCGCCTTCTTTACGGCCACCAGCATGATCGGCTTCATCGCCGGGGCCGGCATCATCGTTCGGAACAGCATCATCCTGGTGGACTTCATCGAGCTCAAGCTGCGGGAGGGCATGTCCCTCGAATCCGCGGTGGAGGAGGCGGGCGTGGTGCGCTTCCGACCCATGCTGCTCACGGCCTCGGCTGTGCTGGTGGGCAGCGCCGTGATGCTGGCCGATCCCATCTTCCAGGGGCTCGCCATCAGCCTCATGGCCGGTGAAGTCGCCGCCACCCTGCTGTCCCGCCTGGCCGTACCCGTCCTCTACTACCTCGTGGCCCGCCGGGGCCACGCGGCCAACCTGCAACGCGAAGCGGCGATGGCCGCTGAACAGGAGTGACCCATGAACGTCGACCGCATCGTCCACACCGTGGCAGGCACTTTCATCCTGCTGAGCCTCGCCTTGGCGAAGTTCCACCACCCCAACTGGATCTGGTTCACGGTCTTCGTGGGCGCGAACCTGCTGCAGAGCGGACTCACCAACTGGTGCCTGATGTCGACCATCCTCCGCAAGCTGGGCGTGCCCGAGGGCGCGGGGGTCGGATGCTCGCGGTGAAGGGCACCGTCCTCCGCCTGGCCCTGGGTCTCGTGGTCGGGGGCCTGCTGGGCTACGGCTGGCACCGCCTGGTGGGGTGCAGCACGGGCGCCTGCCCCCTCACCGCCACGCCCTTGCGCGGCATCGGCTACGGCGCCGTCATGGGCCTCATCTGGGCCCTGGCCCGCTAGGACCACCCCGGATCAGGCATGATCCTCTGTGTCCGCCACACCTCGTCGGAGTCGCCATGTCCTTCTTCCTGGAACACTGGATCTACCTGGTTCCCCTGGCTGCCGTGGGCTTCCTGTGGTGGAGCCGCCGGTCCGCCTCGGCGGCGGATGTGCAGGCGATGCTCTCCCGGGGCGCGCAGGTGGTGGATGTGCGCACCCCGGCCGAATTCCGGGCCGGCGCCCACCCCAAGGCCGTGAACATTCCCCTGGATCAGCTGGAGGCCCGCGCCAAGGAACTGGATCCGGCCCGGCCGGTGCTGGTGTGCTGCGAAACCGGCAGCCGCAGCGGCTTCGGAGTGTCCGTCCTGAAGCGGGCGGGCTTTTCCGACGTGGCCAACCTGGGCTCCTGGCGGCGCATCCAGAGCCTGCTCGGCTGAGTGTCTTCCCCCTTTTCCTTGGGAGTTCCTCGATGTCGTTTGATACCTCGGTGACCTGGGATTCCGGTCTGGCCTTCCAGGTCCGGCAGGATGGGCATCAGTACCTGATTGACGCCAGCCCCGAGGCGGGCGGCGCGGACCGCGGGCCGCGGCCCAAGGCCCTGCTGCTCTCGGGTCTGGGCGGCTGCACGGCCATCGACGTGATCAGCATCCTCGGCAAGATGCGCGTGCCCCTCGACGGGCTCGAAGTCCAGGTGAGCGCTGAATCTCGGGAGGAGCACCCGCGGATCTTCACAGGGATCCATGTGCGCTACGTCTTCCGCGGCAAGGATCTGCCCATGGACAAGCTGGAACGGGCCGTGAAGCTTTCCGAAGAGACCTATTGCGGCGTCTCCGCGATGCTGCGGCCCGCCGTGCCGATCACCTCGGAGATCGTCGTCAAGGAATAGGCGGCCGGATCGCGCCCGAACCGGCCAGCGGACTGTCGGGATGCCCCGTCTCTCGACCTCGGGGTCCGCGAATAGGCTCCCTCGTTTCATGGCTTGCGGCGAGAAGTCGCAGGCATGATCGGGCCTTGGCGTGAAATACTGGATGCCCGCCGTCATCTATGGGACGACGCGGCCGGAGGCACCATGGGCGATCCACTGTTCTGGCACAGGCTGCAGTTCGGATTCACGGCCACCTACCACTACCTGTTCCCCCAGCTGACCATGGGGCTGGCCTTCCTCATCGTGGTGCTCAAGGCCCTCGGCTTGAAGACCGGCGAGGCCCGCTACAACGACGCGGCGCGGTTCTGGATCCGCATCTTCGGCATCAACTTCGCGGTGGGCGTGGTGACGGGCATCCCGCTGGAGTTCCAGTTCGGCACGAACTGGGCGAAGTTCTCCCACATATCGGGCGGCATCATCGGCCAGACGCTCGGCATGGAGGGCATGTTCGCCTTCTTCCTGGAAAGCAGCTTCCTCGGGATGCTGATCTGGGGCGAGAAGAAACTCTCGCCCAAGGGGCATTTCGGCGCGGCGCTGGCGCTGTGGCTCGGAAGCTGGCTCTCGGGGTACTTCATCATCGCCACCAACGCCTTCATGCAGCATCCGGTGGGCTACGCGATGGCGCCGGACGGCACCCTGCAGCTCACGAGCTTCTGGGCCTTCCTGCTCAATCCCTGGGCCCTAGGTCAGTACGCCCACAACATGATCGCCGCGGTGGTGACGGGGTCGTTCGTGGTGGCCGCCATCGGCGCCTTCTGGACGCTCAAGGGCATCCACGCGGAGCAGGCGAGGCTGAACCTCCGGGTCGGCACCATCGCGGGATTGATCTTCAGCGTGCTGGTGGCCTTCCCCACTGGCGACCTGCAGGGCAAGCTCGTGGCGAAGCACCAGCCCATCACCCTGGCGGCCATGGAGGGCCGGTTTGAAAGCGGACCCCGCGCGGGCCTCACGCTCATCGGCCAACCCAATGTCGCCAAGCGCAAGATCGAGAACCCCATCCAAGTGCCCGCGGTGCTGAGCTTCATCGCCTACGGCACCTTCTCCAGCAACGTGAAGGGCCTGCTCGAGTTTCCCGAGGATCAGTGGCCCCAGAACATCGAGCTGCTCTACTACAGCTTCCACATCATGGCGGGGCTCGGCACGCTGATGATCGCGCTGATGGGCCTGGCCGTCCTGCTGCTGTGGAAGGGGCGGCTGGACGGCAACCGGCCCGTGCTCTGGGCCCTGATGCTGGCCTTCCCCTTCCCCTACATCGCGACCACCGCCGGCTGGGCCGTGGCCGAGTTCGGCCGCCAGCCCTGGCTCATCTATGGCGTGTTCCGCACGGCGCAGGGCGGCTCGCCCACGGTGCACGCGGGCCACACGGCCTTCACCACGCTCGGCTTCGCGGGCATCTTCGTGGTGCTGAGCATCCTCTTCCTCTACCTGATCGGCCGCGAGATCGCCCACGGCCCCGCGTCGCACAAGGCCTAGGAGATCGCCATGGAAATGCTCTGGTTCTGGCTGGTCTCGGTGATGGTGGCCATCTACGTGGTGATGGACGGCTTCGATTTCGGCGCGGGGATCCTCCACCTGGTGGTGGCGAAGACCAATGAGGAGCGCCGCGAGGTGCTGGGCGCCATTGGTCCCTTGTGGGATGGCAACGAGGTGTGGCTGCTGGCCGGCGGCGGCTCACTGTTCCTGGCCTTCCCGAAGGTGCTGGCGGCGGGCTTCTCCGGGTTCTACCTGGCCATGTGGCTGGTGGTCTGGTGCCTGATGCTCCGCGGGATCTCCATCGAGTTCCGTTCCCACGTGGAGGACGGTCTCTGGCGGCACTTCTGGGACGGCACCTTCGCCGTGTCCAGCGTGCTGCTGCCCGTGCTGCTGGGCGCCGCCCTGGGCAACGTACTGCGAGGCGTCCCCCTGGATGGCAGCGGGTACTTCGGCATGCCGCTCTGGACCGATTTCCGCCTGGGCGCTCACCCGGGCATCCTCGACTGGTACACCGTGCTCATCGGCCTGTTCGCGCTGGCGACCGTCGCCGCGCACGGCGCGCTGTTCCTGGCCTGGAAGACCGAGGGCCCGGTGCATGACCGCGCGAAGGGCCTGGCCCCCGTCCTCTGGGGGCTGGTGGCCCTGCTGTGGATGCTGGCCAGCTACGCCACGGCGATGGTGAATCCGGGCGTCTTCCACAACCTGCCGAAGGCGCCCCTGGCCTGGGTCGCCACGCTGGTGTTCCTGGTCGGGCTGGGCCTGGTCTTCACGGGCATCCGGCGGGAGCGGTTCCTGATGGGCTTTGTGGGCTCCGGGGCCTTCATCCTGGGCCTCCTCGCCGCCAGCGCTGCCTGCGTCTACCCCGTGATGCTCAAGTCCACCCTGGATCCCGCCTTCGACCTCACGGCGCTCAACGCCAGCGTGGGCGTCTACGGGTTGCGGTCCGGCCTGGTCTGGTGGCTCATCGGCTTCCCCATCGCCGTGGGCTATGTGGTCTTCCTCTTCCGGTTCCACCGCGGCAAGGTGAAGGCGGCCGCGGAGGGTGAGGGCTACTAGCGAGGCGCGCCCAGGGCTTGTGAACGGCGCCACCGCCAGCCCAGCCAGCCCCAGCAGGCGAGCATCCCGAGCCATCCGATGACGCGAAGCCCCTGGGCGAGGCTCGCGTCCTGGGCCAGCAGGCCCCAGCGGCCCAGGAGGTCGGCCCAGTCATGCTCGCCGCCGCCCACCAGGGGCAGGACCTGGGCCCGGGCGTCGGCCACGTAGCGCGCGATGTTGAGGAGGTTCTCGAAGCACCAGATCCCGGCCGCCGCGGTTCCGGGCGCTTCGCGGCGAAGCCAGAAGGAACCGAGGACGAGCAGGGGCACCAGCAGCTGCATGAGGGTGCCGCCCAGAATGGTGAGGGGCTCCCAGCCGAGGAGCCCGAAGAGGGGATGGCCCGCTTCATGGAAGAGCAGGTTGACGCCGTCCAGGAGGGGGACCCAGCCCGGTTCCGACATGAGCGCCACCAGCATCAGCAGGATCGTGCCTGCGCTCGTGGCGATCAGGGCCGGGGTGCCGACGGGCTGCCACTCGGCCTCCCAGGCTTCCTGCAGCCGGGCGGGAAGCCGGATCACGGGTGGGCCTGGTGCCTCGCCACGATCCAGTCCACCACCTGATCGAGGCTGAGGCCGCTGGAATCCAGCTCCACGGCGTCCTCGGCCTTCCGGAGCGGGGCGACGGCCCGGCTGCTGTCGGCGAGGTCGCGGCGCCGCTGGTCCTCCAGCACCTCCTCGAAGTCGGGGGACTGGCCCTTCGCCTGCAGCTCAAGGAAGCGCCGCCGGGCGCGGGCCTCGGGGCTGGCGGTCAGGAAGACCTTGCAGCAGGCGCTGGTGAACACCACGGTGCCGATGTCCCGGCCGTCCACCACCCAGCGGCCCGAGGCGCCGATGCGGCGCTGCTGCTCCACCAGCACCTCGCGCACCCGCGCGTCCGCGCTCACGGGCGTCACGCGGCGCGTGACCTCCTGGCTGCGGATGGCCTCGCTCACGTCCTCACCCGCGAGGAAGGTGCGGCCTTGGTTCTGGGCGAGGTCGAGGCCGGCGAGCAGGCGCTCCAGGGCGGGGCGGTCCTCCAGGCTGAGGCCGGCGCGGTGGACGGCCAGGGCCGCGGCGCGGTACATGGCGCCCGTATCGAGGTACTGCCAGCCCAGACGCGAGGCGACCCGGCGGGCTGTGGTGGATTTCCCCACGCCCGACGGGCCGTCAATCGCGATCAGGGGAAGGGCGGAAGCGGTCATACCTCCATTCTGGTGTGCCGCTTCGCGCCGTTCCATCACTTCATGCCGAGGTCCTTGAGCACCTTCGGATCCTTCTCATCCTGGGCGAGGATCGTGTGGCAGGTGCTGCAGTCGGAGGCGATGCTGCGGCCATCGGCGGCGGTGTGGCTGCCGTCGTGGCAGCGGAAGCAGCCCACGGCCTCCTCGTGCCCGATGTTGTTGGGGTGGGTGCCCCACATGAGCTTCATCTCGGGGAAGACATTGCGCAGGTAGATGGCCTTCACCACTTCGCCGGCGGTATCCACCTGGGCGCGCTTGTGCTTGTAGATCTCGGGGTAGGCGGTGCGGTAGTACTCAGCCAGGTCCACGGGGATCTTCGCGGCGGCGGTCTTCTGGTCGGGGTAGTCCAGCTTCAGCAGCTCCACGGCCTTCTTCTTGAGGAAGGGCAGCTCGGCGCTCATGCGGCCCTTGCTGATGGCCTTGTCCACGGCGCGGTCGGGCAGCTCGAAGGCGTGGGTGGGGCGGTTGTGGCAGTCCACGCAGTCCATCTTGCGGGTGATGGCCTCGGCGAGCTTTTCCTTGGAGAGCTTCTTGTAGTCCTCGGTGACGTATTCCACCAGCTGGCCCTGGTCGTCGCGGTAGGTCACCTTGGGGATGTCCTGGCGGCGGCGGTCGGTGGACACGTAGCTGATGCGCTCCATGGCGTCGAGGTGGCGGCCGTGGATGCCGGTGGTGCCGTTGGGCGTGTGGCCGCCGATCTTCAGCAGCAGCACGGTGGTGGAGGGGGTGTTGGCCTCATCCTCGGCGTACTTGGTGCGGACGATGAGCTTGTCGTCGGTGAACTTCTGCGGCCAGTGGCACTGTTCGCAGGTTTCGCGGGCGGGGCGCAGGTGCTCGACGGGGCTGGGGATGGGGCGGGAATAGGTTCCGAAGGCCACCGCGAAGAGCTGGCGGGTGCCCGAGATCTTGGCCTTCACCAGGGCGGGGGCGCCGTGGCCGATGTGGCACTGGGCGCAGCCCACGCGGGAGTGGGGGGAATCCATGAAGGCCGTGTACTCAGGGCTCATCACCGTGTGGCAGGTGAGGCCGCAGAAGCGGTTGGAGTCCATGTACTCCACGCCCTTCATGCCCGCGGTGCCCATGATGGAGACGTTGATGAAGGTGAGGATGCCCACCACGGTCAGCAGGCGGCGCACGCCGGGCTGCTTGAAGTCCACGGCCTGGAGCGGCAGCGCGGGCTCGCCGGCGAGCCGGCGCTTGCGGCGCAGGCGCAGAATGCCGACGGGGATCAGGACGAGGCCGATCAGGAACAGCGCGGGCAGGATGAGGAAGAGCAGGATGCCGGCGTAGGGGTGGATCTGCCGGGGGCTGGTGATTTCCATGAACCAGAACCAGATGAGCACGAAGGCCGAGCTGGTGGTCAGGGCGGCCCCCGCGAGGGTCATCCAGTTGTTGCCCAGCTGGAAGGCCAGCCGGGTCAAGTCTCTGACGCGTTCTCCAAGGTTCATCGATCTACCTCCGCAACTGTGGGCCCCAACAGAGGACACGTGAGTGTGAAATGCCTTGATGAATACCCTAGATTCCGCCCCGGGGCTCTGCAAGTCCGCCCAGGCCCTGCCTGATGCGCAACCCCAAGGATTTCAATATGGACCATTCCGGGTTGTGACAGATGACCAGGGGCGTTCAAGCCCCCGACTGGCTGAGCAGGCGGAGGAAGGCCTCGCCGTACTGCTGCAGCTTCTTCGGCCCGACGCCGCTCAGGGCTAAGAATTCGGCCTCGGTGGCCGGCTGGAACCGGGCCATCTGCTGGAGGGTGGCGTCGCTGAAGATCACGTAGGCAGGCACGCCCTTGGCGTCCGCCAGCTGCTTGCGCAGGGCCTTCAGCTCGCGGTAAAGGCCCTCCTCGCCGTCGGCGGGGCCTTCCGGCAGCGGCGGGCGGGTGCCCCGGGGGGAACCGCGCTTCGCCTTGCCCGGCTTGGGCGCGGCTTCCATGGGATCGGCCCCGGAACAGATGTCGCAGGAGGCGCCGCAGGCCTCCATGCGCTCCCCGAAGTGGGCCAGCAGGGCCTGGTGGCGGCAGCGGAGGGAATCCGCCAGCCGGAAGAGGTCGCGGGTCTGGCGCTGCTGCGCCTGGGCCAGGGAGGACTCCAGGTCTTCGGTGAACCGGTCGTAGCTGAGCACGTCGCCCCAGCTGTAGAACATCACGCAGTCCGCGTCGGCCCCGTCGCGGCCCGCCCGGCCGATCTCCTGGTACCAGCCTTCCACGCTCTTGGGCATGTCGCGGTGGATGACGTAGCGGATGTTGCTCTTGTCGATGCCCATGCCGAAGGCGACGGTGGCCACGATGACATCCACATCGTCGCGCTGGAAGGCCTCCTGGGCCGAGGCGCGGGATCCGGCGTCCATGCCCGCGTGGTAGGCGGCGGCGCGGACGCCTTCGCCCGAGAGGAAGGCCGCCGTGGCCTCCACGGCCTTCCGCGACAGGCAGTAGATGATGCCGCTCTCGCCGCGCCGCGCCAGCACCAGGCGCAGCAGGGCCTCGCGCACCGGCGGCAGGCCTTCGACACCCTTCCGATAGGCGCTGATCTTCAGGTTGGCGCGGAAGAATGAGCCCTGCACCTCCAGGGGATCGCGCATCTCCAGCTGGGCGGCGATGTCGCGGCGGACCTCCGGCGTGGCGGTGGCGGTGAGGGCGAGCACCGGCACCTGCGGGAAGCGGCGCTTCAGCCCCGCGAGGGTGCGGTAGGCCGGACGGAAGTCGTGCCCCCAGTGGCTGATGCAGTGGGCCTCGTCCACGGCGATGAGGCGCAGGTCCACCTCGCGGAGCAGGTCCGCCAGGTAGAGATCCAGGCCTTCAGGCGCGGCGTAGACCAGTTCCAGCTCGCCGTTTTTGAGGGCGCGGATCCGCTCCCGCCGCGCGTCCGCATCCAGGCTGGAGTTGAGGAAGGCGGCGCGGAGACCTGCTTCGGTGAGCGCGTCCACCTGGTCCTTCATGAGGGCGATGAGGGGCGACACCACCAGCGTCACGCCGCCCAGCAGCCGCGCCGGCAGCTGGTAGGTCAGCGACTTGCCGGCGCCCGTGGGCATGATGCCCACCACGTCGCGCCCCGTCAGCACGGCCTCGATGATGTCCCGCTGGCCCGGCCGGAAGCGGTCGTAGCCGAAGGTGGCCTTGAGGGCTGAGACGAGATCCGGCACCACCTCCAGATCGGAGGCCAGGGCCTTGAGTGCGGCGATGGCCGCGGGCTCGAAGGCCGCCGGCTCGCGCCGGTAGCGGTCCCGCAGCAGGGCGAGGCCCTGCCGGCAGGCACCGCGGTCACCGCGGTCCAGCAGGTTCCTCAGCTGGTGGATCTCATCCGCGACAGGGGCCAATCAGCAGCCGCCGTCCAGCAGCGGCGCGGCGGCGCGCCAGAAGGCCTCCATCTCCTCGGGCTTGCCGAAGGAGATGCGGATGTGGTTGGGCAGGCCGTAGCCCTGCATGGGACGCACGATCACGCCGCGCTGCAGCAGTTCCTTGAACAGGTCGGCGGCGGGGAAGGCGGTCTCCATCAGGATGAAGTTGCCGCTGGTGCCCGACAGCTGACAGCGGTGGCCGGCGGCCTCCTTCACGAAGGCCGCCCGGGCTTCAAGGTTCTTCTGCCGGGAGAAGGCCTCGAAGGCCAGATCCTGCACGGCCACCTCAGCGGCAGCCTGGGCCAGGTGGTTGGTGTTGAAGGGGCTGCGCACCCGCTCGAGGAAGCCCATCAGCTCCTTGGACCCCAGGCCGTACCCGATCCGCAGGGCGGCCAGGGCGTGGATCTTGGAGAAGGTGTGGAGCACGAGGAGGTTGGCGCGCTCGTCCAGGTAGGCGGCGGCGTCGGGGTACTCGGCGGGGTCTTCGTATTCGGCGTAGGCCTGGTCGACCACCAGCACGATGTCTTCGCGCAGCTGGCGCACGAGGCGCTCCAGGGCGGAGCGGTCGAAGCGGATGCCGGTGGGGTTGTTGGGATTGCCGAGGTAGACGAGGCGCGTGTCGTCGGTGACGGAGCGCAGGATGTCATCGGCGTCCATCTCCGTGGCCGAGGCCCGGGATTCGATGACGCGGCCGCCGGCGGTCTGGGTGGCGATGCCGTAGATGGCGAAGCTGTGCCTGGGGATGACCGCGCTGCCGCCGTCCAGGAAGGCGGCCTTGGCCACCATCTCAAGGATCTCGCTGCTGCCGTTGCCGAGGACCACGCGGTCCACGGCGAGGCCCTTCCGCTCGGCGATGCGCGAGCGGAGGTAGTAGCCGTCGCTCACGGGGTACAGGCCGAGGCCCTCGAACTCGGAACCCGCGATCACAGCGGCCACGCGGGCCTTCACGGCTTCGGTGGGGCCCCAGGGGTTCTCGTTGGAGGCCAGCTTGACGATGCGGCTCAGGCCCAGCTCCCGCTGGACCTCCTGGATGGGTTTGCCGGGGACGTAGAGCGGGATCTTCGAGAGATGCTCGAACCCCGGGACGGCGGAGAGACTCGCGTTCATCAGGCGGGCCGCTCCGAGAGGACCTTGTCCACGATGCCGTATTCCAGGGCTTCCTCGGCACTCATGAAGAAGTCGCGGTCCATGTCCTTGATGACCTTCTTCAGGGGCTGGCCCGTGTGCTTGGCGAAGGTGGCGGCCAGGTTGTCCTTCAGGCGCTGGATCTCCTTGAAGGTGATCTCGATTTCCGTGGCCTGGCCCTGGGCGCCGCCGCTGGGCTGGTGGATCATGATGCGCGCGTTGGGCAGGGCGAAGCGCTTGCCCTTGGTGCCCGCCGACAGCAGGTGGGCGCCCATGGAGGCGCACTGGCCGATGCAGTAGGTGACGATGTCGTTCTTCACGAACTGCATGGTGTCGTAGATGGCCAGGCCCGCGGTGACGCTGCCGCCGGGGCTGTTGATGTAGATCTGGATGTCCTTGTCCGGGTCCTCGCTCTCGAGGAAGAGCATCTGGGCGACGATGGCGTTGGCCACGTTGTCGTCGATGGCGGTGCCCAGGAAGATGATGTTGTCCTTGAGCAGGCGCGAGTAGATGTCGTAGCTGCGCTCACCGCGGGGTGTCTGCTCGATGACGATGGGGGGATAGTAGCTGCTGGGCATGGGCCCTCCGGCTGGCTGATCAGGATAGCAAGAAGGCGCCTTCCGGCGCCTTCTCAGTGGAGCGGATGCAGACTACTTCTTGGATGCCGAGGGCTTCTTGGCCTTGGGCTTCTCCTCAGCCTCGGCTTCCTTGGCCTTGGCTGCCTTTTTGGGCTTTTCCTCGGCCTTCGCCTCGACGGCCGGCTCCTTGGCCTTGGCGGCCTTCTTGGGCTTCTCCTCCGCTTCGGGCTCGGCCTTCTTGGCGGCCTTCTTCACGGGCTTGGCGTCCTCGTGCTCGTGATCGTGATCACAGTCGGGGCCGTGCACGTGGGCGGGCGCCACGACGGCGGGCTCGCCGCCTTCCTGGCCTTCCAGGTCGCCGCCCTCCAGGCCGCCCGCGTCGAAGCGGTTCACGGGGATGCCCGCCTCGCGCTTGCGCTCCAGCTCGACCAGGGCCTCGAAGGCGGCCTTGTCCAGCTGCTCCTCGGTGATCTTGGCGAAGGAGAGGAGGTGGGTGAAGATGCGGTCCGTGCGGAGGCGGCCCTTGATCTCCGTGGCGTTGCCGCGGCGCTCCAGCTCGGCCTTGAAGGCCTCGAAGGGCTGCTGGATCTGGTTTTCGGCCATGAAGTTGCGGATCTCGGCGTCAATGTCCTCTTCCGGGACCTCGATGGACTCGGCGTTGCCGATGGCCTGCAGCAGGTAGCCGCTGCGGACGGCCCGCTCGGCGTCGCCCAGGCGGTACTGGCGGTAGGCCTGCCAGTTCACCTTCTTGGGGTCCATGCCCTGGCGGGCCACGTGCTGCGCGAACTCCTGGCAGTAGTCGTCGAGCTGCAGGATGACCATGGAGCGGGGCACCTCGAAGGGCGCGGCGTCCAGGAGGGTGTCGAGCAGGGTGGCCTGCAGGCGGGCCAGGCCATCGCGCTCGGAAGCCTCCTCCAGGTCCTTCTTCACGGCGGCCTTGAGGGCTTCGAGATTCTCGAAGGCGCCCATGTCCTTGGCGAATTCGTCGCCCAGCGCCGGCACTTCCTTGCGGCGGATGTCTTTGACCAGCACGTCGTAGGAGAGCGACTTGCCGGCGAGCACGCGGTTGGGATCATCGGCGGGGTGGGTGAGGGTGAAGCTCTTCTTCTCATCCGCCTTGAGGCCCACGAGCTCCCCGTCGAAGGGGCGGGTGGCGTCGATCTCAAGCACCTGATCCTTGTATTCCTGGGCCTTGAGGCCCTGGGGCTTCACGCGGATGTCGCAGGTGACGACGAGGCCCGTGGCCACGGTGCCCTCATCGACGGGCAGGAGCTTGGTGGCGCGCTGGCGCAGGCCCTCGACGTGCTCGTCGATGGTGGCGGCGTCGATGGCGCGCTTCTTCTTGGTGAGGGTCAGGGTCTTGTAGTCGGGCAGGGCCACATCGGGGGCCACGTCGAACTGGGCGCGGAAGACGGCGTCGGCGCCCTCCTTCAGGTCCAGTTTCTCCAGGGAAGGGTGCGAGATGGGCAGGGCGCCCGCCTCCTGGGCGGCCTTCCAGAAGTGCTTCTCCACGAGCTGCTGGGCCACGTCGGACTGGATCTCCCGCGCGTACTTCTGCATCAGGACCGGCCGGGGGGCCTTTCCAGGGCGGAAGCCGGGAATGCGGACCTTCGGAGCGATCTTGGCCACGACCTCGTTGAAGGCGGCGCTCACCTCGGCGGCGGGGACCGTCACTTCGACAGCCTTGCGGGTGGGGGACTGGTGGTGGAGGGTGGCGGACATGGATGCTCCATGAATCGTGTAATGGCTGTGGATGATCCGGCTTTTTCTGGTGACTCGGGCACCTCCTGTGCCCTCGCCCTACGGGCGGCCATGGCCGCTTCGCGTCCATTCCGTCCTATTTCGCAATCCTGCGAAATGGTGCGAACGGTCGGACTCGAACCGACATGGTGTGAACCGCTGGAACCTAAATCCAGTGCGTCTACCAGTTCCGCCACGCTCGCAAAGCCGAATTGTCAATTTTCCGGTGGTGCGCCCAGAGCGACTCGAACGCCCGACCCTCAGGTTCGAAGCCTGATGCTCTATCCAGCTGAGCTATGGGCGCGCACCGAATCCACTAGTCTACCTGGATCGGCCGGGCGCTTCGAGCCCTGGGTTGGGCTGGATGGCGCCGCCGACGCCAAAGGCGCCATCCAGTCGTGCTTGGGTCGTCGGACGCGTCGGCTGGCGTGCCCTTCCGCGCGTCTCGCGCGGTGCCGGCGAAGAGGGCATCGACGTCTACCTGGATCGGCCGGGCGCTTCGAGCCATGGGTGGGTCAGGGCAGGAGGCACCAGGCATCTTCGGCCCCATGCCGCCGGAGGATGGCCAGGTCCCCGGGCGAGAGGCCCATGGCCCGGGCCGCTTCCTGCTCCGTGCCCAGGTCGCAGGGGATGACGCCGGGATCATCGGTGCCCAGGGCGCAGCGGACGCCGGCGGCCAGCATGCGGGGCAGGGGATGGGGGGCGACGTCGGCGGCGAGGGCCCGGTTGGAGCTGGGGCAGATGTCGACGGGGATGCCCCGCTCCGCAAGCAGCTCGAAGGTGGCCATGTCCGCGCGAAGGCCATGGACGATGCGGGAGACGCCACCCTCCAGCACCGCCTCCCGCACGTTGGCGCCGGGGCCGTTCTCGCCGGCATGGGCGGCGAGGCGCAGGCCCGCGGCCCGGGCCCGGTCGAAGACGGGGGCCCAGTCGCGGAAGGGCACGCCCTCGAGGCCGCCGGTGGAGAAGCCCTTCACGAAGGGCGGCAGGCCGGGCAGCACCAGGTCGAGGACCTCGTGTCCGTGCGCGGGGCCGAAGTGGTTCACGGCGTCCACCACCACGCAGCCGGAGATGCCGAGGGCGGCGGCTTCCGCAAGCCCCTCCTCGAGCCCGCGCCAGAAATCATCGAGGGTGACCTGCCCGCGGTTGACCACCAGGAAGTGCGGCGAAGCCCAGAGGTCGAAGCCGACGCCGCCGGCCTTCTGCGTCCGGCGGGCCACGGCCAGCGCGGCTTCCCGCACGGCCGCCCGGCCATCGAGCAGGGCCGCGCCGAAGAGGAAGGCCTCGATGAAGCCCTGGAAGGGCACGGCCCCGCCGGACCACAGAGCCTCAAGGCTCGCCGGGAGGGCGAGGCTGCGGCGGTCCGCCTCGCGGCGCACCCAGGCGGGATCCAGCGAACCCTCCAGGTGGGTGTGCCGGTCGATGAGGGGAGGCGAGAGGGGCGTCACGGGGCCATTATGCCCACCAGGACCCGCCGACCCGTCCTCCTCGCCTACTCGTCGTAGTCGTCCATGCGCAGGTCGCCGGGATCGAAGCCCTCACCGCGGCCCCGCTCGATGGGCACGCCGCTCTCGCTGAAGGTCTCCTCCAGGCTCTCGGCCTCGGGCTCAGGCGTGAAGTCGTCCTCGATTACGTGGACGCTCTTCTCCTTCTTCACGGCCTTGGGCTTGGCCGGAGCGGTTTTCTGGTTGGCCCCGCACTTGGGGCAGATGGCCTCCGGCTTGCCGAAGTCGTAGAACTTCGCCGCGCACTGGAAGCATGTGAACTTTTTACCGAGATCCGCCATTGCCTTTTCCCCGTCCGTACCCAAAGGAACAAGGTTCTACCAGAAACCCGATCCCTTGTCATCCTTCGGGGGGGCCGAATCAGGCCCAGGGAGCGGATCCCAGCTTGGATGCATCGCCATCGCACAGCTGGTGGATGGTAGTGGTAGTAAAAATACGGTGCCGAATTTCGACGTCCTCGCCGAATCTCTCCACAAAGGTGGCACGGCTGCGCTCGAGCTCGTCCCTCAGCAGGCCGTAGAGGTTGCCGTGGGCGCGGGCGCGGGCCACCTTCTCCGGGAAGTAGAGCTCCACGTCGCCCACCAGGACCCGGGCCAGGCGTTCCGCGCCGGCCCGCGTCTTCGCGTCGAGCTCGGCGGCGGGGGCGGGCTCGATGGGCTCGGGCACCATCTGCGTGGGCGCGCTGGGCTGGGGTTCCGGCGCCGGATGGGGCCGGGCCTCCTCCTCCTTCCCGGCGGCCAGCGCGGCGAGCAGGGCGGAGGCGATGAGGACCAGGGCCCGGGCCCGCTCGGGATGATCCAGCTTCTGGCGGAGCCCGCTGTCGATCAGGATCAGCGCCACGGCTTTCTTCTTGTGGCGCAGCGGGAAGATCGCCATGTCCGTGGCTTCGAAGGCGCTGATGGCGCCGATGAGCGCCGAGTAGGCGGGCCCCTTGCGGCGGATGTTCCAGCCCACGCCGTGGATCAGGGCTTCGAGCTCGGCCGGGGGCACCACGGCCCCGCCCTTCCTGGGCACATCCGCCTCAAAGCCCCGGTGGGCGTAGAGCGAGGCCAGGCCCTGCTTGAGAATGAAGAGGGCGCTGCGCTCGGCCTGGGTGGACATGGCTTCCAGCAGGCGCCTGAGCAGGTCGCTCTGGCTCGTGGCGCCTTCCAGGAGATCCAGGGTGCCGCCGAGCTCCTGGTCCCCTTCGCCCGCCGGGACCGGCAGGGGCGCGGCGCCTGAGGTGGCCTCCCGCACCTGGCCGAGGAGGACCTCGTCGGGGTGGAAGTGCCCCAGAGCGTTCTGCCAGGTGGCCATGACCTCCTCGAGGAGGGTCTGGTTCTTCTGGTTGAGCCAGGCCTCCAGGCGGGCCTTGAGGGCGTCGTCTTGGGGCGGATCCACAGGTCGGGGGTCGCTCATCGGGGGCTCGGCAAGGTTGGAGTCAAGGGTATCCCATTCCCGCCCTTTCCCCGCGTACTGGCAAATGTCCCGGGGAACCGATAGGATGGCCCAGGTTCCTTGGAGTCGGCGAATGGCAGATCTTTCCATTGCGGTAAGGCAGGCTGGTGATGTGGCGGTGCTGTTGCCCGCCGGGTTCATCAACGCCCATACCGTCCGGGAATTCGAGGAAGCCCTGGAGGGGCTGGTCCAGGACGGTCGCTACACCATCCTGCTCAACTGCAAGGAGCTGAACTACATCAGCTCCGCCGGTCTCGGCGCCATCATGGGCCTCATCGAGACCGTGCGGGAGCACGGTGGAGACATCCTCCTGTCCAACCTCCAGGACAATGTGTTCGCCATCTTCGACACCCTTGGCTTCACCCAGCTCTACCGGGTGTTCTCGGACGAGGACCAGGCTTTGGCGGCGGCCGCGCCGGGGCAGAAGGGCTGAGGGTGGCGGCGAAAATGGACCACGCCCAGTTCCGGCTCGTCATCCCGAGCCAGACCCGGTATCTGAACCTCGTCACTGGTCTGGCCAAGCGCGCCTCCCTCGTGGCGGGGCTCGACGACGCCACGGCCGCCAAGGTGAGCATCGCCGTGGACGAGGCGGTGACCAACGTCATCCTCCACGCCTACCACGGCGAGGGCGAGCACAGCGTCGAGCTGGAGCTGCGCTTCACCGAAGAGGCCCTCGAGATCCACATCTGGCACTCCGGCCAGGGCATCCGCGGCGACCAGCTGGTGTTGCCCGATCCCAAGGAATACATCAAGCATCCCCGGAAGGGCGGCCTGGGCCTCCTGCTCATGAGCCGGTTCATGGATGAAGTCCAGTTCAAGGCGGACGAGACCTCTGGCCGCAACGAGTGCTGCCTGATCAAGAAGATCAGCTGAACCCTCCGGTTCGACGCCCATGGCCATCAACCCCTTCGACCGCCTTCGCCAGCTGGCGCTGAAGATCCCTGAGGGGGCGCAGGAGCTGTTGCCCCTCATCGACTTCCTGGAGACCTTCCCGGAACAGGGCGACGAAGAGGACCTGGTCCACCTCGTGGGCATCACGGCCATGGGCATCGCCAAGGCGCGTCAGGGCGGCCTCTGGAGCGGCTCGAAGTGGCTCTTCCTGCGCGGCTCGGCGCCCGCCTTCCCCACCCATCCCGGCGAGGGCTGGCAGGTGCTGCCCTGGCAGTACGGGGACGAGCTGTACGGCCACCTGGTGCTCAAGGCGGAGGATCTGCCCGCCGCCGTGCCGCTGCTGCTTTCCATCAGCGCCCCCCTGCTGGCCTGGCGCCGGGCCGAAGCGGTCCGCAGCTCCCAGAACCAGGCCCTGGCCCTGCAGCTTTCCCGGCTCAACACCGTGTTCGAGCTCACCCGCAACCTGGGCGAAGTCGAGACGCGGCACGACCTCGTGCGCCTCATGGCGAACACCCTCATGGGCGAGTTCCGCATCATGCGCCTGCTGGTGGTGGACGCCCAGGGCCAGGTGCTGCACGCCAAGGGCCTGGGGACACTACCCGAGTCGCTGGAAGGCGAGCGGCTGCACGAGGTGGTCCAGGCCCGCGGGCTCGTCCACGCCGTGGAACTGGTGGACCAGACGCACAGCCACGGCTTCGCCTACGTGGCGGAGCCCGCGGTGGGCCAGCTGTCGGAGGACGACCTGGTCTTCCTACGCACGCTGCTGAACCTCACCTCCTCCCAGCTGTCCAGCCTCGAGCTGCGGGAAGCGCGGATCCAGGCCGAGCGCATGGAGAAGGACCTCGACCTGGCGCGGAACATCCAGCGCAGCCTCCTGCCCAAGACCCTGCCTGAGCCTCCGGGCTGGCAGTGCGCGGCGGCGAACCTGCCCTACCAGGCCGTCGGCGGCGACCTCTACGACCTGTGGATGGCCCGCGATGAAGGCCAGGGCGGCGAGCGCCTGCACCTGGCCGTGGGTGACATCTCCGGCAAGGGCCTGCCGGCTTCGCTGATGATGACGCAGCTCTCGGCCTTCCTCCGCGCCATGGCGGACCGGCGGGTGGAGAACTGGGGCCGCCTGGCCGAGCGGGTGAACCGGCGCATGAACGACGTGCGCGACCGGAACCGCTACACCACGCTCTTCGCCGGCAGCCTCAACCCGGAGAACGGCGACCTGCGCTACGTGAACGGGGGGCACAACCCGCCGCTCCTGGTGCGGGCCACCGGCGAGGTGCTGCGCCTGTCGCCCACGGGGCCCATGGTGGGCCTGCTGCCCGGGGTCACTTTCCAGGAGGGCCGGGCATCCATGGATCCTGGTGATGTCCTGGTCATCTTCACGGACGGCGTGGTGGAAGCCGAGAACGCCGCGGGCGAGGAGCTGGGCGACGGTCCCCTGGCAGAGGCGGTGCTGAGGCGGCCCGACGCCGGCGCGGACGAGCTGTTCGAGGCCCTCCTGGTGGCGGCCTTCCAGCACCTGGAGGATGGCAAGTTCCGGGACGACGTCACGCTGGTGGTGATCAAGCGCATGGGCTGAGGGGGCCTTGAACGCCTTCGTATCCTGGTACGTGGAGGCTCCTTCATGAACCAGACCAAGACCCTGCTCCTCATCGTGGCCATGACCGGCCTGCTGGTGTGGATGGGAGACATGCTCGGCGGCCGGTCCGGCATGGTGCTGGCGCTCGCCATCGGCCTCGTCATGAACGGGGTGAGCTACTTCTTCTCCGACAAGATCGTGCTGGCCAGCTACGGCGCCCAGCCCGTCACCCGGGAACAGGCGCCGGAGCTGCACGCCATCGTGGCGAACCTCGCCCAGCGGGCCGGGCTGCCCATGCCCCGCATCGCCATCATCCCCGAGGACACGCCCAACGCCTTCGCCACGGGGCGCAACCCCGACCACGCGGTGGTGGCGGTGACGGAGGGCATCATGCGGGTGCTCAGTCGGCCCGAGCTGGAGGCGGTCATCGGCCACGAGCTGGGCCACGTGAAGAACCGCGACATTCTCATCGGCAGCCTGGCGGCGGTGCTGGCCCAGGCCATCATGTTCCTCTCGCGCATGGCCATGTGGGTTTCGCCCCGAGATGAAGAAGGCCGCTCCAACCCCCTGGCGGGCATCGCCATCATGATTCTGGGGCCTCTGGCGGCCTTCCTGCTGCAGATGGCCGTGAGCCGCTCGCGGGAATACATGGCCGACGACTACAGCGCCCACCTGACCGGCCGGCCCGATCTGCTGGCCTCGGCCCTGGAGCGCCTGCACAGCTACAACCAGCAGCTGCCCATGCACGCCGCCGAGCCGGCCACGGCCCACATGATGATCGTGAACCCCCTCAGCGGGGGCGGGCTCATGAGCCTCTTTTCGACCCACCCCCCGATGGCGGTCCGGGTGGAGCGTCTCCGCCGCATGCCCGTCGAGGCCCGGTAGGTTGACGCAGGTCGGCCCGGTCTCCTGGATTGAATGCCAAGCGCCCCCCTGCCGATAGGGTTCCCATGCGGGATCGGCTGGGCAAATTCGAGGTGGTGCGCCTACTGGGCAAGGGGGCCATGGGCGAGGTCTACCTGGGCCGGGATCCCCGCCTCGGCCGGGAGGTCGCCCTCAAGGTCATCTCGGCGGGATCGGCCTTCGGCGAGGAGGCCCAGGCCCGGTTCGAACGGGAAGCCCGCGCCGCGGCCATGCTGAACCACCACCACATCGTCACCGTCTACGAGTTCGGCGAGGACGAGGGGCTGCACTACCTGGCCATGGAGTTCGTCCAGGGCGAGGAACTGGAAGCCCTCATCCAGGCGGGCCAGACCCCGAAGACCGAGCTGCTGGAGGTGCTGGCCCAGGTCTGCGAGGGGCTGGGCTACGCCCACGAGCACGGCGTGATCCACCGGGACATCAAGCCCGCGAACATCCTGGTCACGCGGCATGGCAAGCGCCCCCACGCCAAGCTCATGGATTTCGGGGTGGCCCAGATGGGCCCTTCGGGCCTCACCCAGACCGGCACCTGGATGGGCACGGTGAGCTACATGGCCCCGGAATACCTGGACACGGGCAAGTCCACCACCAGCTCCGATCTGTTCGCCCTGGGCGTGATCCTCTACGAGATCCTCACGGGCGGGCGGAAGCCTTTCCAGGGTGAGACCACCACCTCGGTGCTGAACCGCATCCTGCTGCA